>Ga0194129_10004558_pt1 | contig 18318 bp, 14 predicted proteins | sample TA2KigCa35mmetaG_FD_150862 | JGI IMG/M metagenome (GOLD analysis project Ga0194129, IMG submission 150862) | Freshwater microbial communities from Lake Tanganyika, Tanzania - TA2015038 Kigoma Deep Cast 35m | ecosystem: Environmental > Aquatic > Freshwater > Lake | place: Tanzania: Lake...
TAATTTATAAATTAAATTATAATTCAATTTTTAGTTGCCAATAAACTAATTGTAACACCTCTACTTAATGCTTTACTTTGCTATGTTATTAAATCTTGATTTAATTGTATAAAACTTGTTAAACTAGCACTAATTATTACATCTTGTTCACTGAAAAATAGGACGGAAATAATGCTTTCCATGAGAGCCTAAAGGCTGTTCACACTTAACAGTAATAAATATAATTACACCCATAAAAGCTTAATGATATTTGAAGTTATTATTTACACCTATAATAGGTTGTCATCTTTAATCCTATAGACTATTTAGTTCTAAATAATCAATCCTTTTTAAATCCTTGTATTCTTGTAAAATCTCATATTCACCTATTCTACTATCAAGTAAATAAGCTAACAAGTCTCTTTTTAAATAAGGATAAGTAGCTATAACACCATCGTATTGACTTTTTTCATATGTTTCATGTATATCAGATTTATTAATTTTTGTACTATTTATACAAACGGACATTCTTATATTTATTACATTTTCTCCAAATGGTGTTAAAAAACTACCAAAACCGATATTATCAGCTATTTTTTTATAATTTTTACCCCTTAATGTAAAATCTTGACTATCGGAATATAGTGATGCTCTTAATTCTTCACTACCTGCTAATGGATGTTGACCATAAATAATAAAAAATGATAATGGGTTTAATTTTAATATTGCATCTATATCATAAATCAAAGTTGGATCTGTCCATATTAATAATAATATTGAATTATCTTTTTTTGATGGTGATTTCAGATAGTCATCTACTGTTGCAAAAGTTGGTTCTCTAAAAGATGTTCTTAAACCATCAGAAGCAAAAGATAAAGGTGCCGGATCAATACAAATTATTTCTTTACCAAATACATCTACACAACATTTTTCAAATAATCCATTTCCACTTCCAACACTAATTAAATCTATATTTGATAAATCAAAGAAATTATATAAATATTTTTCAATAAAATTCATACAATAAGGTAGCTTAAACATTTTAATTGCAATATTAAAATATTTATAATCAAAATCAACTTTCAATAATTTCTGACCATAATATTTAATATCATTTTGACTTGAAATTTGAACACCGTCATAGTCAATTGATCTATTATCAGTTAAATATTGTTTATACAATCTACTCACAAGGTTTTGCATAGGATTGTTATATATATCAACAAGACTAAATTTTCTATTTACGTCATTGGCATACCATAAATATGATAATCCTACTCCTCCAATTTGTGATTTCAATTGTAAATACTTATTTTTATACTTTAAATATTTTTGTTTATATTTTAACATATATATATATATATATATATTTTATCAAATGTTATTTTGAATAGTTACTAATAATAAATTTATATTTTATAAATCAACTTAATAATTTATAAAATAAATTAGTTAAATAATTTTAATTTAACATTTGTTTGAAGTGATCAACATTTTTATCAAAGTGTTTACGACCTTCTTCTGCAATTTTAACAGCATTTAAATCAGGATGCTTTTCTTTCATTTCTTTTTGAACAGCTCCGGCAACTTTAGCAGCTTGGGGACCATTGCTAATTCCTAATTTGGTAGCTACATGTTTTTTTAAGTCTAAGAAAGCTTGAAATCCAGGATTGACACCACCATTCATTTTTTTAGATGATTTAGCACCACCAGTTAAATCATTATAAGAAGTTTCACTTAAGTTGTTAGCTTGAGGAACATAACTTGATGTAGCAGAATTATTTACTTCAATATCATCACTAGATGTTGTACTACCATTATAAGATTGAGGAACAACACTAGATGTTTCACTACCAATTAAATTATTTTGAAGTTGTATTTCAGTGGTAGTATGATCAGCACCACCAAAAAATTCAGACATAGTTTTGTTATTTAATTTAATATCAACATTTACTCCTTGAGATTTTAAAGTGGTAAAGAAATCCTTAATATTTTCAATTTCATCATTACCTCCTTTTTGTTTTTTAGATTTTTTTTTACCACCACCTTCTTTTTCAAGAATTTCTCTTAATTGATTTTCTAAACTAGCAGTTGTAGTTTCAGAAACAGCATTTTGTTTTAAAGAAGATGAATCAGAAGTTAACATGGAAATAAGTTTATTAACATCTTTAGCAGATGATACATTAGATGTAACAGAAAAATTTCCTCCTTGTTGAACTGATGCGGATGAAGTTACACTATTTAATTGATTAGATGCATCGTCTATTACTTTAATCCATTTTGGTAAAGAAATATTAGATTCAGTAGCTGAGTTAAAGATGCTTTCTAAATCTTCATTTAAAAATATATTGGACATACTTATATATATTAATTTAGAAATTAATAAATTGATAAAAATTATAATAATTTATATTCTTTTGATAAGTTATTAATTTGTGTTTTTTAAATATTATTTTTTTTATCCAATCTATATTAATATATATTAATGTATGTTAATCAAGTTGATGATCTATTTGATGGTATTTTAGATAAATTTAATATTTTTTTAACAAAAGAAAAAGTATTTGAAAAAATGAAGTTAGATACAAATTTTGTAAAATATCAAAATGATATTTTAAATTTTATAAAAAAATTTATTGATACTATATCAAAAAAAGATATTGTTGATATAATTAAAAATGAATCATATTATGACGTAATTATTAATATAATTAAAAGATATTGTGCATTTTATATTTATTTAGGCATTTCTTATTATTATACAGGAGGTCGTGATTTATATATAACAAATATTATAGAAACTAGTAGATATCAGAAAGATTCAATATTTCAAATAACTAATTTTTTTAATAGTGAAAATAATTCCAAAATAATTACTTTTTATGTCGATATTAAAAATTTTTTATCGTTATTAGATTTTAAAACAATAGACAAAATTAAAATAGTTTTATCTAATAATCCTCTTAAATTTGAATCTACAATTAGATTATTTAATGATTTGGGTGAAGATTATATTATAGAGTATTTTTTAATAAAAGATAATTTTCATAATATAATCAAAGCTTTGATTTTTAAACAAATTTATATTAAAGAAGAAAAAAATGAAATAATAAAAATACTTAATCAACAAGAAAAAGATAATGCTGAATATAAATATATTGAAATTGTAGTTTCAAATGAGAAAAAAATAGTTGATTTAAATGTAATTCAAAAATTTTTAAATATTAATCAATTAAAATCTGGTTTAGCTGAGGAAATTTATAATTATTTAGAAGAAACAAGAGACACAAAAGATTTTATAATAAAAGAGAATAAAGATTATATGAACTATCTTTTTTCAAATGAAATTATAATTCCAATTACTGAAGATTTTTTACGTTATCATAAAGATAATGAAAAATATGATCCAGAATTATTAATTGAATCAGATAATATTAAAGAAAGAGATGCTACTAAAATCAAATATATTATAAGTAAAATGAATAATGTAAAAAATTATTATTCTACAATTATGGAGAAAAATCCAAAAATAAAATTAGAAACTGAAAAATTATTTTTTAAACCATTAGATCCTAAAATGGCAGTTTTATATAATGATGACGAGGAAATTAAAATTATTCAAAAACTTTCAATCTCTGAAAAAACTTCTGATTATGATTTATTAGTTGAATTAGAAAATTTACGTAAATATGCTTATGTTAATTTTAAAAATTTTTCTAAAGATGGAATTAAAATTCGTCCTTCAAAAACAATACAAGGAATTAGAGCTACTAATATGAAATATAAAGGATCCGAATTAAAAACACCAATTGAACTAAGAATTGGACACGATAATATTGATATTAATATAATAGGAATAGCATGGAATCCATCAAAAGTTATATTAAATTGTTTCGAATCCAAAGATTTGATAGATGTAAGAAAAATAACTAATAATCAAAATGGTTTTATAGCATTTACAGACATTATGAAAAAGACATTTAATGAACCAAACAAGAAGATATATTATTGGTTGTTTGATAATAGTAAAGATAAACCAAAATTAGATTCATATATTAATTATAGTATAGATGACGTAAAACGTAACATTGAAATAATGATTAGTGAAATATATCATAATTATATTATATTAGTTCAAAATAAAATAAATAATTATATTAGTAAGACATCTGAATTTAATATTTTGTCATTTGAAAAAATAATTAAAAATTATAGAAAAAAATATTTTGATTTTAATTTAACACCAAATATTAAGAATGAAATTATTGAAAAAGTTATAATAGATAAAATACCTGAACTTATTATTGAACCCGATGATATTGATTCAATAATTCCTGGAAAAAAAGAAAAAATCATAAAGTTACCTATTATAAATATTAAAAAATTAGTTTCAAGTACTATTGAAATAGGTTTTGATAAAATAGATGTATCATTAGAAACGTCACAAAAAAATATACCCATATGTCATCATTATATTAAATGGAGAAATATTATGAAAATGTCAAAAAAAACTGATGAATTTAATCAAGCTGTTTTTGATTTTGTAAAACAATATATTAAACAAAACGAAAGAGGTGAATATATATGTAAATCATGTAATGAAATTGCACAAATTCAAAAATACGTAGTAGAAGGTACATATATTGAAGAATTAGATACATTTTTAACAACATCACTAGCTGTTAGTCAAAATTTAGAAGATTTATCTAAATATTCCAAATATAAAAGAACTATAAGAAATATTGAAAAGAATATTGAAAAATTTGCTTTTTCAACTGATATATTGGCTTATTTAGGAAATACACCTGTTATAAAATTAAGGAGAAAAATGATTATTAAAGATATTATTGATTTAATTTTGGTTCATACCGAGTGGTTAAGAAAACAACCAAAAGATAGAATAGAACAATCAACTAAAAAATACGGTATTAATAAAGATTTAACCAATCTTTTCTTCTTTGAATTAAAAGATGAAATTTTCTTAACATCATCACAAGAAACAGATTACTATAAAATAATTAAATATAATAATATTATAACATATTTAATATTTATAATTTTAATTGAAATTAATTCTGGTCAGATTATCAGTTTAAGAGAAGATAAAAAATATAATTACTTTTTATTTCAGAAAATTGGTTCTAACTTTTTTTCAAATATTTTTTTAAGAATTAATCAAAAAGAAAAAATTGAATTAAATAAATTACCATTATTTTCATATGTTTTATATTATTTATCAGGAATGTTAATAACTAATAGATTATGGTTATTTAATGATAATTCAACTGAAATTAAAGATAAACAAATATATTTAATTAATATTCAAAAAAGTATAATACATACTGTAATTGATTTAATCAACAGTATAATAGAAGCTAATTTTGAAACAAATAAAAACTTTTTATACGAAATTATTAATAATAGAATTAATGTAAAATTAAATCACACATTTAATGATACTCAATTATTAAAACGTGTTGAATTAAATGCTATGAAAAATATAAAATTTGATGAAACAACTAAGAAAGTAACTTTTTTTACCAAAAAAATTAGTTCTGTTCCATTAGATTTAGAATTTAAAATTGTCGATAAACAAAAAGAAATTTGTGATTTATCAGTCAGTGAATTAGAAAAAATATCTTATATTGGTGATAATAATACAGTTGATATTTTAACTAATTGTCCTGATGGAAATTTTCATTCATGGACAATAAAGTCAGGTGATTTAATATGTAGTTTATGTTCAAATTCTTATAATGTTTTGTTAAAAGATATAGAGACATCTTCTAGTGAAAAATTTAATTTTGAATATTTAGATAAAATAAAAATTATAAACAATAAGAAACTTGCCAAAAAATATTGTTTAAATGGTGATTTACACGAAATAGGTACTAATAATATATGTTTAAAATGCAATAAGAATATTGAAGAATGGCAACCATCAGAAAAAGAATTAAAACAATTAGAGCAAAGCTTGGAGGTTAAATTAACTGAGAAAACAATAAATGAAATAAATGAAATTCGAAAATATAATAAAAACATTGAAAAAGACAATGAAGTTTCTAAAAAAATAATTGATAAATTATTAAAACGTTTTGAAACTGAAACTGAAAATAAATTTGAAAATTATATTTTTAACTTCGTTGATAGATTAAGTAAAATATTAGGATCAAAAATTAAAATTAATGATAAAACAATTTATTTAAAAGAAACAGTCTACATAATAGATCATGATTATTTTGGAAATAGTATTAAAGAAAATATTTATGTTTTATCTTCAGAAGATAAAATATTATTAGCTCCTATGCATAATTCGTTTAATAAAGATGTTTTGTATTATAAAGATAGATCAAATAAAGTTTATGTATACTATGATTCAATTACTATGCAATATTTGGGATATAGTGAAGATAATAAAATAATTAAAAAAAGTAGAAATAATTCATCATTAAAAGTAGATTTATCAATTAAAGATTGTATAATGTATTTGGGTTATGAAAATCAGTATCATAATATTTATCATATTAATAAAGAATATCAAAAAAATTTACCAAAAGAATTAGGAGAAAAAAGCAAAGATATAATATTAGATATTATAAGAAATAGAATAAATAATTTAAAACAAATAATTCAACGTGCACAATCAATAATTCACAATATTAGAAATAATGGTAAAATTACATCTATTTATAATAATGATGAAAAAGAAATTATAAATGAATTTACAAAAAAATTAAAAAAGTTTAATATAAAAAATGAATTAAATCATAATAATATATTTAAAAACTATAAATATATAAATTTAAAATTACATATTGAATATAATATTCCTGATAATTTAAACATTAAATTAAACAATAATTATTTGAATATCAATATTATTAATTCATTGAATAATTCAGATATTAAATTACTATTTTATCTAATATATAATTTCAATAGATTACTTGATTATAATAAACAACCAGTTATACAATCCGAATTAGCACATTTAATTATTAAAATAATTAAATATTTATTTAATCAAAATTATAGACCTTATTCTAATTATAATGTTAGAAAGTTTGACTTTTTATTAATTAATGAAACTCCATATATTGATGAAAAATTAAAAGTTGTTGGTCATTATCAAGAATTATTGACCCAACAAGAAATTGATGATCCAAATCTAAAAAATGAAAGATATTCAGAACAAGAAGCTTTTAACTCTTTAGATATTGATGATTATGAACAAGATGATGATATAGATGGTACTGCTGAAGCTTTAGATGGATATGAATAAATAAAAAATTTAGTGTAATATATAATTGAACATCATATTTATTTATTTTCTTTTGCACAACTGAAGATTTTTTATAAATCAAGTTAAAAAAAATTATAATAATAATTAAAAATAAGAGTTCTATCATGACTTGTTCATAAGATATAATCAAAATTAACAACATTATAAATGTAAAAAACTTGAATAACCACATTTTGTATCATTTTAAATTTCAAGGATGTAAAATGATATTATATCAATTTAATATTATTAAAAATATATATTTAAAAAAATAATATAATTATTTCTAATTATAATTATATTATGGATTTTTTTAATTCATTTGTTAACAATAACTTTGGATGGGTACATGAAAATAAATTAGTTTTACCTGTACTTTCATTAATATTAGGCATGTATGCTGCTTTAGCTCGTCCTAAATTACCTAAATTTATGGAAAGATTATTTGAAAATCCAATCTTTCGCCTTTTAACAATATCTTATATAATTTATCGTGGAAATGATGATCCTCAATTATCATTAATGATTGCATCTGCTTTCTTAATTACAATGCATATGATTAATAAACAAAAAGTTAAAAAAATGGAAGAAATGACTAAGGCACCTAAAAATAAAAGATATATATAATTTATAGGTATGTATGCTGCATTGGTTTGTCCTAAATTTATGGAAAGATTATTTGAAAATCCAATCTTTAGCATTTGCATTTTAACGATATCTTATATAATTTATAGTTAAAATGATAATATTAAATTATATCTAATAATTGTAACTGCTTTTTTATTAAAGCATTTACACCGCCGAAGATTTAAAATAGCTATTTTTTTATAAATCAACATAAGAAAAAATATTATATTATAATAACAATTAATAGTAAGAGGTCTATGATGACTTGTTTCGTGCAGTTCCTGTTTTTTTCTTATAAAAAGAGCATATAAGGTAGGAATAATAAAGATACACATTAAAACTCATCAGTTAGGGTTGTCGTCTTAACAAAATCATAATTTACACGCTCTGCAACGAGCAAACCTTTAAGTTTTTCGTTGAGTAAAATCGGCATTTTAAATCTTAAACAGTGTAAAAATTAATTCAAAAAACCAAAAAATATTATTAGGATAAATAATTTTTTAATTAAATTTTTAAACGTGTAAATTTAATTAGAAAAATAAATATCTAGGTATTAAAAATATAGTATATTGATGAATATGATTAATAAAATTTTAATTCTGGTTATTATAGTATTTGTAATTAATTATTTAACTAATGGTCAAATATTAAATACCATACAAGATCTTTTCAAGTCTTCTAATACTGAAAAATTTATTGGAGCTACTTATACTAATAAAAAAGGAGTTTATTCTAATGTACCACAAGTACCTTATGAGTCTCAAAGAGATTTTGCTTATATTAACCAAAATGATATTGATGAATTAGATGATGAAACTTATAGGTTGTATAGATTTATTAATAATATGGTAACACCAAATATTAATATTTATGAATTAACATCTTCAAGAGGAAAAAAAATAAAAGCTTCTAATGAACTCGTAAAAGAAATTATTGTTCATTTAGAACGTATATTTAATTGTTCTGGATATAAATTCTCAAATTTGAAACTCATGGATCAAATTGTATATTACGAAAATCCAAGAGGAAAAGAATTAGAATCATTCAATTTTAGTTCTGATGTTTCATATCATAACAAATCAATTGGATCAATTATAATTAATATTGAATCATTTTTAAGAGAAGATAAATTTTATCAAAATCATATGAAGTCTGGATATTTAACTATTACCAATATTAGACTAGCTAATAGAATTCATCCTAATGGTATAAATAAAGAAAAGAAAATTGTTAGTGCTTATAAATTAGAATCATCACCTAGAAATCAAAGCCGTATCAAAAATCCAATTAATCCTAATAAAAATCAACTACAAGCTATTGAAAGAAATAATAAAAATAATACTAAAATGAATGAGTCTTTTAATAATCATTTTGTACCTAGAGAAAATTTTGATGAATTATTTATTAGACCTCAGTCTAATAGTGAAGCATTTATGAATGATACTGATAACAGTCTAATTCCAACAATTGATGAAATATCTTCTGAAGAATATTCATAATTATGTTAAAATAAATAATATACAATTTATTTTCTCATAACTTTAAAAAACTTGTCATTTTTAAGAATTTCATCAGGGGTTAAATATTCATCATTTACCAATATTCTACCTCTATCTGAAATTAATTTACCATCTCGATATTTATCTGGTACAACTCTTTTAAAAAAATCTTTTACTTTTTCTGGTATTTCATCTGCTGTCCAAAATTCTGGAAAAAAACCTTTCTTTGTTAATGTATTTAAAAAATAATGAATATCATAATATCTATTTTGTTCAGGTTTTACATTAATTTTATTTGTCCATTCAGCATCAACCTTTGAATTATCTACTATTCCTGGAATACATGCAAAATCAAAATCCCATAATTTAATTTGAAAACCAATATTGGGTACAATATAAGTTTGATTATTTATTTTATATAAATATTTCTTATTTTCTTCATCCACATCTATATTATGAATTAATATATTATTGGCTTTCATATCATTGTGTCTAAATGAAGGATATTTAGTATGAATAATCGCTAATACTGATAATATTTGATATAATATTGTTCTCCAATGTTTTACCTTCATTGATTTATAGTTTTTTCTAATATAATCCAATAGATCTCCACCATTTGCCCATTCACTTACTAAAATTGAAACATTTTGATAATATTCTCCTTTTTCATATCTTTCAACAAATTGCTCAAATTTTTTATTATTAACAATATTTGATTTAGTTAAACTTAAAAATGGTTTTATACTGGTATTAAATGTAGTTATTGGTAAGACAATATGAGGTGTCTGTTTATGAATTACAAAATATGATAATAATCTTATCATTAATAATTCAGTATTTTCTGGTCTTTTAATATTATACATATCTCCATAATTTTCTTTTTTTGGATAAGCTACTATTTTGACAGCATATGGTTGTTTATTATCTTCATTAGGAGGAGGATGAACTCCCTTAAAAGTGTGCCCTGTTGATCCACTTTTTATATATAATAATTTTCCACCAAGTTCATTAATCGCCTTACCAAAATCTATATATTTTTTGGGTAGTAATTCTCGAATGTCTTCAGAATTTGAAGGGTATTCAAATGATTCAGTTGAATTTTTAAAATCTATTATTGATTCTATACTATTTTTTCCTACCATATTCTGAATAGTATTTATTCTCTCTGGAATTAAATTAAAGTTTTTATATTCTGAATTTTCTGTTTTAATATTGAATATTTGATTTTTTTTTTCCATTAATTAATCTATATTATATTTTTTTATATTTTTAACCTAATGACGTTTTATATAGTTTTCTACAATTTTATATTAAATTCATATGTGTTTTTATACTCGTTTCTTTGTACATCCTCTTTCTTGATTTCATTTTCATATTTAAAATACGAATGTTTCAACATATCAAAATCTAAAGGTGGCAATTTTGGTATACCCATCCAGTATTTTTTCTTATTAATAAAATCCTGTTCAAATTCCATTGGATACATAAATGCTATTGATGAATTTTGATTTAATACTAGTTTTTTTAAACTTATTGGTAATAAATAATTTGATTGAGGGGGCAATACTGCTAGTAGTTGCATAAATGGCTTTAAAGGTTTTCCTATTGTAAATTTCATTTTATTGATATCTATTTTATTCAAATATTTAGCTATATCTGATATAAATGGTGGATGTTCAAATGGATAATACCAATCCCATGACGGACACTTATCAAAATAATATTGAGTTACCCATTTTATACCTATTAAATAATGTTTAACTAATTTTTCACTAAATTCTTCTAGTTCATCTAATTTAATATCCCAATAATGGTTATAATATCTTGCTCTCCATTTTTCAGGTTCATCTGATCCTAAACTAATTGGATCATCTATCTTAAACTGTAAATTTTCTATTCTAAATACTTCTTGTTCATATGGTGTTCCTTCGCATTTCATTCTTTTACGCCCTTTTGTAAAATTTTCTTTAAGAATACTTTCTTCTTTTGATGCTAACTTGCTAATAAATTTATTGATAAAATCGTTATTTACTTTTTTTAGAGTTTTACTTTGAAGATCTTTCTTTTCATTTAATAAATATATTAACTTATTGTTATCTAATATTAATTCCTTCATCGTTTCTGCCCATGCTACTATTAAACTTTCTATACCATTTTGATGAATATCTAATGATGGAATATGAGGTAAAAAATCATTACCTAAAAAATAACACATAAAAATAAAATCATTTACTAATCTTGTTGGATCCATTTTATCAAATCCATACAATTTTTCGTCTGTTGTTTCTAAAACATAATTAGTCATAGTATTTACTATTGATTCTCTCATAATTTTTATACTAACATAATTTAAAACTTCTTTAGACTCATTTTTATTAATTTCATTTGCTTCTCTCAATAAATATATTGAATTAGATTCTGTTGATAATGCTAAGAAAATTAAATCAGCATCTAATCCATAAATAACATATGAATAATTAATATTTGATTTTTGATTGGATCTTATAAATTGTAACAACTTGTGTTCACCTTCTGATGGTGTAAAACAGCTGGAATAAATTATTTCAATGGTTTTATTTTTACACCATTCGATAATTCGACTATGTAAGTTTTCCATAAAAGTAGTCCCAGGTGTAACTGCATTGTTATTCCAGTAATTTCCAGTTGGTTGAGAATGCTTTTTCTTAATATTATCCCATAAACTTTTATCAGCTATGGATTTAAATCTTCTTGATCTTTGTTGTTTGATTTTTGCTACTGGTGCTACCCCATCTATTGCTAAATATACTCCTTTTTTTGGATTAACATATTGAATAATTTTATCTAAATAACTTAAAACTGATATCATCATTTTGGCTTCTAATTTTGCATTATCTTTTAGATCTGGATTTTCAGCTACTACCTTAAAACAGACTGGATGAATTAAACAGTTAGCATCAATTAAAAACCAATCAATCGAATTAACATCATTTAATAAAGGTTCAACATATAGATTAGTTTTTAATGCTTTATTAATTTGTTCTTGATTATTTAATTTTTTAATATCGACCATTGAAAGTCGTTCTTTTGAAAAAACAAAACCTTCTTTTTTGTAGCTTTTCATTAACCATAAGAAAAATCCTGGTACACCCATTTAATTTATTATTAGTTAATTAAATTAAATGTTTATATAGTTAAATTTCATTTTTTATTAAACTCAAAACTTATGTTAGTTTGAGTTTCTGCATCAACAAAAGTAGGTTTTTCTTTTCTACTATTTGAACACCATGCAAATGATTCCCACCATGATTTTTCTTTTTTTGGTATCTCTACTTGAGGTTTAATTTCGGGTTCTTCAATTACTATATCTAAATTAATTCTAAATTTTTTATGAATTGTTTTCAATAAATTATAAATCATATTTACATAAATATTAATATCGATATCTTGATCTAAATCCATATTATTTAAAACTAACTCGAATCTTAAAATATAATTATTAGGATTACTAAAAATTTTATAACTCATATAGTATTTTGCTTGTGATACATTAGTATTAAAAATATTTACATCATTATAAAAAAATATATTAAAATTTGTCATTAATACATTATAGTTTGTTTTATGTCCCTTATAAATTTCATCTTCTTTCCAACTATTTTCACTTATTTTACTTGTTATATAAAAACTTAGAGACTCGTGGGAAAATGCATTTCTATAGTCAATATTCTTAAAATACTTTATGACAAAATTTGGATTTATGTTTTTATTTATCGGAAAATCAATGTAATAATAATTTAAATTATTTATGTTTTTTGCCAAAAATAGATCTAAGTTATAAATTTTTTTATAAAACTTAAATGGATTATCTTCTTGAGAAATATTTTTTTTTTCATAAAAACTATTAATATTATATATATTTTCTGGTAAAGAAATTTGTTTACTTGCCATATTTATCTATATTATTAAATATAAAAAAAATTCTTGTACTAAAAATTTTCAACCAGTAACATAAAATTAAATATTTATAAAAATTGATTTAATTTTATATAATAGTTATTTAATTTATATAATGAAATGTTCTGTTTGTAATATTACTTGTGTTAAACCTGATGAAAATAGTAAATCATCTAATAATATTGCTAATTTACGAAATGGTTCTATTATTTGTAACGCATGTATATCCGTATTAGATATGATGAGATCTGAAAATAAAACTATAATTGAAACAAAAAAAGATCCAATTAAAATAATTAATCCTACTAATTCAATTTTATGTCCAAAATGTCGAGAAAGATTTTTAACTCAAATATGTAAATGTGGATTTAAAAATCCTTTATTTAGAAATTAAATAACTAATTTGGTATAACATTTATTTCATTGTTATTTTAATGGAAAATATTGATATTGAGAAAACATGTAATGAAATAAGTCAAATTAAATATCCACTTGTTTTTTTATTTAAATTAATTTCATATAATAATGAAATTAATGATACTAATTTTAGTATAGTTTTAAGAATTTTCTTAAAATATCATACTTATATTGGTACTAACTATAATTTAAAAAAATTATTTATTTCAGAATTAAAATATAAACATTTATCTTGGAATGTTTTAAATGATTTTTATAAATTAATAAATAAAAAAATTTCACTTGTTATGACACTTAAAAAATGGTATGATATTTTTGAAAATAATAAGTTCTGGAAATTATCATTAAATGACCAAATTAATTTTCTTATTAATACAAAAAATTATTTTTTGAGTTTATATGATTGCTCAAAAGGGGGGATACCATTACATTATAAAGTTGGTGCAATTCTTAAAAATAATAAAATTGATAGAAATATAATAATTGATGATTTAATTGATAGATTAATTAATATTTTAAGTATATTTGGTTCAAAATTATTTCTTTCTTTAGGAATACCAGTATTAAAAGTTAATGAATTTGTTATATTATCAGATGGAAATATAATTAAATATTTAATAACTATTTTTAATAAAATTAATGAATTATTAAATCAAACAATAAAATTATTTGATTCATATAATTTGGTTAATATTAAATTAAATAACTTGTATAATCCATTTATTATAAATATTAATACTGTTAATATTGATTCAGAAACCGAAATTGATGACATTAAAATATATTCGGGTTTCTAATAACCAAATAAAAGTTTACCATTACCTTTTTCAATAGTAAAAAAATTATAAGATTTTGCTATAAATTTTAATAAAAATGTTTTTTTTGTGTTCGATTTTTTTGTTAAAATTTTTATAAAATTTTCCAGTTCAATTAAATAATTTGCATTCAATTCTAATTTATACTGTTTTCCTTTTATTTGTCTTAAATTAAAAGTACCAGATGGTTGTGATTCTTCTGGATATAAACAAAAAGAATAATAATATAAACCTTCTGGTAATATATTATTTAAAAATTTATAAGATATTAAATAAGTATAATAATTCATATCTACTTTATCTATTAGTAAATCTATTTGATTAAATGTTAATTTCTGATTTTGTATTGGATTATTTTTAAAATAATTTTTATAATCAAATAATAAATTAATATTTTGACCATAATTTGATAATTTATTTAAATATATTTGTGGTTGAATATACCATATTAATTCTTTTATTGGCTTTACAAAACTTAATTCACATTCAAATTGATTTTGATTATTTATGTTAAATATATCCTCATTTACTGTTTCAACTACATATTCTAATTTTGAATCGGCAAATTTTTCTCTTTCAATATCATCCAAAAAAATAGTTTCAGCAATTAATTTTATTTTTGGATTTGGATTTTCTGAAGTTATTTTACTAATATATTTATTATAATCTATATATGGATAATATGATCCAATTATTGGAGCTATATTTACATAAATTATATTTGTTATATCATTCATAAATCCAACCCATTGCATTTTATTAATTATATATTCTTTATCATTTCCTGATAATCCATTCATTATTTCTATTGTTGCAATATCTAAATTTGGATTCATAATTTTCGTTATCTCATTTTTTGTATATTGTGTGCCATTATTTTGAAGAATTGTTAGTCTATTATTTTCTGATAATTCTGAATATTTTACTTTTAAAAATTCTTCATTTATATATAAACAATTATAGGTTATGCTTTTAGAATCTAAATTAATTTTGTAGTTATTTATCAATAATTTTTTATTAACTATAAAAAAACCATCATTTGAACTAACTTTTAATATAGTAATTTCGTCAAACATTTTTTCAAAATTTTGAAATGATATTATATTTTTAATTTCATTAATTTTAGCTCCTATTACGATATTTGAATATTGTAATGCAACCAATGGTAATGATAAACCTGTGTCCTTATTAAACCAAAAATTTAATGGAATAATTATTTTCGTATTACCTTTTTCTTTATTATTAAATTCATTTAATGATGGAATATGTCCTATCATCTCAAAATAATTATCCATATTATCTTGTTTAATTTTATGCATTTGATTTATATGTAATACATCATTTGAATATTTCTGTATTTCAATTCCACCTATTTCTAAAAAGAAATTACTAAAATAATTATGTCCCAAAAAATCTACAAAATTAAAATTTAAATAATTCTTTTTATTTAGTTCTTCATTATACTTTATGTAATTTAAATTATAATAATTCAAATATTCTACCATGTTTTTATATAATTTATCTAAATTATTTAATATTTCTAATTTGCTAATATATTTTGTTGTATCAATCCCTGATGTTTCACTTGTTAATAATTTATCTATTTTATTTATATAGCTTGATACATCTATTTTAATAAAAACAGATTCTTCTACTTTATTTTTATATTGATCTTTATTATTTTTATTTTGATAATTATATCTTTTTACTATATCTTTGATAGAATTAATATTCACATTATCTAAATCTAATAACTTTTTTAAATTCCTATATAATACTATTTCTATATCAACATAATTTTTTAAATTTATGTATAGATCATACCATTGTTTTTGTTGTATTTCATTATTGTTTTTTATTGAATTTTTTCTACTAATATATGTTTCATTGGTAACTAAATCATCTTCAAATAACATTTTATCTATTTCTACTTCTAAATAACATCTATGGATAACATCTCCCTTATTTATATTAAATGTTACTTGTGAATTATAATTTGGTGGATGATCAGGTAAAAATTCAATTAATTCTAAAGAAAAATTAGTGTACCTTCTAAATACTTTCTTAAAAAATGTTATTTCTGGATTGATAGTTAAATAAATATCTTGTTTACCAGATGTTACTATTTGAAGCAAGCCTCCTGTCATTTAGTAATTAATACAAACTAGGTTTTAAATAATTATTAAATATTTTATAAAATTGCTTAATTTATAAAAAATTTATTTACATGTATTCAGCTGGTAAAATAGAGTATCCACCTTGTTCAGAAAACTTTTCTCGAGAAACAACAAATTGTTTAGTAAAGAGGTGGAAAACAGTGAAACCAGCTAAAGTACCTGCTAATGACATTAATTGTCCATTAGTAATAGTACCATCCATAAAATAGTTAGCTGTTAAGGCACCTACAGATACTTTAATTAAATCATTGAGTAAGGGTTGGTACTCTTTATCTATCTTTGGAACCATATGTTCAACAAAATTAAAAGCTGTATAACCTGCAATTACTAAACCGGAACCCATTAACCATCTTTCATCAAAAACAATAGGTTTGTCTTCAATGTAACTACCAATTACTCTTTGGGCAACAAAAACAGTACCAAATTTAAAGAAATCTGCAACTGAAATTGCTAAAGCTTTGTCTTTAATGCACAAAGATTTATTAACAGTACTAGTTAGTTTATTAGTAAGTAAACCATGTAAGGCAAAACCTAATAGAGTTGCAACGGCAGAATTTTGCCAAGCTTTATCGAATAGATTTGAATTAGAAATTTGATTTAAAACTAAATTTGATACAACTAAAACAGTTGAAACAAGAGTTAGATCAACTTTAGTATTTTGTATATCACTAGAAGATATCATTAAATTATATTAGAAAAAAACTAAATATTTAAATTTTTTATAATTTTGCGGAATGTAATTTACACCGCCGAAGATTTAAAATGAGACAAACGGCTTAAAGATAAAATATTATAATATAATAACAATGAATAGTAAGAGTCCTATAATGACTTGTTCGTGCAGTTTCTGCTTTTCTCTTATAAGAAGGGTTTTTAGGTAGGAATAATAAAAGATACACATTAAAACTCATCAGTTGTATTTGACGATGCAACATACTCAAAATTTACATTTTCCTGAAATGGATAAACCTTGAAGAACATCATTTTGTCTCATTTTAAATCCTCAAGGGTGTAAAAAACTTATAACCACTGGTTACATTGATAGAAAAGTTTATGAAGTTAATCCATTAACACTTCAAGATTTTAGAGATTATTTAGAAAGTAAAAAAATGGTTCTAGTAAAGTTTGGGATAAAAGTGTTGAAAAATTAATGGGAGGAGTTATGCAAGCTATTAGTAAGAAAATATGCAAAAATAAAAAATTAGATAATCATTTTAAATTCCAATTATTTGGTTGTGATATAGCACCAGATAATCAACTTGGGTGCAAATTAATAAAGGTCCTGATTTAGATGCTAAAGATGAAAGAGATAAACAAGTAAAATTACAAGTTCAGCACGATATGTTTAAAATAATTGATCCAGTTGATGAAAACGAACCTAAAAATACAAGGTTTTTTTAAAATATTTTAATCTAAATATTATTAATATGAATAATAATTCAGAATTAAAAGTATATAATTCAGAATCAAAATATGGTGATGATGAAAAATTTGAACCTTGGTCAGATCTAAATATATTCTTTCCAATAGCTAGTAAATTAGTTGATCCATTATACAATTTAGGACTAACACCTAATATGGTT
>Ga0194129_10004560_pt1 | contig 18311 bp, 13 predicted proteins | sample TA2KigCa35mmetaG_FD_150862 | JGI IMG/M metagenome (GOLD analysis project Ga0194129, IMG submission 150862) | Freshwater microbial communities from Lake Tanganyika, Tanzania - TA2015038 Kigoma Deep Cast 35m | ecosystem: Environmental > Aquatic > Freshwater > Lake | place: Tanzania: Lake...
GACCGCCATGATGCAGATGACCACCAGGTCGCTCAAAAGGTGCAGGCGGTTGACGTGTGATCGTGGGTCCGGCAGGAGGGCAAACTCCTCGAGAATGCCTTTGACATCCATGTCCAGAACGGCTTCGGTATCCTTTGGCACAGCTGTATCTCCAACGAAGGCTTTGACAAAAAATCCTGACAAAGCCGATCATCGCAAACACGGGCTTGCCGCGCCAGCCCAGATTACCCAGAGTGCGCGCCGGCCCTGAGTGGTGGCGGGCATTCCGAAAGAGTACCTCCTCCGGCGGTTTGCCGCTCACGTCACGACGCCTCTCGCCCCGGACGCCTGGCGGAGCCCGGTGTGGTTCGGCCGTACCGCTGACGCGGTGACGCTTCCGGATGGGCCCGGTCACACCGCGATACGGAAGCCCCGATCGCGTGAGCGATGGGGGCCGAGGCGGAGCCGGCGTTGCCCCTGGGACGGCTCGCGCTCGTCTATCAGAGAAGGGCCGCGTGCCGCGGCCCTGGCGGAGGCCTGGCATGCGTCGCTGGATCGGTTCCCACCTGCGCGAGGCTCCCCTGCCCTGCCGCCCCGCCGTCGTCGCAGCCGCGGCGCTTGCGGTGGGATGCGTGCTGGGGCGGCTGATCGTCCCGTGGCCGGCGTGGAGCCTCGCGACCGGCTGGTGGATCACCGCCACGGCGCTGGTGGCCGGATGGTGCGTGGCCGCCTGCCTCCGCCGGTCGGTCGCCGCCGCGCTCCTTCTGGTGGCGGCCGTCACCGCCGCCGGCGCGGCCTGGGCGACGGCGCAGTTCGATCTCTTTCGTCGCGACGAACTCGCCTGGCAACTCACCGAGACCACCATCCCGGTCGCGATCAAGGCCACGCTCGTGGAGTCGTTCCGCAGGCTGCCCGAGCCGGACGATCCGCGGCGGGCCGCCGCCTCGGAGGCCGTGAGCGAGGCCGTCGTGAGGGTCGATGCGTGGCGGGCCGGCAGCCGGTGGCGTGCGGCTTCCGGAACGGCCATCCTGCTCGTCGCGGGAGACACGCCCGCGGTCGGCATCGGCGACCGCATCCGCGTCTACGGCCGGGGCCTGCGGCCCAGCGGTCCGCTCAATCCCGGTGAGTTCGACGCCCGGGGGAGGGCCCGGGCGTCGCGGTGCCTGGCGGTGGTGAGGGCGGACGCAGGGGGCGTCCGCCTGCTCGGGGCCGGATCGACGTCGCCGCTGCGTTGGCTCGACGAGCTTCGCGGTCGGGCGATGGGCGTGCTCGAGGCGCACCTCTCCCCGTCCCGCGTGCCGCTGGCCTCCGCCCTCCTCCTCGGCCGCCGGGGGTCGCTCCCGCGGGCCGACGCCGACGACTTCCTCGCCACGGGCACGGTGCACATCCTCTCGATCTCCGGCCTGCACGTCGGCCTGCTGGCCCTCGGGCTGTTTTGGCTCGTGAGGCTGGCGGCGGTGCCACAGGGCTGGGCACTGGCGAGCGTCGCGGTGGTGACGGGCTGTTACATGCTGCTGGTGCGGGCGGAGACGCCCGTCCTGCGGGCCACGCTGCTCGTGTGGCTGTCGTGCCTCGCCGCAGCCGGCGGTCGACGCTCTCCCGCCATCAACGCCCTGGCGGTGGCCGCCCTGGTGGTGCTCGCGATCCGGCCGGCCGACGTGCTCTCCGCGGGTGCGCAGCTCTCCTTCGTGTCGACCGGCGTGCTGATCGGGTTGTCACGGTTGCTCGCCGCCTCCCGCCGTACTGACGACCCGATCGCACGGCTCATCGACCGCAGCCGGCCGGCGTGGGAGCGCTGGCTGCGGCGCGTGGCCTGGCACGGCTTCGCGGCCTTCGCCACCGGCGGGGCGATCTGGCTGGTGACAGCGCCGCTGGTGGCGGCACGGTTTCACGTCGTCAGCCCGGTCGGCCTCGTGGTGAATGTGCTCGTGGCCCCGCTGGTCGCGCTGGCCATGGGCTGGGGCTGCCTCTGCCTCGCGGTCGCCGGGCTGTCGACCCCGCTGGCCGCAGCCTGCGGCGCTGCCTGCGATGCGAGCCTGGCCGGAATCATGGCCGTGGTGCGGCTGGCCGCCGAGGTGCCGGGGGGGCACTGGTGGGATCCCGGACCGCCGGAATGGTGGGTCGCGGGGTGGTATGCCCTGCTGCTCGCGGCGGTGCTCGCGCTGCGGCCGGAGACGATCCGCCGGCCCGCCGCGTGGGCCACCGTGGTGGTCGCCTGGTGCGCGGTCGGGATCGTGGGGGAATCCGTGCGGGGGGCCCTGCAGCCTCCGGCCGAGCCGCTGCGCGGCGTCGTGGCCGCGATGGGACATGGCTGCGGGATCGTGTTCACCACGGTGTCGGGCCGGACACTCGTCTTCGACGCGGGTCGCCTGGGCGCCCCAGCGGCAGCCGCCCGTTCGCTCTCGGCGGTGCTCTGGAGCGAGGCCAAGCGAAGCATCGACCACCTCGTCGTGTCGCATGCCGACGCCGACCACTTCAATGCCGTGCCCCAGCTCCTCGAGCGGTTCGCCGTTCGTGAGGTGGTCGTGGCCCGGCCGCTGCTGGCGAGCAGCGCGCCGTCGGTGCGGGATCTCCTGGCCCAGATCCGCGCCCAGGGCGTGCCGCTCCGCGTGGTCGCGGCGGGTGACTCGTTCGCAGTCGACTCGGCCTGCCGCGTGCGGGTGCTGGCCCCGTCGTCCGGCGCGACCGCGGAGAGCGACAACGAGTCGAGCCTGGTGCTGGCCGTCGAGGCGGCCGGGCGGCGGTGGCTGCTGACCGGCGACCTGGAAGGGCCGGCGCTCCAGCGGTTCGTCGCCGCCGATCCCGACGGCTGCGACGTGCTCGTGGCGCCCCATCACGGCAGCGTCACCAGCCTGCCTCCCGACGTGGCCGCGGCCACCCGGCCGACGCTCGTGCTCGTGAGCGGCCAGGAGGGGCGGTCGTGGCCGCTCGTCCGCACCGCCTACGCTGACGCGGCCGGCGGAGCCGACGTGCTGGCGACCGGCCGGACCGGCGCCCTCGCGGTCGATGCCGACGCCGGCTCGCTGCTCGTCACGCGGTTCAGCGGCGGACGCTGGCGGCCGGTGCCGTGACGGCCTGCGCGACCGCCAGCCCGGCGGCGATCAGGACGAGCTGGCTGGCCACGTAGCCGGCCAGCAGCAGCAGCACGCCGCTGGTGAAGCCGTAGCTGTGCAGGCCGATGCCGAGCTGGTTGGTTCCGAACCAGCTCCACGCGGTCACGATGTTGCCGGCGATCGTGAACAGGGCGAAGCCCCGCGGCCCGATCCACCGGTCCCAGCGGGCGTGAAGCACCGCGGCGTTCCAGAGCACGATCATCAGGGCGCCGTTCTCCTTCGGGTCCCAGCCCCAGAACCGGCCCCACGAGTCATCCGCCCAGAGGCCGCCGAGCACCGTGCCGATGAAGCTGAAGAACAGGGCGAAGCAGACCACGCCGTAGTTCATGCGGAACAGGCGATCCTGCACCTCCCGGTCGCCCTCGTTCGCCGCGGGCCGTCCGGTGAGCCGCGCCCAGATGCCGTGCACCACGGAGCAGGTGCCGAGCAGGCCGGCGAGGAACGTGGCCCCGTAGCCGAGCGTCACCGTGACGACGTGCGTGGAGAGCCAGAACTGCGTGTCGAGCACCGCCTGGAGGACGTGCATCGTGTCGCCGGAGTCGAGGCCGTAGGCCACCATCAGCGTCAGCCCTCCGCTGACCGCCGCGACGAGATTGCCGATGCCGAGTCGGTGCAGCCGCTCGAGCCCCAGGCCGGCCAGCACGCAGGCCCAGCCGATGAAGACCGCCGACGAGTAGAGGTTGACCACCGGCGGCCGGCCCGTGAGCACGATGCGGGCGACGACGGCGAAGGTGTGCACCGCGAGCGTCGCGGCCAGAAGCCACCAGATGAAGCGGTTGAGCCGCTCCTGCCCGCCGAGAAAGCTCGCGAAGCCGAGCACCGTGGCGAACACGTAGAGCCACTTGGCGGTGTCGGTGGGATTGAAGCGGTTGAGCCAGGATTCGTACGCGGCCCGCCCGGCTGATTCCTCGACGGCCGGCAGGGGGGCGATCGCCCCCCGGTAGGCCGCCACCGCCGCGTTGAACTCCCCCGCCGCGCCGTCCACCTTCGCGAGCACGTCGGTGAACGGGAGGATCGCCGGATTGAGCCGGTAGGCCGGCTGGCCCTCGCGGCCGTCCAGCACGCGGCCCACGAGCGCCGTGACGACCGCGGGGTAGAGCGCCTGCCACTCGGCGTCGGGGCCCGTGGGGCCATCGGCACCGCCGGCCGCGTCGAGCGGGGGAATCACGGCCGGGGGATGATTGGCGGCGATCATCCGCGCTCCCTGCATGAGGCGGCGGATCTTGTCGAGAAGCTCCCGCCGCGCGTCTTCTCCGGCGCCGCTGGGCCGCGGCAGTTCGGGGGAGTCGTAGGCGAACCGGATCAGGTCGTAGGCCATCAGCTTCTGCTCGAGTTCGAGCACCTTCTTCTGCACGAACGACCGGCGCTCCGCCGGTGTCTCCCGGGCGGCGGCGGCCTGCTTGCGGAGCGGGTCCCGTCCCCGGTCAAGTTCCCGGGCCGAATAGCGGTGGCCCGGACGCCGGGCGATGTCGCAGAGGTCGAGCACCTCGAAGGCGTCGATCCGGAACACGGGGGCGTCGGCGGTCCACTCGCTGCCCGCCATCACCGCCACCAGCCACTGCGTGGCCGACACTGGCCCCCGCGGGCCGGCGGCCGCGTCGGCCGGCATCCGCACGCTCGTGCGGTTGCCGAGCAGTTGGAGGGTGTTGCGGCCCACGGTGTCGAGCGGCTTGACCCGCCCCTCGTGCAGGGCCGGGATGCGGCCCGCGGCCTGCCAGTCGCACGCGTCGGGCCGCGCCGGCCTTTCGAAGAGCCTGGGCAGCACCGCCGCCGCCACCAGTGCGATGCCGAGCGCGGGCGCCTGCCAGCCGGGGCGGGTCGCCGGCCGCCGCGATGCGCCGGTTCGTTCGTGGCGATCCGCGAACCGGACGAACGTGAGCCCGAAGTGGGCGAGCATGCCCCAGAAGGCCAGCACGCATGCCACGTAGGGAATCAGCCAGCCGGCGTTCGCGACGACCTGCAGGCCGGTCATCTCCCCGCTGCGTCCGTCGCCCAGGTCGACCTCCGAATACTGGCTCTGGTAGAAGGTTTCGCCGCGATACCGGACGGGATTGTTCATCCAGATCCGCCCCTTCTGCTCCGCGTTCGTCGCCGGGTCGCTGAAGGTCACGTACGACGAATAGTCGCGGGGCGTGTCGCTCGCGGAGTAGTCGATCCGGCGGACGTCGTCGAGGGTGACGGTGTAGGGCTTGGGCGTCCGGCGAAACCGCAAGGCGATCCGCCACGGCGTGCCGGCGACGTCGACGGTGTCGCACTCGTCACCGCCGCCCCCCATGAAGATCTTCGACTGGTCGTTGAGAAACAGCGACACCAGGAACGTGCCCAGGTCGCGGCCGGAGCCCCGCTCCACGAGCTGCACGTAGGCCGAGGCGATGTTGGTCCGTGACGAGGCGCCTCCCTCCGGCGGCCGGGCCTCCGCCAGCCACTGCCGGCCCAGGCCCGCGGTGGCCGGGTTCGGGGCCACGGGGCCGACGCGGATCACGCCGGAGTTGGGGAAGTAGTCGAGCACGCGCACGTCGCACGGCAGGTCCGCGGCCACGATCGGCTCTCCGCCGGCCCGGGCCGCGAGCAGCCGGCCGGAGACCGCGGCCACGCGATCGGCGGTGGGATCGGCCGCGTCGACGAAGGCGAGTTCGACCTCGTCGGTGCGGTAGGCCACGCTCGTCGACTGCCCCTCGACGAGCGAGATCCGCTCCTCGATCTGCCGGTCGCCGAACAGGAACTGCCCGACCATCAGCAGGCCGACCGCCACGTGGATCAGGACGTTGCCGCCTCGGGCCCCGAACACCATCACCAGCCCGGCGAGCAGCACGACCGCCGCCACGCTGGACTGGATCAGCTGCCACATGATCCGCAGCCCGGGATCGTTCATCCGCCAGGACTCGCCGCCCACCAGCGTGGCGGCCACCACGACTCCGAGGATGATGGAGGCGGCCCCGAGCGTGCCCGACACCAGCCGGCGCCGGGCCTGCCAGGCCGCCGCGCCGAGGCCGCCGGCCAGCGTCGCCGCGCCCACCTGCACGAGCTGCCAGACCGCGTCGTAGTCCACGGGCGGCCTGCCCTGGAGGCCGTCGGAGCGGTGGCCGGTGAGGATCACGCCCGCGGTCAGCAGCCCGCCGATCAGCGAAACGACCGCGCCCCAGAGCAGCCGCTTGCCGTGCGCGGCGACCTGGAACCTCGTCGCCTTGGCCGCGATCAGGTTGGCCAGCAGCACCAGGCCGATCGCGGCGCCTCCCGGAAACGGAAACCAGCCCGGCACGTGCGTCTCGCCGAAGATCGTGACGGGCAGAAAGTCCGCGAACGGGATCCGCGCCAGCCAGCTGGTGAAGTATTCGGCCTTCACCTCGGGCAGGTTCTTCTCGTCCTGGGCCAGCGTCCCCACGAACAACAGGAACGTGGCTGCGATGAACATCACGACCGTGATCTTGAGCGAGCCGGCGGCCCGCAGCAGCCGCCAGCCGAGGCCGGCTGCGCTGGGGCCGGACGGGTCGGGTGCGGCGTCGAAGGAGAGGCTGTCGGCCATCACTGCCTCACTCGCCCCTGCGGATCGAGGCCACGAACCGCTTGAAGTTCTCGCGCTCGCGGAGGGCGACGGCCGCGTCTCCCTTGAACTTCACGAACAGCGCCTGCCGATCGGAGACGGGAATCATCGCCCCGAGGATCGCCTGTCCCGCCGGCTCACCGGTTTCTTCGGCCGGCGCGTCCCGGAGCAGAACCACGGTGGCGGCGACGCCGTCGACGTCGACGGTCTCGGCCTCGGCCAGCGCCGCCGCGGCCCGCGCCTCACGTTCGTCGGCAGGCAGGTCGGCCTGGAGTTGTCCCTGCCACCGCGCCACGTTTCCCTCGAGGCTGCCGGAGGCGGGGATCACGGTGACTTCGAGTTTGTCGGCGGGAGGGCCGATGAACAGCGTGGCCAGCCGCATGCCCGAGCCGCCGCCGTCGTGCCAGCCCTCGGGCACCTCGTACCGCACTGCAGCCGCGGGCCGCGGCTCTGGGCGGTCCCCTGAGCGGTCGGCTGAGGCGGTCGCCACGACCGCCGGCTCGGCGTTTTTGGGCAGCGTGTAGGTGCGGATGTCGCCCGGCCGCACGTCGGTTGCGGGACCGCACCCCGCCACGCACGAGAGTCCCCCGGCCACGCAGCACTCCAGCCACGACGGGACTGCAACGGCGGGCCGCATGCGGCGGGGGCGGCTGGACGAGGGGGGCAAGGGGAGGCTCCGACGGCGGCAGGACGACAACCATGCAATTCTAGCAGGCTGTGCGTCCGCGTCCGTCACCTCCAGCCGAAGATGTCGGTGAGGGCCTTGAGCAGCGGGCTTGAAACGGGCATGCCGGCCGGGCTCCGGATCGACGAGACCAGGTCGATCATCACGAACCCGCTGAGCAACAACAGCAGTGCGGTGCACACCAGGCCGGTGATCTGCCAGGCGTTGAACGACGGGCCCACGACGCCGTCGACGAAATCCTCGCCGACGGTGGCTGCGATCGAGCCGCTGGTCGACAGCGACTGCGAGGATTCCTCGCCGACGGTGCCGAAGAAGCTCGAGTCGCCGGACTCCTCCACCGGCATGACCACCGACGCGCTGTCGGTGTCGCCGAGGTCGGTGCCGAGCTCGAACGCATCGCCGGCGAGGGCGCCGCCGATGCCCGACGCGGCCGCACCGCCGATGCCGGAGACGCCGCCGATTCCCGACATCGCACCGATTCCCGACGGGCCGCCGATTCCGGATGCCGCCAGGTCGATGCCCGAGGCGGCGAGATCGTCTCCCTCGAGAGAAATGCCGCTGGTGCCCAGCGGGTCGGAAAGGGAGGGTGCCGACAGACCCGCCCCCGATCCGGCGGCCGGACCGGACCCGAGGTTGGAGAGGTCGATGGCGAGCGTGCCCGAGCCCCCGAGCGCGCCCGAGCCGCCGAGCAAGGAGTCGGAGCCGACGGTCGGGATCTTTGGCAGCGATGGCGACGACGATGCGGCGATGATCGAGTCGAGTTCGAGGTCGGAGCTGCCCAGGGCGCTCCCCTTGTCGCCCGCGACCGGACCACTGCCCGCCAGGCCCCCCGTCGCCCCCGTGCCCGACGGGTTTGCCGTCGCGGGCAGGTCGCCGAAGATCGAGTCGTCGTCGCTCTCCTCGTTCTCGTCGCCGAGGACGAGCACGTCGTCCCCGAGGCCGCTGCCCACGAGCGAGCCGGATTCGGCCAGCGAGGGAGAGGAGAGGTCGAGCGAGAGATCGCCCAGCGCATCGCCGGCATCGCCCCGATCCGCCGCGACCCGCTCGATCTCCTCGATCTTGAACTTGACGGTGGCGCCGTCGCGCATGGGGAACAGCTGCTTGCGGTCGACGAGACGGTTGATCTCCTCGACCGTCACGCCGAGATGACGGGCCGCTTCGTCGAGTGTCAGAAACCTTCCGGCCATGTGCACCTCGCGCATCCGGGGCCGCTCGGGCGGCCTTCGGACCCCTATCGTCTTCGGCCAGCCGCCCCGTGCATTCTACCCCCGACCGCCATTCGCGGTGCAGCCGCCGCGGCCGTCACGACCGGCATGGTCCGGACCTGGCCGCGGGGATGGCTAGCGGTCGGTGGTCGGTGCCGGGACGCCGTTGAGCAGGTTGCGGAGGGCCGCCGGCTTCGGGTCCTGGGCGTTGAAGTCCTCGACCATCAGATCCCATGAGATGTCGCGGGTGCTTCGCAGCGTGAGCGTGCCGCGGTCGGCATCGACGTGGTAGACGGCCGTGTGGCGCGTGGCCGGGTCGACCACCAGCAGCAGCCGGCGGCCGTCGGGCAGCGCCGAGTCGGAGACCCAGAGTCCCCCCTGGTCGACGCCGGGGCGGCTAGCCCGCTGCGCCGCGAGTTCCCTCGGCCAGGCAAGCCATGCGGCCGCCACCGCGAGCAGGCCGGCGGCGACGATTCCGGCTCGGGATCTTCCCACAGCCTCGGCGCTTCGCGGGCCGGATCGGAGGCTGAGCAATGGTTCGGGCACGGCGAGGCATCCCTGGTCGGGTCGGGGCATGCGGTCGCCCGTGCGGCGACCGTCCACGCCGCGGGAAGGTAGGTAGCGGCCGCCGGCGAGGCAATCCCGCACGGGCCGCAACCCGACCTCCCCGGCTTGCCGAGCCTGCCTCGCCGGCGGGGTGATTCGCCGTTTCCCCATGCCGGTCGTTTCGATTCAATCGGCTGCGGAAAGCGTGACGATGACACCGCCAGGCAGGGTCCGCCGCCGGGCGGCCCCCCGTGTCGTCGTCCATGTCGTGGGAGCCCTCACCGGTGTCGAAACTCGCCTCCTTCTCCTCCCTGCTGCTGCGGTCGCCGCTGCTCTGGGGCGGCGCCCTGTCGTTCGCGTTTTTCGCCCTGATCCACGGCGGCGTGATCACCAACCCGCTGGTGCTCCGCTACCTCGCCGGCCACTGGGTCGAATACGTGGAGACGGCGCTGTTCTGCGTGGGGCTGGCATTCCTCGCCCTGCACGCGGCCGACCTGGTGCGGCAGCGGCGGCGGATGGGCGACCCCCTGCTCGCCGACGCTCCCGAAGGCGGGGCCGATCCCGCCGAGGCGACGGCCCTCGCGGCCACGATCTCGGCCGAGGCCACGGGCTACCTGCCCCGGCGGCTGCGCGAGGCCCTCGACCTCGTGATCCGGACCGGCTCGGCCGACGAGCTCGAGAACCACCTCAAGTATCTCTCCGACCTCGACGCCGCCCGCGCCTCGCAGGGCTACGGGCTGGTCCGGTTCGTGATCTGGGCGATCCCGATCATGGGCTTCCTCGGCACCGTCATCGGGATCACCGAGGCCATCGCCTGCCTCTCCCCCACGCAACTCGACAACATCTCCGGCGTGGTGGCCGGCCTGGGCACGGCCTTCGACACGACCGCCACGGCCCTGGCGCTCTCGATGGTGCTGATGTTCATCCAATTCATGATCGACCGCTACGAGCAGGGGCTGCTCGCCGAGGTCGACGACGCGGCCTGGACCGCGTTGGCGGGCCGCTTCCAGGCGCTGGGCGGCGGTGACGGCGCGGCGCTGGCCGTGGCCCGGCTCGGCGAGACCCTCGGCAGGGGGACGGCGCGGTTGCTCGAGGCCCAGGAGCAGGCCTGGGCCTCCCTCGAGCGGACGGCGGCCGCCGGCGTGCGGCAGCTGCTCGACGAGGCGGGAGGAGCGATCGGGCAGTCGCTCACCACCGCGCTTGACCGGAGCCTGGCCACGTGGGCGGAGTCGTTCGTCCGCACGCAGGACGAGCTCGCGGCCCGCCGCGAGGATCGCTGGGTCGAGGCGGCCGCGTCGCTCGCCGCCGCGGTCCGCGGCCTGGAGGCCCGGCACGAGTCGATCGAGCGGCAGACGGCCGCGATCGCCGGCGTCGTGGAGGCCACCCGCGACGTGGCCGCACTCGAGCGGTCGCTCGACGCCAATCTCGCCACGCTCACCACGACCGGTCGGTTCGAGGAGACGCTGACCACGCTCGCCGCGGCGGTGCAGCTGCTCGCGGCCCGGGCGGCCGACCAGAACCGCGACGTCCACGCGATCCGCCGCCCCGGAAAGGCCGCATGACCCGAGCCCGTGCCCGGTCGGGCCCGACGATCTCGCTGTTTCCCTTTCTCGCCGTGCTGCTGTGCACGATGGGATCGCTGCTGGTCGTGCTCGTGCTCTTCAGCCGCTCGGCGAAGCAGGCGGGGATCGCCGCCGCCGAGCAGGCGCGGGCCGCGGCGGCGGCGGCCGCCGCCGCACGGCAGGAGGAGCTCGAGCTGGCCCGCGACGAGCTCGTTTGGCGGATCGACCAGGTGCGGTCCATTCGCGACCGAACCGCCGAGGAGCTGGCCAGGGCCCGCATGCAGCTGGCGGGCACGGAGGAGCAGGCCCGGCACCTGGCCGACGAACTCGACGATGTCGCCGGGATGCTCGAGGCTCTGGAGGCGCCGGCAGCGTCCGGCGACGACGCCGACATCCTCGAGTTGGAGCGGCGGCTCGCCGAGGCCCGCAAGGCGCTCGACGAGGCCAAGGAGAAGCTCGCGGAGCGGCCGCCGGCCTACGCCGTCGTGCCCTACGAGGGTGCCAACGGCTCGCATCGCCGCCCGCTCTACATCGAGTGCTGCATCGACGGCGTGTTTCTGCAGCCCGAGGGCATCCGCCTCGGGCCCGCCGACTTCGAGGGGCCGCCGGGGCCGGGCAATCCGCTGGCCAGCGCCCTGCGGGTGGCCCGTGAGCACATCGCCCGCAGCCCGAGCGAGTCGGGCGACCCGAACGTGCAGCCCTATCCGCTGCTGCTGGTAAGGCCCTCCGGCGTGATGGCCTACTACGCGGCCCGCGAGTCGATCCAATCGTGGGGCAGCGAGTTCGGCTACCAGTTCGTCGACGAGGACTGGCAGCTCTCCTATCCGCCGCGGGATGCGGCGCTGGCCGACGCCGAGCAACGGGCGGTCGACGAGGCGCGGCGCCGGCTCGCATGGCTCGCGCAGGTGCAGCCGCCGAGACGCACCAAGCCGGCCGTCCAGTACCGGGCGGCGACGACCCGCGGCGGGGTCGTGTCGAGCAGCGGGCCGAGCGTGCTCGGCGACCAGTCGCGGTTCGAATGGACCGAGGGGCAGGCGGGCGGTGCGGCAGGCGGCGGGGCCCCGGGCCGGGGCTTCGACTCCGACGGTGGCGTTGGCACTGACGAGGGGGGCGGCCTCGCCAGTGGCGGTGGCGGAGACGCCATCCTCGGCAACCGCTACTCAGGTCCGTCCAAGTTCTATTCGGGTGGGTCCGGCGGCGCCGGCGGTGAAGCCGGCATGCCGGCTGGTGGAGCGGGAGCCGGAGGCACCCGGGGAGGAACGGAACCCGGCGGCACCGGGGCCGGCGGGCTCGAAGCCGGCGCTGCCGCGGGGGCCGCGGAGGCTGTCACCGGGCAGGCCGGCGTCGAGGCGGGCGGCCCCGGTGGCTCATCCCTGGCTGGCCGTGGGGCCGAGACGACAAGCGCCGGCTCGCCCAGCACGGGCTCCAGCGGCGGATCGAGCGGCAGCGGCGGTTCCAGTGGCAGCGCGGGCAGCCCTGGCGCCGGTGGTTCCTCCGCGGGCGGAGCCGCCGGCATGGCTGCGGCGGCCGGTGGCGGTGGCGGCAGCGGACCCTCGATGCCGGGGCTCGCGCAGGGCGGCGGTGGTGCCTCGGCCGGCACTGGCGCCTCGGGTGCGTCGGCCGCCGCGGCGAGCGTGACGGCGTCGCTGGCCGGCAAGCGGGGCAGCAACTGGGCGAGTCTCGCCACGATGTCGACGCCGGTGCCGCTCACGCGGCCGATCCGCATCGAGTGCGCCGCCGGCGAGTTTCGCGTCCTGGCCGAGGGCAGCCGCGTGCAGGCGCGGATCCCGATCGGCACCCACACGATCGACTCCGTCGACCCCCTGGTTCGCGAGGTGCACGCCACCGTCGGCCGCTGGGGCCTCGCGGGCGACCGGATGTATTGGCGACCCGAACTGGTGCTCTCCGCCACGTCCGACGGCGGCAGCCGCCGCGAGGACCTCGAGAAACTGCTGGCCGACAGCGGCCTCGACACCCGCCGCAGCGAGACGAAAGACAAGATCCGCAACCTGCCCCCCGTGCAGCGGACCGGCGGCCTCTTTCCCCGCAAGTAGACGGAGCGCGCGATGACCAGGCCGAAGCACGAGGACGATCTCACCGCAGGGCAGGACTCGTTCCTCGACGTGATCACCAACATCGTCGGGATCCTGATCATCCTCGTGATGGTGGTGGGGGCGCGTGTCCAGAAGGTGTCGCTCGACGCCGCGACGAAGGCGGCACCTCCCGCGGCCAGCGCCGCGCTCGAGGCGGAGGTCGAGAAGCGGGAGAACACGCTCGTGTCTGCGGAGAGCGAGATCGAGGAACTGCAGGCCCAGGCGGGGCTCGTCCAGGCGGCGATCGACGGCGCCTCCAACGCGCGGCTGCGGCTCGCCACGGCGGTCGCCGCCGCCCGGACGGAGGTCGAGCAGCGGAAGCAGGCGGCGGACGAGGCCCGGGTGGCCGACGCCGAGCGGGCCGCCCGCCGCCGCCGGCTGGAGGAGTCGATTCGGCAGTGCACGCTCGAGACCGAGTCGCTGGCCCACCAGCGGGCGACCACGGCCGAGGTGCTCGCCTACCCCACCCCGATCGGCCGCACGGTCAACGGCGAGGAGATCCACTTCCGGCTCGCCGGTGAGCGGATCGCGTACATCCCCCTCGAGGAGCTGTTCGAGCTCGCGAAGCGAAACACCCAGCGGAACTCCGGCTCGATCGCCGACATGGCCACGCGGATCGAGACGGTGGGGCCCGAGCGGGGCTTCGCCCTCGACTACGTGATCGAGGCGAAGGTCGACCAGGCCCGCGGCCAGGTGCTGATCCGCTCGCGGGAGTGGGTGGTGCGGCCCGTCGACTCGAGCGTCGGCGAGACCGTGGAGGTGGCCCTGGCGTCGACGTCGGCGTTTCGCGGAACGCTCTCGGGCGTGAAGCCCGACACCACCGTCACGCTCTGGTGCTATCCCGACAGCTTCGCCGCGTACCGGCGAATCCGCGAGGAACTCCACCGGCTCGGCATCCCGACCGCCGGCCGGCCGCTGCCCGACGGCGCCCCGATCGGCGGCTCGACCGAGGGCAGCAAGTCGGTCGTGCAGTAGGCGCGCCCCGTATTCGGCACGGGTTGGAAACCCGTGCTACGCGCGCTCCAGCCCGCGCGGACTGACCGTAGCGCGGGTTTCCAACCCGCGAGGCATGATAGTAGCGCGGGTTTTCAACCCGCGGTGCATCGGCTGAGTAGCGCGGGTTTCCAACCCGCGGTGCATCGGCTGAGTAGCGCGGGTTTCCAACCCGCGAGGCATGATAGTAGCGCGGGTTTCCAACCCGCGCGAACCGTCGGCGCCTACGCGTTCCAACCCGCTCCCCCGGCCGTTGCGGCGCGAATCCCGGCCGCCGCGGCGGCGGCAAGCAGGTCGATCTCCTCCAGCGTGATCGAGAGGGGCGGCATCAGCACGAGCGTGTCGCCAAGCGGCCGGAGGAGTGCGCCGTGCTCTCGCGCCGCCAGCGCGGCCCGCATGCCGCGCTTCTCCTGCCACGGGTAGCCGCGGGCCGTCGCCTTGTCGGCCACGAGGTCGAGTCCCACGACGAGGCCGCACTGTCGCACCGCCCCGACGTGCTCGAGGCGCGCCAGGTCCGCGGCGCGCTCCCGCAGTCTCTCGATCTTCGGCGTCAGCGATCCCAGCACGTCGTCGTCGCGGAAGATGTCGAGCGACTCCAGGCCCACCGCCGCCGCCAGCGGGTTGCCGCCGTACGTGTGGCCGTGAAAAAACGTCCGCCGGTCGGCATGCGTGCCCAGGAAGGCGTCCCACACGCGTGCGGTCGTGAGGGTCGCGGCCATCGGCAGGTAGCCGGCCGTGAGCCCCTTGGCCAGGCAGAGGAAATCGGGCGCCACCCCCTCCTGCTCGCAGGCGAACATGGTGCCGGTGCGGCCGAAGCCGGTGGCCACCTCGTCGAGGATCAGCAGCGCGTCGTGCCGCCGGCAGAGGTCGGCCACGCCCCGCAGGAACCCCGGCGGGTGGACGTAGATCCCGGCCGCCATCTGCACGAGCGGTTCCATGACGAGCGCCGCGACGGTGCCGGCATGCTCCGCGAGGGCCCGCTCGATTCCCGCGAGCGCCTCGGCGAGCGTGGGGGGCGGGTTGCCCGTCGCGGGGCACGGCCCTCCCGGCGAGGGCACCCGGATCGCGTGGAACGTGAGCGGCTGAAACATCGCCGTGAACCGGTTGACGCCGCCGACACCGATCGCTCCGAGCGTGTCGCCGTGGTAGGCCTCGCCGATCGCCACGAACCGCGTGCGGGCCGGTTGCGGCGGGTCGGCCTGCAGCCAGTACTGGAAGGCCATCTTGAGGGCCGTTTCGATCGCGCTCGAGCCGTCCCCTGAGAAGAACACCTTCTCGAGGCCGGTGGGGGCGACGTCGACGAGCCGGCGGGCGAACTCGACGGTCGTCGGATTCGAGAGCCCGAGGTTCGTGGTGTGGGCCACCTTGGCGGCCTGGGCGGCGAGTGCCGCATCGAGCCTGGGATGCCGATGGCCGTGGACGGCGCACCACATGCTCGCCGAACCGTCGAGGTAGCGGCGGCCGGCGGTGTCAACGAGCCAGCAGCCCTCGCCCCGCTCGATCAACAGCGGCTCGTATTCCTGCATCTGCGTGAACGCGTGCCAGACGTGGTCGCGATCCCACTGCTCGAGCAGTTCGCCCTGGCTGGGGGCCGATGCCGGCCGCGGCTCCGGGCTCGGCGAAGCCGGTGCGCGGTCTTCGGGTTGGATCGCAGGGGCACGGACGGTGGCCGGAGACGTCATTCCAGCAGTGTAGCGGCCGCGGCAGCCGTCACTCTTGGGCCGCGAGGACGTCGTCAAGCAAGGCCTCGACTCCGAGAGGACCGGCCCAGCGGCGGAGGTAGGCCTCGTCGAGTTTTCCCTGCGTGAACAGGACGTCCTGGACATCGGCGAGGTCGCGCGGCCGTGACGCGACGAGTTTGAAGAGGATGAGATCTTCGGCGGTGACGATGTTCACAGGCTGCCCTTCGACCTCCGCGTGAATCCGGCGAGCGATGACTTCCTGTTGGAAAGGCGTCTCGGCGATGAAGATGTCGGCATCGATCGTCCGCCCCTCCAGGAACAGGCGAACCTTGACGAGGGGCATGCCGCCGACCTGATCGACCCAGCCGTGGGCATGGGGCTCTGGCACGGTGTAGCCACGATCGGCAAGCGATGCGAAGAGTTCACCGAGCCGTTCCCGCGGAATGGCGAGGGTGAAATCGACGTCATACGTCGGCCGCGGTATGCCATGCGCCCTCACGGCGATCCCCCCCATGATGGCGTAGGGAAGGCCGTGTGTCTCGAAAACGGCGATCAGGTCACGGATGACCGAGGTCAGATCAGTCATGGGCGGCGGAGGAGCGCGACTGCAAGCCGGCCAGTGCGGCGAGGATCCGCGCGTTCCGCAGGTCGTTCTCCCGGCGGAGCAGTTCGAAGCGGCGGTCGACGACGTCGCTGCGGCCTTCGAGAAGGTACGACGTATTCTCCCGGATCATCTGAAACGTGAGCGTAAGCCGCTCCCCGGGAGTCATGCGGCGGTAGGTGTCGAGTGTGTCCTTGCTGAGCATGGTCGGAGTATATCTGGACGTCGGCAAACGTGGTCGCACGGCTTGCGCGAGTGCGTTCCGTGGCGAGTGCGTCAGGCCGGAATCAGCACCTGGGTTCCCTGGCCGGCCGCGAGACGGGTGGCGGCGTTTCCCCGCACGACCGCGATCTCGATGAAGCCCTGCGAGCCGACGAGGGCCACGAGCGTGTCGGGCCGGGCGTCGCCGTAGGTGCGGGCGAGCGTCGTGATCGCGTGGTCGCCCACGCGGAGGCTTCCAGCGGCAGCAAGTCGCGGCCAGAGTGCGGCAGGGAGGTTCGTGATCAGGTTGCCGAAGGCGTCGACGTGGATCACTTCGCCGGCTACGCCAGCGGCAGTCTCGACCGGCATCGGCCAGCCGAGCGTCGCGAGCGAGCCCGCCGGAGGGCCGAGTGACTCGGGCGCTAAGCCATCGAGGAGGGCGACGGCGGCTGGGGCGAGCACGTCGCGGCCGTGAAACGTGGCGGAGGCATGCGCAGCGATGGGAAGCACCCGGGCATCGCGTGCCGGCGCGCCGGCGAGCAGGCGGGAAAAGACGCCGTTGTCGGGGCCCAGGAACTCCTGCTCGCCGATCCGGGCCCAGACGAGCCGCCGGTCGGTACCCACGCCCGGATCGACGACCACGATGTGCAGCGATCCGCGCGGAAACGCGGGGCAGGCCTGGCCGACGAGCCACGCGGCGGCGCGGACGTCTTGCGGCGGCACGTCGTGGGCGATGTCGACGAGCGTGAAGGCCGCCTTCGCGTGCAGGAGGCGGCCCTTCAGTTCGGCCACGTAGCCGGAACCGGCGCCGAAGTCGGTGGTCAGCGTGACGACGCGGGGCATGCCCGCATTGTATGGCTCGCCCTATGTGAGCCGACTACCAGCCGATCTCGAAGCCGACGTTGATGCCCTGCAAGAAGGCGCCCTGGCCGTACGCGATCTGCGTCCCGCTGGCAGCGTTATCCGAAAAGTCGAGTTGGTTCGCGGCCCGAGCGACACCCTCGGCCCAGATCAGCGTATAGCCGATCCGCGCGTTGACATTGTCCGTGACGCGAATCAGGCCCGTCAGACCAATGTCGCCCACGAAGGCGACTCGATCTTTGTTGATGTTCGTGTCCCGGACGACAAACGTGTTGTCAAAGTCGCTGACATATTGGCTCATGCCGACAGCATTGCCGAACAGGCCTGCCTTCGCGGTCGCCTCGAATCCGAATCGCTGCGTCTCGCCCATGAAGTCATGGTACCGACCGCCGATCTGGGCACCGTAGAGATCGTTTGCAGTGCGGATTGCATACGTGCTCGCTCCGGTATCGGTGTCTTGGCCGCTGATCGAGAAGTTCTCATTGAGCTGAAAGTATCGAAAGCCAGCCATCAGGCAGACAGGTTCGTCATTGACACGGCGCCAGATGTTCGCCTCGACGTTGTTCAGCGTCGCGCTCTGGGCGGCCGTCAGCTGGTCCACATTGAAAAAGTCGAACGTCGACAAGCCGAGGTCGCCTGGTATCCGCGGGTCATTGCTGCCGAGCACGGTTTGGTCGACATTCCAGTCGTTCAGGCCGAAGTACACCAACTCCGCAGCGCCGGCGTCTCCGATGGCTCGGCCAAGCACGAGTTTCGGGCCAGCTTGCATCGAGTACGTCAGGTCATTCGTTCCCAGCAACGTCGCCCCGGAAACGGAGTTCAAGATGACGGGAGTATTGCCGTTTGCTCCGTGGTCGAGCTGAAGAAGAAATGCTTCGGCCGACCCGTACCACGTTGCATCGGGAATCGGGAGTGCCGACATCAAGTCCTGTGCCGCCGCGAACGGCGTGGCGGTCATCAAGGCGGCGGACGAGAACGCGAGCAGGAGGCGCCGAAATGCATGGATTTTCATGATGAGCACAACACCCCCAATCAGGAGGCCACTCTGGTTCCCGGTCCCCGCGTGCGTTTTCGCACGCGCCCACCATGTTCATCGGCCGGTGCGGCCCCGTTGCATGGGGGTTTAGCCATGAAGCCTCCTCAGCAGAATCTGTGGGTTGATTCTGGCTCCGGTAGTTTGCCAAGGACATGAAACAACGCGATTTCAATGCCTTTCGCGGTCCGAAAGCCGAACGCTTTTCTGGTGGTC
>Ga0194129_10004562_pt1 | contig 18307 bp, 20 predicted proteins | sample TA2KigCa35mmetaG_FD_150862 | JGI IMG/M metagenome (GOLD analysis project Ga0194129, IMG submission 150862) | Freshwater microbial communities from Lake Tanganyika, Tanzania - TA2015038 Kigoma Deep Cast 35m | ecosystem: Environmental > Aquatic > Freshwater > Lake | place: Tanzania: Lake...
GTTCATCTCTCTTCGCTTGGTCGATGATGCGTTGAACATCTTGCAGAGTTCTTTTAGAGCTTGCAATTTTTCTTTCGGCATCAAGAGTAGCTACTGATTTCGCTTTTCTCGTTGAATGTTTTAATCTAGCCATATTTTTTTTCTCCTATAAGGTTTCTGACGAAGGGGTGAAATTGTTCTAGAGATTACATATCTCCGAATTCACCACCACTCCAAATAGGACCTCCATCAGCTGATGGGATGATAGAAGAAAATACGGTAGATGTAAAGATACCTGCAGGTCTTGCATTACGAACACCCATTGGTACACTTACATCTCTAGCACCCATACCGGTGTTTGCTAAGAGAGATTCTGGACCAACATAGAGACCTACTAAGTAAGTACCCTTAACAACACTGGATGGAGCGAGCATATAGCCAAGATTTGATTCAGCGATTTGACGAGCAAAGAATGGTGTTGCACGAACAACAGCAACATCTAAGCTAGCAACATCAGGAATACCTTCTTGACGAAGTTCTTCATTGTCGAGAGAGTCAATATCTTTGAGTTCGGAAACTAAAGATTTGATATCTACACCAGTAGCAGTTGTACGGGTAGGAGCGATTGAAGCTGCAGCTTGATTTGACATGATTTCAGCAGCTTGAACTGGTGCGGCATTGCCATAAGCACCGAGCATTGGATTTACACCATAAGCACCGAGCATTGGATTTACACCATAAGCACCGAGCATTGGATTTACACCATGAAAACCTGATACAGCAGTTTGTTGAACGAGTTCTTCTGCACCTTGACCACCAACGAGAATAGCACCCATTGGATTACGATGATGATGTCTCATAGTACTACCTAGACCTTCTGTTAAAATTTGATTGTTTGTTAAAGAAACTTGAGCTTGTGCGATACGAGTTGCATCGGTTGATGTTCTATCTTCAGGATTACCTGCATCTCGAACATATTTGCCTAAGCCACCTTCGTCAAAATCATAGTCTTCAGAATCATAGCCTGAATTGTATAGATTTGCATCTTCAAAGGTGTCGCCTAAGCCATAGTCGTCTACGAACTCAACATCTGTTTTTGAATCAACATCCATAGGTACATATTTACCCATGCCTGCATAGCGATCTACCATGTAGCTTGATGTTTCAAAATCATAGCCATCCAAAGCATCAGACCCAATATAACCACTCATGGTTTCTAAAGGATTTTCGCTAAGGAATCTGCCAAAACCACTTAGAGATTTGCTTTCTTCTTTGGCAACATAAGAATTGTCACCACCGATGAATCTCATAGCAGCACCGATACCAGGAATCTTACCGATAAAGCTACTGATACCAGAAACATTTCTAGCAATAGCAGAACCGATCAAACCTGATGCAACACCCACAAACAATGAATTCATTTCTTCATTCTTTGATGAGTTTTGGTAGAGTAAGTAAGAACCGATACCGAGAGCTGCATGTGTTGCAACATCAGTAGCAATCTTACCTGATGATTGGAAATCTTCAGCCTTGAATGCTAAGTTATCAACGATACCAGCAATTGCATTACCTGCAATCCAAGATGTGGTAAAGCCGAGAGCACCATAGCCAAGCTTTGTACCCATACCAACTTCACCCTCTGGGTTTTGTCTAGTATAGTTACCAATGAAATTCACACCAGCTGGGTTATGACGATGCATGAGAGCCATACCCATTGGTCTGAAGCCTTTTTTGCTTGACTTTCTATGGTGTTTCTTAGCTACTGATCTTCTGCGAGCTGTTACTCTTGCACTTGATCTCTTCTTTGAATGTACCTTGCGAGAGCTTACCTTTGCTGATGATCTTCTCTTTGTTGTCTTACGAGCAGCATTCTTACGAGCAGCAGACTTTACTGATGCTTTTCTTCTCTTCTTGTGAGCAACAATCTTAGCAGCTGATTTTCTCTTTGGATTTGTAATGATCTCGCTTGATCTAGTTAAACCAAGAGGATTCTTGCGAGCTGTAGACTTTCTTCTCTTAAGAGATGATTTTCTCTTCTTTGCAGTAGTCTTTAAGCTCTTAACTGTTGCCTTGCGACGCTTGAGAGCAGCTGCAGATGATCTTCTCTTTTTTGGGTTAGCCTTAGCTGACTTGAGATGACCACCATCAAAAGCACCTGCCCAAGCATTCAATGCCTTTTGGATTTCTGCTACTGATGGAGTACCTTGAGAGATAGCATGAACTGAGCGAATATTCAAGGAATAAGGAGTATTTTTCTTACCCTTGAGAGCAGCAAAACGACCACTTAAGCCCTTTGACTTTGCTGACTTGTATTCGGCTGAACTCTTGTTTGCTTTGAGCTTGGTGTTCTTGCCAGCACGATGGATGGTCAAGAAATCATGTCCAAAATGTCTTAAAGCTTCACTTACTGATCTTGATAAAGGATTCAAACGAGCACGAGTTGTTCTTTTTGTTACCTTTACAGCACTTGTTGACTTACGACGAGAGAGTGATGACTTACGAGCTGTTGACTTACGAGCTGTTGACTTACGAGCTGTAGATTTCTTTGCTGTGGTCTTTCTTGACTTTCTCTTTGGATTCATTAAACCCATTAAGCCATCTAAAGGAGCTGCATTCTTACGAGCAGAACTCTTACGACGAGCAAGTGTTGACTTACGAGCTGTAGCTTTCTTTACTGTGGTCTTTCTTGACTTTCTCTTTGGATTCATTAAACCCATTAAGCCATCTAAAGGAGCTGCATTCTTACGAGCAGAACTCTTACGACGAGCAAGTGTTGACTTACGAGCTGTAGATTTCTTTACTGTGGTCTTTCTTGATTTCTTCTTTGGGTTAGAAACAGTCATTCCTAATGTAGAAGATTCAATCGCTCTAGTTACACCAAGAGGATTTTTGCGAGCAGTAGACTTACGAGCAGTAGACTTACGAGCAGTAGACTTACGAGCAGTAGACTTACGAGCAGTAGATTTCTTTGCAGAGGTCTTGCGGGATTTTCTCTTTGGATTTTCGAAAATTTCACTTTCTTGATCAAAACCTAAACCTAATGCAGAATCTAAAGGATTCTTTCTAGCTTTAGAGGTTTTTCTCTTTGTGCTTTTCTTAGCCTTGAGCTCTGAAAGCAAGCCTTTGAATGCACTCACAGATGCTCTTTTTTTAGCAGCTGGCTTGCGAGTGGATGCGGTTTTACGAGTTGTTTTTCTCATTTTTCCACCTTTTTTTGCGGGATTTGCAGCGAGAAGGGTTGCGGCTTCTTCTAGCTTACGAAGATCTTTGTTGACATACTCTGATAATTGCTCAAGTTTGGCAACTGCACGATCTAGACGCTTCTTCACAGATGGACTTTGAGAAACAACATACTCCTTGCGAAGTTTTCGAACTTGTTCTGCAACTTTCTTGATATCGTTGGTATCAAGTACACCGGCTTCGGACACTGTTGAAAGAGCTTTACGACCACGAGAACCTCCAGCACTAAAGGCACGAGTTTTACTTGCACCCCTTCTTCTCACTTTTGGATTTTCTCTGGAATCATCCATTGATGAGTCGTCCAATTGTGATAATGCTCTACGGATATTCTCTCTGCGTGCTAAATCTTCAGAAGATTCACTAAAGCCACGATGTCCCGACCCACTCCATGACGAAGATTGCATTTCATCATTTCTTGAACCGATTAACATACTTGGATTCTCCTTAATGTTTTGACGATTGAGATTTTTGGTTTTATGTTTTCTTGGATCAAATGGATTAGGGCGGGCAATAGCTAACTGTGTTACACCAGGGTTTTCACGAATTTCCATAGACCTCTCCTAAAATGTTTGATTTGCATTTATCTTAGGGGATCTTATGTGTCCCTCAATATTTTATAAAATAGGTCTAGCCCATAGTTGTCTTAAGTAAAATATTTTTTCAATTATGTGTCAAACTTTTTTTCACAAAAAATATAAAAAAGTTTTATAGCTTTTTTGGTGCATCAGTCAAAGTCCTTTGGATTTCGATCAAATTGTAGGTTTTGCATCTCCCACAAACAATCGCAATCAAGCTACCCATCGTACCTTTTGCAAGTAAGGCATTGCAAGAGCCACATCTCACGGGTGTCAAATTTGTTTGAACTACAACCTTTGGTTTGTCATCTTTTGCAGAGCCACTTGTATGTGGGTGTAAACCAGTATCGATTGAGGAAACGGGATTTTGGTCATTGCTTGCTAGAATTTTTCTAATTTCTTGCATATTGGTTTTTCACTTTCATTTTTTAAAAATATTGAAATCTAAAAAGTCTTTTAAAAATTTGAGTGTCTTAGTGAATGATACCTCTCCAATTCACTTTCATATCTGGACCTCGCCAAATAAGAACTTGATGGATTCTACCCATTGGTGGAACTGCCATAAGTGTTTTCATGTCATCCCAAACAAATAAGTCGAAATTATCAAAGGTTTCTGTCATATAACCTTTATTGCAGTCATATTCCACACAGACAAGTTTTCCGATCCAAGCACAAGTTTCAGTCCAAGTGTTAGGTAATTGATAGATATCATTTTTTTTGACATAGCTATCAACTGTTTTTTTAGGTAAAGCATCTCGTGTGTTGCCATTGTGGTTTAATTCATAGAGCATCACATCGCTTTTGTCATGGTCATGTACGAATCTTTTCATGACACCTTGCTTGCCATCCCCATAGGGAGATGCAGGGTCTCTTTTATCTGAGTCGTAATAAACTTTTTTTGCGATACCTACGGGTGTTGCAAGACTGGGTTTAGGAAAAAGACTTTCAATAGATCGTTCAGTTTCGGAAACTAAGCTCCTACCTTGAAAGCCCATCATCATCCCTTGCAATGACTTGGGATTCTCTCTTTTTTCGTCCGATTTGTAAAGTTTTTTCATCGTTTTTTGTTGTTCTTCAGAAAAATAGTTTTTTCTCATAATACTTTTCTCCATTTTTTTTTGTTTTAGTTTCATTTTCTTAAGGTTGCTTGCTTGTAGCCTTCATATTCCCTACCAAAGGCAATGCCTGCAGTTAAACCACCTACAATCCCAAGTAAAGTTGCAGTTGCAATACTTACACTTTCGGTTTTAGCTGCCGCAAAATACCCTGCCCCAATCCCTGCAATTGTAGGTACAAGGAACATTGCAAGTGGGATTTCTGTTGGCATTTGTGGCTGAGCTTTCGCATCTTTTTTAGTACTCGGTGTATTAGTAGCATTTTGAGAATCACCAAGAGCAATGCTTGACTGATTGAAATCTACACCTGAAAGACCTGATGTGATGAAATGTGGACCAGTATAATCCAATAGATGGCGATTTCGATCTTGGTGGAATTTGACACGATCCTTTTCGGGGATTGTTTGCAGATTTCTAAGTCTAGCACTGGGTATACGACCCGATAAGCTAGATTTGCCACGATCTGCTTGATCTCTTTGGACGAAAATACGACCCTTAGCATTTCTACCTGAGCTCACATATTGAGCATTCAAAGGTAGGCTAGGTAGAGCATCTTCTATGTCAATCCCTACCCCATCTGCTGAGCCTTTTCCACCAATCCCTAAGCCTTGTAATTCAAACCAACCACCATGATCTGTATCACCAGGAATTTCATAGTAATCATAGTTTAATGTTTTCCAATCAAAAACGGATACTAGCATAATTGTATGACCTCTTGCCTTTCAAAATAAGGTTTTTCTTATTTTAAAAAATGTAGATCGCAACACAAACATTTTATGCATTAGATGTATTTATTTTTTTCTTTTTCTTGTACTTTTCGGCTTTTGTGCTTTTACGATAGGGTGTGTCACTGATGGTTTTTCAGACCATTCTGCATCAATCACATCGTCATCATCTTCGCTAGATGTTTTTTTGGTGCGATACACTTCCTTTTCTACATAACTACCAGTATTCTCATCATATTCATACTCATAAAATTCTTCTTCTTGATATTGTTTAATCGGTCTACGGGATCTAGATTGGTGTGCTTGACCTTGTTGGTTTGGATTTTGATTGGATGCTTGATTTGTCAAATCTACATAATATTTCAACAATTGTGACCCTACATGTAAGGCAGACTTTTCTCTAAAGCCTAGCTGCTTAGTAAATGCATCCTTACTTTGATCTGGTAATTTCTCCCAAATTCTAAAAATCCCATTTATAAAATCATTCATAGGTTTTATCCTTGTTCAAGCTTTAAATTCTAGATAATTTGTATAAGCCCACACCAATCGCATCAATCACATTGTGCTTTTTACTTTTGATATAATTCTTTTTCTCTAGAATGTCTTGTTCTAGACTGTCTAGGCGAGAAACAATTCTATTCAGCATAATGTCCTTTGGCACTTGTCCTTTCCACACCTTTGGCAAAACAAATTCCACTCGATTGGAATCTCTTTTCAGTATGGAAACGATGCCACCCCCAGTACAAGCTAATCCTTGTACAGATGATCTTGGTGCAGGTGTATGTGAATACTGCTCAGGGTATTCTACAACAACTAAAGTATTTTCCAAAAAAGGCTCAAAAGTCAAGAATATTTTTTTGACAAGATCTGCAGTTTGTTCGGCATCATCTCTAGAATCAATGGGTGTATCGATATAATAACACTCAACCATTTTTTTCTGTTCATAATCAAATCTTGCTGCACCTACATAGGATAAACCACAATCAAAGCTGAGTAAATGCTTATACATCAAAGGTTCTCATCTTTCTTCTCATCATCCGATTCGGTGGATGTGAAATCAATGCCAAGTAAAAAAGTTACACAGAAAATCGTGTAGACAGTTAGTAGGTTTGGGTACTGCTCATAGTAAGATGATATTACTTGAGCTAGACCTAGAATCGTTAGAGTCGAAAAAATAATTTCAAAAAATTGTAGGATTTCATCCTTTTCCATAGAGTTTTCATCTCTCGGCTTTGGTTTTTTGATATCCACCATCTTTTTAAAAAATGACATATAATAAGTGTTCAACCATACTGCCGATAGTAAGAAAAAAATGAGATATTCCATCGGCAATAGGTAGGATGCAAGCCAGTCCATGTTTTTTGTTTCCTATACTAAAAAGTTTTCATGTGCTTTGGATTTGTAGTGTGTGTCTTAAATTAGCTTTCCGATGAAGATTTCTTTGAGCCACCACCCATATAGCCTTGAGCATACCAACCCCCACCATCTAGCTGAAAGCCAGTATGAACAATTTGCTTTTCTAAGGTATTCTCAGCACCACATTTTTGACAAAACAAAGGCTTACAATCCGACATTTTTGCTCGTACTGTAATTGTATGCTCACATTTTTTACATTTATATTGGTAAATCGGCATTTTAAATCCTACTTTCTTTCAGTTAATAAACAGTAGGATCGTTTCTATCAAATTTAAAATCACAAATCAAGTATAGAGATGCTTGTTGCTCAAATTTTAGAGATTTAAGACTTGGATGTTTCGGTGTCTTCTACGATTTCGCCATCTTCGGCATCTTCGGCATCTTCGTCTTCATCATCTTCGCCATCTTCATCATCTTCGTCATCTTCATCATCTTCATCATCTTCATCATCACCATTCCAAGGTTCTACAGTTTCTTGGAGTTCAATGAGCAATTCTTGAATATCACGAAGCTTTTCTTTGTCTGCATCTGATAGCTTTTCACTCATTTGTTCTACCAAATCAGCAAAAGCTAAGCTCAAATCATTAGAGATTTCTGAAACACTTGAAAGCACCTCGCCAGCAAGAGTCTTTTCGGCAGTTACAAGTGCAGTTTGGGATGTTTGTGCAACACTGCTCAAACCTACCAAGCTTTGATCTAAACCATTAGCAAGTGCTGAAAGGATTGGCACAATGTAATCTGCAACTACTGCATTAGTACCATTCTGCTTGAGCAATTTGGCTACATTGGTTTGTAGGAATGTAACTTGTTCAACAAGTCCATGTAATGGGGTCTTTAATTGGTTTTCCATTTTTAAACCTATTTCTTTTCTGTAAAACGAGTACAGCTCAATACTGCACCACGATCTGAAAGGGCAAAGAGTTTGTCTGCAAAAATACAATATTCTTCTTTTTTGGTATAGTGAGAGCCATCGGGTTTTACATTCTTAACAGGTGCTAAGGTTTGTAAACTCCAAAAATTCACACAACGCTTACAAAGAATAAGGGATTCATCAATTTCTACAGTTGTACCAACACCAGAATCTCTACGATCAATCACATATTCATCAATATAGATTTGATTTTGATCTTCATCGAGTAGATATTCGAGATTTGATGGGGGTTCAATCGGTTGCATATTGTCCAAACGAGATCTCTGTTGTGGTACATTTGGTTGCATACCTTGTGGTTCGGGGAACACACTGCTAGGACTTGATGGGGGTGTAGGTTTTTTCATTGGTTTTACCTATGCTTTAAGTCTGTTGTAAAGCTTTTGACAGTAGCTTTCGCCTTTGGGTGTTGTCAGCTTTGCGAAATTCTTTTGTTCGGCTGCTAATTTTACATTGGAATATAAGTCTTCAAAGCTATTTTGGATTGCTTCGTTGAAAACATCCTTTGGTACTAGACCTAACATCACACCAGTTTTCAATTTGTTAGCAGCATCTTCAGCACTAACATCATCTCTCATTTGCTCGTTTAAAAATTCTGCGAGCTTAACATATCCTTCAGAAACACCCATATTGGACTCGCTTTCTTGGGAAATTGTGGTTGAATATTCATTTGCTTGAATTTCATCATTTATAAGGAACTCGGTTTCAATAGTCAAGTTTTTATTCAAATTTTCTGTAGTTTGTTTACTACTAAAATTCAAGTTTTTTAAACGATCTTGAGCCATTGATGTTCGATTCTGTCTTTGACCCAATCTAGGTCTAATGTTTGGAATCGGTAGTGCTTGTGGTTCTTCCACTAAATCACTTGCAGCTTGGAGCATTTCTTCATCTAAAGGAGAATATCCTCTTGGAATTGATGGGTCTGCAATATCTTCCACAATACTTGGACTAATTGGCTTTGGTAAACTGCTTGGGTTTCTTGGTGCTTGACCTAAAACCCTACCTTGTGGTTGAACCATTGTTTGTCGGATCGGTTGCGGTGGGATGTTTTGTGGCTGAATGGGTTGTGATCGACCAAGAACTGCATTTGTTCGGTTAGAGAAATTTTGAGCTTGTGCTTGAACTTGTGGTTGAACCATTTGTTGCTCTCGCATCATTCTACGATCTTGTAAAACCCTTTTTTGTCTTTCAACTGCAGCTGCTCTCATTTGTGCTTGGTTGAAATTTTGTACTTGGTTTTGAGCTTGAACTTGCTGTTGGACGAGTTGTGTTTGTCTTGCTCGTAAAACATTGCTTTCTTGTTGTAGCTTTAAGCGATTTTGTTCCATCTCTTGGGACTGTAATTCTAATAGCTTAGCTTGGTTTGACAACTCTTGCTTTTGTGTTTCAAGGGCATCATTTGCAACCTTAGTAGCAGAATCTACTCTCTGGAGTACTGGACCTAAAATATTTGTAGCGATTGCAGGACCATAGTGTGCGATTTGTCCAAGAATACCTTTGGGTTCTTCTTTCTTTTTCTTTCTATCGTCATCATCGTCATCATCATCGTCATCATCATCATGCTTACGCTTGGTCAAAGCTAAAGCAGTGAGTGCATCTTTGCTACTGCTATCTTCTTCAGTAACAAAACCATATTCTTGTAAAGTAGATTTGAAATTCTTGATTTCTTTGAGTTTTGTAATTGGATCTGTAAGCTCTTTCTTTTCTCGCTTGTAAATCTCTAATTCTCGTCGTAAGGACTCAAGATCTAATTTTAGTCTTTCCCTATCAGCATCTATGTTGGAAATTTGAGACTTGTAATTAGCTTCCATTAGCTTTTGCATTTGGGATTCTCTTTTATCCGTATTTTGGATATATTCCCTAATCTTGTCTTCAGATGTGGATTTAAGAGCTTCTAATCTTTCCTTGAGTGTGTCAATTGTGATTTGATATTTGCTCTCTAAGGATTCTCTTAAAGTTTTTTCCTTTTCTTCCAATCTTTCTTTCAAATCTTTTTCTCGTAATTCATAAGTAGATTTGATTTCTTTTTCTTTTTTCTCATGATCAATTCGAAGACTGTTGAGTCTTTCAGAGGATTCGTTTTTCACATCGCTGATTTCCTTGACATGTGAAATCTTGAGATCAGACTCTCGCTTAAAGGCTTCATCTCTCGCTTTAGATTCTCGTTCTCTTGCATCTTCTCTCAGCTTAGAAATCTCTTGATACAATTGGTTGATTGTAGCTTGGCTTTCTTTTTGAATATTGGTAACTTGAGCTTGGTGGGAATCTCTCAAATTGTCCATTTGCATTTTTAGTGCTTGTAGGTTTTCACTTGATGTGCTTTGAGATTGAACTCTAATATCACTTTCTCTTTGACGATATTCTTGGCGAAGTGTTTCGATTTGTGTCAAGCTGATATTTTTCAAATCGTCTTTTTCTTTTTGGAAATTTTGGAACAAACGATTATTTTCTACTCTTAAGTCTTCGATCTGCTTAATGTAAATTACTCTCAAATCATCTTTTTCTTTTTGATGACTTTGGAACAATCTAGTTTGCTCATCCTTAAAAGCACCAAGACGATCTCTGGCTTCAAGTTCTAGCTTTTGGATTTGTTGCTTTAACACAGAAACCTCATTATCTGCACGATTGGAAACAACACTTAGGGCATCCTTAAGTGGACTTTGAGCCTTTTCAAGAATTCCATCTTGCTCTCTTCTCATCCGTTCAATTTCTTCGGATTGTCTTCTCAGCATTTCCTTGTAGATTTCTTGTTGTTGTCTTGATACCTCAGACATTTGAACTTGAACATCGTTTTGGGCAGACCTAAGAATTTCTAAAGCCTTGTGATCTTCTTTTTTGGAGTCTACTTGTGCTTGAGTCATTCTAAACAATTCTGCAGCTGATGCGACTGGTGCTTGTGGTTGTGGTTGTGGTTGTGGGTTTTGAGTGTTGCCTGTGGGTTTAGAATATTCATCTTGATATCCATAGGATGGTGGAGTATCTTGGTAATCCCTCCCACCACCATTGAATTTTCCAATCCCTCGATTTCTTGCACCTAAAATCATATCTTCTCTCCAAGAATGCGTATTTGAATTTTGTTGGTTTTGAGTTCTGCTATTTGGCAGTCGGTAGGGTTTACCTTGATCATCTACAAAATGTGTAGGCAAGCCACTAATTGTGACAATTTTCTTTTTTGCAGCTCTAGGTCTACCGAGTTTATCTAGTTGGATACTTTCGAGCACATATGTACCACCACCCCAACGAGCCATCAAATCTTGCTCATCTATGGGTTCATATATGTCTTCAATCCAACCAGATAATGGGATACCTTCCCAAATCTTGGGATGTAATCTTTTCAACCGAACATATTCCACACCTGGTTGATAGCTAAATTGCTCACACCATTGGTACAAGGTTTCAGTTTCTTCATCATCACTCAAATCCGAATCTTTTTTAGGCTTAGGCTCAGCAGGGGGCTTTGGTAACCCTTGATTTCCAACTCTAGTTTTTGTGGAAAGTCCCGATCTAGAATTTTCTTCAGTATCCCTACCAAAATCAAAAGACCCAAAAAACTGATTAGGATCAGGAGATGGGTTTTTGTTTGGAGGATCAGGTACTTTTGAGCTTGTGTCAAAGTCCAACATATTGTCAGAGTCTTCAGCATCCAAAAAAGATGTATCTTCATCCACAGATTCCTCTGGCGATGTATCATCTAAAAAGTTTTGCAAATTACCATTCTGCCCATTTTCATTTTCTGAATTTCTTGGACTTTCCTTTCTTGTAGGTGCTTGGACTCCACGATTGAGTGTTTGTTGCACTGCTCTTTGGGGTGGTGCTTCAAAATCTCTAGATCTCGGTCGTTCAGGTCTTTGCAGCTCTTGGGGTCTTTCTTCTAGATCCCTTTGATCTCTCAAAGCTCTTGAATCTCTAGGCTCATTGGCTTTCCGAGAATCTGTTTTAAGGTTTTGTGGTTGCTCTTGGTAATCATCTTGATCTTCAAAAGAATCTTCCTCGTACTCATTGTAGTTAGAGTCATTGGGGTCTTCTTGAGAATCTTCATCAAGATATTCATCAAGTTCGTCTGCGAGTTTGTGTAAAACTTTTTTTGAAAAGCTAGACAAGTTTAACCTCTTTCTGAAAAAAAAATTTTTTTTAAAAGTAATGCAAAATGATATTGTGTCAAGTTAAAAATACGAGTATATATGATTGAGCTAGGGTCTATAATATAATACATTAACTTTTAGCTATGTAAAATTTTTTTTGAAAGAGGTACTTATGACTAAGAAAACTGTGACCACCAAGCCTAAAAAAGAAGATGTCAAAGTTATCATTCCAATCACAATTGGAACAGATGGGTTTCCCGTTCCAAAAATTGAAACACCTGTTAACCGTAGATTTGAATGTATTTGTCCAATTTGCCAGCACACAGGTGCAAAGCTACAGCTTACCCAAAAAGGAACATATCTTGTTCAATGCAATGAATGTAAAATGATCATGTATTTGAATCATAGTGTTTCAATTGCTTTATTTAGAGGTCTACAAAAATTCTATGAAGAAAACCCAGATCTCAAAGATGTGATGACTAGAGCAATTGTAGAAAATGCACCCAAAACCGCTGCTGACATCACAAACTCACAATCTTAAAACATTCAAAAAATTTTAAAGTAATAGAAAGATAACTATGTGGAAAGCGGTTCTTAGTATTGTGATTGCCCATACTATTTTTTGGTTTAAGGGGAATTCAAAAATTCTTTTTGGTTTAGATTGGTCACCATTCCAATGGTGGCTGACTGCTTCACTACTCACAGACTATCTCACGATTTGTGCTTGGTGGGTGATGATTGAAAAGACAGATGTTTGGCGAGCAGGTGCTTATTGGGGTTTGATCGCAGTACTTGTTGATCTTTCCCTAAACTGCATTTATTTCGGAATGAATGTAAAGGGTATTATCGCACTGACCTTAATTGCAATTGCAGGGATTTTGATACACTAAAGCTGATTTTATTTTCAGCTTGACTATTTTTATTTTACCCAATGTCATAAAAACACGAATTGAATTTCAGCTTGACTATATTTTTTTCACACTACATAGGCTCGCTTTATAAACATATAGCTTACAAATAGAACTAAACTTTGGCAAAAGTTGGTTCTACTGTCCATTTTGCCTAGAACTAGGTTTTGGTAAAACTTAATTTTGGCAAAAATTGGTTTTTTTATGGCATGAGTAGAACTAAGTTTTGGCAAAAATTGGTTCTAAAAAAAATCCTGTCTGCGATCTCTCAGCTCTCAATCTCCCATAGGATCGTATTGTTTTTGATAAAAGTAGGATAAAATCGCAGCTTGTGTTTTTAAATTTTGTTTGCGAGCATATGATGGGATATGTGCCAATCGGCTATATAAATTTTTACCCATCTGTGCCATTTGTAGCATCTATGTCATTTGTAGCATCTATGTCATTTGTAGCACCTTTGCCATTTGTAGCATCTATGTCATTTGTAGCATCTATGTCATTTGTAGCAGCTGTGCCAATCGGCTCTATATAAATTTTTATCTATCTGTCCTTATTTGCCATTTTTTGTGGGATATGTGCCAATCGGCTATGTTTATCTGGCACAAACCTGGTGCATAAAAACTTTCATCTATATAAGTGCCTAGCTAGTGCAGACCTGGTGCCTAGATAGTGCAAGCTAGTGCAGACCTAGTGCATGAAATTTTTATCTATATATGAGTGCCTAGCCAGTGCAGACCTAGTGCATGAAATTTTTATCTATATATGAGTGCCTAGCCAGTGCAAGCTTGTGCATGAAATTTTTATCTATACATGAGTGCCTAGCTAGTGCAAGCTTGTGCAGATTTTTAAATTTTTTTCTTTTATTGATGCAAAAAAAACAAGGTTTCTAGACTCAATAAAAAAAATTTCACACTGAAAATAAAAAAAATACACAATCACAAAAAAATAAAAAACCTAAAAACATATGGTTTTTCCGAGATTACAGAAAATACTTTACATGATTTGTTATACAGTGTGAAAAAAAATTTAAAAAAAGTTTCATTTTTTTTAAATAAAATTTGATTGTCATTGTTATATAGGATACCAAGAACGAAAGATCGATGTAGAACGATTGAGTAAGTTAGCCTAGCGAAGGCGAAGGCACTTGGGAGAGTTTGGAAAACTCAGCATCTTTGACAAAAACTAAGCAGTTGAAAAAAAACAAAAAAAATAAAAACTTTTTTGCAAGAAATTTTGACAAGCTTGGTTATAGTGTACACAACAAGCAAGCGAGTGCTGAAAAGAGCAGTTGATGGTCTAGCAAACCAAAGATTGCTCGGATCGGTGCAAGCAAACTTGATGTGGTGTGCTGTGTCGGATAGACTCGCACTCGTGATATCAGCAACAACTAGATATCGCTCTTTGACAAGTTAGTAAATGATCGTACAGAGATTAGACTACCCCAGTCTTCACTAGGTTTCCTAAAACCTACCTTTCTCTCACTAGAAACGCTTTCTAGCCTACCCAAATCAGCTACCATCTGTGGCTGACAGCTGCTCTGATACGATCAAAAAAAATGAGACTCTTAGATCATATACAAGGTTTTCGCTCGAATAGACTGCATTGGTGTTTCACAATTTCTTAGTAGCAACAATTTACTTTTGCTACTTATCCACATCTAGCAATATGCTAGGTTTCAACAACATTTCACAAACCACAATAGGAGTTGATATGGAAAACAAAATCACTCGCACTTGGACAGTGGGCATTGATTTCGATGCCCCATCCAGAGATGGTGCAAAGCTATTGGCAAGCATTCGTGCTTGCAATGGCACAGCGTTGCAGTTTGCCCAGATTTGGGCAGTAGCACAAACCACGAGGGAGCTTTCTAGCTTCGTTGGTAGTGGTGTTGTGTTGGATTGCACATCGGTGGTAGCTATGGTAGACCGCATTGGTGTCAACATCGATCTCACATTTGAAGCAAGTGCTACTGATGAAAGTAGCCTACCTGCATCCGATGTGTTTCTCCAGATGTTCGACTCTCTGCCAGTGTCTCGTATGTGTGTTGCTTGCCAAGGCTAGTGCATAGCCACAGCATTGTTGCTACATCCGACTCATTGGATGTTAGTAGGCACACACCAAGCTAGTAATTCAGTTACACTGCAGCATCTAGCTAAAAGATCATCGTATGACATACTTTGATCGAAAAAAAAAACAACAACCAAAAACCAAAGGGAAATCAAATGGCAACAGCCACCCAAAAACAAATCGAGAATTTTCTCGCAACTGCAGTAGCTGCTACTAGTCCAAGCATCGTTGCAAGCATCGGTGCAGGCAGTACAGAAATGACAATAGATCAGTTCAACGAAGAATGCTTGAAAATCTATCAAAGCATTTTTGATCGCATGGAAACCAATGGCACATTGGGCTTGTTCTCCAGTTGGTATGACGACAGCGAAGTAGACTTGTGCTTCCTATTCGCTAGATGCACAGAGCTTCTAGATGATGAATGGTACGAAACATACATCATTGCATACTATGGTGGCTTGTACGAGGATGATGTGGAAGAGTGGAAAACAACCAAAGACCAAACGGTATTCAGTACTCAGCTTTTGCGTGATCTACATAGCAAGAAATATCCTGACACCTTTCTTGCATTTGAAGAAACCGTATCCAAGTATTCACAAGCTCTATTGGGTGCTGATGTTTTCTTGCAAAAACTTGAAACACTTGGTGTTTCCATAGGTGATCTACAAGATCATGCAGATCGTGCAGATCAAGGAAGAATAGAGATCGAAATTCTACCAAATGTGTTCATTGGGTATGAAATCCTGCAAGGGTATTTTGAGAAGATGCCATTTGCAAACACATCCATAGAAATCAAAAAGTGATCTCTTTGAATAGGTACTAGTATTCACACTCAACTCAACCAGAAAAACCGTATCACACATTAAAACAACAACCATCAAAATAGGATTTACCATGACTGCTAGTCAAATTCAAATCGCCCAAGCCGGCAACACAGAAACAACAATCGTCAAAGAGGAAAAAATGACTCAAGATAGTCAACAAAACCAAACCACACAAGTGGACAAGAAGATCGCAAAAGCTGCTCAAAAACTCGCAGAAAGATTGGATCGTTGTGGTCTTTCGGAAACATCCCCAAAAATTTTCGAGCTTTGTCTCAAATTTGGCATGGTCTTCACATCCGAAGTAGTCCGAGCTCAAGAAATATTGCCAAAATTCAACGACAAAGAATTGTCACTGCGTATCAGCCAGAGCAATGGTCAGAGAGTCAATAGTATCCAATTGGTTGTAGGTAGGGATCGGCTTTTTTTCACCATTCACTACCCCGCAGACAGCCGATCAATCGGAACTGTGTACTTGTCCAACTCTGGGGGGGGAAGGATAGCAACATGGAACATTGATGAAAATTCCAATATAGAAGAATTTCTCACTCAAGTTCTGACAAAAGCTCTAGAAAAAGTGGAAAAAGTGTCCATGCGTGGGCAATCCACTCACATTGACGCTGTGACTGGACTTGTGAGAGGATCCATAGAACATAGACTTGGTCTGCCACTCAGTCTTTTTGCATGTCGTCTATGTGATTGGGCTACACAGCTACGACCAAATAGAAACAAGTAGAATAGAATTCTTGAAAAGATGCCACTCATCTGGGTGGAAAATCTCTACTGCCACACTAGAACAACAACAACAACCATCAAAAATCAAAATAGGATTTACTACCATGACAGCTAGTCAAATCGCCAAGCAACTTGCAACATATCAAAGCAAGTTTTTTGATGCACAGATCGATCATACACAAGATCATCGTGTGCATATCTCTGCAAGCCACACAGAGCAACAGCAACCTTTCTATGTGATCGATATTCTCGATGTGATCGATGATGAAATCAAGGTAGATTTCAAGTTCTGCGATCCCACAGGATACATCGTCAGTAGCACAACCGAGCATATGTCATCACTTGAAAAAATCGTCCAAAACATTGAGGCAGATATCCGACACAGTTTTGGTATCTATTGATCCAAAACATCCACCCAAAACTGAAAACAAAAACAACTCTCAAGGAACAGACAACAAATGATCCGCAAAAAAACCAAAACCCAAAAAGCAGCTTGTAGCAATACCATCCCAAGTATCATCTTTGAACAGCTTGGTGGGAAAGATGCCGTCGATTTCATGATCGGACTCCAAAACATCATTGAGCTTGAAGATGGTGTACAGTTCGATTTTGAAACTGCTAGCGACCACGATGTCTACAGATGCAAGATTGTACTCAATGGCAAAGATTTGTATGATTTGACTTTCACAAATACACAACAGATCAGCAAAACTCAAAACGATGTTTTTGCAGAAGATTTGATGGATTTTTTTGAAAACAGCACTCGACTCTTTTTGACACTCTATCCCAGATCATAGAAAAATCGAAAAAATCTACATCCTACAAAAGAAAAATGTCAATCATGGGTTTTTACCCATACTGAAAAATCACTAGCCAACCAAAAGGAAATGATATGGCTACAGAAATCAACCTAAATGGCAAACCAATTGCCACTATCTCATGGGCAAATAGCAATGCCCCAGAGTCCGAAAAAACAATCCTTGAAACACTATCAAAAGGTGAGATTGTGTCTCATGCGATCAAGAGCAGCTCTCGGATCGTGATCGCATTCGATCCTGCTCTCAAAACCGAGGGTTTGGTGTTTCCTAGTGAAATCCTTGAACGAAATGACTACACACTCACAACCTTCGCAGTGGACAGCGATCGAGTAGTTGTCAATGACAAATTTGTACATTGCAACATCCGATATCAAGGCAATCGTGTGGATGTGTCAATCCCACTTGCGAGCTTGTTCAAAGTTGAGTACATCGCATCTACGCAAGAAGAATGCTTGGTGATTTTCCAGTACGAAGAAGAAATATATTTCGATGTAGATATATTCACTCGTATGTATGAAAAAGATATGCAAAAAGAGATGGCAAAATCTTGGCTTGAAAGAAAGTTGATGTCTAGTCCCAAAAAAAACCAGACTCGCCCAACTGAAACAAAGTTTTTCTTGTTTCGCAAATAGTCTGCCCAATCGCCTACATCATCGCACTATGTGACACATAGCTGCTCTCTGCTCACAAAAAAAGAAATTCGTTTTTCAAAAAAACTGTATTTCTCAATCACGAGTTTCTGGTTTTGAAACTCGAAAAAAAAATCTCATGCCAAACCAAAAAAAGGAAAAAAATGGCTACAGAACTCAATCTCAAGGGAAATCCTATCCCTACCATCAGCACAGAGTCCAAAATATCAAAAGCTGATCACAAGCTATTCAGCACCAAAACCAAGACA
>Ga0194129_10004564_pt1 | contig 18300 bp, 16 predicted proteins | sample TA2KigCa35mmetaG_FD_150862 | JGI IMG/M metagenome (GOLD analysis project Ga0194129, IMG submission 150862) | Freshwater microbial communities from Lake Tanganyika, Tanzania - TA2015038 Kigoma Deep Cast 35m | ecosystem: Environmental > Aquatic > Freshwater > Lake | place: Tanzania: Lake...
CCTCCATCGCGGTGAATGGCGTGTGCCTCACCGTGATACGTGTCCACGACGGAGGCTTCGACGCCGACGTTTCCTCGGAGACGCTCTCGGTCTCCACGCTCGGCGGTATGGTGCCGGGGCGTCGCGTCAACGTCGAGCGTTCCCTCGCGGTCGGGGACCGCCTCGGCGGCCACCTCGTCCTCGGTCATGTCGACGGCGTCGGGGAGGTTCGTGCCATCGAGCGCGTCGGTGACGCCTGGCGTATCGCCGTGGCCGCTCCCGATGCCCTCGCGCGCTTCATCGCGCCGAAGGGGTCGATCACCGTCGACGGTGTGAGCCTCACCGTGAATCGCGTCGACGGTGCGCGCTTCGAGTTGATGATCGTTCCCCACACGTTCTCCGTGACGATCCTCGGTGGCTGGGTGGTCGGGACGCGCGTCAACCTCGAGGTCGACGTGCTCGCGCGCTACGTCGCGCGGCAGCTCGACGTGCTTTTCCCGGGGCGGGAGGTCGACGGCAAGCACGCCGCGGACGAGTCCCTCCTCTCCAAGCTGAAGGAAGCCGGTTACACCCCATGATGCACGCGGGCCGTCCACTCGACATCGCCGTCCTCGAGCGTGTCAACGCCGCCATCGAGGACATCCGCCAGGGTCGCATGATCATCCTCGTCGATGACGAGGACCGCGAGAACGAGGGTGACCTCTGCTTCGCGGCCGACAAGGTGACGCCCGAGGCGATCAACTTCATGGCGAAGCATGGGCGAGGATTGATCTGTCTCACGCTTGACGAAGAGCATGTCGCGCAGCTCGCCCTCCCGATGATGGTCGCCCCGGGACGCGGCGGGCCGCCGCTCGGGACCGCCTTCACCGTCAGCATCGAGGCGGCCAAGGGCGTGACCACCGGGATCAGCGCGGCCGATCGCGCGCACACGATTCGCGTGGCGGTGAAGCCCGATGCCCGCCCGACCGACGTCGTCACCCCGGGCCACGTCTTTCCGCTCAAGGCGCGGCGTGGCGGCGTGCTCGTTCGGACCGGCCAGACGGAAGGCTCCGTCGATCTCGCCCGCCTCGCCGGCTTTCGCTCGGCGGGCGTGATCTGCGAGATCATGAAGGACGACGGGACGATGGCCCGCATGCCCGACCTCGAGGAGTTCGGGCGCGAGCACGGTCTCCGCATCCTCAGCATCGCGGACCTCATCCAGTACCGCCTCCAAACCGAGACGCTCGTGCGGCGGGTCGCCGAGTACCCGCTGCTGCTCGACCAGACTCGATCCGAGTGGCGTGCCGTCGTGTACGAGTCGCTCGTCGACGGTCGCCAGGCGCTCGCGCTGCTCAAGGGGAGCATCGACGCCGAGCCCCTCCTCTGTCGCGTCCACACCGGGTCGAGCGTCGCCGATCTGTTCGCTTCCACCTCGACCGACGGCGGCGAGACCTTGCGTCAGGCGATCGACCTCATCGAGCAGGAGGGACGCGGCGCGTTGCTCTACCTCGAGTCGCAGCGGTCGCTCGCCGAGGAGCTCACCCACGCGATGCAGAGCCCGCGCGGGGCTGCACCGCCCGCGGCCGAGAGCGCGTCATCGTCGTCGGACCGTGTGCGCGCGACCTTGCGGCGCTTCGGGCTCGGCGCCCAGATGCTCGCCGACCTCGGCGCGCGAAAGCTTCGCTTGCTGACGACCAGCCAGCGCAAGATCGCCGGACTGACCGGCTACGGGATCGAGATTGTGGAGCACGTGTCGCTCCACGCCAACGAGAGAGGTTGAGGCAATGTCGGACGGAGTGAAGGTCATCGAAGGCAACATGGTCGTGCCCCCGGGCGCGCGCTTCGCGATCGTCGCGAGCCGATTCAACGACTTCATCGTGGGTCGGCTCGTCGAGGGGGCCATCGACGCGCTCGTTCGACACGGCGCCGAGCGCTCGGCGATCACGGTCGTGCGTGTCCCGGGCGCTTGGGAAATTCCGCTCGCCGTGAAACGGGTGCTCGCCGCGGGAAACGTCGATGCCGTCATCGCGCTCGGCGCGCTCATCCGCGGTGCCACCGCGCACTTCGACGCGATCATGGCAGAGGTGACGAAGGGGCTCGGCGCGCTCGGCCTCGAGCAGGGGGTGCCCGTCTCGTTCGGGGTGCTCACCACCGACACGATCGAGCAGGCGGTCGAGCGTGCTGGCAGCAAGGCTGGCAACAAGGGGGCCGAGGCCGCCGTCGCCGCGATCGAGATGGTCTCCCTGATGCGCGAGCTCGGTTGAGGAGCCGGCGATGGGCGCACGCACGAGTGGCCGCGAGGCGGCCTTGCAGATGACGTACGCCCTCGATGGCGTGGCCGAGCCCGACCTGGAGGCGGAGCAGGTGATCAAGCATTTTTGGCGCGAACTGCCAGGCGACGTCGAGGGGCGCGACTACGCCGACGAGCTCGTCCGCGGTGTCGCCGACGCGCGCGATCGCATCGATGACCGGATCCGCGCGGCGAGCCGACACTGGCGCATCGAGCGCATGTCGCGTGTCGACCGGAACATCCTTCGGCTCGGTGTGTTCGAGCTGCGCGAGCGTCATGATGTGCCGCGGCCGGTCGTGATCGACGAGGCGGTGGAGCTTGCCAAGCGTTACGGCGCCGAGGGCTCGAGTGTGTTCGTCAACGGGGTGCTGGATCGCATCGCGGACGATCTCGGACGCTAGCCGCTCGGGGTAAGAGCGCCGTGGCCGTCGTTGGCGACTGCGGTCCGATGCTCACGGACACGAGTCCGCTGCGCTTCGGTCCTCGAGTCCGCGCCTCGACATCGACGTCACTCGTCGCGCGCCCGGTCGCTCGGGTGGGCTCCCGGCTCGCGCTCGAGATAGCGGAAGATCGTCCGCGGATCGACGCCGAGATCACGTGCGGTCTGCGCGCGGTTGCCGTTGTTGCGCTCGAGGACGTCGAGGACGTAGCGGCGCTGGAACTCTTCTTTCGCCTTCTCGAGCGGCACGATCGACGCTTCGACCGTGGGTCCGAGGTCGAGGTCCTCGGGGCCGAGCAGGCGGTTGTCGCAGAGGACGAGCGCCTTCTTGATGCGGTTCTGGAGCTGCCGGATATTCCCCGGCCACGCGTACTTCTTGATGGCGGCGACCGCGGCCGGGCTGAACCCACGCACCGGACTCGCGAGCTCTTCCGCGTACTTCGATAGCAGCGTCTTCGCGATGATGAGGACGTCGTCGCCTCGCTCACGCAGCGGCGGAAGCCACAGGTTCACGACGTTCAGGCGGTAGTAGAGATCTTCGCGGAACGTGCCGTCGCGCACCATCTGCTCGAGATCGCGATTCGTCGCGGCGACCACCCGGATGTCGACCTTCTCGGGCTTGCTCGAGCCGACACGCATGACGATGCGCTCCTGCAGCGCGCGCAGGAGCTTGACCTGCAAGTTGAGCGGCAGCTCGCCGATCTCGTCGAGGAACAGCGTTCCCTTGTCGGCGACGTGGAATTTCCCATGCCGATCGGCGACGGCGCCGGTGAACGCGCCCTTCACGTGCCCGAAGAGCTCGCTTTCGATCAGGTTCTCCGGGATCGCTCCGCAGTTGATCGTCACGAAGGGGCCGTTCGAGCGGTTGCTCCGGCGGTGGAGCTCACTCGCGATGAGCTCCTTGCCGGTGCCCGTCTCGCCGGTGACGAGCACGCCGATGTCGGTCGACGCGACCTTCTCGAGCTTGCGGAACACCTCGCGGATCGAGGTGCAGGTGCCGATGATGTCGCCGAACCGCTTGTCACGAAGCTCCGACTCGAGCTTGGCCTTGTCCTCGCGGAGCGCGGCGAGCAGCATCGCGTTCTGGAGGATCAGGGACGCCTGCGACGCGAAGATCGAGAGGACGTCGAGCTGCGGTCGCTTGAAGAGTTCCTTGACCTTGTCGTTGCCGACGTAGAGCGCACCGATGACCTCGCCCTGCGCGCACAGCGGCGCGCACATCACGCTCGAGAGCTGCATCGCGAGCACCGACTGGCTCTTCCCGAAGGTCGTATCCGTGACCGCGTCCGACACGATCAGCGGTCGATTCGTCTGCAGCACCTGCTCGACGATGCTGTCCGAGACGCGCCCGCCCGCGTCCGCGATGGTCGTGCGGTCGACGTTGCGCGCAGCCTTCACGACCCACCGACGATCCGCATCGCTCGACCGCCCCTCGAACGACTCGAGGAGAAGGATGAAGCCGCTACGGGCGTGGGTCAGCTCGACCAGGTCGTCGAGCATCGTTGCGAGCAGCCGGTCGACGTCGCGGATCTGGAGGAGCTTCTCGCTGAATCCGAAGAGCTTCCGGATCCCCGCGACCTCGTTCGCTCCGAGCGCCGTGTGAGCCGTCTCGTTGCCTGTCGCCTCGGACTCGCCCGACTTCTTGATGCCCTCGGCGAACATCGAAAAGCCGATCTCGCTCGCGCCGAGCTGGATGCGGTCGCCGTGAATCAGCCGCGAACGCCGCTTCTTCTTGCCGTTGATCGCGAGGATGCCGTTCTTCGCCACCTCTTCGATCACGAAGTCACGTCCATCGAAGGCGATCTGAGCGTGGTGCGGTTCGAGGGCTTCGTCATCGAGGATAACGTCGTTGCCCGGCGCGCGCCCGAGCGTCGTGAGCGGCTTGTGTACGCTGTAGAGACGAGGCGCACCCTGGTCGCGGTAGGTCTTCAGCGTCGGCATGGCGGGCGCGAGCTTACCACTTCGTCACCACAGGGTGCCGAACGCCTGAACCCCCATGCCGTTCTGGATCGGCATCAAGCCGGCCCCTGCGAAGGCAACTGGCCGCGTCTCGCTCGCACGCATGAAGTCGGTGCTGCGGTCCGCGTCGGCGACCGACGGTCCCCGCTCGCGTGCGAAGATCGCGCCGAGCCCGAGCCCGAGCGTGCCTGCGACACCTTGCACGACCAGTCCGCGCCGCGCGTCGTAGTCGGTGGCCGCGTAGACCGCGTAGATGGGGAGCGCGGCCGCCGTGCCGATGCCGAAGCCTCCCCACATCCACCCGAGCTGACGCCACGATGGCGTCCAGGCGAGTGACGCCGCGAGCGCCCCGGCCAGACCGACATTGTAGCCGATCTCACCACCGAGCCAGACGTCGTCGTTGGTGCGTCCCCAGTTGGCACCCGCAGGCGACGCGCCGCCGCCGAACATCGCACCGATCGACGTGCCCCAAAGGGTGCTCGAGAGCAGCAGCATGTTCGTCTGCGGAGCGGGGTGAATGGCGTAGTGCAGACCGATCCCCGCGAGCCCGCCAACGGTGGAGCCGATGAAGGCGGCACGCGAGAGCCCGCGGAACCCCCACTCGTTCGCAGCATCGGCGGTGACATGCTGGTAGCTCGCGATGCCGACGGCCTGACCGGCGCCGATCCACATGCCCGTCGCCACCGCCGAGGGGAGCCCCTCCGGCATGCCGTGCGCGTACCCGAAGCGATCGACGAGGAAGACGCTCACCGGTGCGGCTGCACCGAGGAGAATCGGTGCGATCACGACGAGGCCGGGATCGCAGCTGGGTTCGCAGAGCTTCGCCTCGGCGTTGATCCACAGCCCGCTCCCGATGCCCCAGGCGGCCGCCGTTCCGTAGAGGTATCCGAGCTCGAGGCTCGACGAGGTCGGTCGCGCCGGTTGAGCTGGCGCATAGCCACCGTAACCGCCGGGCGCACCGTAGCCGCCGGGCGCGCCGTAACCGCCGGGCGCACCGTAGCCGCCGGGCGCGCCGTAACCGCCGGGCGCGCCATATCCGCCGGGTTGCGGTGGACCGTAAGGATAACCAGGCTGCGGGGGCACGTATCCGGGCGGATAAGCGGGGGGCGGCGGAGCCCCGGGCATCTGCGCACGGGCGGGCTGGCTGACGAGGCCAAGAGCCAGCGCCGACACCACGGCCAGCGCCCGAAGAATGCGATTCACCATGCCGGCAGCTTAACCGAAGGTCCCTCGCCGGGTCACGTCGCCGCACTTCCCGTGGGTCACCGCGCGAACACCGCCTCGAAGATCGCCAGCGTCGTCAGCACCGCAGGCAACGCCGAGACCACGAGCCCGGAGGCCACGATTCGCAGCCGCGAGCGGCCTCTGCGCAGCGCGACGCCCGAGAGCACGACGAGCGTTCCGAGCCCGACGCTCCACGGGACGACGGTGGACGCGGTCGCGAGACGCTCCCGGGCGAGCAAGGGCAACTCCATCGCGAGCAGATCGAAACGGATCTTCAGGTGGAACACCGCCGCGACGCCGACGACCAGCGCCTGGCAGGCTAGGAGGACGAAGACCGGGGTGTGTCGAGACATGTGATGACCGGGAGGCGTACGACGAACGACGCGACCCCGTGCGGCACGCTATAACCCCGTCATGGTCCCGACGCGACCCAACCTGCTCGAGGGCGTCTTGCGCCGCGCAGCCTTCGACCGGGTCTCGCCTGGTGCCGTCGAGCGGGTGGCGCGCGCGCTGACGGCCGAGCTCGGAGACTCGAAGGTCGTCGTCGACGAGGCTGCCCGGCTGGCCTTCGCCGGGGATGAGTCAGAACAGGAGCCCGTGTTGCCCGATGTCGTCGTGCTCGCGGAGACCGCGGAGGACGTCGCGATGACCTTGCGCCTCGCGTCGCTGCACGAGGTGCCCGTCACGCCGCGAGCCGCGGGCAGCGGGAAATCGGGTGGCGCCGTGCCGGTGTGCGGCGGCATCGCCTTGTCGGTGATGGGCCTCGCGACGATCGACGAGATCGATGTCCGCGAGCAGCTCGCGGTCGTCGGCCCGGGCGTGATCCTCGGGGCATTTCACGATGCGGTCGAGGCCGAGGGACTCTTCTACCCGCCCGATCCGAACTCACTCGCGATGTGCGCGCTCGGCGGAAACATCGCCGAGAACGCGGGTGGTCCGCGCGCTTTCAAATACGGCGTGACGCGTGACTACGTCCTTGGGCTCGAGGTCGTCGCCGCGGATGGAACGCCGATGGTGGTCGGGCGGCGCACGCGCAAGGGTGTCACCGGCTACGACGTGACCGGCCTGCTCGTCGGGAGTGAAGGCACCCTCGCCGTGACCACCCGCGCCACGGTTCGACTGCTGCGCAAGCCGGAGCGCGTGGCCACCTTGCTCGGCCTGTTCGCGAGCGTCGATCGCGCCATGGCCGGGGTCCAGTCGATCGTCGCAGCGGGCCTCGTCCCGCGCTGCATCGAGGTGCTCGATGAGCGTTGCGTCTCGGCGGTTCGCGGCGAGGGAGTGCCGCTCGACGAGCGCGCGGCGGCCATCATCCTCCTCGAGGTCGACGGTGACGAGCAGGAGTGCGAGCGGCGCATGGAGGAGGTCGGCGGGCGCGCGATGGACGCGGGAGCCATCGAGGTGCTCGTCGCGCGTGATGGGGCTCAGCGCGATCGGCTCTGGGAGGTGCGCCGTCGCTTGAGCTACGTCACGAAGCGCATGGCCCGCTTCAAGATCTCCGAGGACGTCGTCGTGCCGCGCATGCGCCTCGCGGCACTGGTCGACGAGGTGCGGCGGATCGGCGAGCGCGAGCGGATCGTCACGCTGTCTTACGGTCACGCTGGCGACGGAAACCTTCACGTGAACTTCCTCTGGGACGACCCCGCGGAGGCGCCGCGCGTCGAGCGCGCGCTCGATGCCACGTTCCGCGCGGTGGTCGCGATGCGCGGAACGCTGACGGGCGAGCATGGGGTGGGAACCTCGAAAGCAGCGTTCTTGCCGCTCGAGCAGGACGACGCCGTGATCGCGTTGCAACGCCGCCTGAAGGACGCCTTCGACCCGAAGGGGATCTTGAACCCCGGCAAGATCTTCCCGCGCCGTGGACACGGGACCTGCTAGGGTCCGCCGCGATGCGGGTGATCGGGATCGATCCGGGCTCACGGCTCTGCGGCTGGGGGATCGTCGAGCGCCACGGCGCGAAGTTCGTTCACGTCGCGCACGGGACCTTCCGTCTCGCCGAGGGCGATCTCGCGGATCGTCTCGTCGAGCTCGAGCGCGGGCTCGTCGCGGTCCTCGCCGAGCATGCTCCGGCGGCCGCAGGGATCGAGTCGCTGTTCTTCGGCAAGAACGCTCAGAGCGCGTCGAAGCTCGGGCACGCTCGCGGGGTGGCCATGATGGTGCTTCGACGGGCGGGACTCCCCATCGGGGAGTACACCCCGGCTCGGGTAAAGAGCGTCGTCGTCGGCAGCGGTCGCGGCGAGAAGCTGCAGGTGAGCCGCATCGTCGCGCTCATGCTCGGTCTCAAGGAATTACCCCAGGCTGACGCGGGAGATGCGCTCGCGATCGCGATCACGCACACGAGCGGGCTTGGCTTTTCGAGCGCGCTCGGACGCGTGTGAAACACGTTTCATTCCGTCGTCGGGGCTCGAGCGGCCACCGGGACGAGGCGCACGGGTTCGTCGTAGAGCGCCCCCCCTTCACCCAGGTCGGTGAGCCTCGCCCTCGTGATCGCGTTCGCTGCGCTGCCGTCCCGGTAGTGTCCACCTTTCGGGATCAGGGCGACGTCCCGGCGCTGCCGCGCGTCGTGCACGACCCGAACCCGAAGCCGTCCCTGGCGTGACTCGAGCCACGCGACGTCGCCGTGGGCCAGCCCGTCGGCGCTCGCGGGGTGGACCGTCACCTCGATCGGATTGGGCGGCGCTTTCGCCCACTGCGAGGACTGCGAGCGTGGCGTCGACACCGAGGTCAGCAGCATCGGGTAGTCGAGGTCGACGCGAGGCGCGTCGGGGAGCGGCCCTCGCAGGAGCTGCACCTTGCCGCTGGCGGTCGGGAACCGCCGCCCTTCGAACAGCACCTGGGGTGCGAGTGGGTTCCGAACGACCCCGGCTTCGAGACGCTCGAGGTCGACGCCCGCGTGCTCGAGGTGTTCCGAGACGAGCCGCCGCTTGAGGTCGCGCGCCGACTCCTGCGGGAAGGCCTCGAGCCCCAGCTTCGCGGCGAGTCCCTGGAAGATCGCGAGGTCGCTCTTCACCCCGGGAGGCGGAGCGACCACCGGCGTCGCGACGCCGAGGTAGTGGTGCCCGTACGCGCCGACGAGATCATCGGCCTCGAGCAGCGTGTTGACGGGCAGCACGACCGTGGCGAGCTCGGCGGTGTCGCTCAGCCAGCGGTCGGTGACGACGACGAGCTCCCGCGTCGCGAGGGCCTCGGCCACGCGAGCCGAATCGGGGAGCATCGCGACGGGGTTGCCGGCCGTGATCCAGACCGCTCGGATCGGAGGATCGCTCGCCGCCAGGATCTCCTCGCCGAGGAGAGGCTCGCAGACGGTACGCGGCGCGGGGTGCCCCTCGAGCAGCGAGCCGAACGCTCGTCGACGACGGAAGTAGTACGACACGCCCGTGCCCGGCAGGCCGACGTTGCCCGTCACGGCGGCGAGCGCGTCGATCGCTCGCACGATCGCACCGCCGTTCCGGCGACGTGCCATTCCCCAGCCGACGAGGATCGTCGTCGGGCCCTCCGCGACGCACCGTGCAAGCTCCGCGGCCTCGGAGGGCTGGACGTCGGCTTCGGTGCACCAGGCTTCGAGCGATCGGCTGCGCACGAGGTCACGCAGGTCATCGAGCCCGTCGCAGTAGGTCGTCGCGTCGTGGGCGACATCGCCACGCTCGAACACGGCGTGCAGCGCGGCCATCGCGAGCGCGAGATCGCCACCCGGGCGCGGCTGGACGAAGGCGTCGCAGAGCTCGGCGCTCCGGTTGTGGACCGGATCGATCATCACGAGCTTCGCGCCGTTCTCCTTGGCCCGCTTGAGGAACGGGATCGTGTGAGGGCTCGAGGTGACGACGTTCTTTCCCCACAAGAGGACATGGCGGGCCCGCTCGAGCTCCGCGAGATCGCTCGAGTCGCACACGCCGAAGTCCGCCTCCTGGGCGGCTTCGCCCGCACCGGAACAGATGTCCCCGCGCTTGGTCGCCGTCGGCCCCAAGAGCTCGAAGAACCGGTCGCTCGCCTGCCCCGTGAGCAATCCGAGCGTGCCTCCACTGCGGTAATGGAGCACGGCGCTCGGGCCCGACTCCGCGAGGATGGTTGCGAGGCGGGTCGCGAGGAACTCGAGGGCCTCGTCCCAGGAGACCGGCACGAGTCGCCCGTCACGGCGAAGGAGTGGCGTCACGAGCCGGTCGCTCGCGTACTGGCTGCGAAGGAACTGGTTCGTGCGGTGGCAGAGGAAGCCCGCGGTGATCGGGTGACCACGATCACCCCGCAGCTCGACGACCCGACCGCCCTCGATGGAGGCCTCGATGCTGCAGGCATCGGGGCAGTCGCGGTTGCAGAGTGTCCTCCGAATTTCGGCCATCCGAGCGGCTAAGGCTACACTCCGCCCGCCATGACCGAACAGAAGATCCGCGTGCTGATCGCCAAGCCGGGCCTCGATGGGCACGACCGAGGCGCCAAGGTCGTCGCCCGTGCGCTCCGCGACGCCGGCTTCGAAGTCATCTACACCGGGCTTCACCAGACCCCGGACATGATCGCGTCGGCCGCCATCCAGGAGGACGTCGACTGCGTCGGCCTGTCGATCATGTCGGGGGCCCACAACACCCTCTTCCCGGCCGTGATGGACGCCCTCCGGCAGCACGCCGCCGGCGACATGTTGGTCTTCGGCGGCGGGATCATCCCCGAAGACGACATCCCCCGGCTGAAGGCAGCCGGGGTCCAGGGCGTCTTCACGCCCGGCACGCCGCTCGCCGAGATCATCGACTGGATCCGCGCGAACGTGCGCCCGCCGACCGCCTGATCCACTTCATCCCACCCGTGGCGGATCACGGGCGTGATCCGCATGTGTTCAGGTAGGTCAATGTGTTCCAAGGAAGGTAAGGCCCTTTCAAGATCTAACGGAAATCATGTGAAGTATTGACAGTCAGGGCACCGAAACATAGCGTGGGCCGGCTCGTGGGACGAAGTGGCACGAAGTTCCATGAGTAGGGCGAATACCGGTGTTTCGAGGGCATTACGAGCACACGATCGACGCGAAGGGGCGCACCAGCCTCCCCGCGCGGTTCCGGCACGTTTTGCCGCCGGCGGGTGATCTGCGTCTCGTGATCGCGAAGTCGATTCGCGATGCCTGCCTCGACGTCTGGCCGATGGCCGCGTGGGAGGAGCTCGAGGCGAAGGTCGCGCGCTTCAACCGGTGGGACCGGGACGTCGTGCTGTTTCGCCGGCGCTACCTCTCGGCCGCCGTCGAGGCCGAGATCGACGCCCATGGGCGCGTCCTCATCCCCCAGTCGATGCGCGAGTTCGCGTCGCTGGAGAAGGACGTCCTGTGGGCCGGAGTCGGCACGACGATGGAGCTCTGGGCGCGGTCTCGCTGGGAGGCCTCCCTCGAGCTGCCCGAGGCCGACCTCGCCCGTTGGACCGATGCCATCGCGGAGAAGTTGGACGCATGAACGTCGTCAACGTCGTACCGATGACCCACACGATCCCGCACTTTCAGGTGGACGAGCCGCACATCTCCGTCTTGGCCGGGGAGGTCGTCGAGCTCATGCAGCCGACCGGCGGCGTGTTCCTCGACGTGACGCTCGGCGCGGCAGGGCACACGTCGGCGTTGCTCGACGCGGGCGCCGCCAGCGTGATCGGCATCGATCGCGACCCGCGCGCCCTCGAGCTTGCTCGCGTCCGGCTCGAGACCTTCGGTGAGCGGGCGCTCGTGCGGCACTCGAGCTTCTCGAAGTTCGGCGAGGTGCTCGATCTGCTCGGCATCGCTCAGGTCGACGGCATTCTCGCCGACCTCGGCGTCAGCTCGATGCAGCTCGACGAGGCGCACCGCGGCATGAGCTTCCGGTCCGAAGGGCCGCTCGACATGCGCATGGACACGACGCGCGGCGAGACCGCCCTCGGGCTCATCGAGCGCGTCGACGATGAAGAGTTGACGGAAATCATCTTGCGTCTCGGCGAGGAGCGCCGCGCTCGCCGTGTCGCCCGCTGCATCAAGCAGGAGCTCGAGGCAGGCAAGCTCGAGACGACACTCGATCTGCGCCGCGCGGTCGTGCGCGCCGTCGGACCGGCCCGGGTCAACGGTGTCGACCCCGCGACGAAGACGTTCCAGGCGCTGCGCATGGCCGTCAACCGCGAGCTGTTCGAGCTCGAGGCGTTGCTCGCGCTGGCGGCGGAGCGGATCCGTCCGGGCGGCCGCCTCGCCGTCATCAGCTTCCACTCGCTCGAGGACCGCATGGTGAAGCGAGCTCTTCAGGACGGGCCCTGGGAGAGCGTCACCCGCAAGCCGGTCGTTGCAGGTGAGCGCGAGCTGGTCGACAACCCCCGCGCTCGCAGCGCGAAGCTTCGCGTCGCACGGCGCGTCGAGGTGGTCCGGTGAACCAGCGGCGCTTCCTTTTCCTCTGGAGCCTCGCCGTCATCGCCTCCTCGGCGGCCTTCATCGTTCACCTCGCGCTCCGCGGGAAGACCGTCGATGTCGGCTTTCAGCTCGGCCGCGTCCGAGACGAGCAGGCACGATTGCGTGAAGTCAAGCGGGTGCTCGAGCTCGAGGCGACGAGCTATCAGACCCCGAAGCGGGTCGAGATGGTCGCGCGGACGCTCCTTGGCATGACGCCCCCCGCACCCGAGAAGGTGATCGCCCTCAAGACGACGGTCGCTCCCGAAAAACCGAAGGCGGCTCCCGTGGCCGCGGCGGAGCCGGCGCCGTGAAGAACGTCGAGCCTGCGCGTCGCACCGGCATCCGGGCCCGGGCCGGCTTGCTCTGTGCTGCGCTCGGCATCGGCTTCGGGGTCGTCCTGAACGGCGCCTGGGACATCCAGGTCAAGGATGGCGAGGCCTGGCGCACGCTCGCCGAGAAGCAGCGCATGCGGAAGCTCCGCGTGACCCCGAAGCGCGGGACGATCTACGACCGTGGCGGCACCGCGCTCGCCGTCAGCGTCGAGGTCCCGAGCATCTCGCTCGATGCAGTCGAGATGTTCCGCGGGATCGATCCCAAGTACGTCGCGAGCCGCACCGATAGCTTCGCGCAGCAGCTCGCCGACGCGCTGCACCTCGACAAGGAGGAGGTCGCCGAGAAGATTCGCCGCGGCAAGAGGTTCGCGTGGCTCAAGCGTCGCGTCACGTCCGAGGAGGTGAACGCGGTGGTCGAGCTGTCGAGCACGAAGAACCGCAACGCGATCCACGGTCTCCAAGTCGAAGGCGAAGGACGCCGCTTCTATCCGCACCGCGAGCTCGCCGCCTCGTTGCTCGGCTTCGTCTCTCCGGATGGCCATGGACGCGAGGGTGTCGAGCTCGGCCTCGACGAACAGCTGCGCGGCCGCGCTGAAGAAATCCGAGGCCTCCGCGATCGCGCGGGCAACATGATCTTCTCGGAGGGCATTCAGGATGAGGCCGCCCTCGCAGGTCACGACATTCACCTCACGATCGACCAGAGCATCCAGTTCATCGCGGAGCGCGAGCTCGCCTCGGCCTTGAAGACGCACGAGGCGAAGGGAGGCTCGGTCATCGTGGTCGACCCTCAGACGGGCGAGATCCTGGCGATGGCCAGCGCCCCCAGCTTCAACCCGAACGACTACAACCTCGCCGACACCGCGACGCTCAGGAACCGCGCCGTTGGCGACGTCTTCGAGCCCGGCTCGACGATGAAGATCTTCACGATGTCGGGAGCGCTCGGGGCGAACACCGTGAAGCCCGACGAGAAGATCTTCTGCGAGGGCGGCGCGATGCCGATCGACAACATCACGATCCACGACACCCACGACGCGGAGTGGCTCACGGTCACGCAGGTGCTTCAGTACTCGTCGAACATTGGCAGCGCGAAGATCGGCCTCGGCGTCGGCGAAGAGAAGCTCTACCAGACGTTCCGGCGCTTCGGCTTCGGTGAAAACCCCGGCGTTCCGCTGCTTGGTGCGGCCGTCGGGATCCTACGCCCTCGCGCGCGTCCCTGGGTCCCCGTCGAGACCGCGACGGCCGCGTTCGGGCAGGGCATCAGCATCACCAACCTTCAGCTTGCCATGGCCGTCGCCGCGGTCGCCAACCGCGGCCGCCTGCTCGAGCCCATCCTCGTCTCCAAGGTGACGGACTCGACGGGCGTCGTGCTCTCCGAGGCGACGCCGAAGGTGCGACGGCAGGCGACGTCGCCGCGCGTCGCGAAGATCGTGACCGAGATGATGACCTCCGTCACCGAGGGGCAAGGTACTGGCATCGAGGCGGCGGTTCCGGGATTCCGCGTCGCCGGCAAGACCGCGACGGCGCAGAAGGTCGACCCGACGACCGGCAAGTACAACAACAGGACCTACAACACCTCCTTCGTCGGGTTCGTTCCTTCCGAGCGTCCCCGCCTCGTCATCAGCGTCGTCATCGACGAGCCGACCGCCGGCGCGAACTCCGGCGGCTCCGTATCGGCGCCCGTGTTCCGACGCGTGGCCGAGCAAAGCTTGCAATACCTGGGGATCCGTCCCGATGGAACGCGGGCGGTCAAGCTCAGCGACGTCGCCGAGTACGCGAAGGCGGATGACCCTGCGAAGGAGGCCTACGCCATGCTCGACGGCAAGGAAGAGCCGACCGAGCCGGTCGAGGCCTCGGGTGGGCCGAAGGATGGTGTGAAGGTCCCGGCGCTCGATGGGCTGCCGATGCGCGCCGCGGTTCAGACGCTCCTCGAGAAGGGCCTCGTCCCGGTGGTCGAAGGGAGCGGTCGGCTCATCCGCACCGAGCCGCCGATGGGCTACCGCGTCCCGCGCGGCGAGAAGGTCGTCCTCGTGTTCGAGCCGCCGACATGAGGGTGGCATGAAGGCACCGGTTCACAGCGACGCGGCGACCTCGCACGACGCGATGGCGCGCGCGGGTCTCGCGCTCGCCGAGCTGGCTCCGCACGTCGATGGGGTCATTCGCGGCGACGGCGCGGTGCGCGTGCTCGACGTCGAGCAGGACTCGCGCCGGATTGGTCAAGGCGCGCTGTTCGTTGCGCTGCACGGTGCGCGGGCGGATGGTGTCGTGTTCGCCCCCGTGGCCGTTCGTCAGGGCGCCTCTGCGGTGATGAGCGAGCTCGGCCGCGGCGAAGAGCTCGCCGCGCTCGGCGTCCCCGTCCTCGAGGTGCGTGATCCCCGCAAGGCCATGGCGATGGTCGCGGCCCGGGTCCACGGGCATCCGACCCGCGCGCTGCGCGTCGTCGGGATCACGGGCACGAACGGCAAGACGACCATCGCGCACCTCGTCGAGGCCGCCCTCGCGGCGAGTGGCGCCACGCCGGGCATCGTCGGCACGCTCGGCCATCGACTCGGCGGACGGCGGCTCGGCGAGGGGCACACGAGCCCCGAGGCCGACGAGCTTCAGCGGCTCGCTCGGACGATGCGTGACGCGGGTGCGAGCCACCTCGTGATGGAGGTGTCCTCGATCGCGCTCGCCTCCGAGCGCGTCGCGGAGGTCGCGTTCGACGTGGCGGCGTTCACGAACCTCACGCAGGACCACCTCGACTTCCACGGTTCGATGGCAGCCTACGCCGCCGCGAAAGATCGCCTCTTTCTCGACCATCGACCGAGGGTCAGCGTCGTCAACGTCGACTGCCCGCACGGCGTGAGTCTCGCACGACGCCTTCGCGAGACCGGCTCCGAGGTCCTCTCCGTCTCGGTTCGGTCCGACGTGGGCGCCGACCTCGCGCCGGTCGAGGTTGACTCCTCCGTGGAGGGCACCCGGCTCACCTTCGTCGATGGACGCGTCCTCACGTCTCCGCTCGTCGGTGTCCACAACGCATCGAACCTGCTTGTCGCGCTCGGTGTCGCGCAGTCCCTCGGGCTCGGTCGTCGCGCCGAGGAAGGCATCGCAGGCATGCGCACCGTCGCCGGGCGACTCGAGCGTTGCGACGAGCCAGGCCTCGACGACGTCGTCGCGGTGGTCGATTACGCTCACACTCCCGACGCGCTCGAGCGCGTCCTCGCGAGCGTACGAGCCTTGACAAAAGGCAAGCTTTGGTGCGTCTTCGGTTGCGGAGGAGACCGCGACCCGGGCAAGCGTGCGCCGATGGGCGAGGCGGTGGCCCGGGCGGCCGACGTGCTCGTCGTGACCAACGACAATCCGCGCAGCGAGGCGCCCGAAGCCATCGCCGCGCAGATCGTCCAGGGAGTGCAGCGCGGAGGGGCGGAGTCTCGTCACGTCGTCGTGCTCGACCGTGCGCTCGCCATCGAGCATGCCATCGCGGCGGCCGCACCCGGTGACGTCGTGCTCGTCGCGGGGAAGGGCCATGAGCCCTACCAGGTACTCGGCGCTCGGACGCTCGCGTTCGACGACCGTGACGAGGTCAGGGCCGCTCTGCGTCGTCGTCGCGCGCTTCGAGGAGACGGCTGATGGCGACCCCGATCCCGAACAACGCGGCGCGCTACAGCTTGCGCGAGTTGCTCGCCGTCACGGGCGGCACGATCCGAGGCCCCCTCGAGGACGCGGCGCTCGAGGTCGTCGGGATCTCGACCGACTCGCGGTCGGTGCGTGTCGGGCAGGCGTTCGTTGCGCTGCGCGGAGAACGATTCGACGGTCACGAGCATCTGGACGACGTCGCGCGACGCGGCGCGAGCCTCGCGGTGGTGGAGCGTGACGTGCATGCCCCCGGGCTCACGGTGCTCCGGGTCGCATCGACGCTCGAGGCGCTCGGTCGGATCGCGGCGTTTCACCTCGCACGATGGCGCGCGGAGACCCGAGGGCGTGTCATCGCGATCACGGGATCGGCAGGCAAGACGACCACGAAGCGCGCGGTGTCCGCGCTGCTCGAGGCTCGCGTCCCGGGGCGTGTTCGTGCGACGGCGGGAAACCTCAACAACCTCGTGGGCGTTCCCATGACCGTCCTGACGCTCGGCGCCGAGACCGAGGTCGCCGTCATCGAGATGGGCACGAACGCCACCGGCGAGATCGCGAAACTCGCCCGCATCGCCCGTCCCGACGTCGCGGTCCTCACGCTGATCGCGAGCGCGCACTCGGAGGGGCTCGGTGGTCTCGACGGCATCGAGCGCGAGAAGACGGCGCTCTTTCGGGCGCTCGATCCGCAGGGAGTGGCGATCGGGAACGTCGACAACGCGCGGGTGGCGCGCGGACTCGCGGGCACCAACGCCGCGCGGTGCGTAGGTTACGGGACCGGCGCGGAGGCGGACTACCGCGTCGTCGCGCGCCGCATGGCCGGGACGACACGCTCCGTGCTCGTGCTCGCGCGCCCGGATGCCCCGCAGCTCGAGGTCGCGACGCCGCTCCTCGGTGAGGCGGGGGCGCTCGCTACGGCGGCCGCGGTCGCGACGGTCGACGCGCTCTTCGAGGACCACCCCCTGTCCGCGTCCGAGGTCGAAGCTGCCCTCTCGCCCCTTGCCGAGGAGGACGATGGGCCGGGCCGCATGAAGCCGCGCGAGCTTGCCGGTGACGTGCTCGTCCTCGACGACAGCTACAACGCGAACCCGGCCTCGTGTCGCTTGTCGATCGCCTCGGCGGCGGAGCTTGCGGCGTCGCTCGGCCGACCGCTCGTCCTCGTTCTCGGAGAGATGCGCGAGCTCGGTCATGACCGCGATGCGGCGCACACGGAGCTTGGTGAGCACGCTGCCGCGAGCGGGGCGCGGCTCCTCGTTGCGGTCGGTGAGGTCGCCGAACTCACGATGCGCCGCGCGAAGGAGCTCGGCCTCGAATCACGGCACGCACGCAACGCCGAGGAGGCTGCACGCATCGCCTGCGAGGCAATCCGTTCGGGTGAGGTCGTACTCGTCAAGGGCTCCCGCGGCGTACGCACCGAGGCCGTTGTGGGGGCGCTCGCGGCCCGCGGCGTCGGCCCATCTGAAAAAGCCGGAGTCTCCTCGTGATCTACGAGCTCTTCTACCCGCTCAAGCAGCACTACGCCTGGCTCAGCTGGCTGAACGTGCTCCGGTACATCCCGTTCCGGACGATCATGGCGACGATCACCGCCATGGTGCTCACCTTCATGCTCGCGCCATGGTTCATCCGCGAGCTTCAGAAGAAGCAGATCGGCCAGATCGTCCGCAGCGACGGCCCCGAGAGCCACCGCGTCAAGGCAGGCACGCCGACGATGGGCGGGGCGCTCATCCTCTTGTCCTTGCTCTTGCCCACGGTGTTGTGGGCCGACCTTCGTAACCCCTTCGTGCTCGCGACCACGGCGGTCACCGCGGGGTACGGCGTCATCGGCTACCTCGATGATTACCTCAAGATCAAGCTCAAGCACCCGGGCGGTCTCCCGGGCCGCTACAAGTTGATTGGCCAGGTCCTCATCGGCTTCGCGGCCGTTTATTACACGTTCGTCCTCGAGAGCAAGCTGCCCGCGGATTGGTTCGAGATCCGCACGCGGCTCGCAGTCCCCTTCACGTCCTTCTCGCGCTTCGCGCCGGAGCTGCCGCTCTGGCTGTACGTCATCTTCGCGGTCTTCGTGGTCGTCGGGACCTCGAACGCCGTCAACCTCACCGACGGACTCGACGGCCTCGCGATCGGCCCA
>Ga0194129_10004566_pt1 | contig 18295 bp, 15 predicted proteins | sample TA2KigCa35mmetaG_FD_150862 | JGI IMG/M metagenome (GOLD analysis project Ga0194129, IMG submission 150862) | Freshwater microbial communities from Lake Tanganyika, Tanzania - TA2015038 Kigoma Deep Cast 35m | ecosystem: Environmental > Aquatic > Freshwater > Lake | place: Tanzania: Lake...
AGCGATCCGGAGGAGCAGATTCAAGCACTGCTTCCACAAGATGTTCGAGCAATCATGTTTGACTTCGAAGGCTATGCGTCACACTCAATATTCCAACAGTCGCATCCGAACTTGTTGAGCATTCCAGCGTTTTGCGCTTGGGCCGTTGAGAGAATTGAAACGTCTCATCTTGCTGCTCTTGGCGGGCAAGGAGACCACGCCGTTACCCTCCTAAAGCACCATTTCGCAGGAAAGGAGCACCCTGAAGCGACAGGGATTGTCCGCTTGGCGTGCCTGCATACCATGATGCTCTTCGGTGAGTGGTTGCTCGCCGCCGAATCATTGCCGTCCAGTTGGCAGCAGCTGCGTGGACAATCATTGCCTTGGATGCTTGATAGCACATTTGTGCATTTGGACGTTTGGTCCAGGCAGGAAGCTGCTAAATTGTTAGAAAGGTCGGAGTCGAAAACCGTGCTCGCGGCCAGTCCGATCCAGTTGGAACCCCCAGTAGAGACCGTGCTCGAGCCAAGACTCGAACGACTTTACTTACTCAGAACAGGTGACAACTATTTCGGTGATTCAAGTGGCCAAATGTTCTGAAAAAACCCTAATCTTTATCGCGAAAAGACGGCACTCATTTCAGCGAGATCGTCTCGGTCGGAAACAACCGGGAGCATCAACGCCACTGATAGCGCGAATAGCCCTGTGGATTCTCAATTGAGAAAGCGTCTGATCGCAGGTGCGGCGACAGGCGATAGCAGCTCGCAAACGGCTTGAATTTCGGCGGAGGTGGGGAGAGCGTCTAGCTGTGATGCTCAGGTGTAATGGCGCGGGTGAACTCGCGCAAACAAACCTTCTTTGCGGCCCTTGTTGGCCTGCTCTTGGTGGCCGCGCTCATAACGGCGCTCGTTTGGGCGTTGACGCTTTAACAGCAGCGGCGCAAGCTCAGCGGCTCAGGCACGTCACGCGCTGAACCCACGGGCGAACTTCGCATCTACGGCGGACTGCCCAACGCCTCCAACTACGGCCACCCCGTGATCGTCCTGACGAATTTCGCTTACCCCACCGGCTACTGTGAAGCCCGGCGCAAACCTGCTTGTGCCAACAACAAGCTCACCATCTTAGAAGGATGGAGAAAATAGTAAAAACCCCTTCGATTTCAGAAAGGAATTTATCTGCCTTGCAAGAGTAAAGCTTTTCGGGACTCGTAGTCGCCCTTTGAAATTCGGCCCTGATCGCGCATCTCACGTAGCTTGATAATATGTGCGCGTACGTCGGCTGGGAGGTTGGTGGGAATGTCATCTGCTGCCGAGATGTCGGCAGGGGGCGACTTTATGGCATCCGGAGAAGGCGCAACCATCCCGGGATAGGCACTAGGGGAAGTTGCCCGGCAACCACAAAACAGAAAAAATGCCGTGAGTGCGGCAACTTGTGAGGCTGAAACAAAGGATCTCATATAAATCAAGGTTTAGAGCACGCGTTCAAAACTTGGCCTGTAACAATTCCAGCTCGCAGTTCTGGATGGGCGTCGCCAGCGGACAGATCCATCCTAGTGGTGACTCTTGGCTACGCGAGCAGGTGGTCACGACTTTTTTCAAGGGGGCGAACCGTCCCAGCGCCGAGGCCATCAGGTTACTAGGATGAAAATGCCAGAGAGCGGCTTGGAGTTCGATAAAATACCATGGTTCGTCGTAGCACCGTAAGAGGTTGTTGGCATGATACGCATCGCGCTCACCCCCGATCCCCAACAATTCCGCGCCGTCACGAATTTTGACCGAGTCCATGAAAAGGATGTGTGTCGCGGCTTGGTGCTCCGATTTAACAAAGGACACGGTGGCTCATTGATTAAGGTAGCTGAGAAATAATAGCAATCGAACTTGGCCTCCGTCCACTCCGTGATTACCTCGGCTTTCATTCGCCGGGCGACGTATTGCAGAAAAGGCCCATTAAAATAATCCAGGTCGGCGCATCAAACTCCGTCTCGTCGACCACTTCGGTGCCTCGGCGCGTCTTGGCTTTCCCGAAATCCATTTTTGGGGAGACCTTCTCCAACTCAGCTTCCAGGTTCTGGATGCTCAGTTTCACACCGTCGCTTTGGTAGGGCGGAGGATCAGGCAAGGTGATCCCCTGCCGTCGATGCGGGCAATGCGACGAAGTCATTCCACCCATAGCGAGGTGGTCATGCGCAAGGATGACAGCAGGCTGCGCCAAGGTAATTCTAGCCATGGAGCGGTGGTGACCACCTTGGATAAACACTGGGTCAGGAGGGGTTATTAGCGCACGGCCAAGATGGTCAACAGCACTCGGCCATGACTAGAATTCCCTTCGCGAGCCGGATTTGGATCGGTCAAGATCCGAGTTGCTCTGGGGTGGGTGGGAACGGCGAAGGAGGGCCCAAACAGCGCCCCCAAGCGCAAACAGCGACGAGAGCAGGCTGGGAGCGGCAGGCCAGAGCAGGCAAACCAACATCCCTAACCCAAATCCCAGTATGGCTCCCAGTGCCACCCGGAACGCCAAGCCCAGCGCCCAGTGAAACAACCGTCCAGCCACCCACCCCCCCACCATGCCCACCACCGCCCCACCCAGTACAACGGCAGGACTTCCCTCGGGCTGGAACAGGACCGCTATGGAAAAGCCCGAAAGCCCCCCGAGCGCCGCGCCAAGGAGACAAAAGGCAAGACATATGAGGATGCGGATCACTTAAAATGGCGCAAGAGAACTAATGCAGGCCCCCATCAAGCGATGGGGCATTTTCCTTTCCTTGCCCGTTACAAAGGCGTTTGAAGGAAACTTAGTCTGTTCGGAGCTTAGCGAGGGCTTAACGTCACAATGCACTGCAGATGATAAGGATTTGGGTTGGGCTGACTTCATGCTCCAGCCGGCTTAGGGACAGGGGCCGATTATCTGCGCTTGGATGTCATAAAAGAGCATTACTCCAGACTCAGCACCCATTGACAAAAATGAGGCTTCTGGCGAAAGGCAATGAGGCGGTGCCACAAGGCTCATGGGAGTGGAGCTATCGGCGGTGCCTGGGACACCCAGCTAACACTAATGGTATAGACACACTGGGGTGGGGATTTACCTGCAATCAGATTCATGCTTTTGAGGACCACCCTGCCCCTAGCGGTGATAGCATTGGAGTCGCCTGGTTGACGTTTGGTGACTCCACCCGCCTCCGCACTCACGATTGCCCCTCGCACTGCATCTGCAATGCTCTGAAGCACCGACTCCAAGGGCGTTGTCTGGGTGATCTCTTCCTCGCGGGCCCCAGCGTCCTGTGCGATTTGCGGTTCGGGGATGGCTGCACTAAGCTGAACAACATGGTAATTGCCATCGCTCTCCAAGGGGGTCACGGCAGCGCCACTGATATTTCCGGTGGTCCTGATTCTGAGGTTTCCTGATTGCAAACTAAACTCGGAGCCGGCAGCCAATAAGAGCATTTGACGCGCATGAAGCTCGGCGGTTCTGTCAGGATTTGTGGAAATGCCGGGATTTGTGGAAATGCCGTAGACCATCACTTGTCTGAAAGCGTTCTGCTGCTTTGACTTAGCGATTAGCCCATCGACCCTGGACTTTACTGGCTGAGTTTTAGCGCTTTCGACCAGCTTGATTAGTTGACTCGCATGCTCTGTTCTTAACGCATTGGAGGCGTCCACCTGCGCTGCATGAGCCTCTTGAGTTCGTACAGCCTCTTGAACGGCCTCCCTTTCCTGGACGCTGCTGGTATTTCCACAACCAGCGACGAAGGGGACACAGGCAAGCAACCATGGACCGAAGCTCGGGAATCGGTACGTCTTCAAAAGTCATCCTTCACCTTACCTGGGGTCACCTTCTTTCCAGGCAGCGGGGAGAGATTTACAGCAGAGTTGGTGCTGGATGGGGTTGGGCTTGCAATCGGGTCTGTTTTTGAGCTGTTTGGCGTCTTCTTTCCCGTCAGTCCGGGGACGCGCGAGTCAGGTGTCTCCGTCTTTGCCTTGTCCACTATTCCCAGAAGTTGTGCCTGCTCAAGCCGGCGACGGTTGTTCTCGTGCTCGACAGCGGCGGCTGCCATAGCTTGCTGCACAATTGCCGATAATGCAGCAGCTGCTGACTTCGCGTCTAAAGCATAAACTTGAACCGCAATAGATGCTGAACTGGCATCACCCGTTTTGACGATTTGCGCGGGCCAGTCAACGTCTTTATTTAATTTGCTCTGGGATCCTCGCGTATTTTGCCTACTAAACGATTGGAGTTGCTCCTTCAGATCGTATACGACCCGCGCAGGGAGATCGGTTGCGCGAGTGCCGCTGCGAGCCTCAGTCGAATAATACTGCATGCCCTTTAACCGGGAATAAAGAGGCATATAAAGATTCATCGTCGCCTGAAAGCGAGCAACTTGGTCAGAGCGATCCAACGAGTTGGGGCAAAAACCCGTGCCGATAAACCACCGGTCACCCTGATCATCAATAAAATATCGAAATGCACCAATGGAACTCAGGTCCTGTTTCTCAATCCATTGATCAATACTCTCCGTCCCTTTGACGTTGTCAGTATCCAGGGTGGGATCCCCCGTGAGCGCTGCATGTGCCGACTTGGCTAACTTGGGGCTCCAAACAAAGGCAAGTCCAACGGTCAAAGTCCCGTCAGGCGACAGATTTTCCCCCCAAGCAACGGAACTCAGCCCAAAAATGACATGATCATACGTTATTGGCATGCCGGCTTTCAAGGACTTAGAATAAGCTCTCTGATATTCGAGGAGCTTTTGCTCCAATTCCCCAATAGATGACCGTATGGACTCGAATTCTTGCTTAAACTCTGCAATTTTTTGCTTCTTTTCCTCGGCGCTTTTTTTCGGATCGTAAGAGCTATCTATCTTTTTAATGATCACGTCCGTCAGTATTTTCCATCGGTCGGAGGAGGTAAGATTCAGATCGCCCGATGCCTTGGCGCCAACAATCTCCGCCTGCTTTCGCAGGGCCGCAATTCTCACCTCCAACTCTTTTTTGGCCTGAGCATACGGCCCCCCTGCCGAAGTCTGAGGGTTACCTGGGTCGTTTAAACACACATCCATGGACGCTTCGGCTCCCAGCCATTGCGCTAAGCTGCTTTGAGCAGTCAACATAGCGCCAAGGGATGCCAGCTGTCGAAAGGCGAAGTAGTCTTCCAAATTGACTTTTTCCCCTTGCCTAAACTTATAAACTTGAATGCCGCCAAATCGTTGCTTTTTGTCATCCCAACCTTGTTTTATCCCTCCCTCCTTGAGCTTTTCCGAAAGGTCGTTTTTTATGGAGTTCGCATCCCTAGAGACGGACGCAGTTGGTGGGGACTGCTTTAGGCGGCTGGTTTCAACCACCGCCTCAGCACCGCCATCGGTTGGCTTTGGCCCCTCCTGAGCCGCGACATCGGCGGTGCCGGTCAGCAGCCCGAAGAGGACGGAACCAGCAAAGAGCGTAGCCTTGAGGCGGGAAAAGTTTATGGGACTAATGATTTGGAGATGCATAGAAACAAGTTTTTCTTTCATTTGAAAACATTGTCAATTTCATTCTTAATGCTTGGAGTTTTTGCTTCCGCTGTTTTTTTGGGTTGCTGGGGCTTGCGGCAGACAGCGTCCGCAACCACTGGCTCGGTTTTTTGAACGATGCGGGCGTAGGACACCTTAGGGAGCACGCGGATGATTTCCGCGGTGGCCACCTTGCGCTCTGTGACCCCAAGGGATTCGCCGGTCGCGGGGTCCTTGATTTCATCACCCGGGTTGAAGAGTTCCACGATTTCACCCACCAACAGCGCTTCTCCGCCGCGATTGAGAATCACCTCGTCAGGTCCGTTCAACGCGGCAACCTTGAAGGGGTAGATAGTTTCCAGAATGCGTTCCGCCATCACCCGCCCAGTGGCGTCCACGAGGAACGTCTCTGGATTGGAGCCATCCAAGCGAAGAGAGGGTAATTCATCCATTTGGTAAGCAGCAGCCAAAACTGTTTGTCGTGATTTTACCTCAATGACCCGGAGGCTAGCAGAACCGGTGGGCCGGCGAACGGCCAACGAGGTGCCAGCCGAGCTGGAGTCGACCCCGAAGCCCTCCAAGGCCCCAATCACAACGTATTGGGCTCCCAGCCTCACAGCGGCCTGCAATGCCCGCTCAATGGGGTCCGTTGCGGGGGTCACGGCCGCTAAACGGTCCAACTCCTCTTCAAAGGTTTTGTCGACCACCGCAAACTTGCGGCTTTGCACAAGGTAGGTAAGAATGGATTCCCGAAACATCCGGCCGGACTCAGCCGAACTAATGGTTTTGTCGAGCACCCGGGCTGAACCCGTGGCGCGAAACGGCAGCACTGCGAGGGTCTTACGGGTGGTATGCTCCCCTGATGGAGCCTTGATCTTGGCAATGACCCCTACCACTTGCACTTTATATAACTCAGCATTGTCTTCTTCGCGTTTGATGTCCCACCAACGGATTAGTCCATCTGTCGTGCGGGCGAAATCCATGCTTAGGGATTGATCGACCCGACGGTTGTGGGTCTCGTTGAATCGCTTTGTCTCTGATAGAAGCTTCATGCGCACCTCGGCCGACATCTGAGATCCCTGTTTGCTTAGGGTCTCTTCCAAAGCGTTGAACACGGCTTCTGCCCTGCTTTTTCCGGTTCCGGCACCCGAGGATTGGAAATACTCCACGACCTCCGTGTTATCAAACTTGGGTACCTGGACTTCGTTGTTGTAGACGGTAGGTTCACGCGGGACGGTGATTGCAGGGCGGATGGGGAGTTGGGTTTCCTGAGATAAATTGGCAGCGGGTCTGCTCACGGCGGCAGGAGAGCCACCGGGACTAGTTGGCACCACGGCGGGGATTTCGGACTGTGGCGACCCAATCTTTCGGGCACTCAGGTCGCTGTCAGGCCTCTGGTTGGGTTGCGCCAAACCGACGGCGGGCTGGCCGGGCGCATCAGCCTTTGGGGTAGAATTTGCTGTTACCTGCGTGTTGGGTTGCGCCAAACCGACGGCGGGCTGGCCGGGCGCATCAGTCTTTGGGGTAAAATTTGCTGTTACCTGCGATTTGCCTTGAGTTCCTTCCCTTTCATCCACGCCGGCAAATTTCATGCCCTCTTTCTCCACCAACGGTTTAAAAAAGACTCCGACCAAACTGAAAAAAACGCCGACAGTGCCGGTAAAAATCCACCGCCCCTTTATGGAAAAATTTTTCATGACTAGCCCTTTTTAATAGCGTTAGGTGCAGTTGCGTTATTAACCAACACTAGAAGTTATCAGCTGCGTTCCGCTGTAAGTGGAACGCCAAGGGCCTACTCACTTACAGCGGAACCGATTACCCAACTATTTGATTTTGTTTACAGCTGCCACTGCATCGCCCATTTTTTTGATGGCGGGTAGGTCTTTGACTGCTTGCTGAACTACAGGAATGGCTGCGGCCATGGCGGCATCTGCCCCCCCGTCTTTAGCTGCAAGGGCCAAAGCGGCGGCGAGTCCCGCCCACTTTGCCAAACCTTTGGTAAAAGCCGCTTGGCCATCTTGAACATGTTTCTTGGCTTCTGCATCCAGCGTTTTGCCCGCTTTCAACTTTTCATCAGCCGCTTTCTGTAATTTTCCCGAGATCTCGGATAGGGCCTTCGAATCGGACTTACCTTGTAAGGCATCCACCTCTGCCTTCAATTTTGCGGCTTCTTCTTTGGGCAACAGTGCATCTGAGTAGTGTTTCGCCGCCACATTAAAGAAATCCATTCCCGACGTGACATCTCCAAGTAAACCTGCTGCCGTAGGTTTCTTGAGGAGACCTCCCAATTGGGCTTGGAGTCCCATTGGAATTAGCATGCTCAGCACAACGATTTTGATTAGTATATTTGCTTTCATTTTTATGTATTTATTGGGTGTTTTTGGTGTTTCCTTAACGGATGCCTCTGTTTCTGAGTTGATCCGCTAAATGTTGCGCAGCCTTGGTCGCTGCTAAATCCAAGCCAACCAGTTCGGCTTGCGTTTGATCAGATCCAACACCCTCAATTTGCAAGGGACCGATACTGCCAACCTTGATAGGTAATGGTTTGCGGCAATCGAGTATTTGCGCATCTACAATCACGTTCACAATTACTTGTTGTGAATTAACTGGGTCTGGACGCTTTACCCCCAGAGTTAGCGTTCCATATGCCAGCATTGGCGCCCCCGCCTCTCTACACACTTTGGTGGCTAATACCTGATTTTTTTGGCTAAACTGAGAACTCGTCTCAAAATCTTTTTGTAATTCGTCGGGGTTGAAAATCCCTTTGGAAACTTCTACCAGGGCTGCCGCAGGAACCGTGTCAAAACCTCGATCAACGAGCACTTTCGTGATAGCTCGATCAACGCCAGCTTTCAAGTTGTCTTCCAATGCATAAATAATGCGGTCTGCTGTTCTGGTAGTAACGCCAATGGAAGTGATTAAATTTTTACTTACTTCAGACTCATCAATCAAGGTTTTGTTCGGCTTCGACTGCGATTCAACCTCCTTGGATTTTGAAGAACTCTTCTGAGTGCCGGTGATAACCTTGGCATCGCGAGTCTCAACCTCAACTTGCCGGCGCGCCACAAAAACGAAGACTACTGGATTTTTTTCTGCCGGCGTTGAAGAGACATCAATTATGCTGTTTATTTTCGGTAAATCAATTTGTCCCTCAGCCGAAAGAGTTAGTATTTTTTTATTTTTATCGAATTCTTTGGTTCGGATATTGAATTGCGAAAACAAATCATCGTGATTTCCGTTTCGCTTAGCAACATGAGGCCTGATCAACTCTCTTCTCACATCACTCAAACTAGCTAAAAATATTTCGAAAATTTTAAGCTTGAGTTGACGCTCAGCCAGCGCCAGCTCTTCCGGTGCGGGACCGCGCGTACTTTTGCAGGTGAATTCTATTGCAGCAATTGGCTTTGAGTTCTCCGCTACTACGCGGCATACCGCGAAACATAAAACGCCCAACCATATGTAATATTTGAGCATGTTTTTGTCTGTAATTTTAAGCGTTTCGTTTCATGAGCGCTCTGAATTTTTCAAAGCGTTTTAAAATATCTTCCTCGGGAAATGCAATTTCCCGAGCTAGCTGTAAGAGCAACTCATCCATGTAAATCGAAAAATTCATGAATAATTCCTGAGGGTCTGATATTTTGTTTTTCAGAACGTTGAATTCTGAAATTGCCCTATACCGAGCTGCCAAACGACCAAGATTTCTCCCTTCGCCGGCTAATTTAAGCACCACTTGTTCTGAAAGTTTTCCGGAGTCAGCATTTTTTAGCGAAATACATATCTCGGCACCGTAGTTAAGTGCGGTCTGAAACGTTCTTCGCTTTTGGACATCGCTAGATTCTTCGCAGGTGATTCGTTGTAACTGCAATTCCAAAAAGTATCTTGGCGGGGATATTTTACCGAGGATTTGTTGATTTTCAGCAGTGCGCATTGTGAGTGCGGCCGCTTGAGATAAAACAGATAAAGAAGAAAACTGGTCATTGGTATTGTTTCCAACATAGGGATTTATTGGCAGACCAGTATTAGCTCCTAACAGAGCGGATAGATTACGTCCCATCTGATCAGGCCACGTCAAAACATTATTGGAGGGAATTTCTAATACCGAATGATCAAGCAACGATTTATTGTAAACAGAGATATTGAGTTTTCCATTCAATGGTTGGAGATCGACAGGTAATACAGCGACCGGGGGAAGAACTGCTCGCGGGATGATAGCTTCATTCTCAAGCAAAAAAAGGATCTGCTCAATAAAGCCTAGTGGTTTCCCATCTCGCGCTTTTTTTTGGTTAAAGATGCAAAAGTAAGCTAGTTTTTCGGCGGTTACCTCTCCTAATTCGGCTGTGATTAATGAGATCGGGTAGGCTGCGGTCACCTGCATTGCAGCTCTAGTATCAAAAAATACAATTTGCCCAAACAGGTGGTAACTAGTTTTCTTTAGATCTCCTATTACGGTGGAAGTGGTTGATTCATGCTGTAACACAACATGCATTTGTAAAGACGTCACTTCGGTCTCGGCACGTCCAGGCAGACCTACAATTTCTAGATTTGAAAAAACTGATTTTTGTGTAAGTCTCTTGACTAATTCATCTTGGATAGCTGTCAGATTTGCACTTGCCACCGGAGCAAGATTTTTTCCACCTTGTTCTATTGCTGCAACGCCTCCCCAAGTTACGCGCTCTAGCGTTTGTAGCATGCGAGATTTTTCCATCCGATTTTTTGCAGAATTCCCACCGATCGAGTTTACTATTTGAGAGCTTCTTTCGGTAGTTTTTCCACTCCAATCATTTTTAGGAGCACTAGCGCAACCGCAAAAAATCAAGGCTATTCCACAGTATACTACTAACACGCAGCGCCTAGGATAAGCTGGGAGGAGTTTTTCTATTCGAAAGATGAAGTTCATCTTTAACAAATCAGTGAGAATTAAAATTACTGCATTCACCTTGGTTTCCACGCTGCACGGTGGCATTTAAATGTATCTCCTAAAGATGCTACATATCTCTTAGTAGCTGTCAAGCTTTTCGAGCAGGGAAACTCCAAGGCCGCGATGGCCACCTCGCCGCTCAGGCTGGCGGGTACGGTGGTTTGGGAAGCCACTTTGCCATCGGAATCCTTATTGCTTACCCACGCCACCACGCCCGGGTTTGTAGCCATGGAGACGTGGGGCAAAGTGCAAGCCCACAGTGCCGATAAGCTTGCGAGCAAAAGCGTCAGAAGTGCGCGTACTCTCATCTCCCCCGCATTGGTGGTCAATTTGGCTCCCAACTCAATCACCAACTTGCGAAAGACGGTTTGTCTTCTGCGTTGCGATTCGCCCGGCATTGCGCGCACCTCCGTGCACGTTGCGCTCCTCCGACGCGTGGTGGACAGTCCCGCCATGCTGCATTGCTCCGCAAGCTGTCACGGCGAAGGAACCTTCGAGCCCCACAACCCTTTGGCCTTTGCCAACCGGATTGCCCCCGGTGTAATGGCGCGGAGTGAACTCGCGCAAACAAGCCAGCCTTGCGCTCGCTGCATGACCAGCCGGTCTGCGTGACTCAATTCCACGCCGCGAGTGTGTCCGGTGGTAGGGAGCGGCTAAAGGAGAAACTCAAACTGCCGACGGTGACTTGGCGGCAACCCCTAACGACCCAAGCTCAGCGACCCGGCCCGCGGGACGCCGAGCGTTTGGAACAACCTAGGAGGCGGGGTCTGCTGCAGCGCCTGGTTCGGCCTCTTCGCCATTCGCTGACTGGTTCGGGACGCTATTTGACCGCTATCATTTCGACGAGAGCCTCGGCGAACGCCTTGCCGATGGGGGCGAGAATCTTCGCCGCCCCGAGGTAGTGGTAGCCGCCGTTCGACACGCCCGTCTTCAGTCGCGTCAACTCCTCCGGCTTGAATTCTTCGTCTAGGGCCTTCTTGCGGGCGGCCTGTTTCTCCGGCTCGGTCGGTTTTGGTGTCGCCTTACGGAACCCCTGCTCCAGTTTCCCGTACACCCGCTCTTTCCGCTCAACAAAGGTCTGCAACTCATCGTCCCAGAACGGTGCGGTCTCCACCACGAACACGTTCCCCTTGAACTCGTCGAGGGTGGTCGGTTTCCGCTGGGCTTCGCGGAAGTGCTTCATCTCCCCCTTATCGCCCTTCAAGCCATCGATACCCATGACGCCGATGACGAACGGCAGCTTCGGGGCCGACAGGTCTTTCCGCACGTCGCGGATGAAGTGGCCGAGCAGGGTGGCGTACAGGTCGTACCCGCCGGCTTTGCCCTGATTGGGGTACACCCCGCCGTCGACGAGGTCGTTGAATCCCTAGAACCAGACGAAACCAGACAGTTCGTACCCCGCCTTCTCGTCGTAGTCGGGCACCACCTGTTTGATGTCCTTGAGCACCTTCCTCACGTGTGCGAGCATCTCGCGGTAATACACTCCGGTGGCAGCGGTCTTGTCGGCCCACCACTTGGGCCGATCCTCGGCTTTCGGAACGCCGTGGGCACCCTGGGGATTCTCGTCCCAGATTTTCTGTGTCTCCTTTGCCAAGACGAACGGTCCCCCACTGGGCGAGCGGAAATCGGTGTGCAGGCTCCGCCCGCCCCACGAGGTCTTGATGATCAGAACCGGCTCGTTCAGGTGCTTCCGCAGGGTCAGCCCGAACGTGAACTCCGGGCCGATGTTGTCCTTGCCTCCCGCACCGAACCCGGCGGTCAGCTTGCCGGTTTGTTCACGCAGGTCGTCGTAGCCGTGCCGACAGGATGCCCGCCCCATTCGGCGATAAAGCATCCACCGGGCTGGTGATCGAGAAATCGCAGCCAGTCTTGCGGCCTTTGGTTCCATCCCGCCAACGCGCGCAACGAGTCAGCAAAGGCGATATCGTTCTTCCTGAATAGTCGGACTCGCAAGAAACTCACATGGCGAGGCTAGTCACCGCTCCGCCAAAAGCAAACCGCGAGACCCTGCGCCGTACGGTTCGCGGTGTTTGAACTAGCTCCGCTTGCTTAAAAAACCGCCCGCCGCCACTCGCGATCGCTTTGGCAGAAAATCATGCTCAACAAGGAGGCCTGCGGTTTGCGAGTTGGTGCCGGTGGCGGATTTGGCAGGGAGAATTTTTTGTCAAAAGACCCCTCCTCAAGCCTCGGCCTGCGACTGGACTGGATGTGCCCATCGCGCTCCAGGCTTTAGCGTTGCCATGCGGAAACCACCGCTTACGCTTCTAACCACGCCTGTGCACTGGATCGCCCCCACCGAAAAAGACGCCGCCTCCGCCTCGCTGGAAAAGCGCCTTTGGGATGCCGCCGACCAGTTCCGCGCCAACTCCGGCCTCAAGGCCCAGGAATACTCCGGCCCCATCCTCGGCATCATCTTCCTCCGCTTCGCCGAAGTCCGCTTCGCCCAGCAACGCGCCAAGCTGGAGAAGGCCAGCGCCTCTTCCAGGCGAGGCAGCCGCATGGACGAACCCGCCGCCTACCACGCCGAAGGCATCCTCTACCTCGCGCCCAATGCCCGGTTCGATTTCCTGCTCAACCTGCCCGAGGCGCAGAACATCGGCGCCAAGGTCAACGCCGCCATGCGCGACATCGAGAAGCACAACCCGCAGCTCGCCGGCGTCCTGCCCAAGACCTACAACCTCTTCACCAGCACCCTCCTCAAGGAACTGCTCAAGAAAGTCTCCGAGATTTCCGCCACCGTGGACTACGACGCCTTCGGGCGCATCTACGAATACTTCCTCGGCGAGTTCGCCCGCACCGAGGGCCAGAAAGGCGGCGAGTTCTACACCCCATCCTGCATCGTCCGCCTGCTCACCGAAGTCATCGAGCCCTACCACGGGCGCATCCTCGACCCCTTGCGGTTGGCCAATGTGCGGCGCGTCAAATGCGGGATGAACCGGGCGAAACCTCTTTGCGTTCGTGGGAAAAGGTGGCCGTGCGCTAGCACCTCGGGCGGCATGTTCGTCTCCTCCGCCCGCTTCGTGGCCGAACACAAGCGGCAACCTGCCGCTGGGCAATCTGCGGGGAACAGGCCGAAGGACTATTCCGGTGAACCAACTCGCGAGTTGTCCATCCACGGCGTCGAGAAGACCGACGAAACCGGCCGCCTCTGCCGCCTGAACCTCGCCGTGCATGGGCTGGAAGGCGACATCCGCCACGGCGGCCAGGTCAACAGCTACTACGACGACCCGCACAAGGCGACCGGCCAATTCGACTTCGTCCTCGCCAATCCGCCATTCAACGTCAACGCCGTGGACAAGGAGCGGTTGAAAGACTCCGTCGGGCCGGGCCGCCGCTTCCCGTTCGCCCTGCCGCGCACCGACAATGCGAACTACCTCTGGATTCAACTCTTCCACTCCGCACTGAACCCCAAAGGCAGGGCCGGGTTCGTCATGGCCAACTTGGCTGCGCCACCTTACAACGAGTCTGGATTGCGTTTATGACCATGCTTGAGCAAGGCCAAGTCATCCGTGACACTTACGAAGTGGAGCGCTTTTTGGGCGAAGGTGCGTTCGCGGAAGTGTATCGCGTTCGTCACCGCTTTCTTGGCCGGCAAGCGATGAAGGTGTTCAAGCGCGTCGGCATGAATCTCGACGAGATTCAGGAAATGCTCGGGGAAGCCATAATCCTCTCGCAACTCAAGCACCCCAACATCGTCAGCGTTTGCGACGCCAACATCTTCGAGACCCCGCGCGGCGCGTGCGGTTTTTTCACCATGGAGTATCTGCCTGGTGGCAGCCTCGATAAATTTTGGCGCTCGCACGGCACTCAGGTGATTCCCATTGAGACAACGGTCGACATCGTCAAACAAGTCTGCCGCGGCCTCACTCAGGCTCACCGCGAAAAACCACCCATCATTCACCGCGACATCAAGCCGCAGAATATTCTGGTGGGCTACGAGGCGGATGGCCTGCGCGCCCGCGTCAGCGATTTTGGCCTCGCCAAAAAAGTGAACCCGCTCACCTTGCTGGCCACCGCCGCCGGCACTCTGGCGTTTAAGCCGCCGGAAGCTTTTGCCGAGCGCAAAGGAGATTCGTGCGCCGCAGATGTATGGGCCTTGGGAGTTACGCTCTACCTCTTGCTCACCGACCAACTGCCATTTCATGTCGATCCAGAGTTGGGATGGTCAAACAAGCAGGCATTTGAAAAGGATCTGGAATCCCCCAGTTCGTGGAATCCCGAAGTTGACTCGGTGCTGGAGAAAATCGTCCTGCGCTGCATGGAGAACAATCCCGTCAAACGATTTCCCTCCGCGCGGGAGCTCCTTGACGCCCTCGACTCTTGGAAACGTCCCGCAGCCAACCCAAAACCATCCTCCAAACGCGCCGTTTCCTCGGAAGCGTCCAAGTCGGTGCTCGGCGCACACTCTCCGGTGGATCCCGAAGAAGGTCAGCGCCTTGCCCGCGCCGCCATGAACAAGGCCAAGCAGGAGGGCCGTCTTTTTGAGGCCGCCGACATCATGGAAGAGGCATTCAACAAATCACCATCCCTCCGCATGAAGTATGCAGACCAGGTGCGGCTCTGGCGGTGTGGTATCAGCATGTGAACGTCTATGAGCACTCGGCAAGCAGCCTATGGCCTCGATCTCAACGATCGCAGGGCCATAATTGCTCGCTGGGATGGCCGAATGGCCGCGGTTGTTAAGAACGCATCTGATTCAGATTCCACTCAGTGTGTTGTTTCAGAAACTCGCAGCCGTGGCCTGTTGGTCGGTCAAAGCGCCCTAGCACGCATCAGCGATAGTGAGAATACAGTTTCAGGATTCTATAACCGCCTTGGAACTTCATGGACGTTCAAGTTCCAAAGAAGCGGACGCGAAATGTCGCCAGAACACCTCACCGCTGAAGTTTTGAAATCATTGCGTGGGGATGTCCAGCAACGCCTCGGCGAGGATCTTCAGTCCAGCGTAATCACGGTTCCCGCAGCCTTCGAGGCAAAACAGTGTGCCGCCACCAAAAAAGCCGCAGAGCTGGCCGGATTTACGCAATGCCCCCTCATCATGGAGCCAACGGCTGCCGCTTTGGCCTACGGTTTTCAGTCAGATGTTACCAAGGAATTCTGGCTGGTTTACGATTTCGGCGGCGGCACGTTCGACGCCGCGATTATGAAGGCGGAAGATGGCAGCATCAGCGTCATCAACCATGGCGGCGACAACTACCTCGGCGGCTCTGATATTGATTGGGCCATTGTGGAAAAACTTGTCATCCCCGAGCTCACCGCAAACTTTAACTTCCCCGGTCTCTCTCGCGGCAACAAAAAGTGGCGACATACTCTTGCCCGTATTAAGAACCCGGTCGAGACAGCGAAGATTCAGCTCTCCCGTAGCGAGTCCGCCTTCATCGAGTGCAAGCTAAAGGATGCCGACGGCCAGCCGGTGGATTTTGAGTATAAACTGACGCGCAACGCCCTCATTGATTTGGCCGAGCCTCTCATCATGCGCTCCATTGACATTTGCAAGCGCGTCCTCAAGGAAAAGAACCTCGGCCCGAACGCCATTGAAAAGGTAATCCTTGTTGGCGGGCCGACGTTATCACCCTATTTCCGCGACATTCTCAAAAGCAACCTGGGCATTCAACTGGACCACTCGGTCGATCCCCTCACCGTCGTCGCCAAGGGTGCCGCCGTGTTCGCGGGCACTCAACGCGTCGAAGGCAAGGCTGCTCCCAAGGCGGTCGCTGGACAGTTTGATGTTGATCTCAAATACAAATCCGTCGGCGCGGACTTGGATCCCACGGTTCGAGGCGAGGTCAAAGCACCCTCTGGCGCAAGTGTTGAGGGATTCTCGATCGAATTCTCTAACCAGAAGACTCGTTGGCGCAGCGGCAAGGTTCCCCTCAAACAAGAAGGTCGTTTTAAGGTCAATTTGTTGGCGGGAAAGGGGGAGCAAAACGTCTTCAACATTGAACTTTGGGATGCCACCGGCGGCAAGCAGACCATTGTCCCCAATACGCTGACCTACACCGTGTGACTCGTCAATCCGGAATACCCCATCATCAACTCCTTCGGAATCGCCATCGCCAACAACAAAGTGGATGTCTTCTTCAAGAAAGGCGATCCGCTCCCGGCCAAGGCCACGAAAGTGTATCGTATCCCGCGCCCAATCCGCCATGGGAGCAATGACGCTTTTACACTTTCAATTGTGGAAGGAGAGTGCTCTACCGCAGCTGCCAACAAACATGTCGGGACTATTGAGATTTCTGCCGCCCATTTGCGAAAAAACATTCCCGCTAATGCCGAGGTAGAAATAACTTTTCGAATGGACCAGTCCTGGATACTTAGGGTTTGCGCGTATGTGCCAGCACTGGATGAAGAATTTGTACTGAATGTCAAATACCAAATTGGAAACGCCGAGCCCAATCAAAACGAGTCAATGAAACAAAGCATTCACAGCGCAGGAGAATGCAAACCATTGTTCGAAGCCTGCACGCCCCATGTCTTCCTCCACAATGCGTTCCGCATTACGGGTCTGCCCGTTGATGCCTCGACGCGCGACATCAAACGCCGCGCCGATGATCTGAAAGCGGCTGCAGAAATGGGTGACGATCAGGACGAGCACACTCACGCGTTTGCCCTCAATCCCTCGCCCACGGTGGACCACATCCGCGAAGCAGTTCAGCGCCTGCACGAACCCGAACGCCGCATCGTCGAGGAGTTTTTTTGGTTCTGGCCGCTTGATTGGGATCACGGCGGCTCAGATCCCGCATTGACAGCGCTGCGCAACGGCAACGAGGATGCCTCTTTCAAATTGTGGTCCGAAGCCATCGAGGAGGACGATGAGCCTGCTTCGATCGTCGCCAAGCACAACCTTGCCGTACTGTATCAGATGGTCGCCCTCGATTGGGAACTCCTCGCGCTCAAAGGCGATCTTTCCTCACAGCAGCTCGCCACCGTCGCCAAATACTGGTCCACCTGCTTTAAATGGTGGGAGGAACTCGCCGATGACGAAACTTTCTGGAGTCTGGTTGCGGATCGGATTCGGAGGCTGGACGACCGTCGCCTCACCACTGGTTTTGCCCGGCGCATGCGCGCCACCTTTCCCATCGCGTTCGACCGTATCAACGCGCTGCTCGCCGTGCAGTATGCCGAGAAGGGCAAGTATGACCATGCCAAGCGACATATCGCCTACATGGAAGAAACCCATCAGGGAGCAGACGATGTGGATCGGGTTATTTCAGAAATCCTCAAGCCCCTGGAGGCACGTATCAATTCGGCCGTGGAGGAAGCGATTCGCAAAGGTAAGCAAGACCCCACCAAGGGCGCTGATGTTGCCCGTGAGTTGCTCAATGCGACTGGCCACCCTTTGGTTATGGCTCGCAGCTTACTTGAAGATGGTCACGCCATTCGCTCCTACCTGTTCGAACACGTTTATGACACGTGTTTCGGCCTCTTGATCGCTTACGGCAATAAAACCGAGGACTGGCCTACGTGTGTGGCGATGCTCAAGCTGACCGAACCGCTCGCTGTCACGCCCGAGGCCCGGGAGCGGATTCGCACCATCATCAAGCAGGCCGAGGAGAACCATAAAGAGAAGGTGCTTTACGGCACCTGCTGGTTTTGCAAACGCGCTAAAGCCGAAGTCGCTCACGTCATGGAAGTCCCGATGCACGGTGAAGTGAATCGCGAGTGGCAGTTGGGCGGAACACGCGTAACCTGGCGCACCTTGACCGGCAAAGTGCCTCGCTGCGGCCCGTGCAAGGAGGCACACAGCAAGGTGGCGGGGACGTGGGCCGGTGCTGCGGCTGGGGCAGCCATCGGAACGGCGATCCTTCCGTTCATCGGGTCTGCCATCGGTCTGTTAGCCGGGGGCGCAATCGGCAAGATGGTAGACGAGAAAGTGCGCCTTCCAGACGGCGTTGCGCCGGAGAGTGCCAAAACAGATT
>Ga0194129_10004569_pt1 | contig 18288 bp, 24 predicted proteins | sample TA2KigCa35mmetaG_FD_150862 | JGI IMG/M metagenome (GOLD analysis project Ga0194129, IMG submission 150862) | Freshwater microbial communities from Lake Tanganyika, Tanzania - TA2015038 Kigoma Deep Cast 35m | ecosystem: Environmental > Aquatic > Freshwater > Lake | place: Tanzania: Lake...
TTTTAACATGGCGATCACAACGTTACACTCATTAACCAACTGTTGCTCCAATCTTGAAGTGTCACGCCCAGTTGTTAGGGTCAACATTTGCGAGGCACCTGTCTGTATTTGATTTCTCACCTGTTCGTAAGATGTTATAAAGTTATTTCTTATGTCAGCAGGCAATACATCAATTGCCAGGTAATCCGGACTGATAAGTGGAGTGCTCTGAATACTAATTTTATTGTTATAAGCGAATTGTATGTACTTGTAATAATTGTTTACATTTAACAACTGTGGTACACTACGCAAAACCACATTCAATTTATTAGATCTATACTTTAGCAGTGTATGAAGGTTCTCAAGTACTTTTTCTGTATCACTACCCTGTCTAATATAATGATTGTTAGCTTCAATACTTTCTAGACTTATTTCAATATCAGCCGATCTAAAAAAAGACAACTTGTCTAGAATTTCTTTATCTATTAGAGTACCATTACTGACAAAACTTAAACTAAGATTCTGGTAGTTTTTTTCAATCAACCAATCAATAAATTTATAAAATTTTTTATTATAAAGAGGTTCCCCTCCCATAATGTGTATTCTATTTAAATTAGGAATACTTGCAATATTTTCTAAAAATTGTGCATACAACTGATCTGAATCTGTCCAATTTGATTTTTGATTTTGTGTAATTTGCCATTTTTGGTAATAATGGGCCACACGACTGCTTGCACTTGGAAAACACATTTTACATGCCAAGTTACATTCGTTACCAAAATCAACATGTAAATCAATGGGTAATTTATCAGTTTTGCCATCAATCAAAGATGCTTGAAATTTGCTGTTCCAGGGACTCTGGGTATAACTTTTTTCAAAAGCCTGTTTGGTAAAAATTGCTACCTTGTAATTTTCTTTGATTCTGCGACTTTCGTGCCCAAAGCTTTCTTCTTGATAACAACCTTGGCATTCAGGTAATTTGTCGTCGCCAAAAATACGCAATCTAAAATCACGCATTGCTTGACTGTTATACCATTCAATTATTGTTGTGTCAGATAGGTTTTTCTCTGGACCTCGTGGTTTTGTTCTTTCCGAACAACATGCCCCATGGGTGCCGTCCCAGTACATGTGAGAATTGTGCCAAGGCACGGCGCAGAAAATATCTTTATTGGCCATTAGTCAATAATGCAAAAATTAGCCCAGTTAGCTCCACCTAAACAGATCCAACCCAAAGGTCCACCTGGGTTTGGGTTGGTATTCCAGATCACATGGCACCTTTCACTTACAAAGTTGGGCGGAGTGTTTGATGTGGTAAATTGCATTGCACCCACTTTTAAATGATCAATTTGAGCAGATCCGTCATCGTGTAACACAATATTATCTTTATTGTTCGCAGTTAACACTAATTTTTGATGTCTAGATGTTCCAAGCATGCCAACATCACGAGATTTTTTCTTTGCAACAATTTCAATTTCATCGTCCCAAACACTCAAAGCAGCCGAAGGTTCAATGGTATTGATCCCTACACGTCTAGGAGTAACATACAATGTTTGAGCCAATAAACTTTCACCTCCTACTCTTAATTCGCGTAATTCACCTAAAGTTTGAAGATTACTGTTAACTATTCCAGCACCAAGAGAGTTAGATTTAGCAACTTCTTGACCATTTATTGTAATTTTTTCAAGATCTAAACCATCTTGTTTGATACGATCAAAAATTAACGAACTGTAGCTATTAAACAAAGTATGATCAAGATTTGTAAGAGTGTTTGTAGTTGTACTTGACACAAGCTTTCTAAAAAATTCTGTGTCGTCGGGCACTGTGCCATTGACTACGAACTCTCCATTAATAGTCATTGATCCTTGAACCGTCAAATCTTTAGTAAGTAAATTGTTTTCAATTACTGTGTTGTCATCCAATATAGTCAACGCTACCTGACTAGCTCTATCGTCTATTCCGGTACTGCTAAAATTTTCTATGATGCCGCCGGAAATATTATCACCGGTAATTTTTAAATCTAGTAATTTCAGTGCAGTTGGATCAATGCTATTAGTAGGGAAAACAAATTCAGTCATTCTATCTGCCACTACCGTTATTACTGAATCAGTAATAGCTTTTTGAAAGTCAATAGTTGCTAAACGTTGTTGGACTTGAGCTTCTACTAGAGACTTGGTTTGTTCTTGAGCAGATTCAATTGTTTCGTTTATTTTTACAACTATTCTATTTTCCAATCTTTTTGGATCAACAGTATAGTCATTTACTCGTCTTTCGAATGCCGCTGTTGCTGCCTGTTGAACATGAGAGGCAAAATCGTATCCTGCCAATCTGTTTTTGATAGCCGCACTGATAACGCTATCTACCCTTACCATAACATTGGAAGTAATATCAGCAACTAATCCTTCGACTATTTTTTCTAAATGTGTGTTAAGATCCATTATCAAATCGAATACTAATTACATGCTCGTAATTTTTCTTGATTAAACTTTTATACATTAAATTTTTGTGTACGGTAAACCCTGTTGCTCCTGCGTCATGACCAAATTTGGCCAATTGTTTAAAGAACATAGCTCTTCTAGCATATGGACCACGTACAGTCAACTGGTTGTTGCTTATTTGATAATTATAAGTTTGCCAGTTGTTTCTGTCGGTTGCATTATACTCATGAAATTCCAAGAATATATTGTTAGATCCATTATTTTTTATCAAAGCCGGAATTGAAAATTCACGATCTTTAAAGTCTTGATTTTTGTAATCTCTACATGTAGTTATCACATATTCTGTGGCTAGATTGCAAATTTCCGACACCCGGATTCGTTGTTCATTATCATCAGCCGAAAAAGTTAAATATTCGTCAAGCGCAACAACTGAATCAAATACTTTTTTGTATTGCTCTAGCTTGTCCTTGTGTATGTAATTGAATTTGATTCCATAGTGTTGTAGGTAATCTTGAACTTTTTTTGATATTTCCGTTGCGTAAATATCTTTAGTCTTATCTACCAAGATTGCAGGATTGAATCCTATATACAACACAGTTCTAGGCACATAATTGTGAAAAAAGGCAATCTCTTCTATAATTTCCTTTTTTCTTCTTAGTACTTCTGAAGGTTTGCTGTGCATCAAAAAAGCGTCTAATAAACAATCAGTATAACTTTCAAAACTCATGATAACCTTTTTTATTCTTAGTTAGTTATTTATAGAGTTTGGCGTACTAAGTCTAGTGTTACACAATGAAAACCGCCTCCTAATGTACGACTATGGCGTAATTCTAACGGGATGACCGTAAACTTATAATTTTCTAAAATATTCATTAAATTAGTTTGGTGTCGATCAACAATAACCGTGTCAGGATCTACTACCAACATGTTCAAGGCTATCCATTTACTTGCATATGGATATTGATAAAATCCTTGAGCTACCACATCGTCTACCCAAACGACTTCCCAATCATCAAAGATATTAGGTAAATTATCCATATTAACTCTGCTAGCATTTACCATTACAAGACCTTCGCGCAATGGTACTATAGTACTATCAATATGTACTCCAGAATAAAATTTACATATTTCAATTTTGACGTCAGGAAATCGACTCATTAGCCAATGGGCTGCACGATAATTTCCGCTGGCACTTTCTAAGTATAACATTTTATCATTGAGACGTAAGACGTTTGCAGCATCTAAGACTAATCGTTCGTTGCGCGGCATGCGATGTACTGTATCAGCACGATATATAATGTCTTCAAGTGCTTCTGATTCCATGTCTCTACAAGGATACATCATGGCTGGATCAACTATGGTGCTACCATGTATTAGTAATCTATCTCTAGGACAATACCCATACATGCCGCCACGTTCTTGATAATTGATCGCTTTGGGTCTATGCACGATAGCGCCGCACATCTCTAATGTGGCAGCAAGGGCATCTAAATCTTCGTTAGCTTCGTCAATGATCCAATCAGGAACTGGACCACTAGGAACCGGAGTTTCTGTCCATGTGGTCTTTTGGCTTTCTTGAGCAAATACAGGATCATCGCTAGGCCAGTTAGCAAAGTCCGCTCGACCAACTACTACTTCCTTTAAAGGATCCCATTCATTATAACTATGAATCATATATGTCCAGTAACTTGCAATGTATATCTAGGAGTCATGCCCAAGTTGGCAGCAATGTGTGGTGCATTCCATGACCACATCAAGGTAAACCCAGTGATCCAATTGGTATAAGGCACTCCGTCACATTCGGCGTAATGTCCTGATTGCCACGGTTCTAAAAATACTACAGCTCTACGTATATTGTTTTCCTGTCCCTGTAAATCAAATAATTCAATGTATCGCTTGTAAGTGTCAACATGCTCGGGCAGCGAGCTTCCAGGATCCATACGATAATAACTGGTTCCAATATTTTGCCAGCCAAGGGAGATGAAAAAATCTATAAACTGTTGGTTCCAACTTGGTTGTGGTTGACGCATATCACACATCCACCCACCAAATGGGCCTGTAAAGCCAGCATCTTCCCATTCAATTTGTGTACTAGGGTCGTTGAATTTTTCTTTTATATAATTTAAACTTTTATATTCATCGTCCCAAAATGGGGCGATATTAAAGTATTCTTGTGTTGCCATAATGTATTACGTCATAAAGATTACTATCTATAGGATATTTGCGCCATGGGTCTACTATAATACTACCTGGATCTATTTTGCAATAAAATTCTTGGCCGCTTTGTGTACCGGTGTATCCGTATGTGATTTCTCTGTTATGTGCTAAAAATACAATCACCGGAACATTTTGAAATGGCGGATTATCTCCGGTTAACGGATCAATATAAAAATATTTTGCCTGTAATTCATCAAGGTAATGACCCATTAGTAAACTATAACTGCCATCACAATAGTCAACATCTGGTTTGTATGCTTTTCCCATGATAAAGATAGGTAAATTTTTTTCTACTTGAATTCGTTTTAGGAATCGAGCCAAATTTCGTGCTTGTTGTTCTCTGGCATGCATGACTGTATCAAAAATATCATACCCAAGATGTAAATTTTCTGCTAACCATCGCAACGCAATATTATCTCTAGGATGACAAGGACCTGCATCTCCCATTCCGGCTCGCATATATTTTGGACTCATTATTCTGATTGTGCTATTCGCTAACGCATCAGTAACTACATCAACATTGATGTTACCGTTTTTCATGGCAACATCTTGAATCATATTAACTAGACCAATTTTGGTACTAATAAATGTGTTATAAAATATTTTAATTGATTCTGCTTCATCCCATGTGCCTACAACATAACGGGGATTGTTTTGCATTAAGGGTTGGTAAAAATCTATTAACTGTTCTGCATCACCAGTTTCGCTACCATCTTCGGTGCCTACAATAACCATTTCGGGATTGATCATATCCCACTCTACGCTGCCCATGGCAATAAGATACGGATTGTAAACAAATCTGGCATTGGTTATACACGGACGTAGTTCTCTCCGCACAGTGCCTGGAAGCACAGTGGATATAAGAACAACCAGTTGATCGGGACTAGCCCATGCATCAATTTCTCGTAATACATTTTTTACTATGGTATAGTCAAAGTCTTTGTTTGGTAGGTGTGTGATAGGTTTGGATCCATCATAATCCGGATCATGCGGAGTCTGTACAGCCACAAATACGATATCTTTACCAACAACTGCACCACGCAAATTGTCAGATATTTTAATCTTACTGCTAGACTTTGGGTAAATATCATAGCCAGTAACACTGTAATGATCTGCCATTGCTTCTGCACAGGGCATACCCAATTTACCAATACCAATAAATCCAATTTGTTTCATTCATGATTTCCTATACTAATTTTAAACTGTTTTTAGAACAGCATCTATTAGAGCCTCTGTTTATCATACCTCAATTTTATTTTCCAAATTATTCAACGGATGTTATAAATTTCATCGATAATACATGCAATCCAACATATTCATATGATTTTAACGGCAACTGTGTTTTTTGGTATGAAGAGCCTCTTAACCTTAAAGATCTAACTGATTTGTCCAATGTTAATCTTAATTATGGTACCAACGAGTGTAGAGATTGGCATGATTGTGAATTTCCGGGACACGGACCAATTATATATGATGTAAATTTAAAAATTTTTGCCAATTCAGAAAAAAGCAATCTTAAAAAACAATGGTTAAAAAGGAACAAACCATTCTTAGATTGGTATTTCTTTTTTCACGGATTTGCAGCACTTGATTGGTTTAGAGATTTTCAATATATACAAAATGTAAACAATTACCGAATTTCCAAAGTATTTATCTGTCTTAATCACCTTATTAAAGATAACCGAAGTTACAGAATGTTATTGCTTTCTATGCTACAAGAAAATCGACTGTTGGATCATGGCATGATTTCGGCACCATTGTTATCCCAATCTATTATAAAAGAGGAAATTTTTAATAATGTTTACTCAAGATTATCTAGTTTTGGTAAAAAACATGTGATGAAAAATTTATGGCCTGTTGCTGAATCATTGGTCATTGATGATGTTAACTACAACTCTGCCAGTGCTGAAATTCCTACATATTATTATAAGGCATTATGGAGCATTGTTACTGAAACTAATTTTTACGACGATAAATTGCACTTAACTGAAAAAATATTCAAGCCTATTGTTACCAAAAGACCTTTTATTCTAGTGTCGGCTCCGGGCAATCTTGAATATTTAAAATCATACGGATTTCAAACCTTTGATAGATGGATCGATGAAAGTTATGATCAGGAAAGCGATCCCGATCAACGCCTAACCATGATAGTCAAAGAAATTAAAAAATTATGTAATCTGTCAACAGTGGAACTTCAAAACATGCATAACGAAATGAGTACAATTTTAGAATACAATCACAGACATTTTTATACAAAATTTAAAAAAATAATAATTGACGAATTAGTTGATAATTTTGAATCTTGTATTAAAATATATAATTTATCATTGAGCGAAAGATTCAGATTACCGGTTGAACTAGTAGATTTTGATCGCGTTAAACGAAACTTACTAAGCTGATTTTTCTACCATAAGTTGTTCAAATATTTCACTATCAATGAAATTATTTTCCAAAGTATTAAATCTTAATGAGGCGTTTATTCTTAATTTTGAATGATTGCATCTGGGAGCGTGAGGCACAGCAATGTTTATCCAATGTGATTTATTTGCATCACATGATCCAATTTCTTTAACATTGTTCTGTATACATTTTACCGCAACTGCCGCGCTGACTTTGGTAACTTCTCCGATATAAGACGGCATTTCGTCGTTGTCGTCGGGAATTGAATCATACCATACTGTTTTTGAACCAGCACAATTTAGAACAGGAATATTTAATCCAACATTCATAAATTCTGTATCATAATAATCGATATGTATAGGAAAATATTTGTTTTCGTTTACAATAATAAAACCTACACTTATTAGCGATTGTTTAATTTGCATTCGAGATAAAATCTCACTCAAAGTTGGTAAATTGCAAAGTGTTTCAAAAAACGAATCTCGAAAATTTATATGCATAAATTGGGTGCCCAAGGACAAAAAATCAGTATTATTTTGCTGGCACCATTCTTTTAAGAATCCCAATAATTCAAGTTGAATTAATTTAGTTTCTTTTATACTCAAATTGGCAGGTTTATATAACCAAGTTGGAATTTTACTCATAGTATACATTTTTTATCGAATGAGCCATCATCAATCATTTCAAAGATTTTTTTATCAAATCTCAATGAAGAGTTAACTCTTAATCCAGATCGCATGGTAATTGCATTATGCGGTTTAGTTACATTTATCCAATGGGGCGTATTGGCGTTACACCTATCAATCTCGATGGCATTAGAATTATTACACGGAATGGCAGTAATAAACCATTTTGCTTCCATTATATAGCCATTAAATGCGTCATGATATAAAATTTCTGCGTCATACCATGCTGTATGTGAATCCTCGCAATTGAATACAGGAATGTTTAATCCTATGCTCATAAATCCTTCGTTAATTGTATCAACATGTATTGGATAATTGTTATCATGGCCGACTACAATCATGGCCAAGGATAAAAAGCTATCAGCAAGTCCAAATTCTGTCAATTGTTGCATTAAAAAGGGGCAATTGTCAATGACATGTTTTGTTGGCGCAGGAATTACAAAATGACTTTTGATGGAATTGAATGGAGTACCGTTAAATTTATATTTAAAAATTTGTAGTAACTCGTTACGGATTTGCGGATATATAGTTTGATTAATTTTGGCTGGTTTATATAACCAGTCCGGAGCTTTGTAGATAGTCATTGAGCATAGGATAAAATTAATTGTTTCATGTCATGGATTCTCGTTCGTGTAGTGTTGCTGTTTAAAACTACAAATAGTTTTTTTTGGTTATTAATTATCACGCTCATAACTAAACAGCCGCCACTGGCTCGAACATAACCAGTTTTACTTACAATTACGTTATATTTAGCGACCAGTGGATTTGTGTTGTTAAATTTCCACTTAGTAATTTTTCTTTTTTTGTGATTTACTAGCTCGCCTACCAATTGATTACTGGCATGCACGATTTCTGGATAACGCTCTGCTGCCAGTAATAATTTTATTAGGTCTCTAGGAGTACTCACATTTCTATTATCTAATCCTGAGCTATCTGCGAATCTTGTATCACGCATGCCTAAAATTTCAGCCTTGCGATTCATATCTTCGATGCATTTACTATATCCCCGGTGATACAGTTCGCACAGCAAATTTGCAGCTTGATTGTTTGATTGAATTAATGCTAAATCAATCAATTGAGATTTATTAACAACAATGCCTTTGAATCTTTTTTTTATTGGATCATTAAGATTCTCGTTTGCGTCTAGTATAACCATCACTGTCATGAGTTTAGTAATACTAGCAATAGGCTGTTGTATTTCTATATTTTCCGATTCTAATATATTACCGTTGCCATCAGCAATCAACCACGATTTTGCTAAAATATTTGAAGGAAAAACAGGACTGCTTGCAATCATTATGATTGCTGTTAATAGAAAATGTTTTATCATTTATTGCCAACCAAACGATACAAATCGTTACGAGGAGTATTGTTGGCGCTCATATCAACTATATAAGAGCCAACAGATTTTACATCATTGTAAACAATTTTGTTGTCTTTGTCAACGAACCAATGATTTATAATGTTAAATAAAGCAGTTTGGCAATCTAATAGTCCAAAAGTATAAATTTTGTATACAGGTTGTTCCAACATTTCATATTTTTGTCCAGCCGGGTCGTTAAACTCAGTTACTGAATATACAGGAACCTGTCGTTGACGAATATTCAATGAAGCTTTGTGTACATACAATTGAAATATATTAGATTGTGCCGCTTGCTGCCAAACAGCTTCATTGTAAATAATTTGATTGTTTTCTGTAATTGACAATTGAAATTCTTGTGCCTTTGATCCAACAGACAGGATTGTTAAAAATGCAAATATTATTTTTTTCATCAATTAACCTCGTTCGTGTTGTATGTCTTCGATAAATTTTTCTATGACCAAAAAACCTATCAAACATAATATAATTGCAAACAAGCTACCTTGACCAATCGCCAGAGTTGTTGCTATCCAAAAGAATATTCTTAGACCTAAAGTTAAAAAATCAACTGTATTCATTTATGATCTCCACCACGTCATTTATATGTAGATTAAGAGACTTAGCAATAGCTAGATATGAAAATCCTTGTTTATGTAATTCTAATACAGCCTTAACTACTCCTGGATTTGTCATTTTTTTCTAAGTGTCTTATTATAATTTCTTCTACTACAGTTTCGGGATATCTAATTCTTAAACAAATGTCCTGTACACTGTAATTATGTTCAAAATGCATTCTAATAACTAGACCACTGTTGGCCTTGAATGTATATTTAACTTGATTATTTTGGATCACAATCTATCCATTTTAAATTATTGTAATGTTCATAAGGCCACGTGCCTTTGGGAATCAAACAACGTCCTAGTTCAGGACTTACTTCCATTCTCACTTGTACCACTGCCCAACTCAACCAAATAGCGTACACGGTACAAATAATAGCTATGCCGTATTTGTAAGCATTGCATTTAATATGTTCAATTCTTCTTTGCCTTTTATTTGCTGCTATGGAATCACGTGCTCGCTGTAATTGTAAAGCTATGGCCTGCTCTTTCTGTATACGTTCCATCATGGCTTCGGTTCTGGTATACAAATCTCCCAATTCTGGAGGACATTGATATACCATAATTTCTCGTAACTCTGTCTGCATGGCCTGTAGTCGACTTAGCATCAACACACGCTGTAATGCTCGTTTGCCAATACTTGTGGAGCCAGTGTAAACGTCATAGGCATGTTTTTCTTCCTCCTCAAAAATTGCTTTGCAATAAGCGTAATTTTCAAAGTATGTGCCTAATTCTTCGCCGATTTGTGTGTAGACATCATCGGGCTGTTTTTTGCTGAGCTCGATGATGCGATTCTTTTCCTGTATGTACTGATTCTTCTCAGCAACAGTAGGTTTACGGTCTCTGAACTTTTCGCCAAACTGAGCGTCCAGATCTGCAATGATGCCTTTAACATCGCCTGCTGCGCTGGCTATTTCTTTGTATAATTCGCAGCCTTTTTTTACGGCTTGTACAGCACCATTAGCCAGGGCAAATAGTGTTAGTGGATCCATAGCTCGGACCCATCACTGGTACAGCTCGTTACAGCTAATTGGTTCAATTTGTGTTTCCGTTATTGTGTTATTGAAGAACCAATACTAATCGAACTTAGTAATACTTACCAATAAGCGTATAAAAATTTATTACTAGATAACTGCTACATTCTGCGCGGGGGAGTAACTGGTGCAGGATTAGGCGGATGTTTAGGAGGACGATGTGCGAACCAACTCATAGTTCAAATCCTTCAGTCATAAAAAAACCTGGAATTTCCAGGTTATTTGTAAATTATTCTTGTTCCGATTGTAGCACCTTGTTTAAGTGGACTCTCATCTGGTATATAAATGCGTTTTCCAACTCCTACCATACAATATTCGTTGGTGTTTAAATCATGTAGGAACCAACTAGTAGTTTCTGTTTCAAAATTAGCATAGACCAAGTTAACAGTTTGTTCGTTAGGGGATTGCGTAGCCATAATCAACGTTTCGCCATATTTGTCCATGGTAACTTTAACATCTTCAAAACTACCACACATCATTTGGATTTTTCTAGGTCTTGGTTCAGCTGTAGCTGCCAGCGCAATAGTGGCCAGTAAGATGGCAGTTAAAATTTTGTTCATATAGTATATATCATTGTGGTAGACAATGATAAAATACCCGTATTATACTTCTTCTTTATAATCAAATCTACCACAAACTATGTCATAAAATTCGTCTAGTTCTCCGCCCCACTTGCCTTTAAGGTAAGGGCGTAGATCGTGACACAGCTTGGCGTTTTTTTGTTTGTTAGCTTGGACAAATGTATTGTGAAGTTTCTTCCAGTGATCTAGTCGTACTACTTCTTCTAATGGAATTTGATCGCCCGGGACTACACAAAATGTTTCTAATATTTGTCCTTCTACATCGTGTGGTTCTAGTTCAAGAACTGTATATCTTTCACTGAGCTCTTCGGCTACTTGTCTGTTAAAAATAATGTCCATTATCGTTTTTTAATCCCTACTGTGTTGTATATATGCTGCACAGCTCGAGCTTGATAATAACAATCAATCAAGGCGTTGTGAGCACCATGCCTGTTTTTGTCTCTAGGATCACCGTGTACACTGAACAAAGTACGACTGTCTCTAATCTGCCAAAATTGCCAGGGAGTCGGGCGACCAAATTGTCTGTATAAATCCTCTAGTATGACAATATCAAACGCCGGTCCTTGGCACCAAATGTTGTCTACTCCAACCAAAAAGCGATTGAGTTGATCTAACATTTCGTTAACAGCTATGCGCCCTTGGATGCCCATGGCTTCTTCTCTGACTTCGTCAGTTTGTGTGCCCCACCAGGTCACAGTTTCATCTTGAACGTGTCTATCCATGGCCAACTGTTCATCAACATCCGGCTTTAAATATAAACCTCTAGTCTGATCTACATCCGACTCCCAGGGATTAAACTTTACTGCACCCATTGTGAGGATAACCGACCATGGCCTGGTGCTCAGCGTTTCGATGTCAACCATTGCATCCATTATTGACTCCCTACGGCTCTATCAGCTTCGGCCGCTGCTACTCTACGACGCAAACTGCTTGAGCTAAATGAATGATCGCGTTTGTTATACACCAGTTCAATTCTACGATTGTTACACTCTTCTGCGCCAGTGAAATGTTTGTCTGCATACTCAACGCCTAGTATACGCACATCAATGGGCAGGGTCAAAAGAATATCAACTAGGTCTTGCTCAGTTTGATATACAACCACTTCATCCACATAGCGGCATGCTGCCAATTGAATCTGGCGCTCAACGACACTTTGTACTGGTGGATTCTTCGTATCCGGACGGTCAAGTGTGGGGTCGGTTTGCAGCCCCGCAATAAGATAATCGCAGTGATTCTTAGCCTCTGCCAACATTGCCACGTGTCCGGCGTGAAATAAATCAAAAGTCGAAAAAGTAATCCCAATCTTAAGTCCTTTGTCCTTAAGCTCACGAATTTTATTGAATATCATTTAAGAGGCTGGTTCTAATTTTATGTTGAGTGGAAAGCCATTGTTCCTAGCTAGCAGAGTAGCCTCTACACCTTTTTGTTCGGCAATTTCATATGGTAGTGTGCTTACTACACTTGATCCTTCTTCATGAATTTTCAAAGTTATCTCATATGCAGTTTGTTCGGTATGATGGAAAATATTTTTCAAACTTTCAACAACAAATTCCATAGTGGTAACATTGTCATTGAGATAGATAACATTAAACAAACTGGGTGGCTGAATGTTTGTTTTGGCTTGAATACGTGGTTTTACTACAATATCTGTTTTGCTCATAGTCTTGTAGGTGAAAGTAGGGGGAGGAATCCCCCTACTTTTATTATATTACTTAGCAAAAGTAATTGCAATCTTCTTGGGTTTTTGTTCTTCAGGAACAATATGTTCAAGGCTGACTGCCAGGATACCGTTAATTACTGTAGCACCCTTGACTTCTACATTGTCGGCCAAAGTAAAATGGCGAGCAAATGTTCTTGCACTAATACCGCGATGCAGGTATTCGTACTCATCTTTTTGCCGTTGTTCGCCATGAATCGTGAGAACATTGTCTTTGTATTCAATGTCCAATTCGTCTTCACTAAAGCCAGCAACTGCAAGTTGGATAGCATAATGATTTTTGTCAATTTTTACAATATTGTGTGGTGGATAATTGTCTGCCTTGCTATTGGCAAAGGTGCGTCCTAGTTCATTGAACAATCTATCAAACCCAACTGCGTGACGATGTAGTGTAGGTAAATCAAAAGTACTAATGGTATATGTTGTCATAATTTTCTCCTTTCTATTAAGCAAGTATGACATATATGAGGGTAGACCCCAACTGGGCATCTGCACTGCATATTCTTTATAGCTTTTCATTAAAGTCAGCATCGACTACGGTATCATCTGTGTTAGTCTCTACAGATTCTTCTGTAGTCGATGGTTGTTTCGCTTCATTTATTACATTAGATACCATAAACAGTTCACTTAATTTTGTAGTAATTGTTTCTTTGTCAGTACCTGTAATGGCTTGTTCTAGTTCGGCGATAGCACTGTTTATTTTAGTAGTCTGATCCTCAGTAAGTGTACTTTCGGCTTCTTTAAGATCAGTGCGAACCCGGTGGATTACTGCATCCGCTTGGTTACGAGTTTCGATTAATTCACGCTGCTTCTTATCAGCGTCAGCATTAGCTTCGGCATCGCGAATCATTTCCTCAATCTGTTCTCGACTTAGACCAGAATCACTCTTAATAGTAATCTTATTTTCTTTGCCAGTATTTTTATCCCGAGCACTTACTTTAAGAATACCGTTTGCATCAACATCTAAAACAACTTCAATTTGTGGCATGCCGCGAGGCGCAGGTTGAATGCCTTCAAGATTAAACTCACCCAATAGTTTATTGTGTTGTACAAGTTCGCGTTCACCTTGATAGACTTTAATAGTAACTGCAGGCTGATTATCCTCAGCTGTGCTGAACACTTGACTATTTTTAGTTGGAATTGTAGTGTTCTTGGTAATTAATTTTGTCATCACTCCGCCCATGGTTTCAATACCAAGGCTTAGTGGGGTCACATCAAGTAATAAAACATCTTTACGCTCACCGCCTAGAACAGCACCTTGTACTGCTGCTCCAACTGCCACTGCTTCATCTGGATTGACATCGCGGCGCGGTGCTCGTCCAAATAACTGCTCAACTGCTTCTTGAACCCGAGGCATGCGTGTCTGTCCACCAACAAGGATTACCTCATCAATATCTGCGGCGGTAACGCCTGCGTCACGCATGGCCACACGACATGGCTCGATGCTGCGCTGAATGAGATCTTCAACCAGGCTTTCAAACTTGGCACGAGTAATTTTAATATTCAAATGTTTAGGACCAGTAGCATCAGCAGTGATGTATGGCAAATTAACATCTGTTTGTGTGCTATTTGAAAGCTCTATCTTTGTACGTTCTGCTGCTTCTTTAAGACGTTGAAGTGCCATGACGTCTTTGCCGAGATCTACACCAGACTCTCGCTTGAATTCGGTGATTAGATAATCCATTAGTCTTTGGTCAAAGTCTTCACCTCCCAGGAATGTATCTCCATTGGTACTAAGAACTTCGAACTGTTTATCACCATCGACATTAGCGATATCAATAATAGAAATATCAAAGGTACCACCACCAAGATCATAAACAGCGACCTTACGATCCGCTTTTTCATTTTTGTCCACGCCGTAAGCCAGTGCCGCTGCGGTTGGCTCATTGATAATACGCAGAACTTCTAGGCCAGCAATAGCACCAGCATCCTTGGTAGCCTGGCGCTGGCTGTCATTGAAATATGCAGGTACAGTAATAACCGCCTGAGTTACTTCGTGTCCAAGATAGTCTTCGGCAGTTCGTTTCATTTTGCGTAGCACTTCGGCTGAGATCTGCGGAGGTGCGAGATCCTTACCGTCGGCATTTACCCAAGCATCACCATTGGCACTTTCCATAATGGTGTAAGGCATGAGATTGATATCTTTTTGAACTGCCTGCTCTTTGAACTTACGACCAATTAGTCGTTTAGCAGCATAGATAGTATTTTTAGGGTTAGTTACTGCTTGACGCTTGGCACTTGCACCAACAAGAATTTCATCAGTAGTGTACGCAACAATACTAGGCGTAGTGCGAGCACCTTCTGAATTTTCAATTACTCGGGGGATTCCGTTTTCGACTACTGCTACGCAGCTATTGGTGGTACCAAGATCGATACCGATGATTGCACTCATAGTTTCTCCTTAAAATTAAGCAAGTAATTTGTGGGCCCGAAGCACCCTACACAATTATTTATACCAGTATTATATATTTTTTTGTGTTACACCGCAATTATTTTGGATTTTTAAATTCAAAATTTCTAGACACTGTGTATATCGGATCCCAAGTTAATGCAAAATGGGTGTAATCTTTATCTCCGTTCAAACATAATCTGTATGTGTATTTGTGAATTTTGGTTTTATGATTATAGATTCTATGTAGCTTTACCCAATTGTCAATATCTATGTTGATTTGGGCGAGTGCTGTTCCTGCGGCTGCTCCGCCTGCTCCTATTGGCAAGCGAAACTCAATATACATTAGTACAATTTTTTAGGTAGTTGCTCGTCGGCTAATTTTTTCTTCCAACGACGTCGAGCAGCAGCTTTGGCTTTTTTGCGACGGGTAGTGGGTTTTTCGTAAGTTTCGCGCTCACGCAGATTTTGCAATAATCCGCTTTCAGCCACTTTCTTTTTGAATTTACGCAAGGCTTTTTCTACATTGTCGTGAGTAACAACAACTAGATTACCGGTAACTTTGTTTGATTTATCATACATAAGATTATTTATTCAGTCGAATATTTATGTAAAAAATACTGTACAGGATCTAGCAATCTTTTTTGATTTCCAAGTAACACTGTATCCCCATAATAAAATGTTTTTTCCAGCCTACAAATTTCTTTGTAATCGAGTGTTCTTGAATTAACTATTACGGCGTCACTAGCACTAACAGCTTGATTTAACCAATACAAATTATCCATATTTGGAGTATAGACATACACGTTAAACTCTTTATCTGAATGTTGACAAAATCGTATTACAGCATCTACATCTGCTTGCTCTGGGTCTATCAATAAAACAGAGTGTAGGCTATTATTGACTATATCCGGTGGCGTTACTAAATTGCTATGCATTATTATTTTTTAAAATTTCTTCGATTTGTTGTTCAACTTGAGCTTGTTCAGCGTCGCTGAGGTCTTCGATTTCGTACTCGCCAGCTTCTAATTTTTGTATTAGATGTTGTATGTAAGCCTGATTGTAAGTGTAACTGTCAGTGGAGTTTTTGTCTACTTCGATCCATTTTTGCCCATTCCATTTAAACAGCCGGTCAGGAAGATAATCTGTTCTAATAAACATATCGCCTTTCATGGGATCATCCGGGAATCGTTCTCCGAATCCACATTGGCTAGCCGCTTGTAATTTATCGTTGTCGGCTTGGATAGCCATACCTGGATACAATTTGTTGAACGCATCCAAGTTATAAACTTTGCCTTTGTAACGCACTGCATAGTCAGCGCCGCGTCTGACAGGGGTGTTAAATTCATCTGCAGGTGGTGTCGGGTGCCCATCTCCCGGGTCTGTAGCCATTGTAGCCAATGGCAGGTCAGGCTTTTCTTTCTCTACAGATGATCGAACTTGATGAATTTGATCACTAGTCAACGGACCATCATCGGCTTCATATGAAGCCTCTTGTTGTCTTTGCTCGTCAATTACTCTACTGGCCCACATCTCTTCATTTTCCAAAACAGGAATGTTTAGGTCGTATTCAGGTTCTATTTTGGCTGCTTCCTCATTAGCCTGTTCAGCACGATGTTGTTCATCTAACATGTCAGCTGCTTGTGCTGCTAGGTGCGCTCGTTCAAAAAATTCATCTGCCTCTCGATCAGGATCGATCTTTTCATCCAACCGATTCAATGCTGCAATCTCTTCCTCAGTCCATGGTCGTTGTTCTACCCCTGGCGGATTGGCATTAATGGCCATAGCAGCGGCATCCTCGTCATGAACCCAACCACCACGACCCTGTCTTGCCCATTCAAACTGTTTGTTGGCAGCAAGGATAAGTGTTAGTGCTAGCGGATCAAATACAATAACAATAAGTATAATAACCCAACGTACAGCCCGCTCAAGAATATTTTGGTCAGGATTGTCGCCGTATATAAGGGCAGCAATGTATTTTATTGGCCCTACTTCGGCCTCCACCTTTCTTGCCTCTGCGGCCAGGGGTGCTCGCTCGGCTTGTAATTGTTGAATTGTTTTTTGTGACTTTGTAATTTCTGCTTGTAATGCGGCTCGTTCTTTGGCCTGTTGCTTACGAATAATAACTGCCTTGTCAGTGCCGCGTTCTGAATCTGTTCTGCCTAGCATCTGATCTACTTGGGCATTCATTTGGTCAATGGCTTTTTTGGCCTGTGTGATATTTTCTCTTTCGGTGGCTATCTTTTCATCGTAGATAGCAACTCGACTAACCGCATCTCCTGTGACTAAACTTTGATCTGAGTGGGCCTTGGATAAGAAACCGAAGATACCCATACTGGTCAGTAGCATTAGAAAAACAATGGCAGGTAAAAGATAAGCCTTGAATACCCATCCGGCTCGTTGCCAATTATTGTGTAGCCAAACAGTAGCAACTAACTTGCCGGCTTCTAGTGCTCCGCCCATGATAATAACAGGGATGACTGCGGCACTGAATATAGCAGTAAGACCTTCGACCGAATACCAAGCGGCTATCACCGAAATGGTCACAGCCACCAACATGATTAGTGATCCAAATAACATAGCGTGTATTTATAGAATTGTATGACGAGTATATTATACTAACGGAATTATGTCAACTAATTAAGATGTCATTTATGCCGCCCAGGGCCTACCTTTTTTAAGACCACCAACATTCGGATTATCTACTAATGAACCGGTGTTGCTTGACGCATTGTAGCGTGTAGGCAATTGTGTAGCATCTGCTGTGGTATCGGCGTATCTACCGGGTTGAACTAAATTACGGTCAGCCCTGTCTGTTCCTGCAAGGGTTAATTTCTGATCTTGCCTGTCTCTTTTTAGAGCTAATTGTGCT
>Ga0194129_10004571_pt1 | contig 18272 bp, 18 predicted proteins | sample TA2KigCa35mmetaG_FD_150862 | JGI IMG/M metagenome (GOLD analysis project Ga0194129, IMG submission 150862) | Freshwater microbial communities from Lake Tanganyika, Tanzania - TA2015038 Kigoma Deep Cast 35m | ecosystem: Environmental > Aquatic > Freshwater > Lake | place: Tanzania: Lake...
CAATCGCAGCCTGCCCTTCTGCGTCAGACGGGCATTGGCGTGTGTATGCATGGGACGTGAGGTCTCGGTTGGGCGGTGACACCTCAACCGGTAGCGACCTCACACCTCATTGGCTACTGAACAACCTGCTGAGACAGAACAACTAAGCCTGGCCTCTTGAGAAAGTGCATATCGAGTCAGCCTTAACGAGAGTGGATCGTCGTTATCACGCAATATAATCATTACTACGAACCCACCTGTTACTTTAGCTGTGGCGTGCGAAGACACAGTTAGTTTTCATTGAGCAGAATGAGGCACAGAAGGGGCGCAAATATGTCAAAAAGAGGCTCTGGTAGCCTCTTGAGTTTCACCACCTGCACATTCAGTGCAATGGTTTAACCCTGCGTGCTAGAGAGCTTCTCAAAAATCAGACCCATTCCAAAACGCCGCTTACTTTCTCCGATTCTTCCTTCAACGCCATTCCTTCGGCGCTTGATATCTATGAACTGCTGATTCTCGGTCGCCACCAAATCAGGACCGTTCTGCAGCCTTCACAGAGGTGGGCCGCTTACCAGGATTCCATAAAGCTTGCTAAATGTTCGCTTTGATCTTCTCTGATCGATCTGGTCAGCATAAATCACTTCCTGGTAGGGACCGTGTCTGTGGCGATAGGCCATTGCTTTCCCCTTGAGGGCTTCGCCTTTCTTGCATGGGTCATTAATCAGGCGAAAGAGGAACGTGAATCCCTCGCCTTTGCATGAGATTGAGATTACGGCTCCAAACGCAACATTGCTACAAGTTCTTCCGCGACTAATTGTCCTGACATGGGCCTGGCAGAGGCTGATGATGTGACCTGGAATTCTTTTGCAATCTTCGTGATTGAGAATGGTCTGCTTGCGGCACAGCTCGTTGATCACGACCAACTTCCGATAGATAAGCCCGGTAGCCAGCAGCAAGCCACTGCAAACGATCAGGCCGCCAATGCATGCCAGCTTCCACATGAGGTCGCCAAGCTGGTGCTTTCTCGTCTTTTCGATCTTGTTGAATTGTAGTTTTTCTTTTTGGCTAAAAAATGCAATCGCTGCCTCTACTGTTGAGGGTGGGTTCGATGCTTATGAACCAACCTTTCCTAACCTGAGGGGGCATCGCATCAACTAGGGTCTCGATCACTTCTTTCGCTTAATTGTGCCTTGATAGATTTTTTCTATGATGGATACCTACTATTGCACAGTTGGCATCGATTAAGACTGAACACTGATTCTCAATGGATGTCCGTGAGCTTTATTAGGCCCCACGGACAGGTAAACGTGGACGAGGCTATACGCGAAATGATACTAACTAACACTTTTACGAAGAGTTACGTATATAGTACAACGCTCTTGTCGAACAAACTAATGTTGCTCCACCTACATCGGATGAATAGAGGATGAACTCCTCTAGTTCCTCTGGCGTTAAACCAGAAATTAATCCAGTTCCATACTCACCGGAATAAAACTCAGGATTAATCTTATGTGCAATTACTAGAAATAGATCAACTTTACAGTCTAATATTCCAGCATCGGGCCAAAAGGAACCCAATTCTATTATTTCATGCATTTGGACTTTTAGACCCATCTCTTCCTCAAGTTCTCTTAAAGCGGCCTTTAAGGAGGTTTCTCCACTTTCAATAAAGCCTGCTGGTGCTTGCCAGATGTCATGAGAAGAAAATACTCTTCTTGATCTCATTAACCAGAACTTTCCACTTGCAAAAACCAGGATGCATATCCCAGCTACGCAAGTATCCGTTCTGACCCTAGGCTGTATCGTTAAGTAGTCATAAACATACTCGTTATTTGCCATGAGAATCTCATCCATATAGATATTAAACTTAGAATTGTAGTGCACAAGTTTTCTATCTATAAGCTTTGCCAGACCAAGTTCATAATTCATGTCAGAACCCAAAACCTACCTAGCACCTGTAACCTTCAGAATTGCACCAGAAACATAACTTGCCTTGTTTGAGCTTAGCCAACGTACAACATCAGCGACCTCGTCACAGCGGGCTGCTCTTTTAAATGGTAGACGCTGAAGAGACTTATTTGTAAGTTCGCGATTCTGACCTGAATCTACAATGCCAGGACTAACTACATTCAGTCTGATTCCAGATTCCGCAAGTTCGCGGGCATATCCCTTCACGAAAGAGTTCAAAGCACCCTTAGTGGCGGCATAAATTGGAATCTGGACTCCCCCAAACTCACCGCTTTCAGAACCAATTATGGTAATGCTCTTTTCTCCATCTACATAACTTTTTTTTGAAACAATAGACTGTGACATCTGAATAATTTTTAAAGCGCCTTTAAGGTTAACATCAAAAGCTTCATCAATATACTCCTTGTCTCCGAGTTTATTCACCTCGTCGACAGGACCTTTTGCAGCGGCATAAACAGTTGTTCTAAGGATGTCGGTACTTTTGCTGAGACGATGATATAACGTCTCAATTGCACTCCAGTCTCTGATATCAAGCTTGTAAAGCTCTAGATTTCTAAATTTTAATAATGACTTGGGCTCTCTGGACATATATGTGGCGAAAACCTTCTTATGGTCCGCAGAAAGAGAACTAGCTATAGCACGACCAAGACAACTCGATGCTCCGACGACTAACGCACAACCTTCATTCATGATCAAAAAGTACCAAATCAAGACTGTTTACTATTCTCGCAGGGCTCAAATGGCATCTGGACGTAATTTCAACTCCATTGATTTCATTAGGATATTCAGAAGTATTTAACAGATAGTTGTTTTTGATACCGATACCTTCTGCTGCAATTATATCAGTAGATCTATCCCCAATCATCATGCACTTGTCAACTTCTAAATTGAATATCCCCAGAGCATATAAAAACATTCCGGATCCTGGTTTTCGCCAGGAACTATTGCAATGACTTTGTGAAAACGCCGGATGGTAAAAGCTGGCTATGATCATATCCAACATAGAGTTGCCCAATAAATCAATCATATGATTAGTAATCTCTATATACTCAGTTAAGGATATTATTCCCCTTGCAAGTGAGGACTGGTTCGTAACAACGACTGTCAGCATTCCAGCATCTCTCGATCTCTGTAATAGTTGATCTATGCCGGGGACAAGTTCCACGTCAGACTTCTTGCTTATATGTCCAACATCTTTTATGATTATACCATCACGGTCAAGAAAAAGCACAGAGGAACGGTCTCTATCTATATTATTAGCGACCATAACGCCTGCATTGGCTATGGAGTTGAATAAATAGTGAACCATCTAACGCATCCTTTCAATCCCACCGTAACAGATGTTAGCCTTGATACAAACATAATTGCGCATCTTCTGAATAAAAGCTGCTTGTTCTTCGACTGGTACGAAAAAAGCGAAGAATCCGCCCCCGCCTGCTCCGAGTAGCTTTCCAGAAGATGCACCACTTCGGATTGCTGACTCATATATTGAATCAAGCTCAGAAAGATGAGATGTACCTTCTAACGTCTTTCTCTTTTCGATCCAACTAGAAGTCATTAGGTTAGAAAGAAGATCAAAGTTGGCAGTTCCATTTATAAGTGCATCAGAAAATGTGTATGCAAAATCGCGGAGCCGATCAAGTCTGGGAACCAAATCACGCCTGTTCGACATCTTTATCGACTGAACTTGTGATGATGATCGTATTATACCACTATATAGTAAAATAAGTTGCTCATCGATCAAATGTACTGTAGGGTCATTATTGTCCAAATATATGGTTGAGAATGTTGAGTTACTACTTATTCGGGTAACACCAAAACCACCCTGACAAACTGCAATTTGATCCTGTATGCCAACCTCTTCCTTCAAAACCTCTTGTTCAATTCGTATTGTTTCCTGTATGAGCTCGTTTGAGCTGATTTCTCTGTTAGTGTATTCACGAAGCCCCTTGATCATGCATGCTGTAAATGCAGATGAAGAACCTAATCCAGATCTCGCTGGGAGGTCACCAACAGTATGTATCTCTAATCCATCCTTGACTCCACTCTCACGTAAACACGCTCGAATACTCGGATGTGTTATCAGTTCAAGATCGCTCACCTCTTCTATTAAGGACCAACATGCTCGGTATTTATAGCCGAAATAAGGTAAAAGCTTTCGTATCGTAACGTAACAGTACTTATCTATTGCAAAACTTACAACTCTTGTGTCCTTTTTAGAATAATACCAATTAAAGTCAGTACCGCCTCCAAAAAGGGAAATGCGAAAAGGTGCCCTAATAATTATCATGAATTAACTCGCGAGCAATCTCTAGTCTTTCTGGGGTACCAATATCAAGCAAATCTGAATAAACGACAACAAATTGGGAGTTTTCGTTATTAAGAAGAATGTGCTCAAGTGCAAAATCTTTAGCACAATTTGCTTGTTGGAAGCTACTAGATGTCCATGTCTTACTAGCGACAAAAACGCCTGAATTCTGGAAAGGCAGTGTTTTTCCGTTTACGTTAAGCAGGAATTCACTGTAGTCGTATCTTGCCATATCTGGATTCGCTAAGAAGACATGTGGAATATCAACATTTATCTTTATTTGATTGAAAGCTGCCAGCAAGGCTTGTTCGTCGAGAAAAAGTGTGTCGGCATTGGCAAAAAGACATATATCAATCTCTGGATTTCTCTCAAAAAAATGATTCATTGCACCAATTTTTCCAGTCATCTTGGGCTCTTCGCATATACTAAGATTCATATCAGTGAAGTTATCGCTAACATAATTACCGGCGCAATAGCTGGACGAACAAGTAAGCAAGAAAATTTTATTGCATGAACTCAGATTGATCATCTGATCCAAAACTCTTCTAACTAGGGGCTTACCGTTTACATCAATAAAAGGCTTCGGAATGCAATCAGAAGCCTTAAGCCTACTCCCCTTACCACCAGCAAAGATTGCGATACCATCAATCATAAAAGTCACCGTTGCAGAAATACATTTCCAGACATATCAACCCTCTTTCTCCAATAATCAAGCAGATCCCACATTGTAGTATTAAAACTAATAAGAGGAGTCCATTTGGTGAAATTTCGAAACTTTGAGGTGTCTGGGATTTGTAGATCTGCATCAATAGGGCGCAGTCTTTCAGGGTCTACCATAGTTCTAAGATTCTTGAGGTGTGAGAGATTGATTAGTGTAGAAAGGACATCACCCACTGTTGCCGTAAAGTCACCGCCAATATTGAAGCAAGATCCCCTTTGGATCCCATGAGTAGTAACTAATAGGTAATATGCATGAACCGCATCTCTTACATCAGCAATAGTTCTTACAGAGTCAAGATTTCCGGTCATAATAACTGGTTCAATATATCCTTTTTCAGCAAGTGCTATCTGTTTAGCAAAGGTTGATTCCATAAAGACATCCCCTCTCCTAGGCCCTGTATGAGTAAACATTCGAGTCGTTAGGACATTCATATCAAAAGCTTCAGCGTAATATCTTCCCAGCAAATCAGCAGAACATTTAGAAATCGCATAAGGTGATGCAGGATGAAATGGTGTATCTTCCTTGATTGGAACATATTCCCTTGGGACTCTTCCAAATACCTCAGAAGAAGAACAATTATGAATAGTTGCATTGGGACAGTACTTCTTGCAACACTCAAGTATATTTCGGGTACCATTAATATTTACTTCAAAAGTATCATTAGCGGAGCTAAATGAAGTCTTGGGATAGCTTTGCGCTGCTAGGTGGAAAATAATATCAAAAGTGACTGAACTAAAAACAGCTTCCAAGGAGCCAATGTCCCTGATATCTCCGTAATGAAGCTTAATTCGGTTATGCTCATTGATTGAGCTAATGTGTCTTACAATATTGTCTAAAGGTGACCTCCATCTTATAAGACCATGTATTTCCCAGTCTGTATTATCAAATAAAAAGTCAAGAAGGTGGGAGCCCACCATGCCAGTGATACCAGTGATTAATACCTTTTTATGCATTGTTCTTGCCCAGAAAATGCTCTATAAGGCTACAGGTATGTCTTACATCATCCTCGGATAAGCTTTGGTGACATGGTAATGCAACAGATTGATTGTGAAAGATCTTGACTTCTTCTAGATTATCGGCAATATGTTTGAACTTTTGGGTTACTGGTTGCGAACAGAAGTTGCCAGCAAGGAACGGTCTCGACTCGACTCTATTCTCGAGAAGGAAATGCCTCAACATAGTAAGATCATCATAATTAATATTCTCTACAAAGATAGGAAATCCAAACCAGCTTGAATGCCCCCTAGAGTCTGTACACATATAACGAATGGAATCATTTAGTATCGACGAAGTACTTATAGTCTCAATATATAGATTCGCTATTTTTGTTCTGGCAGCGATATAATCGTCTAGTTTTGGAAGTTGAATACATCCAATAGCTGCCTGTGGATCGGACAGTCTCATATTATAACCTAAGTATAAGAATAGAAAATTTGGATCGATTTCGTCCAGCCCTTCATAGCTGGAAAGATCGAAATCTATTCCTCTCGTCCATCCATGTGACCTAATCGACTGCATGACCTGATAGAGCTCCTTGTTACTTGTCGCAGTAAGACCACCTTCTAATGTACAGATGTGGTGAGAGTAATATGAGCTGAATGTTGAAAGATCTCCAAATGAGCCCACGTACATTCCCCTCCAAGTAGCCCCCATGCTCTCACATGTATCTTCAACTAGAATTAGTTTAAACGACTCACAAATGTCCATGACTACATCCATATTGACTGGATTGCCATATGTATGGATCAACATCAAGGCCTTGATGTCATGCGACATAATTGCCTCACTTAATTTCTTTAGATCTAGATTAAACGTATATCTATCAATATCTACAAATACTGGAATTAACCCGTATTGGACGAGGGGAAATACTGTGGTTGACCAAGCTAGTGATGGAACCGCTACTTTGTCACCCTGCTTCAAGCGTCCTGTTTGAACAAGAGATGAGATTGCTAAGAGATTGGCAGAGGAACCAGAATTAGATGATACACAGTACTGTGAAGAAAACCTTTTTGCCGCCATTTCTTCATAGCGTTTGTTGTATTTACCAATTGTTATCGAGCCCTCCAGGTATGCTCGCATGAATTCAACTAACTCGTCTCTTCCAAGAGTCGATTCATGAAGGCGTACTGAATCCCTTGTCTTATCTATATCCCGATAAAATTGATCTAAGATATCCGAAATCTTCGCAAGTGATTTTTGAACAGTGTGGTCGTCTACCTGTGTAGCTGTCAAATAATTCATTAGAAAGGACCTCGAAAGTTTCTTATTTCAATAGACTGTTCAATTATAGGGGGATCGCCTTCACGTAAACATAACTCCATTAAAACTTTGGCGATTTTGTTAGGGTCTGGGTAAAAGACCTTCTCGAGGCAACCTGCAGTTGGGCAAGGGCTATCTGCATAACCAAGCACCTTTACATCTCCCGTGTAACCTTTAAGAATTAAGTCAGCTACTATTGACTTTGCTATCGAACAATTTAACCAACCATGATCAACAAATAACAGCCTGCCCGTCCTAGATACAGATCTAAAGATGACGTCTATATCAGGATTGGAAATATCGACAAGGGATAAATGGTCAAAAGATAAGCCTGTTTTTGCTAATGCCAACGTAGCCCTCTTTGTTTCAAGGCTCATATGGCTCACTGAGCAGATTGTAGCATCTAAACCTCGGTCAATAATACTCACATTTGGTACTTTACCTAAGGGTGTAATGACTCCTTCATACTTGTAAAGCATACGGTGCTCTATGACTACAGTTGGAATTCGATCGTTGAAAGCATTTTTGTAGACGTTGTAAGCGTCTGAGGGGGTACTTGGAGATAATATCCTAAGCCCTGGTATATTTGCAAAAATTGAATGAAAACTCTGGCTGTGTTGTGCCCCTTGTCCCCAGCTCCTTCCTGTAATGGCTCTGACTATAAATGGACAACGTGTTCTCCCTTCTGACAAGTAGCTTAACTTTGCAGCCATGTTTATTAGTTGATTAGCTGCGAGCAATAGAAAATCTGTCCTTTGATGAACATGAATGGGCTTATAACCCTGGATTGCCAGGCCAATACCGTACCCTGTTAGCGCGTCCTCTGATAGAGGGGTATCGAAACATCTATGGCTTCCATACTTTTCTGGAAAACCTTTGAGAGTCCCGTACATAGCCTTAGGATCATCAACACCCAATCCGTAGACGATTACCTTATCGTCTGCTTCCATAAGGCTTTCGAGTGCATATTTAATCGCGCCAGCATAAGTAACTACACTATTGTTATTAATTAGGTAAGTCAAATTATAATACCCCGTTCAGTAAACTGTTTGTATCTGGATCAGAATAATCACAGCATTTAGAAAACAATGCTGTGATTTGTTGATGGACTTGATGTGCATATGCTTTCTGATCTGACTTAGACATTCCTAGACTTTCACAATTATTGATTATATCACAATCGTACCACGGGATAGCATCTGTCTCATTTCTGTAGCCAAGATGCCAATCTGTATTTGTACCAACGTGTTCAATCCATCGGTAGCACTCTACTCTTACAAAGGCAGGGCTACAGTTAGCTCGTACATAGGAAACAGCTTGCGCCAGATCCGACTCCAGCTTAAATGGTTCTTTATAAGTTAAATCCCATGACTTGATTCCAAACGCTCTAGCTAAGTCTGTGTAATCCTTAAGACGTGTCCTTCTGTCTTTGGGAGTATTTATTGCAAGACCATTATCTTCGAGAACAAAAAGTAGGGGAAGGTTAAAAGTCGCAGCAATGTTAATCGATTCTAGGACACACCCTTCCTCAATAGCGCCATCCCCAAACATTACGAATGCAACCTTCCTACTATTATCTCTTTTTAATCCGTCGGCAATTCCACAAGCCACTGGTACACCCGACCCTACAATTGCACTCGTCCAGATCATTCCCTTCTCTGGCACCGATAAATGCATCGAACCAGCTTTTCCACCTGATACCCCTCCCTTTTTTGCAAGTAACTCAAGTATTATTGGTTCTAAATCATCTGATAATGCAACAGCAAGAGCATGGGATCTGTAGTTACCTACAATTCGGTCCCCATTCACCATAAGCTTGGCAATTAAAACTGACAGTAGTTCCTGACCGATACTCAAATGAACAGGACTCTGTATGACATCTGACTCATACAAATCCTGAACAACTCGTTCAAACTCTCTAATGAATGTGACGCTTTTAACTATGTGAAGCCATTTATCGGTTGTCATCGACAAATCCTCTGCTCTAGTTCACAACAAATGGAGTGAATCACAAGACTGTGCGCCTCCTGAATCCTTGGCACTTCATGAGTTGTGACTTTAATCACGGTATCACAACCCAAACCCTGTTCGACACCTGCCTCACCGCATAATGCAACAGTCCGAATACCCATCTTAATACTCTGTTTTATGCCATTTATTAGATTCCTTGACTTCCCTGAGGTTGTAATAGCAATAAAAACGTCACCTGGATCTCCAAGGCCTTCCAGTTGTCGCACAAATATCTGGTCAAAGCCATAGTCATTACCCACCGCTGTAAGAATAGAGGTATCCGTACTAAGAGCTATGGCTCTTATTGGACCTCTTTCAATTAAAAATCTTGACATCAGCTCAGATGCAAAATGTTGGCTGTCAGCAGCACTACCTCCGTTTCCAGCGATAAGTATTTTATTCCCACCTCTGATGCATTTCTCAAGAACATCACATGTTTCTTTGACTGCGCTTATAAAGTCCCAATCTTTTGCAAGCTGGAGAAGCAAATCGCTTAGCGCAATGATGTCGCCTCTTATTGATTCCTTATACTCAGTAAACGAGTTCATATAATCAACGTGTTCGGTCATTGAGAGGCTCCATACCAATTGTAAGTCCTTTGAATTCCTTCTTCAAGCGTTGTTAATGGATGCCAACCGTATTTCTTTCTAATTTTTTCACATGACATCTCTATAGTTGCTTTTATATGTGGCATTTCTGAATCATACCTAACACGAAGCGTGCGTCTGGACAACGCTACCATCCTAGTCACTATCTCAGTAATTGATAGAGCCTCTCCACTTCCACAGTTGACAACCTCATAGCCGCTCCAACCTTGATCAATAGCGGCTGTGATGAAATTAACTAGATCACTAACATACAGAAGATCTTTTTTCTCAGTTCCATTTCCCCACACAGTTATGACATCATCCCTACAATCCATAATCTTTCGCACTGTGGCTCCAAAGAAATGGCTAATTTGCTTATCATATTTATCGTATGGTCCATAGATGTTAGAATGACGTATTGCCATGCAATCAATTCCATACGTCATGCTGTAAAACTCTAGCAGTCGCTCTATATATAGCTTTGTATGCGCCGCACCGAAATATCTCCTATGAATCTTATTGATGTCAACCTGATTCTCTCGTAGAGGACCTGCATTACTCTCGTACATAACAGAGCAACTCAAGTATATGATCCTCTTGACTCCTGCAAAGCAGGCTTGCGCTAACAATAGGCTATTCATTACAGCATTGTCGCACACATGGACATGGGGTCTTTCAGTGATGTCCTTGCTTCCCGAAGTTACAGCAGCTGCCTGAATGATGGTATCGACACCTTCAAGCAATTTATCGATATCTTCTCTCTTTAACAGATCTGCTTTCCTCCATTCTATAGATTCTTTCAAATTCTTGATTCCATAAGGTTCTCTCACATTCCAATGGGCGACTAAGTCATGAGTTTTAGTTTCGCTGAGGGACTCCAGTATATTCCTACCGATAAATCCGGTGGCACCGCAAACCAGTATCTTAGAACTCATAAATGCCTAGCATCCATACTTTTGAATTTTGTGGGCTCACCCTTCTTAACCCTTATCATGACCGCTAGCACGGCAAAAAGCTGTCAACGTTGACTTCAGTTCTTCAACTGAAGTTGGACCAAGTATAGCACCACTTATAAAATCTTCAATTAAAATTTGCCTTGCTACCAGGTCATCAAGGCTTGCGTGCTGATTGATTTTACACACTTGACCAAACTCCATAACTTCCGAATGAGCTCTTTCTAATATAGACTGTATATCCCACGAATGCCTAATATCTTCAGGAATAAATGTAATCGCTGAGTCATATCTGCGAATCGAATTGTACAATCCGACAAGTATTCCTGACCCGTATATCGATCTTGCTATTATACTGACGCCCATATCTAATGCAATATTTCTAATTCTGGTATCCAACCAACTAAAATTACTTTGAAATACAAAGCTTTGCTCCGATCTCCCCCATTTGCAATACAGTAAATCATTCGGTGATCTCAATGCAATCCCTACAGATACGCCCTCTCCAAGAACATTACGTATATACTTAATAATTTCTAAACATGTAGACCGATCACGTAGAAAGTCGGGTGGAGGGCTATGAATCAATACCCTAGATACAAATCCACCATGGCTGTCAGCAATTCTGTCTACATCATAATAAACATCCTGGACGCTATGCTTAAATTGATTGCGCTGCACATCCAAGCCTATTTTGCTGCAGACTTTAAAGTTTAGCTGCTCTGACCTAACCTCTTTTATCAACTCATCTGCTACACCATTTCCATATCCTGGAGCAGTATCAACGTACCTTATACCCCCGCTCCATGCTGTCCTTAGCACTTCAAGAGCACTGCACTTTGATATTATTTGATATCCAACTGAATTAATTTCCAACTTGGATAAGCCATACATTCCTATTTCTAAACGCTTCATATTTTATATCTCTCGAATTTTACGAAGATATTCACCGCGTTTATTTCCATACCAAACCACCTCTTGGAGCCAGTTTTCCAGAGGCAAAACCTTATTGTTAACCTCTTTATAGGCCAATGAACCATTTACCATCTTTAGGTCTGAATACTTACCTTCAATTCTTGATGTGTATACTTCATAAGTATTCCACTTGTAGTTGAATTCATTGTTGTAACTATTTATCATCTTGTTATCATTTACCATCCATTTATTAAGCTCTACGGACTCTGATATTATTTGCGAAACATTTTCGTTACCGTAAAATTCAACAATCTCAGGTATCTCAGCTTTAACAAGAAATAATAAATAATCTTGGATTTCTTTGTACAAGGCTTCTAAACCACCGTATAGACATAGCTCTATAAAAATAAGCTCATCTATTGGCCAGTATATACCTAGCCATTCTTTACTATAAACATATTCCGCGCCTCCATTCTGGATATTTTTAGCTTCCTCGACCATACGTTTGTAAACGCCTGAAAGTACAGGATACTTCTTCTTATCTAGCTTGCCAAATCCAGATATGAGACTTATAAATGGCAGGCCCATTCCACCATTTACGACAGCAATTGGTACTTGTGCGATTTTATCAAAGTAAAGTAGTCCAATCATCCAGGAAATTGCCCTTATTTCACACCAATCTCTTGCGGGTAAGCTCAGTGTCTCTACTACTAGTTCTTGCTCCTCCTGTACCGTAGACTCTTCAACGCTTAGTGAACCGTGCATATTTATAATCTTTGTAGTTACTGTCTTTATCCCATACTTTCGCCTGTACTCACTAGACGCCATCTCTGCATTTGGCAATATGCTGAGATTATTGAACTGTATTCTTGAATGCTGGCCACTCTCTATTAGTTTACATAGACCCTCGATATAAGATTCTTTAGTCTCTCCTGGCAGTGCTAGAATTAAATCGGAGTAAGTGGGAACCTTGTCTGCGATGAATCTTTTTTGAAGCTCAAAATATGACTCAAGTTTAATATTTGAACGTTTAATGTTTTTCAGCGCTTCGTCGCTTAGTGTCTGCATTGAAAGCGTGACACCCTTATTTAAGCCGTAGTCACATAGTATTTTTTGTGTAAGATAAGACCTCTCTGTACTATTTTTTGTGTTTTGGACAGAAAGTGCATGTGGATAACCTGTTTTCTTCTTTACCTCACCTACCATCTTAGCAATCTCAGGATCTCGTGGAAACATTCCGAAATTTGCATCACAACAAAAGATATACTCGATATTGTTTCTGCTAAACCAATACATTTCCTCTTCAAGTCTGTTATAGTCAAACATGCCAATTTTCTTGGATCCTGTAGCAGATCCCCAGTCGCAGTAAGTACATGTGAAGGGGCAACCCCTATTTGTCTCCCATAGTCCTATCCATTTTTCACTACTATTGTGTTTAATTGTGCGCTCGAGGACCCCGGACAAAAATGGTGAGGGTATAATTGACAAATCACTTATTCTTTCCAGGTTGCTATTCTTAACTAGTTTGCCATCCTTCAAATATGAGCTAGATGGAACCGTCTCTAGACATTGTTGAGACTCAATGGCTTCTAGTAGCTTAGTTACTGCCGCCTCGCCCTCATTGTGTATCACCATATCAATATAGCTATTTGTTTTCAGGAATACTTCGGCGTTATCTGGTACGGATGGCCCACCAGCAAAAACGAACCCGTTCTTATTTGTTTCCTTGAATGCGCTTGCTACAGCCAGCGATAGCTTTACATTCCATGCATACAAGCTTATTCCTAACACGCTAGCGCCGCTAATTTCTGACAGAATTGTACTTACTGCTTCCCGTTTGTAAATAATAGGAAGAAAGTCGAAGCTATTTGCAGCGCTTGAGGTATACTTAAAATACGACTCCAGCAATGCCGCTGAGTATGGCAGATAGTTTTGCCCAGCAAAAGAGCTGTTGATCTGCAACATCGCTACTTTCATGCTGATCAATTCGAGGGGTCCATTTTAGCATGGTGTGCCTGTGTGTGTCTGAGGAATCTCTGAAAAAGCGTGTTTGTAGCCCTCACGGGGCCTAGCAATCTGCATTCACTGACCGGCTACGACTTCTTAAGCGCGAACTAATAACCAGGTCGGCGTGGCTCATGACGCAGTAATTTCACTACTATCAAAGGCGATACGCTACCATCTCCGCCCCTTTGTCGTTACCAGCTGAGGAGCAGCTCACGGCCATGCGGGCCCGATTCCTGAGCTGGCAAATTGCTTCTCATGCGGTTGTGATTTCCGTTCGCCGTTCCACGCTCGTCAGTCAAACCTAATGTAACTCCAGCACCAATGACGGCGCGCCTTACGCGCGCTGATCCACTCGCGGTGATCATGGAGCATGTGTTGTTGCCGATGGCCGAGAAAGGCGCACAGCCCGCACCTTTGCAGTGGTTGCTGAATCTCGAGAGCAGCTTCCAAGGCATGGATTAGTGCAGCTTCAGGTGCAATCTCCATAGCTGCACTTAATCATAGAAATTCTGTATAGCCGGAGCCGTGAAGTAATTTTTACTCATGGAGAACAATCCACACGTAGTCGGTATCCCCGCAGTCACAATCATGAGCACCAAACTCATATGTCCTCTGACCCTCTATTATTATAAAAAAATAACCGGCATCTACCCATTGGATCGGCCAGTGTTAAACATTCCTCTCGCAATTAACCTGAGCAGACGCTCTCAGGGATCAATAAGAGATTTCCTTTTGGATTTTTGCTTCATCAGCATTCTAATGGAATTTGATACTTACTCGGACACAATGGGCATTGGAGTATCTGCAAGTACTCAACGCTGATCACAACAATTTACTGGATCTCTGCCTGAACCAGCGAGAAGATCAGCATCAGACCAATCAGTGTGGCCAACACCACCGCCGTTACGGGTAGGAAGTTGTCTAAGTACTGTTGCCGCCCAGGTAAGTCTGTGACCTGTTGTGAAGCAAGTGAGACAATTCACTGTAGCCACAACTCGTAAGATCGGTATATTTACCACGGCCATATACATCTGAACACGCCGTGCGGGCCAGTTAGATGATGATGAGCTGCGCAACGATTTATTGTCTGTTGTGTCTTATCCGTTAGGGTAATGGTGTTAATAAGTGGCGGCGATCCCCACGTGCCTACAGGCATGAGTCGTCTAGTTAAGACGCGCGCGCTAAAGAGCTGGAGCGACCACAAGCAGATCGGTTAGATGAAGATCCGTCTGGTGCCCCATTACGGTGGCTAACTGTATAGGGGATTCATCTGGACCCTGGTGCTTACCGACATCGCCTTGTGCTAGGGCAAGAGCTTGCATGTAAACACACATGATGCAGCCTTATTGCTCCCAGTCTCCCAGAGTCAGCGACAACAGCTAGTCGTTTGTTCTCGGGATTGATGTGGAGAATATTTAACGCTTCATCTAGGCCTTTATTGAGCAGTCGTACGACGAAACGTACCACGGGCTTCAACACACAAGGTAGGGGGCGTTCCTAGCTAGGGATTAGGCGTGGGTGGAGCAGAAGGAAGCAATGCTCATGCGCCGGGTCTTGCGCTGCGTGCGTTGAGAAGCATCCAGCTGGTAACGCACCTATAGGCGATACAAGGCCTCTTTTCCAAGTTGCGCAAGCCATCTTTCATGCCAGGCAGCAGCGTGCGGCAAGCTGCAGTATCAATCTGACTCACCAACTGCTGAGAGAACCGATTCAAAAATCTCCTGAGTACGAGAATGCTCAGCGATGCGTGACCTAAGGCATGACGCAGATTACAAACAGCCTTATTCCGACAGCGCTTCTTGGCTTAATGCGCGACTTTGAGCGCCGTTTGACGTACTTGATCATCGGCCAACCGGCCAGCCCCATGACTGGCGACCCTGTGAAGTGCTAGCCCCGTGTAAAAGAAAACGTTAGCTGAAGCAGTATCTGCAGGGTTTGCTGTCCCTATGGCGCTAGGGATGGACACTACTTAAAGAACCCGAGCTGCGCCAGGGGTGACGATCCTTTTGAATCCCTTTGAGAAGCATGGCGATCTCAACCCCTAGTGGCTGGAAGCAGAAGGTGGTGTGGGCTGCCAAGGTTATAAATGGAAGGGTGAACGCATTGGATCCAAGGTCCTTTCTGGCTAAGCACGAAGGAACGCTGTAGCGGCGGATCATTGATTGGTGGCTTGCTAGACTGCAAGAGTACCTAAATATTGCAGCTCAGTGACCGGAAATAAGTTAATTAAAAAGGGAATGTTGTGACTAGGAGAAATACAAACAGCTATCAATTGAATGATTCAATGAGCCCCTCAAGCTGGTTGCGAGGTCAGCCCTGTTGGAAGATTTTGTAATGGGTGGTTTAGTCTTTGTGTCCATCTAAAACCGCCAACCTCCAATCCCCTCCGGATACAGGCTCAGTTCACGTCAATATCCACTCAGCTCAATCTCAGCGAGTTCTGCGTCCTCCCAGTGACACCTCGAATATCCTTCTAGCTCTCATTAACTTAGGTGCTGTTTTAATTAAAAGCAACATATCTAACCCCAAATTTCATGGTTTCCCTGAGTTGGAGAGGGTCATCAGCTGAGTGTAGAGTTCTGCTCAGATTTGGGCCAGCCCTTTAGGCATTACCGGGCTCACAACTACTTAGATCTAAGCTAAATAGATTCACTGAGAGGCAGCATTGCCCTGATATTTATGCCTTAAGTGCAACGTTCCGCGCAATATATCGTAAGTCGTTTTTTTTGAGAGCAGGCGAGATATTATTTCGAACTATCTTAGGGCATGCAAACAGGCACGACTACTATCAATGATGCACCACCCTGCATTCAGGCATATAGTCGTAATCAACAGGCATAGCAGAAACTGAAAGCCTCATAAATAAATGAGCTATAGCATATTAGGTATTAAATTACAACTCTCTATTCAAAACGTGATTCAATAAATCCAGATTTATCATATAGTCATTGTCAATTTGTAATCTTCCTTTGTTTACACTGGTTGTGCGCCCGTATACGCGAATGTATCTCTGGTTAAGTGCTAGATGCGAAGATAACGAACCAAAACCCCCTAACATTCCTTCAGGTAATAGGTCAATAATTTTGCAATATTGTGGGCAAAGAGATCCAGCCATAGAATCCGCACCCCCTTCAATTATTATACAACTACAATTAGCAAGCAAATCTAGTTGTTGAGCTTGCGACAATTTGCCCATCTCAACAAGAGAAAAGCCTCGTTGCTCGCACAGGCGCCTAATTTCTTCCCTATTTTCTATGCTACGATGACTATCTCTCGGCCTACAAAGGTACAGACGTGGACTAGTATTATGAATCGTTGTTCGGCCTTTGAGCGCTGAATCACGAGTTACACGTAAGATTTTGTCGCTCCATATAAAACGATCCCTTTCTACTGCCCTAGTTGACTCTACTAGGATGCAGTCATCTACGACTAACCTGCTACCATCAGGAACCACTAGATAGGTTGGTAATTCATCAATTATTGACGATGAAATTATGTTAGCCAGATCAAGCCAGCGCTTTATGCTTTCATTGACAATTAAAGGGTACCTTGTCCCGAACAGGACTAGGCTCTGAACTATTTTAGGTAAGAACTCAAAGATAAAATGGCCATAATTGTTTGTTCCTCCTACTATAACAGCTGGTTTATCTACGTTGCTTATATGAAAGACCCTTGACGAGGACAAGCTATTCTTAATTGACTTATCTAGTGCAGCATTTTCTGCATTGTCTCTATATGATAGACCATTTACGAGGAGTGTTCCACTAAACACTCCGTTAACAGAGTCCTGTTTTGGATTTATTAACAGGCCTGTGTGGCCGCTAGAGGCAAAGCATTTAATGTTGATTCTTCTGACATGCTTCTGCCTATATTGAACCTTAATTATGCTATTGCTGTATTCTGTAACTGGTAAACTAATTATAGCGTTTGACTCGTCAGAATCCTGACAGGAGATCGACTCTGAGAACTCGTAAAAGTTCATGTTTTGATACTTGCCTACACTCTATTTTACCATTTCACCAGCAGGCTTTTGACGTGGACCCCGGAAACTGGTCCAGGGTGAATGAGAGTCCTCATCCGGCCAGACTAGGCCGGGGACTCGACCATGAAACGGACCAGGCACACGGCGGAGCAAATCATCCGCAAGCTCAAGACCGCCGAGCAGCTGATCGCCCAGGGCAAGACCGTCATCGACGTCTGCCGCGTCATCGAGGTGACGCAGCCGACCTACCACCGCTGGCGGCAGCAGTACGGCGGGATGCAGGCCGAGGAGGCCAGGCGGCTGACTCAGCTGGAGAAGGAGAACGCCCGGCTCAAGAAGCTGTTGGCAGAAGCGGAGCTGGAGAAGGCGATGCTCTAGCCGCAGGCCCGGCGAAGCCGTAGGATCTCGCCGAGGGAAACTTCTGAGCCCGGAACGCCGCCGCAGGGCCGTCGCGGTTCTGCAGGATCGTTACCGGGCTTCTGAACGCTTCATCTGCCGGGTGGTGGGGCAGCACCGCAGCACCCAGCGCCATGGACGCAAGGTCCTCGACATTGAGGAGGCAAAACTCCGCCTTCGTCTC
>Ga0194129_10004572_pt1 | contig 18272 bp, 22 predicted proteins | sample TA2KigCa35mmetaG_FD_150862 | JGI IMG/M metagenome (GOLD analysis project Ga0194129, IMG submission 150862) | Freshwater microbial communities from Lake Tanganyika, Tanzania - TA2015038 Kigoma Deep Cast 35m | ecosystem: Environmental > Aquatic > Freshwater > Lake | place: Tanzania: Lake...
CTGCTCCACAGGGTTCGGCTATGCTCCAGCGCCACAGGGTAGGCTTCGCAGGAGACTCTCTCGAATTCATGGAGCCAGAGTCTGCTTGATCGATGAGTTCAGGACGAGCCGTTGTTGCAGCAACGCGGGATGTCACCTGGAATTGCAACATGCCTACGCAACGAAGAGCTGCGAGAATGGACTGCATCATCGTGTGAAACTCCATGCAGTTCAGTGCTGTGATTCTTGCCTGAACTTAAAGGGTCACCGTCTACATTGGCACAGAGATTTCAATGCGGCAAGGAACATCATGACCTGCTTTTTAGCAGAAGCCGCGAATGAGCCTCGACCTGATGCATTCAACAGGTCTGTACAAAGTCGAGCTAGGATAGCTTTATCCACTGCTGATACGCCGTCGACTCAAGGGGGTCTTCAAAGCGTATCTCGCGAAGCCTCTGAGCTTCGTTTGGCAAGCGTCTGATTTTTCAGACGCTCTGTCAGGAGAGTGTTTGCCGTAGACGTTCCGTTTTTTCGAAGGGCAGGTCAAGGCAACACGTTTCTGTGCAGACGCGCTGGAAAGGACACTGTAAATAGAGATAATCGTAGAACCGTCGAGAACTTTTTTGTCCTCAAAGTTCTACATAAAAACGTCTCAGAGCGTTTTTCAAGAGTCCGTCTTTTTGAGACGGCTTGTGAAAACAAAGAAGATGCAGTGCCGGGCCCTCACCTACGCCGCCGGCGTCGTCGCAGGATGCCAGCGATTGTCGGACCAGGGAGACTACTGTCGTTTGCACGAGAACGAGGCGATGCGCTCGGTGCTGGGGACAAAGCAACGTCCCTCGCAAGTCTTCGCTAAGGACGCCTTAGACCTCGCCCTCGAAGCACGAGTCGAGCCGGAGGCGACGCCAGCGGAACGCAAGGCGTTGCAAACAGCTCGAGAGTACTTGGAGAGAGCGCGCTCTCGAGACCTCAAGCTCCTTCGGAAAGTCGACGTGGCCGACAAGACGCAGCAGGAACTGCGGTCGCTGGCGCTCCGTTTCGCCTCCGATGCCGCCGCCGATGGCGTTGCCTCACAAGAAGTGACTGTAGCGCGCGAGAAACTGTTAGAATTGCAGGAGCAAGTCCTGAAAGACTTGGTTGCTGCTATCAGGCTTGTGCACCTCCCTCACGCGATGTCAGCTGCGAGCCACTCGCTAGGCTCCTAAAAAAAAAGTTCTTCGAGTACATAAAAGCGTGCATGGAAGCGACTCGGAAAAGTCTTGCTCCTGCGTCCTCGCTTTCGGATTCAGAGACCGATCTCTCTTCCGAAGAAACCTCTCTCCGTTCAGATGTACCGTCTGACTACGAAGAAGAGACCCCGTCAAGTGACGAGAGCTCCCCGGGTCTCCAAATTGAACCTGTAAGCGCAAAAGACGAAACCAAGGCCAAGGCCAAGGCCAAGGCCAAGGCCAAGGCCAAGGCCGGTGGGATGAAACATGACGAGGAGGCCGATGAGGACGACGAGGAGGACGATGAGGAGGACGATGAGGACGACGAGGAGGACGATGAGGAGGACGACGACGAGGACCAGGAGGACGAAGACGACGAAGACAAAAGCGATAGTACAGATCAGGAAACCGAGTTCGGAGTGGGCGAAACCGACGATAGGAGCAGCGCGTCCCCGTAGCTCCTCTGAGGGTCAATATGTATTTCTTCCGAGTAGCTGCGTTTCTGACTTCCCTCTGAACATGCTGCAGTCCGACATCTCTCTACTCGAGGCCTCTCCTGGATCTACGAGGGCGCGGAAGAGGGAGCACCGCTCCGTGGACGTGTACATGCGCCGAGTCGTCGCAGAACGTCCGCACGATCTGATGCTGCTTCTTCACTCCGGCGGCAGCGACGCCGAGCTGGAGCAGTGGCTTCGGGGGCGCCTGTTGCACTTGGAAGACGTGAGCGACGAGGTCGTGGTGAGCTGGCGCATGCGCCTGCGAGGCATGGCGAGAACGCTTGTGCATAATAGTCTCGAGGAGCTTGAAGACTTGCGACACAAGAGAAGATATTTCAGCCTCCGCCTCGAAGAAGCCCTGGACCACCTGGAGGCGGCGAAGCGACTACCCGATGCTGGGGTCCTCGCCGCACCCCTCGAGGCGGGCCCCCTTTTGCAGCGTTCCTTGTAAAAAATGGGAGACGACGTCCTAGCGAAGGGACTGAAGGGATTCGTGGTGCTCTTCGCTGCGAGCCACGTGCTAGACAGCATGAGGCGGCTTCGGAGAGGAGACAGCTATTTCGTGTCTTTGACGTTTTGGACGCTGCTGCTCTCGGTGGCGGCGCTGTGTTCGCCTGCGCCGATGGTCACGGCCGCGGTGGCCGTGAACGTTCTGGTGTGCGCCCTCTACTACGCGGTGGTGAACAGGGGCCATGTCACCGGGCAGCAGTTCCTACTGCACGGCGGCGTCGCGATCGCCCTGCTGCTCCTGCTGGCGCGCGGGAGCCTGCCGCAAATGGCGTGTAGACCCTGCGCTGCCGGGGTGCTGGCGCTCGGATTCCTGCTTGCCAACGCGCTGGTCCAGCTCTGGCACGAGCGGCGGTGCGGACAGAAGGTCTATCCCGAGGCGAAGTTTGAGTCTCCGCTGTGGCGACTGCTCCTGGTGCCGCTGTTGGGAGGCGCTCTTGCAGCGTGCATGGCCAAGTCAGGTCGATAGAAAAGAAGACGCACTCTCGGAGGCCCCTGCGATGACCTTCGATATGGAGCAGCTGAAGCGGCTGGCCGAGCTCATGAACTTGCGCTTCGTCGTGCCCATCGCCCGGGGCGGCAACGCGGATGTCTTCAAGGCCGAAACGCCTCGCGGATCGGTGGCCGTCAAGTGCATCCCAGCGGCCGAGAGCCGTCGCAGCCTGCAGGAGCAGCGTCTGGCGAAGTGGGCTGGAGAGGTCGGCCTTGGTCCCCGGGTGCACGCGACGCAATGCTTCTCTGTGCACGCGTGCATTGTGATGGCCTTCGCTCCGATGGACTTGCGCACCGTCATGGTCAGGGCGGACGCTTACTCCTTTGCGACGCTGCGCCGCCTTTGGGAGCAGGCTTTCGGGCTGGCGGCGAGTCGCCACCTGCGCAAGAAGCGGCTCGTCTGCTCCGACCTCAAACCGGCCAATCTGCTCGTCTTCAACAACGAAGACGACGCCGCGCCGGCGTGTCGCCTGGCAAGCCGCCTTAGCCCCAGCCTCCACGACGCGGAGGTGCGCCTCAACGACTTCGATCCCGCCTTCTGGGGACGTGCGTCGACGGCGGTGAGTGCGAGTTGCTTCAACGTTCTCACGCTGCTCTCGAACTCTCTTTTCCTCGGCGCCGACTCGCACGCCTCGCTGCTCGCCTTTTTGCCAGAAGCGTCGCTCGTCGTGGCGCGCCGTGCGCTCGCTCGGGACGAGCGAGTGCTGGCGGTGTTCCGCGAGCGAGAGGAGCTGTGTCGGCGCGGCGCGTTCCGTTACGCACAGGCGCGCGACCTCGAGGACTACCTCGCGCGACTGGGCGCCGCCTTGGACGGCGCGACTCTCGACTGCGCCGGAGACGCGCGGTCCCTCGAAGAGGCGCTGCGGCAGCTCAGCGTTATCCAGTCGGCTCCAAGGCCGCGAAGTCCTGCTGATTGACGTAGTACGTGTAGTCGATATTCCAATCTCTGCACTGATCCGGCACGGCGAGGGACGTCACGCTTCTCCGTCCCTGGTGGTAGGCGTTGCAGCACTCCTCGAAGGTCGTGTAATACTTGTTCATGCCGGAGTGCTGGTCCATGCCGTTTTCTCCTATGCACCACTCTTGCGTGTCGTCGCGAGTGGACCCGAGGAGCTTGCGTCTCCTCCTCGCTGATACCGGCTTACGAGTGTGCGGGTCGAGAAGCGTGCACGCAGCGTCGAAGCAGCCCTGGTAGCCGTAGAGATGGTCTTTGACGATGACGTCTTGCACGCCTTCGGGGGCGGGCTTCATTCTGCGTCGTGTCATTTGCGCGGTCTTACGGAGCTCCGTTACGTGCTCTTGGTAAGCGTCGCCCGTCCAGTACGACTCGAACGCCCCCTCGCTTCCTGGGTCGTCGAGCTCCATGCTGTCTTTTTTTTTTACTAGACACGTTCTTTCGTAGCTGCGCCGATTTTCATGAATCTGACCTGCGTCATCTGTCACGAGCTCTACAAGGAGCCGGTGCTGGCGCGCGACGGTTTCTGCTACTGCCGCCGCTGCATCATCTGTTGGGTCGACTCCATCGATCGCTGGACCTCTCCGCTGAGCAACGAATCCTTCGAGGGCTGGCCTGTGCTGCGCGAGGACGTGGAAAGGGCTTGCCTCGTGCAGCAAGCGCGCCTGGACGAGCTGACGCTGCTCCCGGCCGACGAGGCGCTTCCGCGCGTCCTCGAGGAGACCTACAACGGCCGTCCGGCAGCCCCACCGGACGTGTGCTCGCGCCTCCTGCGCCAGCTGGCGTGTCTCACGCCGCACGAGGAGCTGGAACTGGCGTATCGAGCGGGCGCGCTGCAAGACCTGTCCTCTCAGCTCATCGTGGACGCGTGCGCTCGCGATCGCAGGTGCGTGCGAGTGCCCCTACTGGACATGAGCGTGGTGCTGGAGCTCCTGCGCGAGGCATGCAGGAGGTGTCGAAGCGACCGAGACTCGTCGCCCCTCCTCGAGGTGCGTGAGCACTTCTGTTGGAGGTCTGGCTTTTCGGACGCCGTGGAAATCCCGTTCAGCCGCGTCGCCTGCGAAGGCTTTGCCGGCACGTACCTCCGCGCCTGGCAGCAGAGGGATGCGCGCTACCTCCTCTTTGAGAAGGCGGGCAAGCCCGCCGCGCGTCTGAAGGTGCCTCTGCTGTCGAACCGAGACCGGGGCATCGCGGAGGACCGTCTGCACACATACGTGGAATTCAGCGACTCGGAGGTCTTCGGCGCGGAGCAGACGCTCTTTGCCTCCGAGTGCGACGATGGTCTGCCGGCGCCCGACGAGGTGTGGATGGCGCGCAGGGCCTGCCCGCCTTTCCCGGACTTCTGCGGAGGTGAGAGCGACGACGAACTAGCTCTGGCCGTGGAGACACCGTGCGCTGCGACGATGCAACGTGCCCTCCGCCATCTTCCGTGCCAGTTCGTGTACCACTCGCACGTGGCCGTGGCAGAAATGGGAGAAGACGCGCTCAAGGAGAAGTCTCGAGCGGACGACGCGCTCGTGGAGCTTCTGGTCCTGCAGTCAGGCAAACGTTCCCGATCCGCAGCCGACATCTAGCGAACGAGACTTTCGAGACCTCCTCGTCATGTTCACAGCAGACAAAAGAAGCTTTCCCGCGTCGTGGTCCCAACGAGAACGAGCTGGAGCCTCGGCGGCGGAGGCGCCGAGCGACCTCATATACCGCTGCGCTGCGTGTGCAAAGATCGAGCACCTCGATGAAACCGCGGCGGTCGTGTGCTCGGCTTGCGGCTCCCGAATCATGACCAAAGAGACTCGCCTGGCAGATCGAGTGTTCTCCACGGACTGAGGAAAGGCAGGTGCCAGCGAATAGCGCATGAGATTACCTGGGGTACAAGAAATACTCCGGAATGCCTCCTCTGTCTTCGCCGAGAGCTTCGCCGTCACCGAGAGCTTCGCCGTCGCCGAGAGCTTCGCCGTCGCCGAGGCCTCCTCAGCCGTCGCCGAGGCCTCCTTCGCCGTCGCCGAGGCCTCCTTCGCCGTCGCCGAGGCCTCCTTCGCCGTCGCCGAGGCCTCCTCAGCCGTCGCCGAAGCCTCCTCAGCCGTCGCCGAAGCCTCCTCAGCCGTCGCCGAAGCCTCCTCAGCCGTCGCCGAAGCCTCCTCAGCCGTCGCCGAAGCCTCCTCAGCCGTCGCCGAGGCCTCCTTCGCCGTCGCCGAAGCCTCCTCAGCCGTCGCCGAAGCCTCCTCAGCCGTCGCCGCGAGCAGGGGCTCCTCGTGCTATTGCGTGCGCTGACATTCCAGAGGGTGCCTGGTGTTACGCGGGTACTCGAGACTGCATGAACAACAGCGCCACCTACTGCAAGACCTTCGAAGAGGGAGGCATGCGGCCTCTCGTGTGCCCCGACGGTTCTCAGCGCTTATGTCGCGGTCCCGACGCGAGTGCGTGCCTCGTCGACTGCGCCACCAAGATCAAGTGCGCGCAGATTCCAGAGGGCGCCTGGTGCTTTCCGGGACTGGGAGACTGCGTGGACAACAGCAAGACGCACTGCAAAAGCTTCGAGCAGGGTGGGTTGACGAAGGTCACCTGCGCGGACGGCAAGGCGCGTCTCTGCCAGGGTCCAGACGTCGAGAGCTGCTTAGCCGTCTGCGACGCGTCCGACCCTTTACGGACGGGCTGGGTGCCGGTGGAAGGTCTCGATCCCTTCTGGGGCGTGCCCGTGGCGCCGCAGTCCACGGCCTCGGCGATCATCAAGGATCTCTGTGGTCCCATGAATTTGAACGGCAGCGCGCGAGCTAGCGCCAACTGCGAGTGCATCGCGCGCCATGGCACTTCGGCGTGTTCGGAGCCGGTCGGAGATTCCGCCATCTGGGGGGCCTTGGCGGCCTCTCGCATCTTCGATCTGCAGGTTTGAGAAGCTCGGAGGCCCTCAAGATTCTTCGTCGTCTTCGTCGTCTTCGACGTGAGCCTTCCAAGCGCCTCGCTTGACGAAGGGGAGGCCTCGCGAGATGCGAGCCCCGGCCTCTTCGAAGGCCTCTGAGCGCGCCCCGAGCGCCCGGAGCGCCTGGGAAATCTCCTCGCAGCAGTCCGAGGTGCGCAGGAGGTGCCTGCACATGCACCCGACCGCGACGTCGGCTTCCAGGTCGGCGAGCGAGGCGGTGCCGTCGTACCAGCGCTGGGCCGCGAGCGTCCAAACAGCACCAGTCAGCGGTCGCAGGCGCAGAAGAGCCTCGCTGAGGCCGGGGGTCTCGAAGCTGGCCAGGACCGCGTCGCGTCCTTCAGAGCTCTCGGGGCCCTCGCCGAGCGCCTGAGAGGCGAAGAGCAGAGCGTCACGCGCTGTCAGCTGACCCGCTGCTAAGAGGCACCGCAGCACGAGGTGCGGCTGGGGACAGGTGCGCAGCTCGCAGGCCGCGGCGCCCAAGGTCGTCAAGCAGCAGGCGCCGTCCACGCAGCCGGCCTCGCGAAGCTCGGTCAGCGTCGCCCTGTAGGCCTCCTGCGTGGGCGCATCCGAGAGCCGCGCGGCGCTCTTCGCGGCGTTGTAGAAGACGGTCCGGACGGCGGCGTCCGCCTCGTCGAGGCCACGGCTGGCGAGCAGCTCCTTGGCTGCCTCACGGGCCTCGAAGATGCGCTCGGCGTCGGTGAAGGGCAGCTTCTTGATCGCCTGCTTGCACGTGAGCGGCACGACAACCGCGCCGGGGAAGTCCTGAGGCGCGCCTACCGAGAAGCTCGAGTCGTGCAGCGCCAGTACTAAGTTCTCTGAGGATTGCACGCGAGCGTACTCCCTCAGAGGCGCCGCAAGTCCTTCGATGAGGAGCGCCGCGCTCGCCTGCCTGCGCAGCTTCTCTGGCTCGGGGTGCAGCTCCAGGGCGCGCGCAGCCAGCAGGGCGTCGCGCTCCATCTGCCGCAGGAGCTCGTGCTCGGCGGCGCTCAGAACGGCCATGGCTTCGTGGGAGAGCGAGCGGTGCGAGCGCAGCGCCCGCAGGACCTCGCCGGGGCCGAAGGCGGTGTGCGGCTTCACTGCTTCGACGGGGCGCTGCATGAGAGCTTGAGCGCTGCCGTAGCTCCAGCGCGAGCGGCCCAGCAGAATGCAGTTTCCGACCGTCTCGTAGCCGGGGCGTCCTGCACGACCGACCAGCTGGTGGAAGAGCATGGGAGAGATGTCCTCGTGCGTCACGCCGCCCTCGGAACTCTTCTGCGGAACGCTGGCGGAGGCCAGACAGACGGTGCGCACCGGGAGGTTGATGCCGGCGGAGAGCGTGGAGGAGCTGAAGACGATGGCAAGCGCGCGGCGCTCGGCGAGCCAGGAGACGAGCTCGAGGTACTGCACGGGCGCGTGGCTGTGGTGCACGGCGACGCCGGCGTCGGCCCACGTCCGATAGCGCTGGAAGAGCGGCGCGTCCTCCGCCGGCACCGAGCGCAGCAGCTTCCTGAAGCCCACGGCGACGTGCCGCCGGGCCGTGCGGTCCGAGAAGCCTCGGCTGGAGGCCCACTCGGCGAAATCGTCGAGGCGCTTGCAGCTGAAGGTCACGAAGAGCGCCGGGTAGCAGTCCCAGGCCTGCAACTGGTCGAGGAAGCGAAAGAGCCCCTGCCGGTCGCGCACGCCACCGAGGTCCTGCGCCCTGAAGGGAGGAGGGCGCGCGGCCGGCCGGAGGTGGCACATGGCGTCTTCGGCGCAGGCGTAGTGGTAGAAAGAGATCTCGACGGGGCGGCGAGGGGCGCCCACCACGAAGGTGGGGAAGCCGTTGAGGCGCGAGAGGAAGGCGGCGAGCTCGTGCACGTTAGGCATGGTGCCGGAGAGCGCCACCACTTCTCGCCCGTCGCGGCACGTCGCCAGCAGCTCCTGCAGCACCGGTCCGCGCTCGCTGGCGAGGAAGTGGAATTCGTCGATGACGATGCGCGGACAGCCGGTGAGGAATTCCGGCTCGGTGGAGGCCATGCGCGCGAGCGCCTCGTAGGTTCCGACTACGACCGACGCGCCCTCGGAGCCCTTGCGCGACGGTCCGGTGCGCATCGCCAGACCCTCTCCGCCGATGCGACTGTAGATCTGTTCCGCCAGCGCGATGAGCGGCTCGCCCACGAGCAGCCGGAGGTCCGCTTCGCGCGCTAGGCGCACGCACTCTTCGATGACGAAGGTCTTGCCGGAGCCGGTGGGGGACGCGACGAGGAGGTTCTTCCGCCCCGGAGACCGCAAGATGTCGCGACTGTGGCGCTGGTAGGGGTAGAGGCTGCCGTCGTCCTGAGGGTGGCAGGTGCAGTCGGGGTAGTAGACGGCAGAGAGCGGAGCCGCCGGCACAGGCGTCACTGCCAGGTCGGCCAGCTCACGCGCTGCGCGCGGACAGCAGGAAGGCGCAGATGCGCTTGTAGAGCGCTCCGACATCTTCGAACTCTCCGATGGCGAAAGCTCCTCGCTCTGCTGCCAAGGAAAGCAAGTCTGCTACTTGTTGGAGGTCTTTGACGCTGATGGGTGGCTCAGAGGCGTTCTGGGGACCCGATGAGTCCATTTATTCCCGTGAGGACTAGCGGCCAGGCTCCTCTGACGCGCCCTCCGCTGGACGCGCTCATCCGCCGTTGGTTAAAAAAAGCGACTCGAGCATGGACATGCCCAGCAGCATGGCGGTGCTCCTGCAGGGGTACGACATGTGGGTCCTGGAGGCGAAGCCCCTCTGCGACGACGCTCGCAAGGTGCTCTGCGCGTTACAGCGCGCGGCTACGCAGCTGCAGCGAGGAAGGGACCCCATTTCCTCCATCCCCGTGCTGCTCAGGTCCGAGAGGTACGGGCGCCCGATCAGCGGCGGCTTCACCCTTGCTGCCCTCCCGACGGACGCTCTGCTCTTTTGACGGTCCTTTTTCTCCGGCCGTGGTAGGAATGAGCGGGGATCGGCTGAAGCGAAACCACGGTCGCGTGAGCGGTGAGGCTGAGGCCGGTGGTGCTTCGACTTCGGACTCCGACGAAGCGTGCGGAAGACGCGACGCGGGAGTCCGGCTCGCCGATCTTGAGCTCGTCGATCTTGAGCTCGTCGATCTTGAGCTCGTCGATCTTGAGCTCGTCGATCTTGAGCTCGCCGATCTTGAGCTCGCCGATCTTGAGCTCGTCGATCTTGAGCTCGCCGATCTTGAGCTCGCTGATCTCCGCGCTCGACTCCCGACGCTCGTTCCAGCGAGGCTCGCTTCTAGGGCTCGCGACATCTCCAGCGCTCGACGCAAATCGCGCAGCAGTACCGGTTCGCTCACACGCGGAGGTGGCGGCTGTATTCCGCGCGACTGCTCTGCGCGAAGCACCGCGTGCACGAACGTCTCTGCTTCCTTGGAGCGGCTCTCTCGAGTGGAAGGGGAGGAAGGCTGCCGATCTCGGAGGCGCTGCGCACGAACAGTCCGGGAGGATGCAGTTGCGGAAGGCGAAGACTTCGAATTCTTCTCGAAAGGACTGGGCGACCTCGGAGCGTAGGAAGAAACTGCCGACGACCCGGAACTTGGACTGCGGCGTCCAGCAGAGCGGGGGCGAACTCTGCTCGCCTCAGAGGACCTCGAGCTCTCCTTGTCGCCGCCAGAAGACCGGAGCGCTCCGGGAGATCCTGATTCGGAGCTCTGTGGTCCCACTCCGGCGGTAGCGCGGGCGTCGCTCGGACTGCTCGCTCGAGAGGGGGCGCTCGGTTTAGAGCGTCGGTCCATCGAAGGACCCCGAGATCGAGACGAAAGACTCGGAGCCTCCTCCGAGTTCGAGCTCTCCGCGTCACCGTCCGACGACCGGAGCGCTCCTGATCCGGAGCTAGGCGGACCTCTTCTGGAAGCGTGGGCGTCGCCCGAACTGCTCGCTCGAGAGGGGGAGCTCGGTTTAGAGCGTCGGTCCATCGAAGGACCCCGAGATCGAGACGAAAGACTCGGAGCCTCCGCCGAGTTCGAGCTCTCCACGTCACCGTCCGACCGGAGCGCTCCTGATCCGGAGCTAGCCAGCCTCCCCCCGGAAGCGTGGGCGTCGCCCGAACTGCTCGCTCGAGAGGGGGCACGCGTCCTAGAGCGCCGGTCCGTCGAAGGACCGGGAGAGCGAGGCGGCGGCGCCTCCGCCGAGGCGTTCACGCCGGCGAGGCGTCGAAACAGCCGGATGAAGTGACTCTGCTGCGGCGTCAGCGGGAGGTAGTGCTGCGAAACGAAGGCCGAGCGTTGAGACGACGCGTCGGTCGGAGCCACGTGCAGGAGCGCCGCGCGCTCGACGTCGAAGGCGTCGCGAGCGGTCCGGAAGGACGCAGCGTCGTGCACGAGCAGGACCTCTCCTCGGCGAGAGCAGCTGCGCCGCACTACGCCCAGCAGCACTGCAGGCTGGAGCCCGAAATCGCAGAGGTACAGGAAGACCTGAGCCAACCATGCCAGCGACGCGACGAGCGCCTCGAACTTGGGGTTGGCGAGGAGTTCTAGCAGCTGCACCGCGTGCCCGGTGAGTCCGTAGCGGCAGAGGGGCAGCAGCGAGAGTTGCAGCACGCACGTCCTGCGAAGCGTGTGGTAGGCTTCCTCCCACATCGAGCCGTCGAGTTCGTCGCGCAGTTCCGGGTGCGCTTTGATGAGGTCGGCCAACTCGTCGAGAGAGGCTGACGGCGCGTCGTCTGCCGACAGGAGCTCGGCTGCTTCGTCAGTGTAGCGCCCCGTGGATCGAAGCAGGGCCAGTTCTTCGTCGTCGAAGTGGGCGCCGGGCACTTGCTGCAGCTGGAGCAGGACGTCGATCAGCAGCCGCTGCCGCCTGCGTTCCTCCCGGGGCACCTCCGCGCGGGCCTCTGCCACTTGCCTTCGGAGGTCGTCGCTCAGCGCGGGTTGAGGCAGGTGCACCGAGCGAAAGCAGGCGTTGACTAGGGACGCCACGCCCCAGAAAAAGCGAGCGCGCAGAGACGCCGCCGCCCGTTGCGATGCGTCGCTGGCGAGCTCCGCCGCCAGGCGGCGCAGGTCCGCCAGGACCAAGCCCGCGTCCAGGAGGTGGATCGTCAGCGCCTTGACGACGCGCTGCAGGGGCTCCGCCACGACGCCCTTGTGTTCGGCTGCGAGGAAGGCCTCGTACTGCTCGTCGGCCACGATCCAGGCGCCGTGGCGCTCGGCGGGCACGATGTCCCTCGATGAGAGGTCGTGCAGGAGGAGCGGGTCGACGTGCAGCGCTTCGAAGAGGTCGCAGAGGATCTCGGACGCGCGCGGCCCGAGCAGCAGTCCCGGACACGCCGTCATGCCCGCTAGAGTCGTCGCGCAGAGCACCATGAGGTCGTCCCGCGTGAAGGAGTCCACGTTGATGAGGTAGAAGACGCCCAGGACGGCCAGGAGGTCGCACTCCTCCTTGAGGCGTTGCACGCGGAGCAGTCCGCGAAGGCGACAGGACCGTTCCACGTGCAACCGCGCCTTCGCCAGGCTCTTCAGCGCGCGGTCCCGCGCCGCCGCGTCGCGCTGGCGTCGGGCCGCTTCGACGTCGGCCTCGGCCACTCGGGTCGAGGTCGTCATAATTGGGCACAGTCTTTACGCAACCCACCCGGAGACTCCGACGCCGACTGGCGGCGACCCCTTGCGAGCCCTGGTAAATGAGCAAGGGAGCGCAGCCGATCGCGTGCTTTGAGCTGCAAGGGCGCTTCGTGTGCGTCCGCAAGGAGGGCAGCGGAGGAGAAGAAGACTCGGCCTCGAGCGTCTCTGCAGCGAACGCCGGGCGCCGTGCGCTGACCGCGGCGGCCGTGGCAGCCTCGGCAGCTGCGCCGCCTCCGGAAGATGCGCACGGCGCGCTGCAGTTCGCGTGGGACGGACCGCAGCGAGGCGCGGAACTGGCGTCGGCGCAGCGCCCGCCTCCGGACGCGCTCATGCGATGGAGCAACATGCGACCTTCTCCGAAGCCCATCGCGCCGCTCGAAGACGATTTCGAGCAGGTGCTGCTTCGCCCGAGGCCCGCCAAGGAGCCGACGCTTCCTCGCGTGGCCTCCATGATGTACACGGGCTAGGGGAGGCCTCGAGAGCACGTGCGCGGCAAGATCGAGCGGCTCTCGTCGCGCGCCCCCCGGAAAGAGAGCATGACAGCTCCCTCCTCGGATCGAGACATGCTGGAAGCAGTGGCGCGCTGGGCGCGCGCGGGCCTCGGAGAGCCCGCCTTCTCGCGCGTCGTGGACGCCTGGACCCTCGGGAAGCCCGTCACCGGGCGCCTCAAAGAGCAGCTCGGCGGCGGTGCCGTGTACGCCACGAGCTTCGGAGACTGCTGGGTGTCTGGCCCTGCGGGCCCCGAGCGAGCAGCCCTCGTGGCCCTGCCCGCGCCTTCCGCGGAGGCGCGGTCTTGGTGGTCCGAATCAGCCAAGCAGCAAGAGGCCGACGACTGGGATACCGTCAAGTCGGCCCCTCGGCGCCGAGGTGCGGGTCGCAGGCGATGAGTTCGTCGGTCTGCGCGCTCTAACAACAAATGAAGGAGCCGACGGAGCAGCAGCGCCGGCTGCACGCCCTGGTCCTCGAAGACGCGATGGGCCTGTACCTGGACCGCCTGCCGCCGGCCTACGTGCCGCAGCTCGTCTGCGTCGACTGCGTCGCGACCGTGCTGTGCGGCGCCAAGCGCGTGCTCGAGGAGATGAACATCGACCCCCGGGCGCTCGACGGCGTAGACCCGGGCGACCTGGCGCCTTACTGGGGCGACCTGCTGCGACAGCTTTACGCGGGAGCGTCGCCGTGGGCGCCGGTGGACGTGGGCGACTGCACGCTCGACCTCGTCAAGAAGGTGGCCGGAGGCGTGCACGCCATGTTCTGGGAGAAACTGAGGTACCGGCACTTCCTGATCAACGGCGCCCCGCCGGGCGTCCAGCAGCTGCCTCGCTACAGCGAAGGGGAAGCCCAGAAGAGCTTCGGGAAGAGCAACGGCTGGTGGCAGGTGCCGGGCAAGAGTTGGACGCAGTATGTCAGCTGCAGCCAGACGCTTCCGCAGCGCAAGCAAAATCTGCGGGCGAGCCGTTGCGCGCTCGACGATCTCGTCGATCCGCGCGCCTTCGCGTGAGGCGGGCACGTCAGCCCGCTTCGTGGAGGTAGCGCGCCAGCAGGACGGGCGCGTCCGCTTGCGGCACGGCGCCCAGGTCCTCCCAGACGCCGAGCACCGGAAAAAAGGCCTGCGCGGCCGCGCTGCACGTCGAGTACTCCTCGGCGGGGAAGCTCGCCGGGACGAGGTGCGCGAAGCCGTCGCCGGCGTCGGCGTAGAAGACGCAGGACAGCTTGGCGTCGTCCGGGTTCAGCGACGCTTCGCGCCTGGATGCTTCCACGGCCTGCGAAAAGCTCGTGCTCCGGCGGAAGCCGCAGGGCTGCGTCAGGCACTCGCCCGCCTCGTAGCAGGCCTGAAGAGTGCAGGCGGCCGGGGGAGGCGCGTAGTCCCACGCCTGCGATTCCACCGACCGGGCGCAGGCCGAGCTCATGACCGTTTTTTAACCTTGCGCGGAGGCGTCCCATTCCTAAAGGTCGAGCTGGAGCGCATCCTGGCGGCGGCGTGCGACACGTAGGTCATGAGCGCCCAGGTGCGGTTTTTCTCGAGCACCCGGCGCGTGTAGCGAACGCCGAGGCTGCGCGCCAGGCGTTCGCCGCTCTCCCAAGCCTCCATCTCCTCCTGGAGCAAGGAGAGGCGCGCCGAGCGCCCGCGGCGGTCGCAGCGTCCTTTGGCCAAGAGGTCCTCCCTCAGGCTGGCGCCGCAGACCCGGGTCGTCGGCTTCCGGAGGCGGCTCATGAAAATGCGCACGTGGCCGCATTCGTGGATGAGCGCAGCCAGCTTCTTCTGGTAAGGGGCTGCGGCGTCCAGGGTCACGGTGCGCGAAAGTAGCTCTACTTCGTCGCGCGCACCGCGTTCCTGCAGGACCCGGAAGCCCCTGCGCGATAGCCACGACCGCAAGCGGTCCATGCGGAGGAAGATGCGAGGAGTGGGTAGGATGTTCCTGGCCGGAAAGGGCTAGCCTGACAGAGTCACTCTCTGTCCCTTTGAAAGGGAAGCGTGCTCCCTCTGGCGTCGGGGGTGGACGCGTCGAACTCTATGCCTCAGAGAGCGCGATCGGCGGTCGCGTCGGGAAGCGGGACTCGCAGCCCTCGGCGGGCGAGCCCTCGTCTCGCTCCGCCGGCAGGTAAAACGCCAGGCGCTCTCGGCCTGGCAAGGTCCAGAGGTGGCGCAGGCGCGCCAGCGTCAGTGGGCCCCGCGTCCAGTCCTCGCCCTCGGCGCCGCAGAGCACGTACTCGAAGGCCCCGCCGCGAAGCTGGATCAGCGCGGGAGCGTCCGGGTGCTCGTCGACGAAAGCGGCCACGACGGCAGCCGTCTCGCTTCCCCGCACCGTGCAGCAGACGCGGGTGCCCTCCTCGGCGGGTTCGAGCACGCTCGCGATGACGTCCGTCTGCCGTTCGTCTTCGCTGGGAGCTGCGAGGAGCTGCAGCAGCCAGCGCGTCTCGTTGCCGACGAAGATCTCGTTGCACTGCGCTGCCGCCTGCAACACGAAGCGCGCGCAGCGGAAGGAGTCCTCCGAAGGCTCGGCGGCTCGCAAGTCCTTCATCCAGGCGCTTTCGTCGGCGCCCTGCGTCCACATAGCTCGTGCCTTTCGAAATCGCCGCCGCGGGCTCAGCTCCTTTCTGGACGAGCTCCGGAGACTCTCGCGCTCGCGCGTCCTCTTCGTCCATGGAGGTTGACGAGTTGCAAGCCTTCCGCCGGCTCTACGAAGCCTTTCGAGCTGAACTCGGAGACTCCGTGGCGGAGGCTTGCGTGCGGCGCGCTTTGGACGATGCGGTGCCGGCGCCGCAGACTCCCCCGTTGCCTGCCGCTCGTCGCCGTCGCCCGCGCCGGAGAGGCTGGAAGCGCGCGCCGCATCCCGTCTCGCCGCGCCGCGTACAGGCGCGTCGCGCTGCGTCCTGAGGGAACTAGCAAAGCGTCGGTCGCCCGGCTGTAGCTTCCACTTCGATCAAGATCCGCGCTCCATCGATCCAGAGGCGAGCCATGGAGTGGTACGACGTCGCCGAGCTGGCCTCCTCGCCTGAGGGAAGGCGCGCCCTCGCGTCCATCTTGCTGGTGCGCTTTCGGCGCTGGCGGGCGCAGTGTCGCCTCTGCTGCCGCCGAAGGAAGCCCGTCGGGCGCGTCGAGCGCTGAAGGTCGACCTTGGAAATCTTAGTCTCTGAGTAAAGCATGCACCTGTGGCTGGCGCCGATCGACGTGTGCGCGCTGGTGGCGACAGCCTCCGCCAGGCGCGCGCTTCGGAAGAGCGGCGGAGCGGTGGGGCCTGCGGCGGCGAGGAAGCTGCACAAGATGTATCGGAAACATTTTCGGGCCTGCGTCGAGGCGCAGGACGGACTCAACGAGCACCGCCTCGTGCGCGCGCCGCGCGCCGTCTTCTCGCTGCTAAAGAGCCTTGGCTTCTGCACCTTCACCGACGCGCAAGGGCGACAGCGCACGCTTCGGGACGATAACGGCGTACCCGTGTGTATCTGGGAAAGGTTTCGAACCGCACCTACTTTGAAAACCCTCCAGCAGACGCAAGGGACTTTGACGGCTTTCACTCAGCAATCGTCCAAAGATCTGTCTCAGTTGAATGCCAGCCTGTTGCAGAAAAAACGTCAAGTCGCTGATTTGCAACGAGAAATCAGGGACATCGAGACCAAGCTCGAGAATGCGAAGAAGGAAAGTGAGCAAAAGATTGGGCAGCACGAATCTAAGATTCTTGAAGCCAAAAAACTACACCTCGAGGCCCTGAAAGCCAAGGTACGCCAAGCGGAAAAAAACGAGAAAGATGCTCTAGACGGGCAACACATCTGTGGCGAATTAGACAGGCTTTTGCAAGTGAAGACGCAGATCCGCAGACTCAGACTTCAAGGACAATACAAGGACCTTAAACCTCTTCAACAAGAGCAGCAGCGGTTGGAAAAAGAAACGAGCGGCAAGGCGTGTAAACGCACGGATGAACGGACCTTGAACAAGTTGGAAAGCGAGACGCGAGCCGCCGAAGAGGCTTACATTGAATTTTTCAAGGCCAACATGGCCGACTTTGACAAAAAGACTATCCCTGCTGCAATTAAATTGCAGGGACTTTATCGACGACATCTACAACGTAATAATGCGCAGAGACCATCGACAGCAACAGTCGCACCCTCCGTCCAGCCAACCCAACTCCCTGCGTCGATTCCACCCAGCCTACCCTCTCAGTCGATCCCATCCAGTTCACCCTCTCAGTCGATCGCACCCGCATCCTCTCAGTCGAACATATCCATACGCAGTTTGGGTTCGCTTGTGCAAAGCTTGATGCCTCGGGTACAACTGAAAAGCCAAGTAAACGCGTAGAACCAGAGCCTTTCGACGATCCTGGTTTGTGCCAGCGCTCGCGGGCGAGACTGCGAACGTGGCTTTGGCGATCGCTTCGTGACTGACGGCCAGCGATCGAGTGCGGCTCTACGCGGAGGCAGACGTAACAGCGAGACACTGCCGCTTTGACGCTTCCGGTGTCGGGCTCCTTGTGGCAATTTAGCAGAAGCAAACGGTCTAGAGCGACCACTTGCTGCGTAGAACTAAGTAATAATCGTAGAACCGTCGAGAATTTGCTTCTCCTCAAAGTTCTACATTAAAACGCCTCAGAGCGTTTTTTTTTTCACGAGCCCGTCTTTTTGAGACGGCTTGTAACAAACATATGCACGTCGGACGAATGCTCAGGCCATAAATCTATGTCACAGCGACAGTGCCCAGCGGAGTTTCCCTGCGTGGGCGTCGACTGCTCCGGACTCTGGGTGAGCAACACCGACGTTGAAATCCGAGAGGACAGGGGCGCTTGTCAAGGAGACGTCGCCTTTCCTGAAGCGCTGCGCGACGCCGTGTTCTGCTTTGACGGCAAAGGCGGCGTCAGCGCGGATCTGTCCAGGCTGAGCTCGAACGAGGCGTCGGCGGCCAAGGGTTGCATGTCGTTCGGCACGCTTCCGTGCCCCTTCAAGAAGGTGGCGTTGGCGGCGGTGCAGTTCACGGCTGCGGCGTCCGGCTGCTTTACGCTCGACGCCCCCGTGTGGGTCGCGCCTCTTTGGATGACGCCATCTGTCTGGCGGCCGCCGCAGGAAAAGAGCGGAGAGGTGGATTTCATGGAGCGATGCGGCACGGAGCTAGGCGCCGGCTTCGCCGCCAATTTCGGCGGCGGCATGTCCATCCCTCTGACGGGAGGCGTCGAAGTTCGCCACGATTATTTCTTCACCTTCGATCGTGTACAGGACGTGGTGTCCGCGTATCGGTGCGCAGAAAAGAGCAACCCTAGCGGGTCACGGGACTTGCCCCAGAGCTGCGTCCTGCTCGGCAGCAACGCCGGGTATTTTGCGCGGACAGAGCAGAGAGGCGTCGAGCGCAACACCTTTCACTTCGTCTCCGATATTTGGAACACGCTGCGCGCCGGCGCCGGAGCGTGCACTCCGAGTGCGAGGAGCCTTCTGAACCGCGCGTGCAGGTACGAGGTTGTCGACTTGAAGGTGCGGCTGAACGACGAGGCAACCAAGGAAGCGTGGCTCAGGGACCCGGTGTGTCGACTCTTGCTTCCCTAGGGGTTGGTGGAGGAGGGGTATCAACCTCCGTGCCCGCCGTGACCCGGGTGCGCGCCCTGGCCTCCGTGCCCGCCGTGACCCGGGTGCGCGCCCTGGCCTCCGTGGCCTCCGCAGCAGGAGCCGTCGTGTCGGTGAGCCTCGTGCCCGCCG
>Ga0194129_10004573_pt1 | contig 18268 bp, 18 predicted proteins | sample TA2KigCa35mmetaG_FD_150862 | JGI IMG/M metagenome (GOLD analysis project Ga0194129, IMG submission 150862) | Freshwater microbial communities from Lake Tanganyika, Tanzania - TA2015038 Kigoma Deep Cast 35m | ecosystem: Environmental > Aquatic > Freshwater > Lake | place: Tanzania: Lake...
AATACCTTTGGAAACAAACGGTCGGCACAGTAGATTATTTGAATGTTGGGACAGGAAAAGGATTAACAGTGTTGGAATTAATTCAAGCGTTTGAATTGAAAACAGGATTAAAATTAAATTGGAAATTCGGCCCGAGAAGAGAAGGAGACGTGGTCGAAATTTACGCTAACGTTGAAAATTCGTTCAAAAAAATTGCTTGGAAAGCGAATCGAACGATTGAAGAAGCCGTTAGAGATGCATGGAATTGGGAAAAATATTTAAATTCATTGTCATGAAAATCGTGCTGATTTTCTCGCTCTTTCTCTCGTTTGTTGCTTTTGGCCAACAAGATAAATTGATTTCGCGTTACAAGCCTGGCTTGCTCTGGCACTATAACGGATTTAGGCCACTTAAAGATTCTAAGCTTCACAAGTATGACAGATTTATAATCGATGTGACATACAACGATTGGTTAAGTAAAAATCACGGGGGTCTTTCCTCTTCGTGGAAAAGTATTGGGTTTAATGCCAATATGATGTTTGAAAAACGGTTCAAAAAAGCGAATAACTTTTCGATAGGTTATGGTCTGCGCTATGGTCTGAGTAATGTTTATTCACAATACAAAACACTGGTATTTCACGATCAGGTGAAACTCACCCAAAAGGAAATGTTGGATAGTTATGAACATAATATTTTTCGGGAAAGTAGCTTAGTAATTCCTTTCGAAATTCGTTTAGGACAACCAAGGGCCAGGGCATGGAAAGTTAATATTGGCGGGTATATTGGTTATGGATTTCCTGTTCGGCAAATCACAAAATTTCGCAACGGTGATAAAACAAAAATGGTTGTGGCGCCGAATTTTGGTTTGCGCTATGGTGTTCATTGTCGTTTCGGCGGGAGAACACTCGCTATTTTTACAGCCTACCAGTTAAGTGAAATGTTTAAAGAAGGCGAGTCCGTTCACCCTATTCAGTTTGGTTTTAGCTATTCTTTGTTTTAATGCTCATTGACACACACGCACATCTTTACGAAGATGAATTTTTAACGGATCGCACAGAAATGTTAACCCGTTTCAAAGAGGTTGAAGGTGCATACGTGCTACTTCCAAATATAGACGTGACCAGCATCCCTAAAATGTATGCGCTGCATAAAGAACACCCAAATTGTTTCCCAATGATGGGCCTTCATCCTTCCTATGTAAAAGAAGATTGGCAAGTACAGCTTGAATTAATCCGCGCGGAACTGTTTCAAAAACCAGAGAAATTTATTGCAGTGGGAGAAATTGGAATAGACCTGTACTGGGATAAAACATTTGTTGAAGCCCAAAAGACAGTTTTTCGAGAGCAAGTTCGATGGGCAAAAGCGTTAAAAAAACCAATTGCAATTCATGTTAGGGAGGCCTTTGACGAAGTTTTTTCCATATTAGATGAAGAAAATACAACTGATTTGAAGGGTGTGTTTCATTGTTTTACTGGGCACGAACAGCAAGCGAAAAAAGTACTTTCATATGGCGGGTTTAAATTAGGAATAGGTGGGGTTGTGACGTATAAAAACTCTAAAATTGCCAATGTTTTGAAAAAAATACCACTACAACACATCGTGATTGAAACAGATGCCCCGTACTTGGCCCCTTCTCCTCATCGAGGCAAAAGAAACGAAAGTAGCTTTATCGCACATGTGTGTAAAAAGTTAACGGATGTTTATGCTTTATCTTATGAGGAAATTGCAACAATCACTGCAAACAATGCAAGCGAGTTATTTCAAATCGATCAATATTTAAAGAGAAATGCGTAAGATATTATTGATTTATACCGGCGGAACGATAGGCATGGTCAAGGACCATAAAACGGGAGAGCTAAAAAGTTTTAATTTTAACCATTTGTATGAGCACGTTCCAGAATTAGAACGATTTCCCCTGGAAATCTCATCGATCAGCTTTAAATATCCCATAGATTCCTCTGAAATGACATTGTGTCATTGGGCAGATTTGGTAGAAATAATAGAGGAAAACTATCAGCACTATGATGGTTTTGTCATCTTACATGGTTCAGATACAATGGCATTTACTGCCTCTGCTTTAAGTTTCATGTTATCGGGACTTCGTAAGCCTGTAATTTTAACAGGATCACAACTGCCAATTGGCACCATAAGAACAGACGGAAAAGAAAACTTAATAACAGCCGTTGAAATTGCAGCAGCAACAGATGAACTTGGCGAACCCATTGTACAGGAGGTGGCCGTATATTTTGAATATTCCTTATATAGAGGGAATCGTTGCTCGAAGGTTTCAGCAAATCAATTTGAAGCATTTCGTTCTCCGAATTATCCCGAATTAGCCGTTGCAGGGGTTAGTATAGAATACGCCCTCGATAGACTTTTTAGAACCAGTAAAAAGTCAATAAAGTTCACAAAAAAAATGGTCTCGTCTGTTGGTCTGGTAAAACTTTACCCGGGAATTCCGGTGGGGTCTTACGCCAGCTTATTTAATATTTCAATTAATAAAGCATTGGTTATAGAGACATTTGGAGCAGGAAATGCACCGAGTCATCCAGAGTTACAAACATTTATTACTAAATATCTTGAATCAGGAGGAGTTGTGTTAAATGTGACGCAATGTAGCTCCGGATCTGTGAAACAAGGGGCTTATCAAACAAGCGTTTTTTTTGAAAAAATTGGTGTCATAAGCGGAAAAGACATGACGACCGAAGCAGCACTTGCCAAGCTTCAATATTTATTGGCTACTCATGAAAATCCCGAAAAAATTAAAGGCTTGTTGCACATTAATATGGCAGGCGAAATCAGTGAATAGACATTTTGTTTACATGATTTATAAACCATAGAAATCACGTTAAGGTCACGTTTAGTTTAAAAGTGTTTTAATATCGGTAATGAGCTGTTCTACTTCTCGTTCATTTGTTCCGTCATAATAACCGCGAATTTGGCCTAATCTATCCAATAGAACAAAATTATTGGTATGTATAAAGTCAGAACCGTCATCTGCCTGATTTAGAACGGCATCAGGATTTAATACATATAAGGAATTTCTTGCGAAGTGATACAATTCTTTTTTGTCACCGGTTAAAAACTGCCATTTTGGTGTCGACGCGCCATGAGAATCGGCATAGCGTTTTAATTGAGCTACAGTATCAGTCTCCGGATCACACGTAAAACTTAATATCCGAATGTTGTCATTGTTGGCAAATACCTGATTCACCTTTTGCATGTGTTTATTCATGACCGGACAAATTGTTTTACAGGTCGTAAAAAAATATTCAGCCACTACAATTTTATTACTTATTTCCCCTTTACTAATGGTATCACCGTCTTGATTCAAAAACTTAAAATCGGAAATACGTTGTCCGTTATGTGCCACTGGCAACTCGGTTGTCCGTTCTTGTGGTTTTAATAAAAAATAGCCTATTGGGATGCAAATGGCGACCAATACAATAAGAAATAAGATTCGATACATAGCACAAAATTACCTTTTTTTAAGTTCATCTATACGTGCTGAAAGCAATGATTTTCTCTCTTTGAGTGAGCCCTTTAAAATCGTATACTTAAAATGGTACTTTGCCAATAAAACTTGATACTTCTCAAACAGTTGCTCTCGATCATGGGGGTTTTCTCTGAGCGGATCGTATTCCCATGGAATATCCGGAGAACACAAAAAATAGTATTGAATAGTTTGTTGGCAAAGTAGTTTTTGAATTAACGGGCTCACATTTCCATATCTTTCCATAGACCAAACGGCAAAAACTAGCATTTCTGTGTCACAAACGTTTGCGGAATGGTTACGATCAAATTGAACTTGTGCCATAATGTCGAGTGTCTCTTGAGTGTAGGTCTCGTGAATTTCCAGGTATTCTCGCGCATATTCTGGACTAAGTTTCAAGGCAAAAGATTCAGCAACCCAATTGGCTAATGTGGTTTTTCCTGATGATTCAGGACCAGTGAAGGCTATTTTCAAATCAGATTCACGCATTCTTTTTGGTTTTCCACGCGTAAAGACCCCAGACAGACATGGAAAAATTTATGAGAAATAATCCCGCTGTGATATAGAGTTCTTGTAAGCTAAATAAATAAACAGAAGCCAAGTTAATGACCAACCAATAATACCAGTTTTCAAGAATATGTAAGATGGTTAATACTGTTGCAAACAAAGCAAAAACGCCAATAAATGCGTCTTGAATTGACAAGGCTTGGTCAGTGAAACGTTCAAGTGTATATCCAATTGACAACGCCAATATGGAACAACTAGCAATAGCGGCTAAATGAAACGCTAGATTTCTTTTTTTTACCTGGTGAACTTCTTCTCTTCCCCAATTCCAATAACCCACAAAAGCAAGTAGTACATATATGAATTGAAGCACAGTTTGCACATACAGCGCCAACTCCAGGCACAAATAGACATAAATTCCGGCATTTAGCCCGCCAAACCACCATCCCCAGCGACGAGATTTTCCGATGCCAATTAAATAGACAATTCCGGCAATAAACGCTATTATTTCAAGAAATGACACGCAAAACAAATGTAAGCAAAATGCCCATTCCAAGAACACGCGTTACAGCTGCGCTGAGTTAGATAAGCTCTATTTTACTTTACTGCTGAGTGCATTGCGCAAACCGCTCCATTCTACAAGTTGAAGTTTAACGCTACCTACAGGGATATTGGCTTTTACAAGAACAGGAATGCGGTTGTCATCCGCGGTGATCCAAAAATTAACGTCTTCTTCTTTTTTGAAATAGCGTCCTTTTTGCATGACGGGCCCAAATTTGAAGCATTTGAAAGTACCCTTTCTAACACTAATGTTTTCAGTGCCAAGGTAGCGAATCTTTAAATTGAAAACCTCATCGTCCATAAAAACTTTAAATTCGAATGTTTTCCCCTTTTTTATATTACTAAGGTCGAGGGTTCGCGCATAATAGAAGGCTGAAATCATATCTTGAGTACCACTAGGAATTTTAAAAGTCTTGCCCTTTTCGGTGACCACTTTATTGTCTGCTTGCTTGAAGGAGTAGTCTTGTGATATTTTGTAACCGCCTTCGTCCACGCGCCTTTTGAAAAACCAAGGAAAAACACCGCTTTTATCGAAAAAGGTTTCGTATTTATCGAAAACGCGGTAAAACGTGTTGAAGCCACCTAAGGTTTTTCCGATTCCTACGGCATGAATGAGTTCTCTCCCATCGCCTTTTTTGGTGGTACTTTTTAATTCTAAGGTAGCTTCTCCGGCATCTATAAACCCATACGTAACTCGGTAGCGGAGTTTTTCTCCCGCCTGAAACGCTTTGTGATTTACATGAGGCAAATCGCTTGTTGGAGTTGAGGTGATATCTGGTTTGTGTGGCCCCGTTGTTTTAAAGGCATAAACCAAAGTAGTTCCGAGAATTAAAACAAAAAAGGTCTTCATGAGAATGTTTTTTAATGCGGTAGCAAAGTGCGTACCAAAGGAAAATACTAGGGGCACTATTTATTAAAATTATGAAAGAAGCACCAAATCCAAAAGAGGCAGGAAAAGTTGACATTGATAAAATAGCAAAAGCTTGTTTAGATAAAATCAAGTAATAAGAATTAAATAATGTGAGATCCATCAACCCACCACGATTACGTAGTTGTTCTTTTTTCCTTTTCCTAATAAGGCATAACGGTTGTTAATCAGGTGTTCTGTGGTGAGCATAAAGTTTTCGTCTACTTTTTCTTTATTTACAGAAATGGCATTGGCTTTAAGTTCGCGTCGCGCTTCACTGTTGCTGCTTAGGAACCCAGTTTTTCCGGCGAGTGCATCTACAATACTAATGCCTTCCCCGAATTCTGAAAGGCTCATCGTAACCGTTGGGACACCTTCGAAAACGCTAAAAAAATCACGCTCGTTTAATTGCTTTAAGTCTTCCGAAGTGGATTTTCCAAATAAAATATTACTCGCAGCAATGGCAGCATGAAGAGCCGCCTCTCCGTGTACGCGGCTAGTAATATCTTCAGCTAATGCCCGTTGCAATTCCCGAAGATGCGGAGCCTCGGCATGCGAAGCTTCCAAAGATTCAATTTCTTCATTTGTTTTCAGTGTAAAGATGCGAATGAAATTACCGGCATCGGCATCGCTGGCGTTCAACCAAAACTGGTAGAATTGGTAAGGTGAGGTTTTTTCCGGATCTAACCAAACAGATCCCCCTTCTGTTTTTCCGAATTTCGTTCCATCAGCTTTTTTAATCAATGGCGTCGTTACCGCATACGCTTCACCTCCTGCCTTGCGACGTATAAGCTCCGTTCCCGTTACGATATTTCCCCATTGGTCAGAACCGCCCAATTGAATCACACATTGTTTGTGCTTGTTGAGGTAATAAAAGTCGTACCCCTGCACCAACTGATAGGAAAACTCCGTGAAAGACATTCCCGTTTCCAGACGTTTTTTCACTGAATCTTTCGATAGCATGTAATTTACCGTGATGTGTTTTCCGACGTCGCGAATGAAGTCTAAAAATGAAAAATCTTTGAACCAGTCGTAATTATTCACCATTTCGGCAGAATTTTCCCCACAGGAGAAGTCAAGGAATTTTTCTAATTGGTTTTTCACGCAGGTTGCATTTCTCGATAAAGTAACTACATCCAGTAAGTTTCGTTCTTGTGATTTTCCGGAAGGGTCTCCCACCATCCCTGTAGCTCCACCAACCAAAGCGTATGGCTTATGACCGGCACGTTGAAAATGCACCAAGGTCATAATTTGCACTAAGTGGCCAACATGTAGCGAATCTGCCGTTGGATCAAAACCGATATATCCGGCACTTGCTGATTTCAAAAGGGCTTCTTCTGTGCCAGGTATGATGTCGTGAATCATGCCTCTCCATTTTAATTCGGCTATAAAATTTATTGGCATGTTATTGGGTTAATTCTCGGAATACTTCCTCTAACGATTTGTTTTTCACTTGCAAGGTTAACACCAACCACCTTTTTTGTTGGGCGTGAGATGCGACCGCTTTGCGCAAGTCGACATCTTCGCTCGTTTCGATTAACCAGCCGTTATTCAATTCTTTTACCTTACTAACGTGAGGGATTTTTGTTAATTCTGTTTTACTGGGTGTTTCATCATACTCCACATAAACGGTTTGTTTTGCTGCATAATCTTTCAATGCTGCAGCACTGTTGTTAGCAACTAATTTACCCTTAGAAATGATAATAATTTTATCGCAAGTGGCCTCAGCTTCTTGCATGATGTGTGTTGATAAAATAACGGTTTTTTCTTTACCCAATCGTTTAATCAACGTACGAATCTCCGCAATTTGGTTGGGGTCAAGGCCAGAAGTAGGTTCATCGAGGATGAGCACGCTTGGGTTGTGTATCAGTGCTTGAGCTAGTCCCACGCGTTGTTTGTATCCTTTTGACAACAGGCCAATTTTTTTATTTTGTTCAGCCTCCAACCCAACGGCTTCAATCATTTCATCTACGCGCTGGCGAACGTTTTTTATTTTATAAATCTTACCAATAAACTCTAGGTATTCACGTACATACATTTCGGTATACAGTGGATTATTTTCCGGCAGATAGCCAATAACTTTGCGTGTTTCTAAATTGTCCACATCCACTTTTTGACCATTGATTCGTACTTCTCCGCTGCTGGCACGAATGTATCCTACCATTATTTTCATCGTTGTTGATTTTCCCGCTCCGTTGGGACCGAGGAACCCTAAGATTTCTCCTTTCTTCACGGTAAAAGAAATGTCGTCAACAGCCGCTTGATTTCCGAAGTATTTGCTGAGATTTAGGACTTCAATAGACATGATACGAATTTATTAAGTTAGACTTGATGTCTTTCATGGGGCATTAAGTATTTTTTGATAAAGAGAATGGTCCATCAAAACCTCCTTCGCTTTTTGGAGTATTGGATCGTTTTTAAAAGAGTCTACCGTTCTCCCATTTTGGTAGTAATAACGCGAAACAATTTCGTTTTCTAATATCTGACGAATTTCTTCTTGAAATTTATCCAAGTCTCGTTCTTTAGAAGGGGTTAGCTTCGTAAGCATGGCCTGATATTCTGATTCAATATCTTTAAAGTAACCCTCTTTTTCAGCGCTTGTTTTGATTTTCTTTAATTGTTCTTCGGAGGTTGTTGTATAATCAAAGTCTTGTTTCATCACGTATTGCTTGAACGCAGTATATTCTACGTCAGAAAGTTTAAATTTACCTGCTTTGGCTATGCTTTTATTTTGTGAAGCAAATTCTGTTGCGTAATTGAAAATCAAGTCTTTGGTAATCATTTGAACCGAAAGCTTACTAAGTTCGGGAAGTTCCACTTTAACGTCTGGCTCTATCCCTCGACCATCTTTAACAACTCTACCATTTTTTGTTTTAAATGTTTTGAGAAGCGAGTCTGCAATTTCTTTTGGGTTACTTCCTGTCTCCTTGTCATAATACTCGAGGCGTTGAACACATCTACCCGAAGGCGTGTAATATTTTGCAATGGTAACCTTCAATTTAGAGCCATATTTAAGATCATACGTGCGTTGCACAAGTCCTTTACCAAAACTTGTTTCCCCAACAATTACTGCACGGTCCATGTCTTGTAAACTGCCAGCGACAATTTCACTCGCCGATGCGGAGCCGGCATCGATAAGAACAGTAAGAGGTATGTTCGGTGCAACCGGATCTGTTAGGGTATTATATATGCGGTTTTCATCCTTAATACGGCCTTTTGTCGTGACAACCACTTGGTTTTTGGGCACAAAGAAGTTAACAATCTTAGCGGCCTCAATGAGCAGCCCTCCGCCATTTCCTCGCAAATCAAGCACCAGTTCTTCCATTCCGTCAGACTCCAACTTTTGCATAGCGCTATAGACATCTGCAGAAGCTGTTTGTGTAAAACCATTTAGTTTGATGTAGCCAATTTTCTTATCCAACATACCAAAATAAGGGACATCGGGAAGTTTTATTTCGTCTCTTGTTATGGAAATAGTTTTCACACCTTCTCCAAAACGTTCAATTTCTACCGCAATGGTAGTTCCCTTTGGACCTTTTAGCGCACTAGAAACATCGTCGGATGGTTTTTTTGCCATAGATTTTCCGTCAATTGAAAGTATTTTATCTCCTGCACGCAGTCCATTTTTTTGTGCTGGATTCCCTTCGTACGGCTCAGCAATATATGTGTAGTCACCAATTTGCCGAATGAGCGCTCCGATGCCCCCGTATTGACCGGTAGTTAGCAACCGGTAATCCTCAATATTTGACTCGTGATAGTATATGGTATAAGGGTCCAGCTCTTTCAACATTGCGTCAATTGCTCTTTTTGAAAGCGTTGCTGGTTGGGGTTCATCCACGAAATACAAGTCCAGGTGTTCATATACTTGGGACATAATTTCTAAGTTTTTTAGTACTTCGAAGCCCGAGGATTGTGCAGTTGAAATTAAGGGACTAAATCCAAAAATTAAGGCAAAAAGAATGTGTTTAGTCATGTGTTAATTTATTTGCGAACAGCGAAAGAGCTTTAACCAATTTCTGTTCCAATTGTTTAAAGGGTAGGCGCTGTTGTTGTTGATATAAAATTCCAATATGCAACCCAGTATTTTCTCGTGTAAAAATAGCTTTATTTTTTCTTACAATTTCACGCATGCAGCGTTTTAGGTAATTTCGGTCATGAGCTGAGCGAACCAGCTTTTTAGGGACAACAAACAAAAACTTTTGTTGTGGACTAGTTTCTATCCTTCGAAAAATAAGTTTAATAGGGAAAAATTTTACAGCCTCTCCTTGATTGAACAGTACATCTAAAGTTGTCTTTCCCTGCAGTTTATATTCCTTTCCGAAGGTTTGGTCCATGCTAATCGGGAATTTCTTCGAAATCATCAAAATCGTCTTTTTTACTTGTTGACGTTCGTCTACCCACAAACGTTTGGAAGTCTACAAGGGGTTTTCTAAAAATCAAATAAAAAAAAGCATTTATCATTCTAATGATCATACTTAACAAAAAGAAGGCCCCTATTATTTTAAAAATAAATCCAATGATAATTGTTTCTTCAATGTCGATAATACTCTCTCTGAACCAAATGGCGATATTATTTTCTGCATATTGTGGGGCGGCTAATAGAACAAAAAAGAGAGCAACAGCAAAAGTAATGATGCCAATTTCATAATTCTGGTTAAAGTTAAAACCTAGATCAAAGCCCCTTCCTCCAAATTGATTTAATATACTTGCTTGACGCTGTTTTTGTTGAAGTTTTCCTAAAAAATACACTACGAGTATTGTTGCACTTGGTAATACACCTAAGATATTTATCGTATTATTTTTTTCCAAGGCAAACATAAAAGTAACGTTAACTAAAAACAAGTATTTTACCGCTTTAATCAGGTATATTTCAGGCAGGGAGCGTTTTCGCCCGGCCATTAGTAGCGCAAGACCCAAGTCTATAAAGAACCAAATGAAACTGTAGATTGCGAAAAGAACGCCTAGTTGGAAAATAAGTCGAATAAGGTCCATTGTGAATAGTTAGATGGGCAAATAAATTTAACTTTCGAATACAAATTTTGTTTTTCTCTATTGATTTTTAATTTTTTAATGTTGAAAACCTTTTAATCCATGCACTTGCAGGGGGGGTCGATTGCAATTTTTGATTGCGGAAATTTTGTCAGAATTTCCTTGTGTAATTTGGTTCCATACATGGTTCCGCGAATATCTATTTCTTTGAGTTGGCTCAGTTTGTAAAACCCAACACCGAAAGTGCTTATTTCATTATTGTAAAGGTCTAATTTTTTTAAGTTTTCAAGATTTTCCAATTGATCTGGCAGTGAATTGATTCTGTTTGAAGCCGCAAGTAATTCTTCTAAGAAGAGTAATTTCGTTATAGATATGGGCAGAAATTGCAATTTGTTATGGCTAATATTGAGTACTTTTAGTTTGGAAAAGATTTGAAAATCCAGAGGAATATCTATGAGTTTGTTTTTTGATAGATCAAGGCCTTTTAGTTCTGTAAAACGATATATATCAGGGGGTATAGAATCCAGTCTTTGTTTCGATAACGATAAATAAAAAACAGTATCTGGATTGGCTTGCGACAACTCGAATAAGCGGTAATAACGAGGAGCTTTTTTCTGAGAAAAGCACCAAAAATTAATGAGACCGAAGTAAAGTACGAGCAACACTTTCATCTTGTAGAATTTGATTTTTTAACTCACGAACAGAGTCGAATTTCTTTTCGTCGCGCAAGCGATGTTCAAATGAAACGCAAATAGATTTCCCGTACAAATCTCCGGAAAAATTTAACAAATGGACCTCCAATATGGGTTGGGTTTCAATGTTTTTCACAGTTGGACTTAACCCGAGATTGAATATTGCATCATGTTTTTGGTTATCAAAAGTAGCTTTTCCGGCATAAACACCATTTTTTGGCAGTAGTTTATGAGGGTCTATATGACTAATATTTGCTGTAGGAAAGTCAATCGTTCTTCCCAATTTTATTCCATCCTCGACAACACCGGAAACACAATAAATACTGTTAAGAAGCTCGTTGGCGTGTATAATATCACCTGAAGTGAGGGCATTACGGATTTTTGTTGAACTTACGTTTATTGTATTTATTTCGACAGCAGAAATTTCTGTGAGTAGAAAACTGCCTTTTGCAGAAAAATTTTTAAGCAAAGCTACGTCTCCCTCACGCGCATTGCCAAATCGATGGTCGTATCCAATAAATAAATGGTGTGCTTTTATTGTTTTTATGAGCACATTTTCCACAAAGAGATTCGCGGACAAACATGAAAAGGCTTTGTCAAAAGGTTGTATAATTACATTTTTCATTCCAACCTCTGCCAATTTTTCAAGTTTTTCTTCCAAAGTTTGGATGAGCTTGGGGCTTTCTCCTGCATCATTTATAATCCAACGAGGGTGTGGATGAAAGACAAGCAAGGTACTTTCTCCTTTAACCTTATTTGCCTCCGTATTCATTTGCCGAATTATATGTTGATGTCCAACATGCACCCCATCAAATGTTCCAATCGTTAAAATAGGATTCTTAACACCTTTAAAATTCTCAAAACCTTCAAATACTCGCATTTACCGCAAAGTTAACATTTCTTTCTCCTTTTTTTAATTCAATTTTGTGACTAAATTTGACAAGCCCCCCGCCACTAAGGGAAGTTTGATAAACTTTACATTTAAGTTATGAAAAAAACGCATCGTCTCAATCAAAAGTTGGTATTCGCTTTTTTAATTTTAATAAAAGCCCTGAATTTAAGAGCAGATGAAGGGATGCTCATCCCGTCGTTAATTGCGGCTTTTGAATCCGATATGAAGGCAAAAGGAATGAAGCTCACCGCAGAGGACATTTACTCTATAAACAAGGCGAGTTTGAAAGACGCCATTTTTCAATTTGGAGGAGGTTGTACCGCTGAACTTGTTTCGTCGAAAGGACTCCTTTTAACAAATCATCATTGTGGTTATTCGCAAATTCAATCGCATTCGTCTCTTGAAAAAGATTACCTAAAAAATGGATTTTGGGCAAAAACTCTGACTGAGGAACTTCCCAATCCTGGTTTAATTGCGGTGCGAATTGTACGAATTGAGGATGTAACAGCCCTTGTTCTGAATGGCGCGTCTTCTAAAGATGATAAATCTACAATTCAAAGTAATATCCAGAAAATCATCTCGGAAGTAGTTGCAAATTCTGGTTACGAGGCAGAAGTTAAAGCTTTTAATTACGGAAATGACTACTACATGATGGTAAAAGAAATATTTACTGACATTCGTTTCGTGGGAACTCCTCCAAATTCAATTGGAAAGTTTGGTGGTGACACCGATAACTGGGTTTGGCCTCGTCATACGGGCGACTTTTCGGTTTTTCGTATCTACGCCGGGAAGGATAATAAACCTGCTGCCTATTCAAAAGAAAACGTTCCTTACACCCCAATTAGGTATTTAAATATTTCATTTCGCGATAGAAAGGAAGGAGATTTTACCATGGTTTATGGATTTCCAGGTCAAACAGAACAACATGTGGTGTCGTCGTATTTGAAATTTATCATTGAAAAAGAACGACCAGCCAGAATTCACATGAGAGATTTGTCATTGGGAGTTATTGATGCTGCAATGAAAGCATCTGACCTAACTAGAATTCAGTATGCCGCTAAACAGGCATCCATTGCGAATGCATGGAAAAAATGGATAGGGCAAATAGATGGTTTAAGAACCCAAGACGCAGTTATGTTAAAACAAAATAAAGAATCAGAATATACTAAACTAGCTAATTCTAAAGAAGAATGGAAGAAATATGCTTCTGTCGTGTATGAAATGAACGCCTTGGTAGAACGCGACATCAACTGGGAGTTTAAATATGCCATGGGGGTTGAATATTTTTCGTACGGTCCTGAATATTTTAAATTAGCAAGAGCTGTAAATGATTTAGTTTCGAATTATCAGAAATACAAAACAAGCGGCGAATTGAATACCGTCTTGGAACGATTAAAAGTAGGAGCGGATGGATTTTTTAAAAATTATGATGCTTCAGTGGACAAAGAAATTTTCAATAAACTGACAAAAGAATATTTTAGTAACACAGACCAATGGGAAGGGATTAAGAAAGAGCTTATGTATTCAACAACTCCTGATTGGTGCGATAATTACATCAAGTCAATCTCTGACCGGATCTACACAAAATCGGTGTTAACAGACAAGGAGCGCTACTTAAATTTTCTACAAAATTTCAATGATAAAAGCATTAAAAAACTTGACAAAGACGTAGGATTACAACACTACACAGCCCACATTACTCCTTTCAGAAATTATGTAATTCCTGCTTATCAAAATTTTTCGAATAACATGAGCACATTGCTTCAAACATACGTGGAAGGGAAAAAAATAATGTCCCCAAATGCAAAACATTGGCCGGATGCAAATAGTACATTACGCATAACTTATGGTAAACTGGAAGGATCAACCCCAACGGATGGAATGAAATACACAGAACACACCACTCTTGAGGGGATGATTGCAAAATACCACAGCGGGAATGCAGATTTTGAATTGCAACCCCGCATGCTAGAGTTATTCAAGCAGAAAAATTATGGAAATTATGCTCAAAATGGACAGCTTTGGGTTTGTTTTACAGGATCTAATCATACTACTGGCGGAAATTCAGGGTCCCCAGTTTTGGATGAAAATGGCAATTTAATGGGATTAAACTTTGATAGAACCTGGGAAAGCACAATGAGTGATTATTTATTTGATTCGGCTCGCTGCAGAAATGTGGTTGTGGATATCCGATACGTTTTGTGGGTTATGGACATTTATTCAGGAGCAAGGCATTTAGTTGATGAGATGGTTTTGGTTAAAGAATAGCAAAGAACATTTAATTAGGTGATGAAATGGACCTTAAATTTACGGTAACAGCTATTAGGGGTTATCTGTTTTAAAGATAGGGAACCCTTTTATCTTGGTTTAGTTGAATATGGGACAAAAAATTAGTATATATAATAGTTTAACAGGGGAGAAAGAAATTTTAACCCCGAGAAACAACCAATTTGTTGGGATGTACGTATGTGGGCCAACACTCTACAGCGAGCCACATATGGGTAACATGCGGACCTTTATAAATTTTGATCTTGTATATAGGTATCTACTGCACGCCGGATATAAAGTGAAGTATGTTCGAAATATAACAGATGCGGGGCACATAACAAATTCAGCAGGACAAGAAGAAGACAGCATAGGTAAAGCAGCACGTCTAGAACAACTTCAATCGCTTGAAATAGTATACAAATACAATGTGAAGTTTCAAGAGTTACAAAGGCTTTACAACATGCTTCCGCCTAGCGTTGAGCCAACGGCAACTGGGCATATTCAAGAGCAAATTGAAATTATTGAGAAAATACTTGAAAATGGATACGGGTATACCGTCAACGGAAGCGTATATTTCGATACAAAACGATACATGCAGGATTTCAACTATGGGATTTTGAGTGGCAGAAAAGTAGAGGAACTTGAAAATGAAACTCGTTCGTTGAATAACCAAGACGAGAAAAGATTTTTTGCAGATTTCGCACTTTGGAAAAAAGCAAACCCTGAAGACATGCAAATTTGGAGATCTCCTTGGGGTGATGGTAACCCTGGATGGCATATCGAATGTACAGCAATGAGCACCAAATACTTGGGTAAACAGTTTGATATTCACGGAGGAGGGATGGATTTGAAATTTCCTCATCACGAAGATGAGATCGCACAAAGCTATGGTTCATTTGGTTGTCAGCCAGCGTCTATATGGATGCATGCCAATATGTTAAATGTAAATGGTCAAAAAATGAGTAAAAGTCTTGGTAATTTCTTTTTACCACAAGAGATTGTAGAAGGGGCAAGTCCTCTTTTTAAGAAACCGTACTCGCCCAATGTGATTCGTTTTTTCATGATGCAGGCACACTATCGAAGTACTTTAGATATTACCGAAACAGGTTTAGATGCTGCAGAAAAAGGCCTCAGTAGGATGATGGAAGGATTAAAATTAGTGGAGAGACTTTTACCTTCTGTAAGCACTTCATTCAAATGGAAAGAGTTGATAGATTCATTCGATGAGGCGATGCAAGATGATTTTAACGCCCCGATACTAATTGCGAATTTGTTTGAAGCGGTGCGTTACATCAACTTAATTAACGATGGAAAAGAGACTATTTCGTCAGACCACCTCAGAATTCTTAAAACAGCCATTCATGTTTTTATCTATCACGTGTTGGGTTTGACTGCTGAGGGCCCAGGACAAGACAAGCGGCTTCAACCGGTCATGGATTTGGTACTTGATTTAAGAAGTCAAGCACGCGAAAAGAAAGATTGGGCAACTTCAGATAAAATTAGAGACGGTCTCGCTGCTGCAGGGATTTTTGTAAAAGATGGAAAAGAGGGCACGGATTGGTCTTAGTTGAATTCACTTCTCAGTTCGTAAACTATATCTTTAATAGATCGGATGGACTTAACGTGTTCAATCGAAGGCCCAGCGCACCAAACCGTTTTGTAGGTAGACGAAAAAGCCGCTTTTTGTAAGCTTCTCATTCCTTTCATGAATGTAAGTGCTTTCGCCCATTTTTTTAGGCGTTTATTTTTGTTTAAAATTCTTTCTAACCAGTTTTGCTTAGTTCCGGTTTGTTGAACATAAGGTGTGTTTATTACAGTACAAGGAGTTCCCGAAAGCTTGGTTGTCATCACAATATCTTTTGCGCCATAATCTACACAGGCTTGTTTGTACCCCATAGAAACTGGAGCTTCCTTCGTGGCAATAAAAATGCTACCCACAGAAAGACCATCAGCCCCAAGTGTTAACATATCACGAATTCCTTTTCCCGTTCCAATTCCCCCTGCAGAAATAACAGGGATTTTACATGCTTGTTTAAGCGCAGGAATAAGCTCTTTATTTGATATTGGACCTGCATGTCCGCCTGCCTCTTTACAAACTGCAATTACTGCATCAGCTCCAAGCGCTTCGACCTTTTTTGCGTAATGTTCATCCGTAACATCACAAAAGACCAATATTCCATTAGCATGAGCGAGTTTTATTGTTTCCTCTGGAGAGCCAAGTGAGGTGATGAAAAAATCTATCTTTTCCTCACAGCATACTTTAAGTTGCTCTTTGTACAAGAAATTGGATTTATTGACGATGAGGTTAATTCCAAAGGGACCCTTAACCTCTCTCTTAATTTTGTGAATGGCATTTCTCAATTCATCTGTTGTTCGATAATTCAAAGCGGGAATGGCTCCTGTAATACCTGCTTTTATTCCTTCAATAATCATTTCCTCATTAGAGACCAAAAACATTGGGGCGATGATTATAGGGAAATCAATATTGAGGAGTCTGCAAAGCGCTGATTGTTTGGGATTCATTGGAAAACTTGGTTTAAAGGTATACAAATTCATTTGAAAACCGGGTAGGCATTCAAACTAATTGCAACTGTTAACCAGAGCGCATAAGGCAATAATAAAAGACTCCAATAAGGGTGTACGCTTTTTTGACCTGCCAAACCAAGCCAAATAATCACGATTAAAAGACATGTAATTACAATCAGAGCTCCCACAATTAAGTGAAATTTAAAAAAAATAGGATTCCACAGGACATTTAAAAACCATTGAATGACGTATATTCGGAGAAACAGACGCCAATTGGAGGTCGCCATAAGTCGAACCATATAAAAACTGAAGCAAATCATTATGCTTGTCCACGCTAATCCGAAAACATATCCCGGAGGAGTCCAAGGTGCTTTCGGGAGGGCTTCGTACCACTCGTTTGTGGCAGGACTACCTCCCATTAATAAACTTCCTAGTCCTAAAGCCCCAAAATTCGACAATAGGAAGAGAAAAAAAAGTCCAACTATTTTTTTCATTTAACAATAACTCCTTGTTTTTTAAAATGTTCCAAGTATTTCATTTTCTTTTCGGAAATTGATTCCGCGGGAAAAACAAAGCGCTTGTCGAACATCGTGTCGTTTACCCAGAAGCTCACCCAATATTCATTCGTTAAACCAAATAAATCAGGCATAATAGGCTCTATTTTAGCGGCTTCATTTGGTAGTAAAACTTCTAGGCTATGACGGAGTGTTGAGGTTTTTATCTTTTCCCCAGTTTGAGCATTTTCGCCGTAGCCGGTACTCGAAATAATTATACCTTCCATAATATCGTCACGAAGGTTCAATAAGTACACGCCAAACTCCTTTTCGCCCTCAACTTCATTCAACACTACTGCTACTGCTACATTTTCTACCTTTGGCCCCTTTAGTTCTTCTCTCATCGCTTAATGGATTGATTTAATATAATGTCTTTGATTTGAACATACTCTAGGATATCTACTGAATGACCAACAAGATAGTCAAACGAGTTAATCTTTTCTGATAGAAAAGGCAATCTTTGCAATTTGAATCGTTTATCTTGCCGTTCTCCTAATCGAATAATCAGCGTCTGTTCTTTAGGAATAAATAGAATGTATTGGCCAAGAAACCCCATAAAATAATGAATGGGATTACCGTTGTTATAATAAGTCCACAGGTGAAGGCCATAGACATAGTTGGGGATTCCTTCCTTGGTTATAAGCGAGGTGTTTGCCCGAGTCATATGAGCAATGTAGTCTGCCGAAACTATGCGTTTACCATTCCATTCGCCTTCATTAAGCATGAGTCTTCCGAGTAGAGCAAAGTCTCTTGCTGTCGCATAGAAACAACAGTAGGCTTTTTCGTCACCGTTCTCTCGGTCCATACTCCAAGTTGCTTCTTTTTCAGCACCTAAAGGTTTCCAAAGTTTTTCAGCCGCATAATCAGCAATCGTATTTCCTGTTGCCTTCTCCAAAACCATCG
>Ga0194129_10004574_pt1 | contig 18267 bp, 16 predicted proteins | sample TA2KigCa35mmetaG_FD_150862 | JGI IMG/M metagenome (GOLD analysis project Ga0194129, IMG submission 150862) | Freshwater microbial communities from Lake Tanganyika, Tanzania - TA2015038 Kigoma Deep Cast 35m | ecosystem: Environmental > Aquatic > Freshwater > Lake | place: Tanzania: Lake...
TAAAAAAAATAAATACTAATACAACCGTTGAAGTTTTAACTCCGGATTTTTTAAGAAAAGGAGATGTCTATAAAATAGTAGTTGATGCAAAACCCGATGTTTTTAATCATAATTTAGAAACTATTCCCCGTCTTTACTTAAGAGTGAGACCAGGATCAAGATACTTTCAATCATTATATTTGTTAAAAAAAGTTAAAGATTATAATTCAACGATTTTTACTAAATCAGGTCTAATGGTTGGCTTAGGTGAAACAAAAGAAGAGATTATGCAAGTCATGGATGATTTAAGAGTTGCGGGTGTTGATTTTTTAACAATTGGTCAGTATTTGCAACCTAGTACCAAGCACTATCCTATAAAAAATTTTATAACTCCAGAAGAATTTGAAAATTATAAATTGATAGCAGAAGGAAAAGGATTTTTATTAGTTTCTTCAAGCCCATTGACCCGATCCTCTTATCATGCCTCAGAGGATTTTGAGATTTTAAAAAGTAAAAGAATTAACAAGCTAATTTAAATTGCCAGTAAAAAAAATTATAAAAAAATTCAATTATTCAAAAAAAGATCTTATAGAATTAGTTTTAAAAATTGACGATTATAAAAATTTTTTACCTTGGTGCGTAGACTCAAAGATTCTTTCGATTACTAAAAACAAAAAAAATCAAGAAATTATAGCTGACTTAGAAATAGGTTTTAAATCATTTAGAGATGTTTACACAAGTAAAGTTCTTTATAATGATCAAAATTCTAAAATCGAAGTAACCTCTATTAATGACAATATAAAAAAGTTACTCAATATTTGGGAATTTAAAGAGATTAATAAAAATTCGTGTAATGTAATTTTTTTTATAGATATAGAATTAAAAAATCCTATTGTTAACATTTTGTTTAAAAAATTTTTTAATTATGGCTTTGAAAAAATTTTAAAATCTTTTGAAGAACAAGCAAGAGAAACTATAAAATAGCAATATGATCATTAATAATTTTTAATGTAGATTTTAAAGCCTCTTTTTGAATGTTAACTCTTGATAATTTTTTATTATAAATAAACTTATTAATCTCAATTTTTTTTTTACTAGCTATTCCTATGTAAACAAGCCCAACGGGCTTTTTAACTGTACCTCCACGAGGCCCAGCTATTCCAGTAATTGATATGGCAATATTAGATTTTGAAATTTTAAGTAAATTTTTACACATTTGTTTGCAAGTCTCTATGCTTACAGCTCCATATTTTAACAATTTTTTTTTTTTTACTTTAAGAAATTTAATTTTTGATTCATTTGAATAGCAGACAACCCCCATTTTAAAGTATTGTGATGACCCAGGTAATTTTGTTAAATTGTAACTAATTAGTCCACCAGAACAAGATTCGGCTATCGAGATTTTTAATTTTTTTTTTTTTAACCCTTTGTTTAAGGTTTTGATTTGATGATTTATACCCATAAATAAATGATAAAGAATGTGTATAATCCAGCGATAATATCATCCATTAATACACCGCTTGCACTTTTAACTTTTAAATCAAAATAGCTCGCTGGCCAAGGTTTCGTAATATCAAATAAGCGAAATAGTAAAAAAGATAATATTATTAAAAAAAAATTGTTTTCACACAATATCAGTGGAATTGATTGCCCAATAAATTCATCTATTACAACTTCTTTTGGATCTGATGATGAAAAAGATTTATTAATTGACTTGTTTAAAAAAAAAAATGAATAAAAAAAAATAAAAATAATAAAAAAAATAAAACTTAAAAGATTGAGGTAATTGTAAAATATATAATAAAAAAAAACAGCAACTAGAGATCCCATAGTTCCAGAAATTGGTAAAAAACCAATCCCAAACAAGGTAAAAATTTTTTTATTTAATTTAAACATTGGATACAGTTGTAATTACCTCGCAAGCAATTGATTTATTTTTCCCGATGTTGCCAAGTCTATCAGTTGTTTTTGCTTTAACACTTACTTTTTTACTATCAATATTGCAAATTTTAGCAAGATTATCAGATATAATTTTTTTATAATTTTTAAGATTTGGTTTTTGTAAAATAATATTAATATCGACATTGTTAATAAAATATTTTTTCTCTTTAAGTAATTTAATTATTTTTTTTAAAAAATAAGTTGATCTTTTATTTTTAAATTTTTGATTATTTGGAAATAAAGTTCCAATGTCACCTAATTTTTTAGATCCTAATAAAGCATCAACTAATGCATGAATTACAGGATCCCCATCTGAGTGACCAACAGTTCCCATTGAGTGCGGAATTTTAATCCCCCCTAAGTATAATTTGTAATTTTTTTCTAATCTATGGATATCATAACCGATACCATAAGAAGCTTGCTTATCAAAATTATAATCTTTTTTTAAAGTTATTTTAATATTGTTATAATCACCTTTTATTATTTTTACTTTTAGATTTTTAAAAAAAAATAAAGAAGATTCGTCACTAAATTTATTATTTATAAATTCTCTATGTAGTAAAAATATTTTTTTATAAGAAAAACATTGTGGAGTTTGGATAGAAAGTACTTTTTTTCTATCTAAAATTTTATTCTTATAAACTATCGTGTCAGTATTTGATACACAGGGTATTATTGCTTCATGTTTTTTTGACAATTTAATAATTTTATTAATAAGTTCTTTTTTAAGAAAAGGTCTTGCCGCATCGTGAATTATAATTTTTTTATAATTACTATTTTTTATTTTATTAAGAGCAAGAAATACTGAGTTCTTTCTTTCTTTTCCTCCTTGAACTATTTCAATTTTTTTATTTTTAAAAATTTGAGTTCTAAATTTATTAAAATCTGGCTTATTAACTACTAAAATAATCTTTTTTATTGAATTTATTTCAGAAAATATTTTAAGAGAGTGATTTATTATTAATTCATTATCAAGTACTGTATATTGCTTTGGTATAGTTTTTAAATATCTATGACCTTTGCCAGCTGCTAAAATAATAGCGCAATAATTCATATATAATGATTAAAAAAATATTAAGTTCAAATTTAGTTTTATACGTTAGCACTTTTCTTTCAATCATTTTTGGAATCTTCACCCTATACACTTTCTCTGGCACAAGTTTTGTTGAGTTAAATGAAAATAATATTCAAATCTTATTAGTTATAAACGTTATTATTATATGTTTATTATTTTTTTTAATAATTAGAAAACTTATTGTTTTTTTTTACGAATCTAAAATACTTACAGGTCTAAGTACTAATTTAAATTTTATAAAATATTTTATTTTTGTAACAGCAATTCCAGCAATTTTTATAGCAGTTTTTTCTTTAATGCTTTTTAATCTTGGGATTGAAAAGTGGTTTGATAAGAAAGTTAACGATGTTGTAAATAATTCAGTTGAAGTTGCAAGAAATTATCTTGAGGAAAATCAAAATTCTATTAAAGGAGAAATTTTGGCAATGGCAAACGATCTTAATAGAAATTTTAATTTATATACCGATAATAAACCATTATTCCAAAATTATTTTGATCAACAATCAAGATTTCGTAAAATTGAAGAGTCCTATTTGATTAATAATAATGGAGTTCTTTTATTATCAACATCTTTTACTAACAAAAATAATTTCGTACCGCCATTAAAAACATTTATTGATATGGCCAATAACGGACAAACAATACTAATTTCTGATGCAAATAAAAATCAAACTAACGCTTTGATAAAATTAAATGAAAATATTCTTTTATATGCAATTCGATATGTTGATGCTGAAACAGTAAATTTTTTAAAAAATACTGGTGAAGCTTCTACTTTTTATTATAAATTAAAATCTAATAAACTCGGGCTTCAAATAACTTTTGCAGGAGTTTATATTGTAATAGTTAGCTCATTAATTTTAATCTCTGCAGTTTATGCAATTAATATTGCAAATAAAATTTCAAAGCCAATTGTCAAATTAATATATGCAGCTAAAGAAGTGTCTAGTGGAAATTTGAATGTGAAGTTAAAAGATGAAAAAGAAGATGATGATTTCAAAAAATTATATAATACCTTTAATATAATGACCCAAGAAATTAAGATTCAAAAAAATAAAATTGCTTTAACAGAAAGATATCAAGCTTGGGAAATGGTAGCAAAAAAACTTGCCCATGAAATTAAAAACCCATTAACACCAATTACACTTTCTTTGGAGAGAATTAAAGGTAAATACCTTAATCAAATAAACATTGATAAGCGCGACTTTGAAAATTATTTAAATATTATATCAAGACAAGTTAAAGATATCGGAAATTTAGCTAACGAGTTTTCAGATTTTGCAAGAATGCCTGCTCCTATAAAAAAAATAAATAATTTAAAAAAATTAATAGAAGATAATATTAATTTATATAATTTATCAGAAAAAAATGTGAAATTTCATTTAGAATATAAAAGTGAAAAAGTTTTTATAGAGTTTGATTTAGATCAAATTTCAAGAGTTTTGGTAAATATTATTAAAAACTCGCTAGAGTCTATACATGAAAAACAAGAAGTAGATAAAAATTTTCAAGGTCTAATTAATATAGAGGTTAAAGATAATAACGAGTTTATAAATATTATTATTGATGACAATGGGGTTGGTTTTAAATCTACACCGAAAGATTTAGTAGCACCACTGAACACAACTAAAAAGCACGGATCAGGTCTTGGATTATCAATAGCTTCTAAGATTTTATTTGAACACGGTGGCGATTTAAAATTTCTTGAAAAGAACGATGGAGCAAAAATTATACTAAGTATTAAAAGCAATCAATGACTAGTGAAATTTTATTAATTGATGATGAAAAAGATATAAGATTTGCTGTTCATGAGATCTTAAAAGAAAATAATTTTTTTGTGCGCGAAGCCGATACGGTTGAAAAAGCTTTATCGGAAATTAAAAAAAAATTACCTGATTTAGTAATTCTAGATGTTTTACTGGATGAAAAAAATAGAGATGGAATACATATATTAAAATTTATCAAGTCATTAGATGCTGATCTTCCAGTTATAATGATATCGGGACATGCAAATATTCAAATTGCCGTAGACTCTATAAAACATGGTGCCTTTGAATTTTTAGAAAAACCATTTAATAAAGATAGATTATTGAACTTTGTTAATAGAGCTCTTGAAAATTCATCTTTAAAAAAAGAAAATAAGTCTCTAAAAAAAAATTTATATTTATCTAATGAATTAATTGGAAATTCATCGACGCTTATAAAATTGCGAAACTCTATAGAAAAGTTTTCAAAAACTGATAGCCGAATTTTAATTTTTGGTCCCGCAGGATCTGGAAAAGAATTAGTAGGAAGACTTATTCATGAAGCCTCATCAAGATCTAATAATTCTTTTAAAGTCGTTAATGGTGCTATTTTGGATCCTAATCATTTTGATTTTGAATTATTTGGATCTGAAAATAACGATAAAATTATTTCAGGTATTTTTGAAAAAACTAATAATGGCACTTTATTAATTGATAACATTTCAGATGTACCTCTACAAACACAAGGAAAAATTTTACGAGTATTATCTGATCAAAAATTTCATCGAGTAAATGGTGCAAATGAAATTAGTGTTAACATTCGAGTTATGTGTTCTACCAGCAAAAATTTAAAAGAAGAGATTGAAAGTGGAAATTTTAGAGAGGATCTTTTTCATAGAATAAACGTAATTCCAATACAAACTCCTTATCTAAAAGATGTAAAGGAAGACATTCCTTTATTGGTCGATTATTTTATTAAAAGAATCTCTGATACTAATGGTTTAAAAACCATTGTAATTAATTCAAAAAATGCAGTTTTTTATGATTATGACTGGCCTGGCAATGTTAGGGAACTTAGAAATCTAATTGAAAGAGTTGTTATTTTAGCGTCTGGTAAAAATGAGGATGTAGATAAAATTTTATCAGAGTCGTTAAAAATTTCATCGGTAAGAGAAAGCAAAACTGAAGATGCTTTTCAATTTCCTCTTAAAGAAGCAAGAGAAAAGTTTGAAAAAAATTATCTTGAAATTCAACTTAACAGACATAATGGAAATGTTTCTAAAACTGCAGATTATATTGGAATGGAAAGAAGTGCTTTACATAGAAAACTAAAATCTTTAGGTATTAATTAATTATGAAAATTAAAGTGGCTATTAATGGATTTGGTAGAATTGGCAGAACAATTCTAAGGGCTCATTATGAGAATAAAAAAAAGCATGATTTAGAAATTGTTGCAATTAACGGTTCTGGAGATCCTGAAAACAAAGCACACTTGTTAAAATATGACTCAACACATGGAAGGTTTCTTGAAAAAATTTCGTTTGATAAAAATAGTATTTCTATAAACAAAGATAAAATAAATGTATTTAATAATAAAGATCCAAAAAAATTACCTTCTTGGAAAGAATTATCAGTTGATCTTGTATTGGAATGTACTGGTCAATTTTCTTCAAGAGAAAAAGCGTTTTTACATATAAAGTCAGGAGCGAGTAAAGTTTTAATTTCAGGACCAGGATATTCGCTGGGTACTGGTGAGGAGGCAGACGCAACTATAGTTTATGGTGTAAATCATAAAATATTAAAAAAAAAGCATTTAATTGTTTCCAATTCTTCATGCACAACAAATTGTCTTGCACCTATTGCAAAAGTTTTAAATGATGAAATTGGAATAGTATCTGGCGTTATGAATACGATACACGCCTATACCAATGACCAAGTACTTAATGATGGATATCACAACGACTTAAGAAGAGCGCGAGCGGCGGCATTGTCTATGATTCCCACTAAAACTGGAGCCGCAAATTCTATAGGATTAGTTATACCTGAATTAGAGGGAAAATTAGATGGACTATCAGTGAGAGTTCCAACCAACAATGTTTCTTTAGTAGATTTAACTTTTATAGCTAAAAAAAAAACTTCAGTTAAAAACATAAATGAAATTATTAAAACTGCCTCAAAAGGCAGTTATTCTAATATTATTTCATTCAATACGGAGCAATTAGTGTCCATAGATTTTAACCGTAATCCATACTCTGCTATTTTTGACTCAACTCAAACAAGAGTAGCAAGTGATGGACGGCTTGTTAAAGTTTTAGCATGGTATGATAATGAATGGGGTTTTTCATGTCGAATGTTAGATACTTCTATCGCTCTAATGAGTGCTTAAATCATTAACAAATTGATTAAAAATAAATAATTGCTAAAAGTATCAAAAGTTGCGCCCTTAGCTCAGCTGGATAGAGCATCGGTTTTCTAAACCGAGGGTCAGAGGTTCGAATCCTTTAGGGCGCGCCAATTAAAATATATTATGGCAAAAATCTTAATTTTGGGTGCCGGAGCTATGGGTTCTGCTTTTTCAAATCCATGTATTGATCGAAACCATAATGTAGCAATAATCGGAACTCATTTAGAAGATCAACTTATTGAAAAAATAAATCAAAATAAAAAATTTCACCCAGCTTTAAAATTCAAGATTTCTAATAAAGTCCGAATACTTAAATTTTCATCTTTTTTTGATGAAGCTTATAATTCTGATATAATAATAATTGGTGTAAACTCAAGAGGCATCAACTGGGTATCAGATCAGATAAATATATTAGGAAATTATAATAAAGAAATTATTTTATTAACAAAAGGTTTACATTTATCTGAAGAAGGAAAGCTTGAAATATTAATTACAAAATTAAAAAAAATAATATTAAGTAAAAAAATCTCAGTCTCAGGGATAGCCGGACCTTGTCTTGCAAGTGGATTAGCAAATAGAGTTAACAGTAGCGTTGTTATTGTAAACGAAAATTTATCAAAAGCTAAAAAGTTAGCTAAAATGTTCAAAACAAAATATTACCACACAAACTTTTCTAGTGACGTGATAGGTGTTGAGGCGTCAGCAGCTTTAAAAAATATATACTCTATGATCATTGGAGCAGGTAAATATTTATCTGTAAAAAAAGAATTAAAATTAGACAACTCTAATAATTTTTTTAATCCACCGGGGGCTCTTATTTCACAATGTTTAAAAGAAATGATTTACGTAGTTGAAAAATTAGGTGGAAAAAAAGAAACAGTTTATGATCTTGCAGGATTAGGTGATTTATATGTAAGTTCGTTAGGAGGCAGAAATGCTTTGATGGGTAATTATTTAGGACAGAGCTATACATTTATCGAGGCTAAGAGAAAATTTATGAAAAATGATACTATTGAAGCGGCTGATTTAATATTTGATATTGGTAAAAAAATTTTAAAAATTTTTCCTAATTCAAAGTTGCCTTTAATGGTTTCGCTTACAAAATCCTTATTATTGAATAAAAAATTTACAATTAATTGGTCAAAAATTAATAATGGTTAAAAAATTTATAGTTTCAATTGATCAAGGAACTACCTCTACAAGATCAATCTTATTTAATACCCATGGTATGCCAGTTTTTACTTCACAAAGAGAATTTAAACAACTTTTTCCAAAAAATGGCTGGGTTGAACATAAACCCCAGGAAATTTGGGACACTACATTATTGACTTTAAAAGAAGTTTTTTTAAAATCTAAAAAACTTAGGGGAAAAGTTCTTACTATAGGAATAACAAATCAAAGAGAAACCACTATAATTTGGGATAAATTTACAGGAAAAGCGATTTATAATGCAATTGTTTGGCAGGATCGAAGAACTGCAAATTTTTGTGAGAGTTTAAAAAAAAGAAAAAAAGAAAAAATAATTAGTAAAAAAACAGGTTTATTAATCGATCCGTATTTCTCAGCTACAAAAATTCATTGGATATTAAATAATGTTCCTAAAGCTAAAAAACTACTTAAAGAAAAAAAACTTCTTTTTGGAACAGTTGATACTTTCTTGTTATGGAATCTAACGAATGGTAAAGTACATGCAACAGATGCTACCAATGCATCCCGTACAATGTTATTTAACATTAATTCTAATGATTGGGATAAAGATCTTTTAAAATTATTTGAAATTCCAGATCATATACTTCCAATTGTTAAAGACTCGTCAGATGATTATGGATTTGCAAAATTGAAATTTACAAAAGATGAAATTCCAATAAATTCTTTGATTGGAGATCAACAATCTGCAACAGTTGGGCAGTCATGTTTTGATAAAGGCTCTGTTAAAAGTACTTATGGAACCGGTTGTTTTGTATTAATGAATACCGGAAATAAAAAAATCATTTCAAAAAATAGGTTGCTTACTACAGTTTGCTACAGATTAAATAACAAAATAACTTATGCTTTAGAGGGTTCAATTTTCATAGCGGGAGCAGGCATTCAATGGTTAAGGGATAAAATTGGTTTTATAAAAAAAGCATCAGATACAGAAAATGTTGTTAAATCATTAAAATCAAATGGTGGAGTTTATTTAGTACCTGCTTTTACCGGCTTGGGTTCTCCTTATTGGGATAGTAAATCTAGAGGATTAATTTATGGACTAACACGAGATAGTGGGCCTGCGCAAATTGTAAGAGCAGTTATAGAAAGTGTAGCTTACCAAAGTTATGATTTATTTAAAGCAATGGAGCGGGATGGTCTAAAACCAAAAATTGTACGAGTTGATGGAGGCATGGTTACTAATAATTGGTTCTCCAAATTTTTATCAGATATTATAAATATTAAAGTAGATCGACCAAGAGTGATTGAAACTACCGCATTAGGAGCAGCTTATCTTGCTGGTCTAAAAATAGGAGTTTTTAAATCAATCAAAGATATTAAAAAAAACTGGAAGATCGACAAACATTTTTCACCTAGCATGTCAAAGTTGCATAGAAATACTCTTTTAGATGGGTGGACTAAAGCGATTAGAAAAACTTTGGCAAATTGACTCAATTAAAAGTTGAAAAAAATTTTTATATCAATTTTTATTTTTGTAAAATAAAATCCCTCTTAATTAAAACAAATATAAGGGGGAAATATGTTAATCGAAAAGATCAAACGATTAATTTTTAAATCCACTTTTTTTTTATTTGTATTTGCTTCATTATCATCTTTTAGTTTTGCAAATATTGATAATGCAAAAAAATGGATTGAGAAAGAATTCCAACTTTCAACTTTGACTAAAGATCAACAAATCAAAGAGATGGAGTGGTTCATAAAAGCTGCCGCTCCATTTAAAGGTATGGAAATAAATGTTTTATCCGAAACTATTCCAACTCATACATATGAGTCACAAGTTTTAACTAAAGCATTTCAAGAGATAACAGGAATAAAAGTAAATCATCAGCTACTTGGAGAAGGTGAAGTTGTACAGGCTGTTCAAACGCAAATGCAAACAGGCAGAAACCTGTATGATGCATACGTAAATGACTCTGATCTAATAGGAACACACTCTCGTCTTCAAGCAGCAGTCAATCTTACAGATTGGATGAAAGGTCCGGGCAAAGATGTTACTTCGCCAACACTTGATATTAATGATTTTATAGGAATCAAGTTTACAACTGGACCAGATGGTAAAATTTATCAATTACCTGACCAACAATTTGCCAATCTTTATTGGTTTAGATATGACTGGTTCAAACGACCTGATATTAGATCTCAATTTAAAGCTAAATACGGTTACGAATTAGGTGTTCCGGTAAACTGGAGTGCTTATGAGGATATTGCTAAATTCTTTTCTGAAGATGTTAAAAATATCGATGGAGTGAGAATTTATGGCCACATGGACTACGGCAAAAGAGCTCCTGATTTAGGTTGGAGAATGACTGATGCATGGTTATCAATGGCCGGCATGAGCAGCAAAGGTCTTCCAAATGGTGTTCCAGTTGATGAGTGGGGTATTAGAATGGAAAAAGGAACTTGTAATCCAGTTGGTGCTTCGATGAGTAGAGGTGGAGCAACAAATGATGCTGCTGCGGTTTATGCAATAACTAAATGGGATGAATGGCTAAGAAAGTACGCTCCTCCGGGTGCTGCTAGTTATGATTTTTATCAGTCACTTCCAGCTCTTGCATCAGGAAACGTGGCTCAGCAAATTTTCTGGTATACAGCTTTTACGCAAACTATGGTTGAACCAAAAAGCAAAGGAAATAAAACTGTAGATGATAAAGGAAATCCACTTTGGAGAATGGCACCTTCACCCCATGGCTCATATTGGCAAGAAGGTCAAAAAGTTGGATATCAAGATGTTGGAAGTTGGACTTTATTTAAGTCAACGCCAGTAGATAGAAGAAAAGCTGCTTGGCTTTATGCTCAATTTACAACATCTAAAACTGTATCATTAAAAAAAACTCATGTTGGTTTAACGCCAATTAGAGATAGTGATATCAGACATAAATCATTCACTGAAAGAGCTCCAAAACTTGGTGGTTTGGTAGAATTTTATAGATCACCTGATAGAGTTCAGTACACTCCAACAGGAATTAATGTACCTGATTATCCAAAACTTGCACAATTATGGTGGCAACAAATCGGAGATGTAAATTCTGGTGCTTTTACACCACAACAAGCGATGGATAGACTGGCTGCAGAAATGGATCAAGTAATGGCTAGAATGGAAGAGGATGATAAAAAAAATAAAACTTATGGTGGTTGCGGTCCGCGTCTTAATAAAGCAACAGACGCAGCTGCTTGGATAGCTAAAGGAGATGGTCCTAAGGCTAAAAGAAACGAAAAAGAGAAGCCAATTACAGTTGACTATGACGAGTTAGTCAAACGATGGGCTTCTTCACCTAAAAAATAATAATCTCAAATATAACCCGGGGAAAAAGTCAAATTCCCCGGGTATTGTTTTATGTCTTTAAATTTAACGAATATTTCAAAAAAAAATTTATTTGAGACACATATTTATTCATCAAATTTAATCTTAGAAAAAAATTCAATAAATGTTTTATTAGGGCCAACATTATCCGGAAAAACAACACTAATGAGACTTATCGCTGGTTTAGATGAACCAAGCACTGGAAAAATTTACTTTAACGAAAAGGATATTACTAAGGATAAAGTTCAAAAAAGAAATGTTGCGATGGTATATCAGCAATTTATTAACTATCCAAGTCTAACTGTTTACGAAAATATCGCCTCACCACTGAGAGTTTTAAAACATGAACCAGATTTTATACATCAAAAAGTTATTGAAGTTGCAAGTTTACTTAAGTTAAATAATTTTTTAGAAAAAAGACCTCACCAATTGTCAGGTGGTCAGCAACAAAGAACAGCTTTAGCAAGAGCACTAATAAAAAATGCAGATCTTATACTGCTAGATGAACCTTTAGCTAATTTAGATTTTAAATTAAGGGAAGAGTTAAGAGAAGAGCTTCCAAAAATTTTTACAAAAAGAGATTGCATTGTAATTTATGCAACCACTGATCCAATGGATGCCTTATTAATTGGAGGTAATACTATTGTTATAAACGAAGGAAAAATTGTTCAGTACGGTAAAACAATTGATGTTTATAAAAATCCTAGTGATTTGATTTCAGCTAAAGTTTTTAATGACCCACCACTAAACGTTTTTGAGAGTAGAATAAAAAATGGAATTGTGAATATCAATAATATTGAATTTCATTTAAGCAAAAGCGTTTCAAAAAATTTAAGTGGGAATTACAAAGTTTGTATAAGACCTCATCATCTTAAAAATAAAAAAGAAGAAATTGATGACGTTGAAATTGAGGGCAAAGTTAGAATTTGTGAAATAAATGGCTCAGAGACATTGATACATTTTGATTATAATAAATTAAATTATACAAGTCTGATAAATGGAATTTTTAATTATTCGATTCAAGACACTGTAAAATTTTATTTTAAGCCAAGTAATTGCCTAATCTTTAATTCTAATAATAAGATAACTGTTTGATGGCCAATATAAAATTAGAAAATATAAATCATAGTTATTCTTTAAAAACCGAAAATAATTCTTGGGCGGTTAAAAATATAAATTTAGAATGGGCCGATGGAGGAGCGTATGCATTGCTTGGGCCGTCTGGTTGCGGAAAAACAACCTTATTAAATATTATATCTGGTTTAATAACTCCAACTCAGGGTGTTATAAAATTTAATGATCTTGATATTTCAAATAAACTAACAATTGAAAGAGATATTGGACAAATATTTCAATTTCCTGTGATTTACGACACCATGACAGTGTATGAAAATTTAGCTTTTCCTTTAAAAAACAAAAAATTTGAGGAAGGTTTTATAAAAAAACAGGTACAAAAAATTTCAGAAATTTTAGATTTAGGAAGTATTTTAAATAACAATGCAAAAAATTTAACAGTTGATCAAAAACAGAAAATTTCACTAGGGCGAGGGTTAGTAAGACCTAAAGTAAATGCGTTGTTATTTGATGAGCCACTCACTGTCATTGATCCTCATTTAAAGTGGTTACTCAAATCCAAATTAAAAGAACTTCAAAAACAATTTAATACAACTATGATTTATGTAACGCATGATCAAACCGAAGCCTTAACTTTTGCAGATAAAGTTGTTGTAATGCATGAAGGTGAAGTAGTTCAGTCAGGCACACCTACTGAATTATTTGAAAAACCTAATCATTTATTTGTTGGTCACTTTATTGGTTCCCCAGGCATTAATATATTACCGTGTGAAATTAAAGAAAACTCAGCTTTTTTTTTAGATTATGAAATAAAAAAAAATGTAAATATTAAATCGATAAAAGATAAAAATATAAAAATAGGGATAAGACCTGAATTTATACATTTCAGTGAAATAGGAATACCTGTTGATATTATTTCTGTAAGATATTTAGGTAAATGCAAAATTGTTGATGTAGTAATAAGAAATATAAATCTTAAATTAGTTTTAAATGATCAAACTCACGTACCCGAAAAAAAAGCACATATAAAATTTAGTGAAAAATATACTTATTTATATTCAAACAACTACTTAGTTAATTAATTTTATGAATAAAGTTCAAAATAACAAAGCATGGTTTTTTATTTTACCAGTTATTTTTCTAGTAGCTTTTAACGCAGTAATACCGCTTATGACCGTTGTGAATTATGCATTTCAAGAAACTTTCAATAACAACATATTTACTTGGCAAGGCACTAAGTGGTTTGAAAACATATTAAGATCTGAACGTTTCTATGCAGCATTTGGTAGACAATTACTTTTTACCTTTATAATTTTATTAATTCAAATTCCTTTAGGAGTATTTATTGCTCTGTCGATGCCAAAGAAAGGATTTGGCGTTTCAATTTGCTTAGTATTAATGTCGATGCCACTACTTATTCCTTGGAACGTTGTAGGAGCAATGTGGAATATTTTTGCTTTACCTAGAATTGGATTTTTAGGTCACTATTTAGCTTTATTAGGTTTTGATTATAATTTTACTCAAAGTATCTACGCTGCTTGGTTCACAGTTATTTTAATGGATGTATGGCATTGGACTTCTTTAGTTGTCTTACTTTGTTATGCTGGATTATGCGCAATACCTGATCCTTTTTATCAGGCAGCAAAAATAGATGGGGCTAGCCGTTGGGCGGTGTTTAAATATATCGAGCTTCCAAAAATGAAAAAAGTCTTAACAATTGCAATATTGTTAAGATTCATGGACAGTTTCATGATCTATACAGAACCATTTGTGCTAACTGGAGGAGGCCCTGGTAATGCAACAGCATTTTTATCAATCGATCTTGTAAAAATGGCACTTGGGCAATTTGACTTAGGTAATGCCGCCGCAATGTCATTAGTTTACTTTCTAATTGTTCTTTTACTTAGTTGGATTTTTTACAGCGTGGTTATGAAAGGTGAGGATAAATGAAATTTAAATGGATAATTCCAACTTTGTATATAATTTTTTTAATGCTTCCAATTTATTGGTTACTTAATATGTCCTTCAAAACTACTAATGAAATAATTAATACATTTTCGCTTTGGCCGATTAACTTTACTTTTGAAAATTACATTAAAATTTTCACTGACTCAACTTGGTACATGGGATATTTCAATTCATTAGCTTATGTTCTTTTAAATACAATTTTATCAGTAACTGCTGCACTTCCTGCGGCTTACGCTTTTTCAAGATATAAATTTGTAGGGGATAAACATTTATTTTTTTGGCTGTTGACTAATCGAATGGCGCCACCAGCTGTATTTGCATTACCTTTTTTTCAATTATATTCATCGATTAATTTATTTGACACTCATATTGCGGTTGCTTTGGCACATTGTTTGTTTAATATTCCCTTAGCTGTTTGGATATTAGAGGGGTTTATTTCTGCAGTTCCTAAAGAGTTAGACGAAACTGCATATATTGATGGATACTCATTTCCAAGATTCTTTATTAAAATATTTATACCAACAATTACAGCAGGAATAGGTATTGCTTGCTTTTTTTGTTTTATGTTTTCATGGGTTGAATTATTACTTGCAAAAACTTTAACTTCAGTTGAAGCAAAACCAATTGCTGCAACTATGACTCGTACAGCAAGTACAGCAGGATATGAATTAGGTTTACTTGCGGCCGCAGGTTCACTTACAATATTACCTGGAGCATTTGTTATTTATTTTGTTCGAAATTATATTGCAAAAGGTTTTGCGCTAGGGAGAGTTTAATGAACGAAAATAATTTACTCAGAGATTATATAATTAAGGTAACCACTTGGCCGGGGACAAAAGAACAAGATGAACAGACATTAACAACAAATTCTTGGCCTGTAGAGAGCGAGGAAATTATTAATAGTATATTTAATTTTTCATGGATGGCATGGACTTGGCAAACTGCCTTATTTTTTCTTTTTATTTTAATTTCACTTATTTTCATGACGATTTGGGAAATTAGATCTCCAGGAGGACATCCTCGAAAAGGAATAATTGGTTTAAACACAACAAGAGGGGATAGATTGTTTATATCTTTATTAGGTTCAGCCTTTATTCATTTTTTCTGGTTATTTTTTTTTAGTAATTTTTTATGGATTGCAACAATTTTATCTATTCTTTATTTTTTAATTGTATTTAGATATTTTTGATTTGAAGACATTTTATACTTATTTATTAATCTCAAGGTTATCTTCGGGAAAAAATATTTCATACGCAGGTTATACGAACAACATAAAAAAAAGATTGATTTTGCACAATACAGGCAGAGGAGCAAAATTTACAAAAGGGAGAGAATGGTTCTTAATTTACAAAAAAAAATTTAAAAGTAGATCCCTCGCTATGAAACATGAACATTTATTAAAAAAAAATAGAATTTTTAGACAAAAAATTTTAAAGAAGGTTAGCAAATACAACCATGGATTGTAAATAAATTATTAATCTTTTAAGTAATAAATTTCTTAAGTATAAAAGTTGATCAACTTAACCAAAAAAAAAAAATGAAAAAAATTACAATTAATTCATTTGCTACTATAGCTTTTGTTGTAACTTTTATATTTACAACTTTTAATGCTAATGCAAATCAAACTAGAGAGGCTGTAGTGAAGCGAGGCAACGTAAATTGCGGAGTATCACAAGGTGTACCTGGCTTCTCAAACCCTGATGCATCAGGAAATTGGTCAGGAATAGACGTTGACTTATGCAGAGCAGTTGCTGCCGCTGTATTAGGCGATGCAAAAAAAGTTAAATACTTTCCATTAAGCGCAAAAGACAGATTTGAGGTTTTGAAAGCCGGCGAGATTGATATGCTAGCTAGAAATACTACATGGACTCTTGCTAGAGATGGTGGTCTTGCACTTGATTTTGTAGGTGTAAATTTTTACGATGGCCAAGGCTTTATGGTTAGAAAAGCTGCAAACATCAATTCAGCAAAAAAACTAAATAATGCAAAAGTTTGTGTTGAAACAGGAACAACAACTGAGCTTAATCTAAGAGATTATTTTAATGCTAACAAGTTAAAATATGAGCCAGTTTCGTTTACTAAGGCTGATGAAGCAGTAGCTGCATATGATGCAGGTAGATGTGACTCTTATACGACTGACAAGTCTGGTCTAGCAGCAAATAGAACTAAGACAAAAAACCCAGCAGATCACGTGATATTGCCAGAAACAATTTCAAAGGAGCCATTAGGGCCTGTTGTTAGAGGTAATGATGAGAACTGGGCAAACATCGTGAGATGGTCATTAAATGTAATGATAGAAGCTGAGGAATTTGGTGTTACTGCAGGTAATGCAGACTCATTAAAGTCAACTGACAACCCAGTGATTAAAAGACTTCTAGGTGTTGAAGGTGAGACTGGAAAAAATCTTAGTTTATCAAATGAGTGGAGCATAAATATAATTAAACAGGTAGGAAACTACGGTGAAAGTTATGAAAGAAATGTAGGTCCAAAAACCCCTGTTGGATTACCAAGAGGACTAAACCAACTTTGGTCTAAAGGTGGAATATTATACTCACCTCCTGTAAGATAATTTTTCTACTTTTTTTTAAGGGCCGCTACTAAGCGGCCTTTAAAGTTTAAAATAATGCTTGGTATAAAAAATCAAATCTTAAAAAATTTACAACCAAGATATTTAATCCCACAAGTTTTACTGATAATCATCTTTGTAGGTATAATTTATTATTTTACTAATAACGCTGGGATAAATATGAAAGCCAGAAATATTTCCTCTGGCTTTGATTTTTTAAATACAAACTCAGGATTTGATGTCCAGTTTAGTTTAATTCCTTACTCTGGTTCTTCAAGCTATGGAACCGCATATATCGTTGGTTTACTAAATACTCTTTTAGTTGCATTTGTTGGAATAATATTTGCAACAATAATTGGCTTTATTATAGGAATATCTAGACTATCAAGTAATTGGTTGCTCAATAAGTTTGCAGCAGTTTATGTTGAGTTATTTAGAAATTTACCTCTAATCTTACAAATCTTCTTTTGGTATTTTGCTGTCTTAAGGGCTTTGCCAGAGACAAAAGATAGTATTACTTTTTTTAATGCAGTTTTTATTAATCTTCAGGGCATTTATATACCAAAATTTATATTTAAAAATTTTCACTTCTTTGCTTATGGATTTGTAATCGCTTTAATTACAATTTTCCTATTATGGTATTTTTCAAAAAAATTATTTTATGAGAAAGGTATTGCCCTTCCCGTATTTAAATATTCTGTTTTTATTATACTAGTACTTCCCGTAATTTTTTCTTTTATAGGCGGTACAACTTACCTTGTTGAATATCCTATTCTTAAAAAAAATTATGGAATTTCAAATTTTGTTGGTGGTATAAAGCTAGTTCCAGAATTTATAGCTTTAGCATTATCATTGTCAATTTATACTGCCGCTTTTATTGCAGAAAACGTAAGAGCAGGAATTTTGGCAATAAGCAAAGGACAAAAGGAGGCAGCAAAATCATTAGGTTTTAATAACTCCCAAAGTTTAAAATTAATCATAATTCCACAGGCGTTAAGGGTAATT
>Ga0194129_10004575_pt1 | contig 18265 bp, 19 predicted proteins | sample TA2KigCa35mmetaG_FD_150862 | JGI IMG/M metagenome (GOLD analysis project Ga0194129, IMG submission 150862) | Freshwater microbial communities from Lake Tanganyika, Tanzania - TA2015038 Kigoma Deep Cast 35m | ecosystem: Environmental > Aquatic > Freshwater > Lake | place: Tanzania: Lake...
GCCGCCGCCAGCGGCACCCCATCGCTGAGACCTTCCGCTCTGATGATGCGGCCGTCGTAGCCCCCCTCGCGCAGCAGCCCTTCAAACGGCGCCTGGGCGGCGCCGTAGAGCACCACCGCTTGGCTCTGCCTGGTGAGCGCCGCAACCCAGCTGGAACCATCGCCCAGCTTGGCTTCGCCCCCCGCCAGCACCACCAGAGGGCCCTGCAGCGCCTGCAGGGCCACCTCGGCGGCGTCGTAATTGGTGGCCTTGCTGTCGTTGTAGTAGCTGATGCCGTCGAGCTGCCGCAGCAGCTCCAGGCGGTGCGGCACCCCCGGGAAGCGGGCCAGGGCGGCCTCCATCTGTGGCCCGCTGAGCCCGGCGGCAAGCCCCGCCGCCACCGCCATCAGCATGTTCTGGCGGTTGTGGGCCCCCGGCATCGCCAGGCAGTCGGCGGCCATCAGGTCGTCGGCGGTGGTGTTGTCAGCCTTGACGTCGCGGCGATGCCAGACGCGCTCGTGCTCGATCCACAGCGAGGGCTGCAGGCTTGGCGGCAGGTGCTCCCTGGGGCCTGCCGTCACCCAGAAGGCTGCATCCCAGCTGGCCGCGTGGGCACGAAGATCGGGATCGTCGGCGTTGAGGATGCGCAGGCTGCTGCGCTCCAGCAGGCCGCGCTTGATGGCTCGGTAGGCGTCCACGCTGCCGTGGCGCTCGAGGTGATCCGGCGTGAGGGTCGTCCAGATGCCGATCTGCGGTGCAATCTCGGGCGCGGCTTCGATCTGGTAACTGCTCAGTTCCATCACCAGCCACTGCGGTGGTCTGCTGCTGGAGAGGCAACGCTGCAGCACCAGCTCGGCTGCGGAATTGCCAACGTTGCCTCCCATTGGGGCGTCGATGCCCGCCTGGTTGAGCAGATGGCTCACCAGATGGGTCACGGTGGTCTTGCCATTGGTGCCGGTGATGCCGATCCACGGCACCCCGGCGCTGCTGCGCCAGGCCGAGACCAGTTCGCCATGAACGCTGATCCCCTGCTGCCGCAGCTGGATCAGCAGGGGATGGTCCCAGTGCATGCCCGGACTCACCACCACCGCCGCTGGCAGGGCCGCTGCTTCGCTCCAGCGGGTGGGCTCCAGGGAAGCCCCCAGTTCCACCTGGATGCCCTCGGCCCGCAGCCCAGCCGCCCGCTGCTCCAGCGCAGCCGAGTGGTGCTGCTCCAGCAGCAGCACCGGCCTGCCCTGGGCCCGCAGCAGCCGGGCGGCGCCGATGCCCGAACGTCCCAACCCGATCACGACCTGCAGATCGCTTGTGCTGGAAGGCATCTCCACAATCAAATGGGCGATACTGGAATCGAACCAGTGACTCCTACCGTGTCAAGGTAGTGCTCTACCTCTGAGCTAATCGCCCGCTGCGGCCAGGCGCTTGGGCGCCGATCCGACAGCGGCAACTTAGCAGCGGGCCTGCCGCGTCCTGATCGGGCCTCAGCGGCGTGTGAGCTCCACGCGCCAGCGCTGTTTCTGGGTCCGTTCAGCCTTCTCCAGCACCAGCTCGCCCCGGTTGTGCAGCTGCACCCGATCGCCACAGCGCAGTTCCCTGCTGGGACTGGTGGTCGGTTGCCAGTTGATGCGCACGGCGCCGGAGCGGATCAGTTCGGCCATGCGGCTGCGCGACAGGCCGAACCCAGCGGATCCCACGGCATCGAGCCGCAGCGAGGCCTCGACACAGCTGAATTGCCTGGCCTTGCGCGGCGGTGGACAGTGCAGGCTCTTCAGCGGTCGCCGCTGGATCAGGGTGCGCACGCTGCGCACGTCCACCTCCTGTCCATCCAGCGCTTGCGCGGCGCTGCTGTGGGCGACGGCCTGGGCCCCTCGATCGCCCCGCAGCCAGAGGTCGCCCAGGCTCTCCTCAGGGATGCCGGCGGCGCAGAGCGCTCGGCGAAAGTCGGTGGTTTCGGCTGGGTCAAACAGAAAATTGCCCAGCAGCTCTAGACCCTCGAGATCCTGGTTGCCCAGCGCTTCGAGGTCGTGGGCCGCCTCGGCGTGGACCAGCACCAACCGCTGCCGCTCCGCCCCCTCGTAGCCGCCCCAGCGGTGCAGCTTCAGATCGCTGAGGCTGCCAAGCTCGCCCAGGGCCGACTCCTGGGCGCCGCCATCGAGGAACCCCGTCCATTGCGGTTGCCAGCTGCGCTGCGCCGTTTCAGCGAGCTCAAGCACGGCGGCCTGCATCAGTTGTCGCCCAGCCGCACCACCGCCAACGGGCGGGCCTGCTGCAGCAGTTTCCAGGGTATCTCGTAGCCGGCTCTGGTCTCGGCCAGCAGCAGCCAATTGCCTTCATCGAGGCGGTTGCGCAGGCTGCGCAGGCGGTCGTCTTCCTCGGAGCTCACGCTGGCGGCGGCGGCAAAGCTGCCCATCCAGCCCGAGAGCATGCCGGCGATCCCCCCCAGCAGGTGCTGGCTCCAGGCCCCCGCAAAGGCGAAGGTGTCGAGATCGGTGATGTAGGTGAAGGTGAGGCCGGCGACAAACCCGAACGGCGTCAGCCACAGGGCCATGCGCCGTTGCCGTTGGCGTCGTTTGGCAGCGGGGTTGAGGTCGTCGACCTGGGCGAGGGGCTGCTCTCCCTCCCCGATTCGCACCAGCTGAGCCAGCGGCGGAGTGTGCTGGCTCAGCTGGTGATGCAGTTGCTCGAGCTGCTCGTGCTGTTTGAGCACCACCACCACCCGCGTTGCCAAGGTCCAAGCCCGTTGATTGGATCCGATTCTCGCTGCTCACTACACTGCACCGCCGGCTCACTCCACCGCAGCGCCGGGCATGCCCAAGGTTCTCGTCTCAGACCCCATCGACCAGGCGGGGATTGACATTCTCTCGCAGGTGGCCCAGGTGGATGTGCGCACTGGCCTGCCGCCGGAGCAGCTGGCCGGACTCATCGGCGAGTACGACGCGTTGATGATCCGCTCGGGCACCCAGGTGACGGCCGAGATCATTGCCGCTGCCGACAAGCTGCGCATCATCGGCCGGGCCGGCGTGGGGGTCGACAACGTCGATGTGCCCGCCGCCACCAAGCGCGGGGTGCTGGTGGTCAACTCACCGGAGGGCAACACCATCGCCGCCGCCGAGCACGCCCTGGCGCTGATGCTGTCGCTGTCGCGCCACGTGCCCCACGCCCACGCCAGCACCATGGCCGGCGGCTGGGACCGCAAGACCTACGTCGGCAACGAGCTCTACAAGAAGAAGCTGGGCGTGGTGGGCCTGGGCAAGATCGGCTCCCACGTGGCCCGGGTGGCGCGGGCCATGGGCATGGAGGTGCTGGCCTACGACCCGTTTGTGTCAGCGGAGCGCGCCCAGCAGATGCAGGTGCGGTTGTCGGCGCTGGCCGATCTGTTTGCCGAGGCTGATTACGTCAGCCTGCACCTGCCGCGCACCCCCGAGACCGAGAACCTGGTCAACGCCGAGCTGCTGCGCACGATGAAGCCCACGGCGCGGTTGGTCAACTGTGCTCGCGGCGGCATCGTTGATGAGGCCGCCCTGGCGGCCGCGGTGGAGGCTGGCACGATTGCCGGTGCCGCCCTCGACGTGTTCGCCAAGGAGCCGTTGGCGGCTGAGTCGTCCCTGCGCAGCGTGCGGGAGCGGCTGATCCTCACCCCCCACCTGGGCGCATCCACCGAAGAGGCCCAGGAGAATGTGGCCATCGACGTGGCCGAGCAGATCCGCGACGTGCTGTTGGGGCTGCCGGCCCGCAGCGCCGTCAACATCCCCGGTCTGAGCTCGGAGGTGATGGAGCAGCTCAAGCCCCACCTGCAACTGGCCGAGACCCTGGGCCAGCTGGTGAGCCAGCTGGGTGGCGGCGCCATCGACTCCCTGGAGGTGCGCCTGCAGGGCGACTTCGCGGCCCATCCGGCCCAGCCGCTGGTGGTGGCTGCCCTCAAAGGGGTGCTGTCCACAGCCCTGGGCGACAGCATCAACTACGTGAACGCCAGCCTCGAGGCCAAGGAACGCGGCATTCAGGTGCTCGAGATCAAGGATGAATCCAGCCGTGACTTTGCCAGCGGCTCGTTGGAGCTCATCTGCCGCAACCCCCAGGGCAGCCACAGCGTCACCGGAGCGGTGTTTGCCGATGGCGAGCTGCGGGTGGTGACGATCGATGAGTTTCCGGTGAACGTGGCCCCCAGCCGCCACATGTTGTTCACCCGCCACCGCGACATGCCCGGCATCATCGGCCAGCTGGGCTCATTGCTGGGCGAGCACAACGTCAACATCGCCTCGATGCAGGTCGGCCGCCGCATCGTCCGTGGCGATGCGGTGATGGTGCTCAGCGTCGACGATCCGATCCCGGCGGATCTGCTGGCTTCGATTCATGCGATCACCGGCATCCAGCAGGCCCACCCGGTGACCCTCTGATGGGGCTCACGTGGTGGCGGCTGGAGATGGCCGCCCCGCCCGAGCTCGAAGAATCGCTGCTGTGGAAGCTCCCCCAGCTGGGCATCCATCGGGTGGCGCTGCAGCACCGTCCCGACGCCCCCCAGCAGCGCCAGCTGGTGGCCTGGCTGCCGGCCAGCGAGTGGCCCGACACCGAGCGCCAGCACCTGGCTGGGGCCCTGGCCCCGTTGGCGGCCACCTTTGGGCTGCCCCTGCCAGAGATCAGCTGGACGCAGCAGCCCGACGAAGACTGGAGCCTCAGCTGGAAGCAGCACTGGCAGCCCGATCCGGTGGGCGATCGCTTGCTGATTCTGCCGGCCTGGCTCGACTGCCCGAGTGAGCATGCCCAGCGGCTGCTGATTCGCATGGATCCGGGCAGTGCCTTTGGTACCGGCAGCCATCCCACCACCCGCCTCTGCCTCGAGGCGCTGGAGGGCCTGGCCGCCGAGCGCGGTGGTCAGCTGGGCGGCCTGCAGGTGGCCGACCTGGGCTGCGGCAGCGGCGTGCTGGGGCTGGCGGCCCTGCGCCTGGGTGCCGCGGCCGTGGCGGCCGCCGACACCGATTCGCTGGCGGTGAGCGCCACCCGCGACAACGCCGCCCTCAATGGCCTGAGCCGCCAACTCCAGGTGGTGCAGGGCTCGGCCAGCGAGCTGGCGGCGCTGCTGCCCCAGGGCCCGGCGGATCTGCTGCTCTGCAACATCCTGGCGCCGGTGATCGAGGCCCTCAGCCCCAGCTTTGAGGCGCTGCTGGCCGCCGGCGGTGTTGGCGTGCTCAGCGGCCTGCTGGTGGAGCAGGCGCCGCGGCTGCAGCAGGTGCTCGCCGAGCAGGGGTGGCAGGCCGATCTGGCGGCCACACAGGGCCCCTGGGGCCTGCTGGTGTTACATAAGGCACGCTGATCGGTGATCCGCGTTTGATTGGGCTTCCCGGGGCCGCGGTCCAAAAACAGCAGGAAAGGCCGGTGGGCGATGTATGAAGGGCGAGTCCTACAGGCCCGGTCAACGGGTGCCTGTGAGCCCCAATTCCTTTCATGGCTTCCTACAAGGTCACCCTCATCAACGAGAGCGAAGGCCTCAACAAGACCATCGAGGTTCCTGACGACCAGTACATCCTTGATGCAGCTGAAGAGCAGGGCATCGACCTGCCCTACTCCTGCCGCGCTGGCGCCTGCTCCACCTGCGCTGGCAAGATCACCGCTGGCACCGTCGACCAGAGCGATCAGAGCTTCCTGGATGACGACCAGATCGAAGCCGGTTTCGTGCTGACCTGCGTCGCCTACCCCACCAGCGACTGCACCATCAAGACCCACGCCGAAGAAGAGCTCTACTGAGCGTTCATCCCCAATGCTGGGTCGAGTCACCTCTTTGATTCGACCCGCTGCATCTGCCACCCTTCGAGGTGGCTTTTTGTTGGCCAACCGTTTGGTGATCCGCACCGTCCATGGTTCAAGACCTGCTCGAACCCGGCAGTGAACACACCAGCCCTGGAGGTCAGTACAGCTTTCGGGTGCTGGGTCCGTGCTGCCGGTTGTTTGATCGCGAGGAGCTGCCCTGGCCGTGCTGCCGCCTGGCCTGGCGCAGCAAGGAACCCAGCTGGCGCCGCATCGGGCGTCGTTTTGTGGCGGACCTGGCCGCCCGCCGCTGCCCCTCCTATGCGGTGGAGCTGCTGCAACCCGGAACCCGCCCCACCCGCACCGTGATCACCCTGTTTGCCCAGCGGCTCTCGGGTGGGCTGCAGGAGTGGTGGTACAGCAAGCAGCCGTCGTCCTGCGAGCCTGGCAATGTGGCACCACCTGCGTGCTGAGCCAGGTTTGTGGTGGAGAGCGAGAACGCCCTGGCGCTTGCCTCCCGTCCGCTGGATGACCAGAGCGGAGCGAGCAGAGGCTTTAGAACGAGATCCCCAGGGAGATTGTCACGGCAGTGATGTTGCCCAGATCGGTTCGCCCGTAGGGTTGGACCAGATATTGAACGCTTGGCTGGATGAACATCCAGGTCGTAAGTTTGGCGGAGTAGCCAACTTCAATCACATATTGAATTCCTGTGTTGTTGCACGAGGCCAGGGCTGTGCAGGATTGAGACAGCCTGTTCCAGGCTTTAGCCCCTTCGGTCATGTTCACAAGTCCAATCCCTGCCATGAAGACATCGCTATTGCGCCCAGGGATCAGGCCTTCATACCCGAGGCCGGCCACATAGGTGTTTCGTAGCAGGTTGGCGTAATCGTGGAAGTACTGGGTTGTCTTCACAAATGCCGTCAGGCCCTGGTTGTAGCTGCCTTTTTCTCTGAATAGCATCGATTCGGCGGTTATATAAAAGCCGCCGTTGAAGCCGTAGGCGCGACGTGGTAGGCCTGTGAGCTGAAAAGGATTGCCATTGATGTCCAGGTAATTGCTGAACAGTTCTGCTGTGCTGAACTGTCCGCCAAGGTGGATGAGCCAGGGCAGCCCAAAATCCTTTTTGTTGGCACTGTAGGTGCCACCCTTGAAGCTGAGCTGGACAACGCCTTCAATGCCATTGTTGTTGTCGAGAAACCAGGTTAGGCCGCGTCTGTTGTCAATTCCGGATGAAGGGTCGTAATAGCCGGCTCCAACCTGGGCTCTGAATTCTGTGTTGTCATTAATGATGTGTTGCCATTGCACACCCAAAGGTGCGGTTGGATAGATGGGGCCTCGCCCCGTGAATTTGTTTGTGCCGAGGCTGCCAGGCTCGTCAAATGTCCAGAAATTGAACATCGCCGCCAGCATTGACTTGTTGAAATTGATCCAAGGATAAATATTGCCAACTCGCACGAAATTCTGCATGCCTTTTCCGTAGCTCTGCTGAAGCCAGATCTCAAAGACCCTGAAGCCCTGGTATTGGGATGCTGAATTGGCCGTGCCGCCATTGTCTCGAGCGGTGCCTACGTCGTAGTAGAAATTGCCATGCACGGATTGTGTGCTTATCGGGGTCAGGGCATTGCCAAATAACCAAATGGGCTTGCTTTCTGGCCACGCAAACGAAAAGTGAAGTTGCCCACCTTTCCAGTCTTTCTTGACGAGTTCTGAATAGAAGTCAAGACCGTAGAGTTGGACGTAGTTTTGCTGATCGGTGACGTTTGGCGGCGATGACCTGACTGCTGGGGTGGTAGATAGATTGCTCTGAACGATATTGAGGTTGTCAAAGCCAAGGCAGCCGTAAATGTCGACGCCAAATTTGTAGAGGTCAGACCTTAACTTCCCCCAGTCTCCCGTCATGAAATCCCGCTTGAAAAAGTCGGAGTTCTTAGCCCTGGGTAAGATCACCTCCGGCCTTAGATAGGAATCCAGTCGGCGGTAAGTCGATGGAGTCTTGAGGTGGCGTAAGGCATCACAGCGAATTTGCTGGGTAGGCTTGTAATCTTCGTCGCGAAGGGGAATCCCAAACAGGGATTGAAAGCTGGGTTCTTGCTTATCGCGTAATTCGTCTCTTTGAAAGCGTTGTTCTTTCTGTTCGCGATCGGGCTGCTCGCCAGCTTCGCGGATCCGTTCGGATGCCACGCCGTCCTTCCCAGGGGGCTCATTGCTCGACGTGTTGTCTGCTGAGGCGGCAAAGGGAATGCCGAGCAGGGCTGCAAAGACAATGGCGCGTGACCTGGCGAAGCTGCTCACGATTTGAAGCCTGAGTCGGTTGATCCTAGTCGCTCTTTATTGCATTGGTTGTCTCAGACGTAAAAAAAAGACCCAGGCTTTCGCCCGGGTCTTTTGAAAATGTGGCTGGGTGAGCTTGGACTTGCGATTGCGGGGGGGGGCTGACGGATCGGCCAGGCAATTCCCGCCCAAGGGATGCTCAGAACAGTTGATGGTCAGAAATAGATCTTGCCGCCACCCCACTGCACGCCTTGCACCTTGGGGGCTACCAGGATGTAGCCGGCCATGAGGCGTAGATCTTCATCGTCGAGATCGCGCATCTTCACAAACACATCGCTGCTGCGCAGGCTGGGGTGCACGTCGGCGATCGAGTATTCGCCGTCGTACGAGGTGGGGTCCTTCATGTAGTCCACCAACGCGGCGACATTGTCGCGCGACGGGGTGGCCAGGGCCAGGGTCTCGGGGTCGAGACCCACGTTCTGGTTGGTCTTGGTGATCCCGCCGGCGTGGCACTCGCCGCAGCTGTTGTTGAACAGCTTGCGGCCGGTTTTGACCTCCTGCTCGCTGAAGGTCACCAGAGTGCCGTCGAGGGTGGCCGGCACGGTGAGCTGATCAGCACTCCATTGGGCGGCCAGGGCCTCTCCGCCGAAGCCGGTGCACAGCAGCAGAGCCAGAGGGAGCACCAGCAGGGCGCGGCCAAGGGCGCGAGCTGCTGTCGAAACGAGACGGGCCATGGGAGAAGCCTGAACGGAGTTCTTGTATCACGGCGGAAGGGTCCGCCGGGCCAGAAACACGTGAACTGTTGCAGGCCTACTCAGGAGCATTCGGATCTGCGGCGGCCTCCGCCGGCGTCACCTCGATGCTGAGAAAATCCTTGGCCACGCTGGTGTTGGCGAAGATGGCCTGGGCTTCGGCCACCAGGTCGTCCGGGGTCATTGGGTTGCCTGGCATGTAGCGCGGGCTCAGGTGGGTGAGCACGAGCTGTTTGACCCCTGCTTCCAGCGCGGTCTGGGCGGCCATGGTGCTGGTCGAGTGCTGGCGGGCAATGGCCATCTCTGCTTCGCCATGGGAGAACGTGCTCTCGTGGATCAGCAGGTCGGCGCCGCGGGCCAGCGCCACGGCGGCCTCACAGAAGACGGTGTCGGTGCAATACACGACGCTGGCGCCGGGCCGCGGCGGCCCGCACAGGCTGGCGCCGTTGATGATGCGGCCGTCTTCGAGGCTCACGTCCTGGCCGGCTTTCAAGCGCGCATACACCGGCCCAGGGGGGATGCCCAGACTGCGGGCCCGCTCCATGTCGAAGCGGCCGGGGCGTGGTTTCTGGTCCACCCGGTAGGCGTAGGCCGGCACCCGGTGGGTCAGGGGGGCGCAGCGCACCTGCAGGTCGGCATCGTCGAGCAGCACGGCCCCGCTGGCGGCGGCCTGCCGCACCCGGTGGGTGCGCAGGGGATAGCCGATGCGGGTCGAGCTGGTGCGCAGCACGCCTTCGAGATAGTCGCGCAGCAGATCGGGGCCGTAGAGGTCGATGCCCGGGCAGGCGCCCGCCAGCCCCAGGCTGGCCAGCAACCCGGGCAGGCCAAACACATGGTCGCCGTGCATGTGGGTGATGAAGATGCGCCGCAACTGGCTCACCCGCAGCTCGCTGCGCAGAAACTGATGCTGGGTGGCCTCACCGCAGTCGAACAGCCACAGCTCGCTGCGCTGCGGCAGCCGCAACGCCACCGACGACACGTTGCGACCGCGGGTCGGCACGCCCGAACTGGTGCCCAAAAAGGTGACCTGCACGGCCCAAACGCCTCTGGCGCATGCTGCCACGGCCGACACAATGGGGCGATGCCTCTCCACCGGCTGCCACTGCGGCGGGCGTTGCCCCTGGCCCTGCTGGCCCAGAGCCTGGCGCTGCCGGGCTGGGCCCAGTTGGTGCCGGCCCCCAGGGCCGTGCTGGGTCCGCTGGCCATCAACCGTGTTGCCACAGTGGCGGGTCCGGATTTGCGGGTGCTGCTGCAGCAGGGCGTGCAGGTCCGGGTCGAAGCCAGCGCCCAGCCCCTGCTGCTGCGTGGCGCTGATGGCGCCGTGCTCGGCACCCTGCCGCCAGGGCAGATGCTGGTGCTGGGCCCTGACCCGGCCACGCCGGCTGGCCTGGTGCGTCTGGATGCTGCGGCCCTGGCGTCGCCGGCTGTCCTTGGCTCAGGGGCTGCGTCGTTGGGGGCCGAGCTCTGGATCGAGCCCGCCAGCGCCGACAGCTTGATCCTGGTGCAGCAGCGCCGCTATCGCGGCCGTCTTCAGGTGCGCCGCCTGGGCGACAGCCTGCAGGTGATCAACCACATCGCGCTCGAGGCCTACCTGCCCAGCGTGGTGGGCAGTGAGATGCCCGCCAGCTGGCCGCAGCCGGCCCTGCGGGCCCAGGCGGTGGCTGCTCGCACCTATGCCCTGCGGCAGCGCCGCCCTGGGGAGCCCTTTGATCTGCAGGCCACGGTGGCCAGCCAGGTGTACAAGGGCGTCGACAGCGAAACCGAGTCCACCCGTGAAGCGGTTGCGGCCACCCGCGGCCAGGTGCTCACCTACGGCGGCGCCCTGATCGAGGCGGTGTTTCACAGCAGCAGCGGCGGCAGCACCGAAGCCAGTGGTGAACTCTGGGGCCAGCAGCTGCCCTATCTGGTCGCCGTGCCCGATTTTGACGACGACTCACCCGTGCGCAGCTGGCAGGAGCGCTTCGAGCCCGACCAGCTGCGTCAGCTGTTTGCCGAAACCGGCGGTGTGCAGGCCCTGGCCGTGATTGCGCGCAGCGCCAATGGGCGCGTGCGCGAGCTGCGCATCCAAGGGCCCCTGAGGGCCGTGACCCTGACGGGGGCGCAGCTGCGCAAGCGTCTGGGTCTGCGCAGCACCTGGATCGAGCTGGAGCTGGTCCAGCCGCCCGCGCTGGGGCAGCGTTGGCCCGCCGACGCGTCGCTGGTTGCGCCAGTTGAACCGGGAGGCTTGCCGCTGGTCGCTCCACCTCCGCCTCTGCAGCCCTCTCAGCCGCCGCCGCTGGCCGGATTGCTGGTCCGGGGACGCGGCTACGGGCACGGCATCGGCATGAGTCAATGGGGCGCTTATGCCCTGGCCCGGCGCGGTGCGGCCTACCCCACCATCCTGAGCCACTACTACCCCGGAACCCAGTTGGATGCCTTCCGGGATCCCTGACGCGGCCCTGGTGCGCCTGGGCGATGCCTCCGCCGTGGCCGAGTGGGTCGCTGAGCGGCTGCTGCAGGCGCGCCTTGACTGGCCTGACAAACCCTTGGGGCTCGCCACCGGCCGCACGATGGAGCCGGTCTATCGGGCCCTGGTGGCCCGGGTGGAGGGCTGGCCGGCGGCCCGGCGCGATGCCGTGCTCAAGGGCTGGCGCAGCTTCAATCTCGATGAGTACGTGGGGCTGGGCCCGGAGGACCCTGGTGCCTTCACAGCCGAGATGCGGCGGCAGCTCGGCAGGCCCCTGGGGCTGGAGCCCCGGCAGCTGCGTCTTCCCGATGGCCTGGCGTCTGACCCGCTGGCTGAGGCCGCGCAGTACGGGGCCGAGCTCAGGGCTGCAGGCGGCATCGGCCTGCAATTGCTGGGGCTGGGTCTCAACGGCCATGTGGGCTTCAACGAACCGCCCTGCGGCCCACAAGCCGCTTGCCGTTGTGTGCTGCTCAGCGCGGCCACCCGTGCCCAGAATGCCGCCGCCTTCGGCGCTGATCCTGCGGCCGTGCCGTCGCGGGCGATCACCTTGGGTCTGGCCGAGATCCTGGCCGCCCAGGAGCTGCTGCTGGTGGTGACCGGTGCCGGCAAGCGCAGCATCCTGGCCCGGTTGCTCCATGGGGCTCCAGACCCGGAGCTCCCGGCCAGCTGGCTGCAGCAGCATCCACGCCTGAGCGTGGTGGTGGACCAGGCGGCCTGGCCGGGCTGACTGTTGCCAGCGCCGGGCCCCTGATGATTGCTGAGCCGGCGGTAGTCAACGCAACATCAAGGTCTCATCGGCCTCCAGGTTGGAGGCCACGCTGCGCACGTCGTCAAGGCCCTCGAGCGCATCAAGCAGCTTCAGGCATTGCTGCAGGCTCTCGGGCTCGCTCAAGGGGCAGCCGCTCTGCGGAATCCAGCGGTGCTCCCAGCCGATCATGGGCAGCCCCTGCTGCTGCAGCCCTTCCTGGAGCGCCTGCAGATCGGCGAAGGCGGCCATCACCTCGGCTTCTGGCAGGGAGCTGTCGGACTGAGCTGGTGCCAGCAGCTCGTAGCCCAGCACCGCCGGGCCGCCCGAGGCTTCGAGCTCCAGCAGCTGCTCCAGCAGCCACTCTTCGCGGATCGGTTCAGGGGGGAGACCCAAACGCACCAGCGATCGGTGTTCGAACAGGTAGCCGACGCAGCCGGTTTCGCCGAGCTTGCCACCGTGTTTGCTGAAGGCCAGGCGCAGGTCGGCCGCGGTGCGGTTGCGGTTGTCGGTGAACGCTTCCACCAGCACCGCCACGCCGCCCGGGCCGTAGCCCTCGTAGCGCACGTCCTCGAACTGCTCTCCTTCCCCCTGGCCCTGGCCTGACCCCTTGGCGATGGCCCGGTCAATGTTGGCGTTGGGCACCCCGGCAGCCTTGGCTTTTTCGATGGCGGTGCGCAGCTGGAAGTTGCCGGCCGGATCCGCTCCCGCCCGGGCCGCCACCATGATCTCGCGCCCGAGGCGGGTGAACACAGCCCCACGCTTGGCATCGACGACCGCCTTGGTGCGCTTGATCTGGGCCCATTTGCTGTGGCCGGCCATGGTGGTTACCCCGCCGCATCAAGCACGAGTTTGGGCTGCAGGCTGCCCCCTTCTCGGGCGCTGGCGATGCCGGCCCAGCGGCCTTCAGGCGTGGTGATCACCACCGCCTGCCCCGGCGGCCACTCCTGGGTTGCCTGCAAGCGGCGGCCGCAGCGCCAGTCGCCCTGCTCGGCTGCATCGTTGAGGGCCTGCAGTGGCAGATGGGTCAGGGCCGCCAGGGGGGGCAGCAGCTCGGGCAGCGGTGCTCCGCCGGCCAGCGCGTCGAGATCCAGGGCCTGCCAGGGCACCGCCTGCGCCAGCGTGAAGCCAAGGGCTGCGGTGCGCCGCAGGCTCGCCAGGGTGCCGCCCACACCCAGGGCTGCCCCCAGATCGCGGGCCAGGGCGCGGATGTAGGTGCCGGCTGAGCACTGCATCTGCAGCTCCAACTGGCCACTGGCTGGATCCCAGCCCAGCAGCTCCAGCCGCTCGATCACAACGCGGCGGGGTGCCAGCTCGAGGGTTTCACCGCGGCGCACCCGCTGGTAGGCCCGCTGCCCGTTGACGTGCACCGCCGAGACCTGGGGCGGAATCTGTTCGATCGGGCCGCGAAAGGCGTCCAGCGCCTGCTCGATGGCGTTGCGGTCCAGATCAGCGGGCAGGCTCTGGCGCACCAGCACCTCGCCCTCGAGGTCGTCGCTGCTTGTGCGCAGCCCCAGTTGCACCACGCCCTGGTAGGTCTTGCTGCCGCTGAGGTAGGGCAGCAGGCGTGTGGCCGGGCCCAGGGCAATCGGCAACACGCCGGTGACGGCGGGGTCCAGGGTGCCGCCATGGCCCACGCGCTTGAGCCCGTAGGCACGTCGCACCCGGCTCACGCAGCTGTGGGAGCTGAGGCCGGCCGGCTTGTCGAGCACCAGGAAACCGCAGGACATCGAGGGTGGTGAACAGAGCAGGCGGGGCCGAGCGGGGCTGCTGAAGCAGCCGTGGCTCCGCGGTGGCGCAGGACGGTGAACCCCGACAACCTGGAGCGAGTGTGCTCGATGGCCTGTGCCGATGACCCTGCAGCAGCGCCGCGACCTGGCCTTTCTGGTGCTCTCGGGGCTGTTCCTGGGCACCATGGCGATGCTCAACATCCTGGGCCTGACACGCTTTCTGCTGCTGGGGCAACTGGGCCCGTGGCCGATCGTGGTGGCGATCGGTGCCCTGCCCTATCCGCTCACCTTTTTGTGCACCGATCTGATCAGTGAGATCTGGGGGGAGGACAAGGCCTCCCAGCTGGTCTGGGTGGGGCTGCTGCTCAACGGCTGGATCGTGCTGATCCTTTGGCTCGGCGGGGTGCTGCCCGGGGTGAGCGGCGCCACCGGTGAGGCCACCTTCTTTGAGGTGCGGCGGCTGGCCTTCGGGGCCGTGGGCGCCTCGATGGCGGCCTACCTGGCGGCCCAGTTCACCGATGTGCGGCTGTTCCATTTCTGGAAGCGCTTCAGCGGCGGCAAGGCCCTGTGGCTGCGCAACAACGGCTCCACCCTGGTGAGTCAGCTCGTGGACACCAGCGCCGTGGTGCTGATCAGCCATTACGGCAGCCATGTGCTGCCGGTGAGCCCTGAGCTGCCGCTGGCCCCGCAGTTGCTGGGCTTCATCGGCAGCGGCTATCTGTTTAAGGCGCTGGCGGCCCTGGCCGACACCCTGCCCTTCTACTGGCTGACCGCCTGGTTGCGCCGCTGGCTCGAGGTGCCGGGCGAGGGGGCTGAGCTCGGTTGAGCGGCTGAACCGCTGCGTAGGTTGGCTTGATCCGCAGCCACGGCGTTCGTGACCAGCAGCCACTCCCGAACGGCGCCTGCAGGGTCGCCCAGGGTGGATCTGAGCATCGAGGCCTTTCTGGCTGATGGTTTTGGTCTGCTGGCCCAGCTGGCCGCTTACCTGCAGATCAGCCCGGAGGTGCTGCAGGCACGGCTGCCCAAGGGCACCGATGATCTGGCTGCCCTCCACCCAGGGGCGTTTGATCCGGCCCAGGCCGGTCGCTTCTACGAAGACACCGTGGGCACCGCTCACCTGCTGGAGCTGGCCGCCTGGCACCTGGGCAGCAGTGATTACATCGCCGACACCCTGCGCCTGCAGCAGCGCTTTGCCCGCGGTCAGGTGCTCGATTTTGGCGGCGGCATTGGCAGCCATGCCCTGGCGGCGGCGGCTCTGCCGGCGGTCGAGGTGGTCTGGTACGTCGATCTCAACCCCCACAACCGGGCCTTCGTGAGCCAGCGGGCGGCAGCGCTCGGCCTGTCAGAGCGCCTGCGCTGCTGCCGCGACCTGGGCGAGGCTTCCCTGCCGCAGCGCTTTGACACCGTGGTGTGCCTTGATGTGCTTGAGCATCTGGCCGACCCTGCCGCCCAGCTGGACCTGTTTGCCAGCCGCATGGGCCCGGATGCCACAGCCCTGCTCAACTGGTATTTCTTCAAGGGATTCCACGGCGAATACCCCTTCCATTTCGATGAGCCGGCGCTGGTGGAGCGTTTCTTCCGCACCCTGCAGAGCCGCTTTCTTGAGCTCTTCCATCCCTATCTGATCACCACCCGCGCTTATCGCCTGATGGGGTGAGCGGTCGGATCACGTCGAGCGGCAACGGCCGATGCAACAAAGCCGGCACCCTTGGGCGCCGGCTTGCTGACTGATGGTCGATCTGGCGCGCCGTGCTCAGGCGACCGCCACGTTGATGCGCTTGCGGCTGCGCAGACCGCGCTTGATGGTGTCGAAGCTGACCACCCCATCCACCAGGGAGAACAGGGTGTCGTCAGAGCCGCGGCCCACATTGACGCCAGGCAGCACGGAGGTGCCGCGCTGGCGGATCAGGATCGAGCCGGCACTGACGGCCTCACCGCCGTAGCGCTTGACACCCAGACGTTTGGAATTCGAATCGCGGCCGTTGCGGGTTGAGCCTGTGCCTTTCTTGTGGGCCATGGGAAATCAGCGGTTCAGAAACGTCGAAGGGGGATGACCTGGGTGATCCGATCGTTGGGCTCAGCGTCAGCTGCCGGGTTTGATGGTCTCCACCATCACACGGGTGAGCTCCTGGCGGTGCCCATTCTTGCGGCGGGTCTTCTTCTTGGGGCGCATCTTGTAGACGATCACCTTGGGCCCCCGGCGGTGTTCGAGCACCTTGAGCGTGACGGTGGCGCCCTTCACGTAGGGCTGCCCCAGGCTGGTCTTGCCGCCGGCGTTGACCAGCAGCACCTTGTCGAGGGCCACGGTGGCACCGACCTCAGCGCTGAGGCGGTCCAGGTCGTAATAACGCTGGGGCTGCAGCCAGAACTGCTGGCCGGAGGCCTCAACGATGGCGTAGCTGCTCTCGCCGGCATCGGCCTGGGTTGCGGCGGCGGCAGAGCTGGTGCTGGCCGCTTTGGCGGCAGATTTGGCAGCCGCCTTGTCGCCTGGGGCGTCCTTGGCAGCTTCTTTGGGGGTGGCAGGGCTCATGGCAGGCGCTGGGGCGGTCAGGCTGGGACGCAGCAAAGGCATCCCGATTGGGCCTGACGCGCGCAATCGGAAGACAAACAACAATCTTCGAGCTTTGCCTTTCCTTTCGTCAACATTTAGGAGCCAGCGTCCGGCGGGTTGTGCGCCGCGTCCATGCAGGAGCCCCAGCTCATCCTTGCCTCCCTGGTGGTCGATCCGCGGCTGCAGCAGGCCTGTGGCCTCTGGCTCAAGGGGGGGCGGTATCGGCTGCTGCCTCCCCCCGACGCCTTGGCAGCAGGAACGCTCGCGGGTCCCCAGCTGGATCAGGTGCTGGAGCAGGTCGATGCGGTCTTGATCGAGGAGGGAGTGCTGGCTGCCGCCAGCATCGAGCATCTGCTCTCCCGTGGATTGCGTTTGCCGGCGGTGGTGATCGGGGCTGTGAGCGGTCGCGTGACGTACCACGAGGGCGAGGTGCATCTGCCCCCGGATCAGCTCGAACAGCTCACCTACAGCCTCGATGCCGCCTTTGCCCGGGTGCTCAGCCAGGAGCTGCAGGGGCTCGGCGGCGGCGACGGTGCCCAGACAGCCGAGGTCTCCGAGGGCTGGAAGCTCGGCAACCGGCTCAAGGAGCGACTCGGGCTGCTCGGTGTCTTTTACAAGCGGGATCCCGATCGCTTTCTGCGGCAGCTGGGTGAGAGCGAGCGCCGCGACCTGCTCAATTCACTGGAGCGCACCTACCGCGATCTGCTGCTGAGCTACTTCCGCGACCCTGCCGTGGCCAACCAGGCCCTGGAAAGCTTTGTGAACACCGCCTTTTTCAGTGATCTGCCGATCACGAAAACGGTGGAAATCCACATGAATCTGATTGACGGGTTCTCCAAACAGCTCAAGCTGGAGGGGCACCGCACGGAGTTTCTGCAGGACTACCGCCTCGCCCTGCTCGATGTGATGGCCCATCTCTGCGAGATGTACCGGCGTTCGATCCCCGCCGATGCGCCCATCACCCTGCCTGCTTCCAGCGGCACTGAGGTCCTGTCCTGAGCCCTTTGCACCATGAGCCCTCGCAAGACCTACATCCTCAAGCTGTACGTGGCCGGCAACACGCCCAATTCAATGCGGGCGCTCAAGACCCTGCGCAACATCCTCGACACCGAGTTTCGCGGGGTCTATGCCCTCAAGGTGATCGATGTGCTTAAAAATCCCCAGCTCGCCGAGGAGGACAAGATCCTGGCCACGCCAACCCTGGCCAAGATCCTGCCGCCGCCGGTGCGCCGCATCATCGGCGACCTCTCCGACCGGGAGCGGGTCTTGATCGGCCTGGATCTGCTCTACGAGGAGCTCACTGAAGAGGGCCTGGGGGGGGATCCGCCAGCGCCGTCGACCTCAGCGGACGATCCACCCGGGTCGGGTCCCTGAGCGGCCCCGCCCCCTTGTGTTGCCGGCCCGGCAAGCATCCGGCAGCCAAGCCGTGGGCCCTGCTCCCCTCTCCCCCTTCCGTTCTTCCCGTTCTTCGGACACCAGGCCGTTTCCATGACAACGCAGGATCCATCACCCACCACGCCACCGCTCCTGCAGGTGCAGAAACTGCCCACGGCGATCGAGGGCTTCGATGACATCTGCCATGGCGGCCTGCCGATCGGCCGTTCGACCCTGATCAGCGGCACCTCGGGCACCGGCAAGACGGTGTTCTCACTGAACTTCCTCTACAACGGCATCCACCAGTTCAACGAGCCGGGGATTTTCGTCACCTTTGAAGAGTCGCCCCTCGACATCCTGCGCAACGCCGCCAGCTTCGGCTGGAACCTGCAGGAGATGGTGGAGCAGGACAAGCTGTTCCTGCTCGACGCCTCACCCGACCCCGAGGGTCAGGACGTGGCCGGCAGCTTTGACCTCTCGGGCCTGATCGAGCGGATCAACTACGCCATCCGCAAATACAAGGCGCGCCGGGTGGCGATCGACTCGATCACCGCCGTGTTCCAGCAGTACGACGCCGTTTCGGTGGTGCGGCGCGAGATCTTCCGCCTGATCGCCCGGCTCAAGGAGATCGGCTTCACCACGGTGATGACCACCGAGCGCATCGACGAATACGGCCCGATC
>Ga0194129_10004578_pt1 | contig 18256 bp, 11 predicted proteins | sample TA2KigCa35mmetaG_FD_150862 | JGI IMG/M metagenome (GOLD analysis project Ga0194129, IMG submission 150862) | Freshwater microbial communities from Lake Tanganyika, Tanzania - TA2015038 Kigoma Deep Cast 35m | ecosystem: Environmental > Aquatic > Freshwater > Lake | place: Tanzania: Lake...
GCCGACGATGGCGACGATCTCGCCGGCGCCGATGTCGAGGTCGATCCCGTTCAAAACCACGAGCTCACGGCCCATGTGGAGGAACTTCTTGTGGAGGCCCCGGATCGAAACGACCGGCTCCGGCAGGCTTGTCTCTCGTGGATCGCTCATGTCATTCGTAGCGGAGGCCGTCGACCGGACGCACGCGCGCAGCGGTGTAGGCCGGGTAGATCGTCGCGAGGGTGCAGATCGCGAGCGCCGCGATCGAAACGCTGAGGTAGTCGCCGAGGTCGACGTTCACCGGGAGTCGGTCGATGTAGTACACGTCCGGGTCGAGGCGAACTCCGGACCACTCGAGTCCGAGGCACGCCGCGAGCGCGACCGCGACGCCCAGCGCGGTCCCAATGGCTCCGATGAGCACGCCCTCGATCATGAAGATCCGCATGATCGATCCGTCGGGCGCACCGAGCGCCTTCAGTACGGCGATCTCGCGCGCCTTCTCCGTCACCATGAGGAGCAGGGTGCAGATGATGCAGAAGCTCGCGACGGTGATCGCGATCGACAGGATGATGAAGGTGGCGAGCTTCTCGAGCTTGAGCGCACTGAAGAGGTTCTTGTTCATCTCCTTCCAGTCGCGCACCCGTAGCCCGTGAGCGCCGGGATTCGCGGTGTTTCGCGCGCGCTCGACGTCAGCCATCGCGCGGTCGAGCGCCGGCCTTACCGCGCCGATCCCTTCCGGATCCGGGATGCGCACGTCGATCTTGTTGATGCGCCCCGACATCTCGAAGAACTCCTGGGCGACGGGGAGCATGACGTACGCCGTCGACGCGTCGTACTCGTACATCCCGCTGTAGAAGACGCCCGCGACGAGGAAGCGCCGCGATTTCGGCATGATGCCGGCAGGTCCCAGGTCGCCCATCGGCGAGAGGAGCGTGATCCGATCGCCGATCATGACGTGCAGCGATTTCGCGAGCTCCCGCCCGAGGATGATGCCGGGGTAGACCTTCCTTTCGCCGGCGAGCTCGCGCGTCTCGATGCCGGGCAGCGAGAACGGCGGCGCCTTGTGGTAGGGCTCGCCGCCCGGACCGCGACCGATCACCTCGCCGGTCGGGATGTCGAGGATGCGCTGCGGCTCGACGAGGTAGTCGAACCTCCCGTACTCGATGTTCTGCTTCAGGTTGATGACGTCGCCGATCGAGCCAGGGTCGATGCCTCGCATCAGCACGCCCGCGGTGTTGGTCGCGCTCGAGGCCATCGCGTCGCCGCCGACGACGGGGGTCGCAGCTCCGCCGAAGGACCGCACCGCATCGCGCACGGCGCCGAGCGGGACCTCGTACGAGGCGAAGCCCTTCGAGTCCGCGACGTCGACGACGATGTGCGCCGTATTGCCGAGGATCTTGCGCTTCAGGTCGTGACCGAAGCCCCCCATGATCGACGTCACCGAGCAGAGCGCGCACGAGCTGACCGAGACGCCGAGCACCGAGAGCACGCTGATCACGGTCAAGAATCCGCTCTTCGTCGCCGAGAGCATGCGCGCCCCGACGAAGGCGGTGAAACCGCGCCGCTGCAGCGCCTCGAGGGCGAGGGGGGTCACGGCGAGCGCGGTGTAGACGACGTAGACCACGCCGGAGACGAGCGCGACGGCGCGGATGATCTCGAGGCGCAGGTCGTAGCTCGCGAGCGGCCCGGTCGCGGGCGGATTTCGGAGCGAGTACAACGTGAGGCCGATGAAGGTCGCCCCGAACACGGCGCCGAGCCACCAACCAGCCGCGCGTGCCTTGCTCGTCTCGGCGCGCGCGATGCCACGCTTGACGAGCAGCGGCATCAAGAGCGCGACGCCGGCGAACAGGGCCCAGACCTTCAGGGTCATTCGGGCCTTAAGAGCGGGAACAGGATCACATCGCGGATCGACGGCGAGCAGGTCAACATCATCACGAGCCGGTCCACGCCCATGCCGAAGCCGGCCGCCGGCGGCATGCCGTACTCGAGGGCGCGAACGTAGTCGTGGTCGAAGTCCATCGTCTCGTCGGCGCCGCGGGCCTTCGCGTCGACCTGAGCCTGGAAGCGCTCCGCCTGATCGTCGGGGTCGTTCAGCTCGCTGAAGGCGTTGCACACCTCCTTGCCGTCGATGAACATCTCGAAGCGATCGACGAGCGCCCCATCGGCGTCCTTCTTGCGGGCGAGCGGCGAGACCTCGAAGGGATAATCGGTGACGAACACCGGGACGCTCTTGTCACCCTCGCGGTAGTCGCGCGTGAGGAACGGCTCCGCGACATACTCGTAAGCGACGAACAAACGCTCTCCATCGCTCGTGCACTTCTTCATGCCCGAGCGGAAGTTCGCCCAGTCGAGCTCACGACCGTGGGACTTGGCGACCTTGGCCCACTCCTTGATCGGTGCGTCGTCACGGAAGACGAGCGCGGGGACGTCATCGGGCAGGCCCGCAGCCTCGAGGGCGCGTGACAGCGCCACCTTCATGGGGACGCGCTCGAAGCGCTCGAAGGTGAAGGGGCGCGCGGTGGACCAGACGGCATGCTCGGCCGGCATCGCCCGCGCAAGCTCGCCGTCGATGAAGCGCATCATCTCCTCGGTCTGGGCCATCAGCGTCTCGTAGGTCGCGTAGGCTTGGTAATACTCGAGCATCGTGAACTCCGGGTTGTGCCGGGTGCTGATGCCCTCGTTGCGATAGCAACGAGCGAGCTCGTAGACACGATCGAAGCCGCCGACGAGCAGGCGCTTCAGGTAGAGCTCCGGCGCAATGCGCATGAAGAGCTCCATGTCGAGCGCGTTGTGGTGCGTCTTGAAGGGCTTCGCCGCAGCGCCACCGACGAGGGTGTGCATCGTCGGCGTCTCGACCTCGAGGAAATCGCGGCCATCGAAGAAGGCCCGGAGCGCGCGGACGATGTGCGTGCGTGCGCGAAACACCTGCGAGACCTCCGGGTTCGCGACGAGGTCGACGTAGCGCATGCGGTAGCGCTGCTCGACGTCCTTGAAGCTGGTCTTCGTTGGCAGCGGACGGAACGCCTTCGTGAGCACACGGAGCGACGTCGCGCCGATCGACAGCTCGCCCTTCTTGGTCGCCATCGCGGTGCCGCTCACCTCGACGATGTCGCCGAGATCGACCTCCTCGAGACGCACCATCGACTCGCCGAGCCCGGACTCCTCGCACACCGCCTGGAGCTCACCCGTGCGGTCGCGAAGCCGGACGAAGGTCATGCCGCCGAAGCCGCGCACGAAGAGCACGCGCCCCGCCACGCGAAACGGCACGGGCTCGACGGTCTCGGGTGCGTAACGCCCATCTTCACCGCGCACCGCGTCGAAGCGCGCACGGACGGCTCGCAGATCGGTGAGGGGCAGCTCGCCGGTGACGACGTCGTTCGCAAACGGGTTCTCGCCACGTTCGCGCAGGCGCTGAGCCTTGGCACGACGCACCTCGATCAGCTGCTGCTCGTTCTTGCCCTGGTCCTTCGACTCGGTGCGCGGTTCCTTGCTCATGCCCTCTCTCCCTCCGCCGGGCCGGCCGAGGCGTTGAGCAAGAAGCCCTCGATGAAGGCGTCGAGATCACCGTCGAGCACCGCGTCGACCTGCCCGGTCTCGACCCCTGACCGCACATCCTTCACGAGCCGGTACGGAGCCAGGACATAGTTGCGGATCTGGCTACCGAAATCGATCGCCGTCTTGCCTGCGGCGTACGCCTGGGCGGCGTCCATGCGCTTCTGGAGTTCCATCTGGTAGAGCTTCGCCTTGAGCATCTTCATCGCGAGAGCGCGGTTCTGGTGCTGGCTGCGCTCCGCGCGGCAGACGATGTTGAGGCCGGTCGGGTGATGCCGCAGGCGGACCGCAGTCTCGACCTTGTTGACGTTCTGCCCGCCCTTGCCACCGGCACGCATCGTCGTGATCTCGATGTCCTTTTCTTGGACCTCGATGTTGATCTCGTCGTCGGTGTCGGGTGTCACGTCGACCGCGGCGAACGAGGTCTGCCGCGTGTGGTCGGCGTTGAAGGGCGACATGCGGACCAAGCGGTGCACGCCGCACTCGGCGCGCAGGTAGCCGTACGCGTTCGGTCCCTGGACGGTGAAGGTGACGCCGTCGATGCCGGCCTCATCCGAGTCCTGGTAGTCGATGATCTCGGTCTTGTAGCCCTTGCGCTCGCACCAGCGGAGGTACATGCGCATCAGCATCCCGGCCCAGTCCTTCGCATCGACGCCGCCGGCCCCCGGGTTGATGCTGACGATCGCGTCACCGTGATCGGCTGGGCCCGAGAGCATCCGCTTCAGCTCGAGATCGCGCACCACGAAGGCGAGCGCATCGATCTGGGCGAGCGCGTCGGCGAGGGCACCGTCGTCGCTCTCGGCGACCGCGAGATCGAGGTAGTCCCCGGCGTCAGCGAGATCGGTCTCGACCTTCTGGAGGAGCGCGACCTTGCTTTCGGCGTCGGATCGTTTGCGCAGGATTCCCTGCGCCTTGGCCTGATCGTCCCAGAATCCCGGGGTCAGGGTCTGTTCGTTGAGATCGTCGAGGGTCTTCGTGAGCTGAGCGAGGTCAAAGATACCTCCTCAGCGCATCGAATCGCCGCTTCAGATCGGCAAGCTTTTCGCGCGCTTCGGCTGACATGACCGTGCGGTCCTATTCGATCCGAGGTGGGAACGCCAGCCGCGTGACTCGGTGACGCCACGCCCCGGGATTCGGTCCTCGGCCGGCGGTCGCGGTTTCTTGTGATCTGTTCAGATGTTCAGTATCCATGATTCACGATGGCCCTCACCTCCCCTGCGCGCGTCGTGTCCGTCTCCGGAATCAACCCCACCTTGCCCCTCGCGTCCCGCCTGCGCGAGCTACTCCCGAGCGTCACCGCGCGCGGTGAATCGCTCCCGCTCATCGACGGCATCGACTTGCCGCGAGGCGCCGTCGTGGAGCTCGCAGCGCCGATGGGACTCGGCCGCGCGACGCAGCTCGCCCTCACGGCGTGCGCCAACGCGCAGCGGATTTCGCGTGCGATCGCACACGACGGCGAACCGCGCTGGTGCGGCTTCGTCGATCCCACCGCGACGCTCCATGCGCCTGCGGTGGCCGAGGCCGGCGTCGCGCTCGAGCGGCTGATCGTGGTGCGTCCCGAGCCCGAGTCCATCGCGAAGGTCGCGGTTCGAATGGCGACGAGCCGCGTGTTCGCGGTCCTCGTCGTCGATCGCTGCGGGGTACCGGGAGCCGAGCTCGACGCCCCACGCACGCGCTGGGACATCGCGGTCCGCAGGCTCGCCCTCGCGTGCGAGTCGACCGATACCACGGTGATCGTGCGGAGCGAGCTCGAGCGCGCGCGCAGCGATTCCCTCCCCGTCGCGATGCGCATCGAGCTGACGCGCCCGGAGGCTCAGCTCGCCAAGTTGACTGTTGTCAAAGACCGTCGCGGTACTGCCGGAGGCGTACGCCTGCTCGAGCTCGCCGCGGGAAGACCGACCTCCACGCGCCTGCGCGAGGTCGTCGGCGCGAGGTGAGTCCGTGGACGAACGGCGTTCTCTCGACCCTCGCGCCCCGAGTCCGCGCGGACGGAGGGAGCGGCCGCGCGGCAAGCGCATCGCGGCCATCGTGCTCGATCGACTCGCCGTCGAGCTCGCCGAGCGTCGTCGACGCACGCCCTCCGAGGCGCGACCACTCGGGGTGATCGTCGGCGCAGTCGATGGCGCAAGCCACGAACGCGGGGACGCCGTGCTCGATGCCGTCGACGAGGTCGCCTCCCGCAGCGGCGCACGGCCAGGCCAGACCGCGGCGGCGGCGGCGGCCTACGCGGGGCCGCTCGAGGTCGTCCACCTCGCGAGGAGTGCGCTCACCGAGGCGCTCGCCGGCGTCGCCGAGGTGGGCCTGAGCTTCGCACCGCTCGCCGGACTCGAGCTCGACGTCTTCGACCCTCCGCCGTTCGTTCGTTATCCAACAGGTCGCGCCGCCGGCCCGCTCGACACGGTGTGGCTCGACGTCACCGGCTGTACGAGGTTGACCGGTGGCGACGACATCCTCTGCGCCGAGCTCCGCGCCAAGGTGGCCGAGCTCGGCCATCACGCGCGCGTCGCGGTCGCGGACGGGCCACGCATCGCACGCGCCCTCGCGCGCTGGGGCGGCGTCGAGTCGGTCGCGCCACCCGGCGAGGGCAGCGCCGCGCTCGCCGACCTCCCCGTCGCCTGCCTGCCCCTCGACGGCCCACTCGTGAGCTGGCTCGGCGAGGTCGGGATCTGGACGGTGGGCGAGCTCACCCGCATCGAGCGTCGACGCATGACCCATCGCCTCGGCCCACGAGCCGGGGACGTGCTGGCGCTCGCCGAGGGGCGCGACGACGTGCCCCTGCGTCCGTACTCGCCTCCTCGCTGCGTCGTCGAGCAAGTCGGCTTCGAAGAGCCGCTCGAGAACCAAGAGCCGCTCCTCTTCGTGCTCCGCGGGATGGTCGCGCGCGCCGCGACACGCCTCGCAGCTCGTGGAGAGGCCGCAGGGCGTGCGACCCTCGAGCTTGCCCACGATCGTGCCGCGCTCGCCATCGCAGCCCGCGAGGGAAGGGCGCTGCAAGCCCTGGTGACCCTCGATCTCGGCCTCCCCGTACCGCTCGCCCGCGAGGACGATCTCCTGCGCGCCATGCGAAGTCGCGTCGAGCGGCTCGAGGTCGAAGCGCCGATCGCCACCGCCCAGCTCAGGCTCGACGACTTGACGAAACGCAACGAGTCTCAGCTCGATCTGTCGAACCTCTCGGCCGCGAACCCCGACGCGCTCCCCACGCTGCTCGCGGAGCTCGTCGCCACGGTAGGACCGACGCGGGTCGGCATCCTCGCGGTGACGGACAGCCACCGCCCGGAGGCGCGCTCCGCCTGCATCCCCGTCCCTCACGCGGCGCAGGCTCGCACCACGAGCCCGCACCCGCGCTCACGCCGAAGCGCCCCCGACCACGCTCGCCACGACTCGACCCCGTCCACGGGCGCGTCGTCGCCTCCCCCGGGCGACGTCGGTCCTGCAAGCGGCTCGATGCTGGCGCTCGGCAACGAGCCGACCCGCCTGCTCCCGGAACCCTTGTGCATCGGGAGCCTGCGCCCGGGCGCCCTCGTCGGGACGGGCCGCACGCTCTACGTCGTCGAACATCTGCGGCTCGCAGCACGCCTCGAGGACGTCGAGTGGTGGACGGTGAGCCCCGTCTCGCGCGATTACGCCCGCGTGAAGCTGCGCACCGGCCTCTCCGCGACCCAACACGAGCACGCCGAGGCGTGGGTCTTCGTCGACCGCCTCACCGGCCGCGCGTTCTTGCACGGCTGGTTCGAGTGAGGGCCGCCGGTCACAATTGCTTCGAGGATGGTGTCGAAGCGCACCGCGAGTGTTGCAGCAGACCAATCAAACGGTTGGGCGGCTCTGCCAAGGCCAACTGCGCATGTTGCAATCGCCGTCGGCTGGCCGCGACGGCCGAGGGGGCCCGCGCTTCGATGATCATCGCCGAGCCCAAGCCCTCACCGGCGAAGGCCACCCGGAGCTAACGTCAAACCAGCACCGGTCGCGCGTTCTTGCAGGGCTGGTTCGAGTGAGGGGCGCCGGTCCTCTACGGCTCCCGACCGCCGGGGTCCCGCTCCCAAGCGCTACTTCAACGGCAGGATCACAAGCGAGCCCTGAATGCGGGCGCGGTTCGTGTCGGCGTCGAACGACAGGAGCGAGGTCGGCGCGATCGCCGCGACCGACTTGGCCTGGCTCGGAGCGATGCCCGCGAGCGGGATCGACGGGAGGGGCAGCGCGATCGGCACGAGCATCGACGGCGCCTGGTCGATCACCATCTTCTTGATCGTGTCGCGAACGACCGGGACGACATGCGACGCCTCGAGCCAGGTGAGCGAGATCAGCGGCTGCTTCGAGGTCGTGAGGGTGAGCGCGCCGGCCTTGCCGTCGAGCGACGCCGTCACCAGGTCCTGGACCGTGAGCGCTGCCTTGACCGGTTTGCCCGCGAGCATCGCGTCCACGATGACCTCACCGATGCCGGCATACAGCTTCCCCTCCGGCGTGACGAGGACGACGGGCGGCATCGTCGGCGTGAGCTTCACGCTCCCCACCGTCGGCACCCCATCCACGGTGCGCTCGAGCCCTCCCTGCGCCCACGCGGCGTGGAGGGCCTGGTTCAGCGCGTCGATGGAGACCGTGAGCCCGAACGCGGCCGAGCTCGAAACCGTCAGCGGCTTCGAGCCAACCTCGAACCAGCCCGGCGCCGCCTTCCCCGGATCGTCAGCGTCGACCTTGGCGGTGAAGTGAACCCGCGCCGTCAGCGACGCGCCGCTCGAGGTGAACGAAGCCGAATCGAAGCGCTGTTTGATGCCGATCGTCGCGGGATAGCCGGACGAGGAGAGGTCGATCGACGCGGGAAATCCGAGCTCGTTCAGCGCGAAGGCTACCTTCGTCTCGAGGACCTTCCGGACGCTGTCGCGCACCGCGGACTCGACCTGCTCTTGCATGATCTTCGTCAAGATCCAGTCGACGCAGCAGGGAAACCCGGCGTTGTCGGAGTCGTAACTGAAGCCATTCAGCGTGGTCTTGACGCCGGTGCCGGCAGCGCCGAGCGTCCCCCCGGACGAAAGGCTCGCGTCGATGTTGCCCGTGACGTTCGCCGACGTGAGGCCGATCGTCGCGTCGTCGGTCTTGGTGAAGAGCACCTTCACCATGAGCGTGCCGTTGACCTTGACGTTCGACACCGTGGCCTGGAACGACGCGCCACCGGTTCGCGGCGAGAACGAGACCTTCGAGCCGCTGTAGCTCGTGCTCGTCACCTTGAAGGACCACGAGCCCCCGGTGAACGTACCGGAGTAGGTCTGGCCCTTCAGCTGAGCGAGGAGGTTCGTGTCGTCGAGAGCGAGCTGGGCGAGCCGCGTCAAGGTGGCGTTCTTGGGGTCGGTACTCTTGAAGCCCCCGGAGTTGATCCGCACCGTGACGGCCGAGGAGACCGGCTTCGACGGCGAGGCGTACTGACCGAACAGGAACGGCACGTCGAGACTGCCGTCTTCGTCGACCGCCCGGATCAGGTTGAGGCCGGTGCGCGCGGTGACCGTGGTGGAGAACGTCCCGTACTCGTCGGGGATGACGGGCTCCCCGTTGATCGTGAGGCCCGGGCTCGCGCCGAGGCCCTTCACCAGGATCTGATCGCCGTCCTTTGCCTCGAAGAACGTGCCGCGCTTCGGCGTGAGGATCTGAAGCTCGACGGGCTCGTTCTCCTCGACGACCGGCTCGGCCTGATCGAGCGCGATCGGCGTGACCTCCTCGGCGGAACAGCCGAGGGCAGCGAGACCGAGGACGACGAGCGCGACGGTTCGACGAAGAAAGCGCATGGCGAGGCACAAACCATAACAGGACGCCCTGCGCGCTGCACCCCGGCTCAGCGAGCGCCGCGTTCGATCCGCTGCAGCTCGGCGAAGAAGCCTCCCATGTCGACGTCACGCCGGCCGGTCACGACGAGCCCGTGCCGCCTCGCATCGCGCTCCGTCTCCCGCGGGAGCGGCGAGAGCCAGACCAGGCGGCCTCGCTCCGGTAGCCACTCGGCGGCGCGCGCGACGACCTTCTCGAACACCGGCACGAGGCTCTCGAGGTCAGCGATGCGCCTGCCCATCGGTGGGTTCGAGACGATCAAGCTCGGCCTCGTCGGCGGCCGGAATGCGCGCGCGTCCATCCGCGTGAGCGCAGCCGACACCCCCGCTGCCGCGAGGTTCTGGCGAGCTGCGTCGAGCGCCCCCTCGTCGAGATCGCAGCCGTGGAGCTTCGCCAGAGGGGCGAGGCGCGCGCACTCGATGAGCTCGGTCGCCGACCCGACGAACGGGTCCCACACGACGTCGTCGTCGGTGACGCGAGACGCGCGAGCAAGCGCCGCCGCCACCGTGGGGTGAGAGCCTGCCGGGAGCAGGGCGTGGCGGTACGTGAAGCGAGGATCGTCGAGTCCACGGGGCCACAGCTCGAGCTGGACGACCGGGCCGCGATCGTGGACCACGACCTCCCACGTCGGGGCGCGCGGATCGTTGACGAGCTCGGCGCAGCGCGCTGCCGCGAGCTCCGCGGCGCGCATGCTGCCACCACGACGACGCCCCGCGTCCGTCCATTCGAGCCGGTAGCGCACGACACCCTCGGTGAACGCTCGCAGGAGGGTCAGCGACGCCTCGGAAGCGAGGGCCATCGCGACGGCCTCCTCCAGGCCGCCTGACGACTTGACGGATGCCTGTGGCAAAGGAAATCCGAAGCGGGTCGCGACGCGAGGCAGGAAGAGTTCGCCGAGCTCGCCGCGCCACGTCGCTCGGACCACACCCGGGATGAGGGGATGCGCCTCGATCCTGCGTTCGCGGAGCTCCTCGACGACGAATCTCTCGAGGCCGCGGCGAGCGTGGAACCACACCTCGACGGGACGGTCGGTACGCCGCCCAGGCACGACCGCGCTCGCGGCATCCCGCGCCTCGCCGCGTCGGAGCATCAGGTCGGCTTCGGCGAGGATGCGGTCGAGCCGGACGTCCCGATGCGATGCCGCGAGCGCCCGAAGCTCCTCGACGGCGGCGCGGGCTCGAGGCGAGTGACTCTTGCCGAGGGCCTCCGCGAGTGCGCGGTGGTGCTCGACCCGCGCCTCGCGAGCGACGCGCGCGCCAAGGGCCTCGACGACGTCGTCACCACCGAGCCTGCCAAGCGCGACGATCGCCTGGCGACGGGCGACGTCGTCCTCATCGGCGAGCCGCGCGAAGAGCGCCCGCCGGAGGGGGACCTGGTCCTCGATGGGGAGGCCCCGAGCCACCCGACCGGCGAGCCTCACCAGGCGGGCCCGCGCTGGCGGGACCGATGCCTCGAGCGCCGCGAGCACGCCCTCGATCGCGTGCCCTCCCAGCCGAGCGATGGCCTTCTCGGCGCGGTCGCAGACGAGCTCATCCCCGTCCTTGACACGCGTCAAGAGCTCGTCCAGCTCACCTCGGGCCGGTGTGTACCCGGGATCGGCGAGGCGCAGGTCGAGGTCTCGATTCATCGCCGAGCTATGTCGCTCCTCGCATCGGGCGGCCAATCTTTTCGCGGCGCATGCCCGCGCGGACTACGCTCCCGCGACCATGAGCGCGCCACCTGCCCCTCACTCCGGAGAGCTCGTCGTCCGCCCGGACCACAGCGGTCGCCGCCTCGACGCGGCGTTGAAAGCGCTGTCTGGCCTGAGCTGGGAGCGCGCCCGCAAGGCGATCGCGACCGGGAAGGTGACGGTCGACGGACACACCACGAGCGACGGTGCGATGACGGTGCGCACGGGCATGCGCCTCCGCATCGACGAGCGGGCCCCCGGCAAGAAGGCCGAGAAGCTGCGCGAGCTCACCATCGTGCATCTCGACGCGTCGCTCGTCGTCGTCGAGAAGCCCGCCGGCGTGAGCACCGTGCCGTTCGGCGACGAGTCGCAGGAAGACCAGCAGCAGACCCTCGATGCCTGGGTCCGGGCGACGCTGTCACGCATGCTCGGCGCTCGCGGCAGACCCGAGCTTGGCGTGGTGCAGCGCCTCGACAAGGAGACGAGCGGCCTCATCGTGTTCGCCCGCACGCTCGCCGCGAAGAAGTCCCTCGCGCAGCAGCTGCGGCTCCACACCGTGCACCGGCGCTACCTCGCGCTTGCACACGGCAACGTGCGAGGCGAGACGTTCCGCACGCAGCTCGTCGCGAACCGCGGCGATGGCTTGCGAGGCTCGATCGCGAACCCCAAGGCCGGACAGCTCGCCGTGACGCACGTCGAAGCGCTCGAGCCGCTCGCGGGCGCGACGCTGTGCGCGTGCCGACTCGAGACCGGGCGCACGCACCAGATCCGGATCCACCTGTCAGAGGCGGGTCATCCGCTGCTCGGCGAGCGCGTCTACGTGAGGCGTTACCCGGGGGCGCTCTTGCCAGCCCCTCGGGTGATGTTGCATGCCGCCGAGCTCGGCTTTCGCCACCCCGCGAACGAGCGCGAGCTGCACTTCGAGTCGGAGCCACCCGAGGATTTTCGCGAGAGGCTTGCCGCGCTCCGGGCGATGCGATACTGAACGCATGCACCGTATCGACGCCTCCCGACATGCCCGCACCACGCTTCGCGGAGCTGCTCGGGCGCTCGTGCTTCTCGTTCCTCGAGGGCGCGTCGCAGCCCGATGAGCTGATCCGTCGCGCCCACGAGCTCGATCTCGAGGCGCTGGCCCTCTGCGACCGCGACGGACTCTACGGCTCCGCCCGCATGCACGAGGCGGCCCGTGAGCTCCGCGCGGCCCACCCCGACAAGCCCCTGCCGCGCGTCATCGTCGGCGCAGAGCTGAGCCTCGAGCGGGGGGCCTACCACCCCGGAAGGCAGCCGAGCGTCGCCCTCCTCGTCGAGGAGACGCGGGGCTACACGAACCTGTGTCGGCTCCTCACGGAGGCGCACCGCGATCACGACAAGGGCACCGCCGGCATCACCGCGCCCAGGCTCGCCGAGCTGTCCGATGGCTTGATTTCCGTCATACCCTACGAGCCGCGCTGGCCCCTCGAGCGAAGCGAGCTCGAGACCCTGCGAGACGCCTTCGGTGACCGCTGCGCCGTGGCGGTCTGGCGCCACCTCGACCGTCACGACGCTCCGCGCCTCGCGGCCGCGTCCGCGCTCGGCCTCCCGATCGTCGCGAGCGCGCGGCCACTCTTTCACGATCGCGCCAAGAAGCCGCTCGCCGACGTGCTCTGCTGCATCCGCGACGGCACGACGCTCGACGCCGCAGGGACGGGACTCGCCGCGAACGCCGAGGCCGAACTGCGCTCCGGTGCGCGGATGGCACGACTCTTCCCAGGCCAGCACGACTGGCTCTCGCACAGTCTGACGCTCGCCGAGCGCTGCCGCTTCTCGTTGTCGGAACTCCGCTATGCGTTCCCGAGCGATTCGTACGGCGACCCTTCGCTCTCGCCCGATGAGAACCTCCGTGGTGCAGTCCGCAGCGGGGCCGCCGAGCGCTATCCGGAGGGAGTGCCCGGGGACGTCGCCGCGCAGCTCGAGCGGGAGCTCGCCCTGATCGCCGAGCTCGAGGTCGCCCCGTATTTTCTCAGCGTGAAGCAGATCGTCGAGATCGCCCGCGAGCGCGGGATCCTGTGCCAGGGACGCGGCAGCGCGGCCAACAGCGCGGTCTGCTTCGTGCTCGGCATCACCGCCGTCGATCCGGTGAAGAGCTCGCTGCTCTTCGAGCGCTTCATGTCGGTCGCGCGGCGCGAGCCCCCCGACATCGACGTCGACTTCGAGCACGAGCGCCGCGAGGAGGTGATCCAGGAGATCTACCGCCGCTACGGTCGCGACCGCGCCGCGATGGTGAGCGAGCTCATCCGCTACCGCGGCAAGAGCGCGCTGCGCGAGGTCGGCAAGGTGTTCGGGCTCTCGGGCGATCAGCTCGATCGGCTGAGCGACGTCGCCGGGCCACACCACGGCGAGAGCATCACGGCCGCGGATTCGCGCCGCGAACCGCAGAGCCGGATCTCCGACGAGCGCGGAGCGGAGCTCGAGCGGAGAGGCCTCGACCCGAGCGATCCGAGGTTGCGTCAGGTCATCGCCCTCGCGCGGGAGCTCCAGGGAATCCCGCGGCATCTCTCGATCCACGTCGGAGGCTTCGTGCTGTCGTCGGCACCGCTCGAGCACGTCGCGCCGATCGAACCCGCCGCGATGGCCGAGCGCACCGTCATCCCGTGGGACAAGGACGACATCGATACGCTCGGGTTCTTCAAGGTCGACGTGCTCGGCCTCGGCATGCTCACCGCGATCCGCAAGTCCCTCGCCGCGATCCACGAGCGACGGTACGGCAGCCTCGAGGGCTTCGACCCCATCGCGGAGCTCGCGCGGATCCCCGCCGAAGATCCGGCCGTATACGACACCTGCTGCCGCGCCGACACGGTGGGCGTGTTCCAGATCGAGAGCCGCGCACAGATGGCGATGCTGCCCGCGCTGCGCCCGCGAGAGTTCTACGACCTCGTGGTCGAGGTCGGCATCGTTCGCCCCGGTCCGATCCAAGGCGGGATGGTCCACCCGTACCTGCGCCGCCGTACCGGCGAGGAGGCGGTCCACTATCCGCACCCGATCCTCGAGACGATCCTGAAGCGGACGCTCGGCGTGCCGCTCTTTCAAGAGCAAGTGATGCAGATCGCGATCACCGCAGCGGGCTACCTCCCCGGAGAAGCCGATCAACTGCGACGCGACATGGCGGCGTGGCGCAAAAATGGTCGGCTCAAGCAGCACCGCGACAAGCTCGTCGCGGGCTTCCGAGAGCACGGCATCCCCGACGCGTTCGCGGAGTCCCTCTACCAGCAAATCCTAGGCTTCGGTGAATACGGCTTCCCCGAGTCGCACGCGGCGAGCTTCGCGCTGCTCGTCTACGCATCGGCCTGGCTCAAGGTCCATCACCAGGCGGCGTTCACGGCCGGGCTCCTCAACTCGCAGCCGATGGGGTTCTACTCGCCATCGAGCCTGGTCCGTGACGCACAGGCCCATGGAGTCGAGGTGCGCCCCGTGCGCGTGGAGTCGAGCGAGTGGGACACGACGCTCGAGCCGCGTGGCCCCTCGCCCGAGGCCCAAGCGGTTCGTCTCGGATTTCGACAGATCCGAGGGCTCGGCAAGCTCGCTGTCGACTCGCTCGTCGCGGCGCGAGGCGAGCGCCCCTTCACGGGCATCGATGACGTCGCACGACGCTCCGGCATGAAGCGTGACGAGCTCGAGCAGCTCGCCCGCGCGGGCGCGTTCGACTCACTGTGTCCATCACGACGCGAGGCGCTCTGGCAGCTCCGCGCCCCCCGCGAAGCCGGGCTCTACGAGGCCCGCACGATCGAGGCCGCGACGCCGGTCGGTCTGCGTCGCCTGCGAGCCCCCGAGCAGCTCGCGCTCGACTACGGGACGCTCGGCCTCTCGCTGCACGATCATCCGATGCGGCACCTGCGCAAGGACCTCGCGCGCCGCCGTGTGAGGCTCGCGAACGAGCAGGCGAACTGGCGCGCCGGGGAGCGGCTGACCGTCGCCGGGCTCGTCCAGTCGCGCCAACGGCCCGTGACGGCGAAGGGCATCGTGTTCATCACGCTCGAGGACGAGACGGGCGTCGTCAACCTCGTCGTTGGTTCGGATGTCTTCGCACGACACGAGCTCGCCGCGCGCCACGCCGGGATCCTCCTCGCGCGTGGCCGGGTCGATCGCAAGGGACAGGTCGTTCACGTCCGCGCGGAGTCGCTCGAACGGCTCGACCTGCCATGTGGCAACCGCCCGCTCGACACCCGCTCGCGCGACTTTCAGTAATTGCTATCAATCAACCAGTAGCGAAACACCGCGAGGAGCGCGTCTCGACACGCGCCGCACCCCTCGAGCGCCACGTCGTTCGTGGTAGACCGACCTCATGGTGTTTCGAGAGGACATTCTCGCCGGCAAGGTCGCCTTCGTCACCGGAGGCGGCTCGGGGATCTGCAAGGGCATCGCGCGTGCGCTGCTCGCTCACGGTGCGAGCGTCGCGATCGCGGGCCGCAAGGCCGAGCGCCTCACCGCCGCCGCCGCCGAGCTGGAGGCGGAAACGGGGCGCCGCTGCCTCGCGACGCCGTGCGACGTGCGCGAACCCGCGGAGATCGACGCGGCGCTCGACCGAACGCTTGCCGAGCTCGGTCGCCTCGACGTGGTCGTGAACGGTGCCGCCGGCAACTTCCTCGCTCCAGCTGCGCAACTCTCGCCCAACGGCTTCCGCACCGTGATGGCGATTGACGCGCTCGGCACCTTCAACGTGAGCCGCGCCGCCTTCGATCGCTGGCTGCGCGACCACGGCGGCGTCATCCTCAACATCAGCGCGACGCTCCACTACGGGGCGACGCCGCTCCAGACGCACGCCGTCGCCGCCAAGGCCGCAGTCGACGCGTTGACCCGGAACCTCGCGCTCGAGTGGGGCTCGCTCGGCATTCGCGTGAACGGGATCGCGCCCGGTCCCATCGAGGGGACCGAAGGCATGGCCCGCCTCGCCCCGGGGGACGTCGCCGACAAGCTCACCTCGCGAATTCCGATCCGCCGCTACGGCCGCATCGACGAGATCGCGAACGTTGCGGTGTTCCTCGCGTCGGACGCGGCGTCGCTGATCCACGGCGCCACGATCGTCGCCGATGGCGGAGCCTGGCTCACCGGGACCTCACTCGATTTCTAGGCGCGATCGACGGCGCGCGGATTGGTCCACGGTCGGGCGAGGCTGCTATGCTCCGCCCATGCTTCGTGGCTTGCTACCGCTCATGGGGCTGGCGCTGACCGCCTGCCACCTCGTCGCTGGACTCGACGACTACACGAAGGGGACGGCCTCGGCCGCCACCACCGGGTCCGGAGGCGACGGCGACGGTGGCGCAACCACGAGCACCTCGAGCGGCAACGGCGGCAGCGGCGGTGTTGGAGGCCAGGCGCCGGTCGACCCAATTCTCTGGCAGTCGAACCTCGGGGCGAAGTCCGCGAACGCCACCGGCCCCGCGGTGGCTCTCGGCGATCTGGCCATCGTCGGAGGCATCGTCGATGCACCGGTCGACTTGCCGGGGCTGTCGGGAAGCCAGCCGACGAGCTCGCTCCCTGGAAATTACTTCGGAGCGCTCCTCACTGGCGCCAACACCGCGATGCCTGCGGTCTCGACCGCCTTCTGGTCGCGCGACACGAGCAACGGAACCAGCGCCACGCCGGTCGAGATCACGGCGACCAGCGACGGCAAGCGCACCTGGCTCGGCGCGGTGCTTCAGACGGTCGGCAGCGGCGGAGATCCTCACTCGGTCGTCGTCCATGCCTCGACGGCCACGACCCCAGCCGAGTCGCAGCTCGTCAGCACGAGCGGCCTCACCATCTCGCGCCTCGCGCTCGCGGCGACGCCCGATGGCACGAAGCTCTACGTCGCGTACACGGTCTACTCGGGAACCTTCGAGACCCTGCGCGTGATTCGCAACGCAGTCTCTCCCGAGGGGGTCGTCTCGAAGGAGGTCGAGTTCAACCTCGGTTCGGTCACCGGCCATCACCACGTCGCGTCGATGGTCGCGACGAGCGAGGCCATGTACCTCGCGACGACGTGCAAGGGGGACTTGGTCGACCCGGACGTGCTCAGCAAGAGCGAAAATGCCTGCGTCGTCGCGGCACGGCACACCTACGACCCGATGGCCAACGGCCTCGAGTTCAAGCGGCGACTTGGCTGCAACGAGACGGGCACGAGCACCCGCGCGCTCGCGCTCGCAGCGTCCGGCAAGAGCGTCTACCTCGCGCTGGAGAGCACCTGCGCGAAGCTCGAGACGTCCGTGGGCGTCGGGAACTACGCGCCGCCCGCCGATGGTCCCGAGCCGAAGTCGTTCGGCATCTTCGCCTTCGACGAGACTGAGGTGCTCGGCGCGAAGGCCGACACGAACGGGTTCAAGAAGGTCAGCGCCTACACCTCCCCGATCTCGCGAACAGCGAAATCACGGGTGGCGATGACCCCGCTCGCGACCAACTCCGGCGGCAAGCTGCTCGTCGCCGGATCCTTCACCGGTCAGCTCAAGGTCGGCCCCCAGCAGCTCCGAACCGCCAAGGCCACGAGCCCTCAGGCCTTCGTGCTCGGCTTCGAGACGACCCTGGCCCTCCCCGCGCCGACTCCGCCGCTGTTCGCGACCGACGGTCCTGGCGGCGCGCGCGTCATGTCGCTCGCCTCGCGTGACGGCGTCATCCTCCTCGGCGCCCGCCGCACCGGTGAGGTCACGTTCGGCAACGAGGTGCTCCCGGCGAAGGGCCTCGACGAGATCGACTTCGTCGTGGCTGCCGAATCTTCCCTCCTCGAGGACTCGACCCCGTGAACCCCATGCACCGATCGCGCCGCCGCGCTGCCGCCTTCCTCGCGACCGCGCTCCTGCTCACCGCACCCGAGCTTCGCGCCCAGGGCGCCGCCCCCGCCGCCTCCGAGCCGAGCGCCGCCGACAAGGCGACCGCGCGGGCCCTCCTCGACGAAGGGGACGCTCTGCTGAAGAAAGGTGACGCCCAGAGCGCGCATGACAAATATCAATCCGCGGACACCATCATGGGCGTGCCGACGACCGGCTATCCCCTCGCGGAGTCGCAGCTGCGCCTGAACATGCTGGTCGAAGCGGCGGACACCTTCGCACGCGTGCAGCGCTACCCCGTCAAGCCGGGCGAGCCCGGGGCCTTCACGAAGACCCGCGAGGAAGCAGGGCGAAAGCTCGCTGAGCTGCAGCGGCGCATCCCGACCGCGACACTCGCGGTCGGCGGAGCCACGGTGAGTGACGCGATGCGGGTGACGATCGACGGCGTCGAGCTCGCGAAGGCGGCGCGGTTTCT
>Ga0194129_10004580_pt1 | contig 18254 bp, 12 predicted proteins | sample TA2KigCa35mmetaG_FD_150862 | JGI IMG/M metagenome (GOLD analysis project Ga0194129, IMG submission 150862) | Freshwater microbial communities from Lake Tanganyika, Tanzania - TA2015038 Kigoma Deep Cast 35m | ecosystem: Environmental > Aquatic > Freshwater > Lake | place: Tanzania: Lake...
AGCGCCAGGGGTGCGCTGCCCCCCGAGACCGTCAGGTCCACCTCGGCCGCGACCGTCACGAGGAAATCGGTCGCGCCCACCGCGCTCGCCTCGACGTCGACGAACGGACCCTGTTCGAGGCGCAGCTCGATCATCTGCGCCGTCGACTCGGCGTCCATCGGGCGGGTGAAGCGCAGCACGAATGCGTCGCCGTTGGCGAAGCGGCCGTCGTCGCGCACCGCGGCCACCACCTGATCGACGTCGGGGTTGAACGGCAAGGCCTCCGGCTCGCCGAGCGCGGCCTGCAGCAGCCCGTCGCGCACCACGAACGCCGTCAGCGCGTTGCCATGGCCGTGGCGGTTGACGACGGTGAACGGCGGCAGCACCAGCGGCAGGCCGATGTTGACGCCGTCGTCGTCGAAGCGGGCGATGGGCAGCGGCGACGGCAACGCCAGTCGGGCGGTGAACACCCGGGCCTCGTTCGCCGTCACGTCGAACGCGCCGCCGACGCCGGCCTGCTCGTCGAGCCACGCGGCCAGCGCGCCATCCGCCCCGATGCCGAGCGGGACATCGAAGGCGAAGGTCAGCGTCGCGCCGGGGGCGAGGAAACCGTCGGCGACGTCGTCGCCCACCACGGTCAGCGCGCGGCGCCCGGCTACGACGGTGAAGCAGCCGTCGACGGGGCACAGCGGGTCGATGGCCAAAGGCTCGGGAGCGGCCCGGTGGTCGTAGGCGAGGGTCAGCGCGGCGCCAGCGAGCGCGTCGTCGTCGACGTCGCCGCCGAACGTCGCCCGCACGGTGTCGTCGCGGTCGACCCCCGGCTCGTCGAGCCCAGCCAGCGCGATGATCAGGGCGTCGTCGAGGGTCGCCGGGCTCGGCGGCCCCGGCGGGCCGGGCGGGCCGGGCGCGCCGTCTTCGCCGTCCCTGCCGTCTTCGCCATCCTTGCCCCGAGCGCCGCCGTCGCCCCCGCAGGCCGACAGGCCGCCGATGACGGGGGCGAGCAGCGAGAGCGCGACGGCCAGAATGGGTTGGCAGGGACGACGCATCACGACTCCAATGTAGGGCGCCAGCATCCGTGATCGACGGCTCCGCGCCAACCGCGTGGCCGCCTACGACACGACGAGCCGACGCACGGCGTCCAGCGTCGGCAGCGTCGTCGTGCCGAGGATCGCGGCGGCGCAGCCGGCGGCGCGCGCGCCGGCGCCGTCGGTGTCATCGCGGTCGCCGACGTGCAGCAGCTCGCCCGGGGCCACGCCGAGCGCGGTGGCGGCGCGGCGAAAGAGGGTCGGCGAGGGCTTCAGCGCGCCCACGCCGTCGGCGGACACGAGGGCGCCCCACGGCAGGTCGAGCAGGCCCAGAGCGGCGAGCTTCTCGCGCACGGCGCCGCGGTCGCTGACGACAGCGAGGGCGAGGCCGCGCCCGGCGAGCTCGACGAGCAGCGCGCGCGCGCCGCGGCGGGGGCCTGTCCGGGCGAGCACGCTGGCGAGGCGCACGTCGAAGAGGTCGCGCAGCTGGGCGCGCACGACGTCGGCGGGCCGCTCGAGGCGCTCGGCGCACAGCGCCGCCTCGGCGGCGAGCAGCGCCTCGCCATCGGCGAAGTCCCGCCCGCGCAGCTCCTCGCGCGCGCGCCGCCCCACTCGCAGCGCGCGCCAGCGCGGGAACGTCGCCCACAGCAGCCGGGGGCGCGCGCGGGCGTCGTCGTACAGCGTGCCGTCGAGATCGAAGCTGACGGCGCGGATCATGGGGCGCGTCCGTGGGCGGCCAGGCCGCGGGCGTCGTCGGCTCCGACGCCGAGCGCGAGCAGCAGGCTGCCATCGGGGCTCAACAAGGGCAGCTTCACGTGGGCGTCGGGGGCTCCCTGCTCGACGCGACGCCTGCGCGTGGCGACGAAGCTGCCGGGCACCACGGCGACAACTACGACGGGGCCGAGGCGCAGGCTGCGCCGCTTGGCGTCGTACTCCTCGTTGGCGGCGCCGAGCGCGGCGTCGAGGCGGGCGCCGAGGCCTTCGACATCGACAGCGTCGTCGCGCTCGACCACGCACAGGTAGCCGGGCGGCCCATCGTCGCGCAGGCGCGGCGCCATGCACAGGCCCGGCCCCGACCAGCCGAGCGTGGCCAGCGCGGCGGCGACGTGGGCCTCGCCGAGCTTCTCGCCGGTGATCGAGCACATCGTGCCCTCCTTGTGGCGGAACACCGCCAGCGGTGCGCGGTCGTGGCGGCCTACCACCTCGACGACGTCGTGCATCCGGTAGCGGTACAGCCCCGCCGAAGTCGTGACGATGACGGCGTAGCGTTGACCCGGCTCGGCCTGGTGCAGGGCCAGCGCGCGGGTGCCGTCGGTGTCGCCCTCGGGCAAGAGCTCGATCACGTGGCCGTGGGGCAACAGCAGGCTGGCCGCGCCGTCGCCCGGCCCGCTGGTGGAGAGCGGCGCGCCGAAGCAGCCCTCGGAGGCGGCGTAGCCGTAGTCGAGCGTCGGCAGCCGGCCGTAGCTGCGCTCGAGCCGCTGCAGCCACCACGACGACGTACCACCCTTCCAGGTGACGAGGCCGCACAGCGCCGGGAATGCGTCGCGCATGCGCGCCGCCCCGTGCGCATTGGCGCTCGCGCGCAGGCGCGCCGCGGCGTCGGGCGCGCGCCGGAGCCGGGCGCGCAGCGCGCGTCGCGCGTCGTCGTCGACGGCGAGGGCGCCCGCGGCGTCGCGCAGCAGCGCGTCGTCGGGGCCGAAGCCGCCCTCGTCGCAGGCGGCTGCCAGCGCCGTCGCGCGCTGGGCCAGCGTGTCCGCGAACAGCGCCAGCGTCGACGGGTTGATGGCCGAGGCGACGGTGAGCTGCTCCTGCAGCGCGAAGCGCAGCGCCACCGCGTAGCGCGCGTGGAAGTCGCCGATGGCGAACACGGCCGTCGGCACGGCGTCGAGCACGTTGTCGTCGTCGACGCCGCCGCTGAGCGCGACGGTGATCGAGCCGCACTCGGCGCGCGCCGACAGTCGCTCGGCGCGCGGCGAGCGCATCGACAGCCGCTTGCCGCGCAACAGCCCCGGCATCGTCGACAGCAGCGCGCGGTACAGCACGCGGTTGGCGACGCGGCACTCGGCGACGAATTCGCCGGTGACGGGGATGAGCTTGCGGCGGCCGGTCGTGCCCGACGTCGTCGCGTAGTAGATGGGGTCCTCGTCGACGAGCAGGCCGCGCTCGCCCTGCACCATGCGGTCGACCAGCGGCGCGACGTCGTCCCAGTCGCACAGCGGCGCGTGGCGCCAGTCGTCGAGCGAGCGCACGCGGGCGAAGGAGAGGCGACGGCCGGCCTCGGTGTTCGCGTTGCGCGTCAGGATGGCGGCCAGCCGCGCGTTCTGGGCGGCGAGGGGATCGGCGCAGGCCTCGCGCAGCTGCGCCGACGTGCGCGCGAAGCCCACGTCGACGAGAGCGCGGATGCCGCCGTCGGGCAGGAGGCCCAGCATCGCCTTCAGCGCGCTGGCGATCATCGTCGTCCTCCGCGCGGACTCTTTGCAGAGGCTCGATGGTCGCGCTCCGTCGCCGGCGCCCGCGTCGACCGGGGCGCCGCTGTCGTGGCAGGCGTCGACTTTGCCTGCGTCTTCGCCGGCGCGGTCTTCGTCGGCGCCGTCGTCGTTCTCTGCGGGGGGGCGACGATCGACGGGTCGCCCGGCGCGCGCGCGGGGTTGTCAGCGACGAAGCGCGCGAAGCTGGCGGGCAGGCCGATGTCGAACGACAGCGGCTCGCCGGTGCGGGGGTGCGCGATGCCGAGGCTGCGCGCGTGCAGCCCGAGGCGTCGATCGTCCCAGCGCTTGTGTCGCGAAAGACCGCCGTAGCGCTCGTCCCCGAGCACCGGGTGTCCGCGCTCGGCCAGGTGCACGCGGATCTGGTTGCGGCGGCCGGTGCTCAGGCGCACCGACAGCAGCGTCGCGCCGTCGAGGCGGGCCTGAACGACGAAGTGGGTCAGCGCGTCTTCGCCGACGTCGTCGCGGTCGCTGCTGCGGCGCTGCAGCGTGCGCCGGTCGGTCACCAGCCGCGAGCGGATCTCACCCTCGTCCTGTACGACGACGCCGGCGACGACGACGCTGTAGACGCGCTGGTGCTCGGCCCAGCCGGCGACGAGCCGATCGCGCGCCGCCCGGTGGCAGGCGAAGACCAGCAGGCCGCTGGTGTCGCGATCGAGCCGGTGCACCACCAGCGCCTCGCGCGTGATGCGCGGCCCCTTCGACAAGAGGCGCGACACCGCGTCGACCAGCGTGAAGCGCTCGCGCCGCGGCGTGGGCACCGTCAAGATACCCGGCGCCTTGTCGACGACGACGATGTCGTCGTCCTGGTAGACGAGCGCGAAGGCGCGGCCGGTCGTCGATGCGGCGACCGACGGTGTCGTGGCGCGCGGAGGCGGCGGGGCCATCGCTCAGTCCCCGCCGACGACGGGGGCGCCCACGCCGGTGACGTGCTCGGTGACCATGCGGGCCATGCCGTGCTCGGGCGTCGTCTCTTCGTTGGCGGTCCACGGCTCGACGCGCACCCGCACGCCGGGGTTGTCGTCAAGGAACTGCGCTAGTTCGTGCCGGTGCAGAAAGAACCCGCGCGCCCGGCCGGCGACCACGACGCCGCCCGCCGGCTGCGGACGACCGGCGAGCAGCGCCCCGACGTCCCCCACGATGCTGTGCTCGCGGGCGAACGTCGTTGTCGCCGCGTCGTCATGCTCCGGGCCGTCGAGCAAGACGCGACCGTGCTGCAGCAGCGCGACCCGCTCGGCGGCCGTGCCCGGCGCCACGAGGCGCGAGCCCGGCCCGAGGTCGAACGGCACGAGCAGCGTCTCGAGCGCGTTCTTCTGCGTCGACGTCATGCCGGCGAAGTGATCGGTGCTCTCGAGCAGCGACCACGCTCCCATGTCGCGGACCTGCGCGTGGCGCTCGACCATCGCCGGGATGTCGGTGCCGTCGCAGACGCGCCGGGCGACGGCGCCATCGACCACGAGCAGGTCGAGGTCGGTGACGGCGACGACGTCGGCGGTGCGCGGGCGGCGCAGGAACACGGCGGTCTCGCCCAGGTAGTCGCCGAGGCCGTAGCGCTTCAGCTCGACGCCGTCGCGCAGGATCGCGGCCTTGCCGCCGGTGACGACATAAAGCACGTCCCCGAGGTCGCCGACCTTGATGAAGCGCTCGCCGGCGGGGATGCGCAGGTCGCGGGCGGAGGCGAGCAGCTCGGCGGCGCGGGCCAGCGGCAGCCGGGCGAACAGCCGCGTTCGCCCAAGCAGCGCGAGGCGGCGCAGCACGCGCAGCTCGGGGGCCGCGTTGACAGGGATCTCGATGGTGGCCTCGCGCCCGGGCTCGGCGACGACGAGGCCCTTGTAGTCGGCGAGGCGCGACGGGCTCACGTGCAGCACGCGCAGGCGGCTCTTGGTGTCTTCGCCGAGCGCGTCGAGGATCGCGACCGGCGTGTGCAGCGGCGGTACCCCGCTCTCGTGAAAGACGAGGTCGTGGGACCAGTCGAAGTGGCTGAGCTCCTCGCGCCGCTCGAAGTCCATGCAGCCGGCGCGGTACATCTGGTCGACGACTTGCGGGTCGTTCAGCGTGTCGCCCGAATAGTTGAAGCTGGCACCTTCGTAGTGGGCCTCGAACGCCAGCGTCGGGATCGAGTGCAGCGTGAAGCGGAACAGCAGCTTGGCGCCGCCGACGTCGATGGGGCGCCCGATCTGCACCGGGTGGAAGTCGAACAGGCGCCGCAGTTCTTCTTCGGGGATGCCCGACAGCGCCGACCACTTGCGCAGCCACGACGCGTAGATCGTCGGCGCGGTGAACAGCGTGATGCGGCCGGCCTCGAGCGCCTTCTGCAGCGTGCCGGCGTCGTGGTCGCCGTGCACGTGGGTCAGGATCAACGAGTCGACGAGGCCGGCGTCGATGTCGCTGTCCTTCAACAGCTGCGTCGAGTGCACCGGCGGGTCGACCATGACGCCGCGGCCGCCGACCCACAGCACGAAGCCCGTGGTGCGCTCGCGCGGGTCGGGGTCGAAGCCGTGGCTGCGGCCGAGCACGGTGACGCCGAAGCGCGGCGGCGAGAACGGCACGCCCGCCGGGGCCGCGGCGCCCACGACCGCCATGCCGATGTTCGTCGTCGTGCGCAGCGGCGGATCGCGGGGCAGGCGGGCGTGCTCGGCGTCGTCGACGGTGACGACGACCTCGTCGCGCTCGAGCGCGACCTGCAGCACGTGGCCGTCGTCTTCGATGCGCGCCGGGCGGCCTGGCGTCGCCGGCACGAACAGCAGCGCGTCGTCGAGAGACAAGAGCCCGTCGCGCCGGTAGTTGCCGCGGCGGAACCAGCCCATCTCGCGCAGCAGGTCGGGCACGTGGTGCCCCGAAGCGACGTCATCGCGCAGGTCCTGCACCGGGGGGCCGAGCAGGCTCTCCTGGACGGCGGTGCGGATCGCCTGGCCTTGCTCGGGCGTGCCCACCACGATGAGCGGGCGCTTCTTGACGAAGAGGTTCCAGTAGATCGGGAACTCGAGGTCGGCGTTGGCCACGCCGCGGCGCACGTCGACGAGCCGCGGCGGCAATACCACCACCCGCGGCACGCCGTCCTTGCGCGTCAGCGTGTCCTTCAGCGTATCCGGCGGCGCGCCGAGCTGCAGCGCACCGATGGGCGTCTCGAGCCACAGCCCCCCGCGCGGGAGCGCGACGACGTCGGTCATGGTGACCTCCTGAGCGGCGTCGCCGCGGTCACGCGTCGACGCTCGCCGTGATCATCGCGCCGACGCCGGCCAGCTCGCGCCGCGTCGTCAGGCAGATGACCTGCGTGGACTGTCCGATGAACTGCAGCGCCCGCGACAACAGCGGCATCACCTCGGCGGGCAGGTGGTCAAGGGCCCGATCGAGGACCAGCGGCAGCCGCTCGTGACGGGCCGCGGCCTCGAGCGCCGCCAGGCGCAGCGCCAATGCGACCAGGTCGCGATCGATGGCCGACAGGCGCGGAAAGGGGACCACGGCGTCGGTCGCCGCCTCGACGACGGCGACCTCGGCGCGGGCGCCCAGGCGGACAGCGGTGAACCGATGCGACGTCAGCGCGCCGGCGACCTGCGAGGCGCGCGGCGCGAGCTGCGCGCTGGTGGCGTCGAGGGGGCTGCCGACAAGCTCCGCCGCGGCCCGCACGATGCGCTGGCCCACGTCGACCCCGACGAGGTCGTCGCCGCCGACGTCCACAGCGCTCGCGGCGCTCGTCGTGGCGCGGGCGACGAGGAGCGCTTCGATCTCGGCGCGCTCCCGTGCGTGCTCGACCGCCGCCGCATCGAACGCGGCGCCCTCGGTCGCGAGCCGCTGCTCCAGCGCGCGGATGCGACCCTCGGTCGCGAGCCGCTGCTCGCGCAGCCCCGCGCCGTCCAGCGTGACCTCGGCGGCGCGCAGCTGGTCCTCCGCGAAGCGCAGGCGCTCCCGCCGCTCGACGTGGGCAGCCAGCAGGCGCTCGACCTCGTCTTCCTGGCCGGGGCCGAAACCGGCCTGCGTGATCGTCCGGTCGAGGGACGCGCGCTCCTGAGCGAACAGCCCGCGCTCCCGAGCGCGCTCGCCGGCGATCCGCTCCAGACGGCCCCGCACGGCATCACCGTCTTCGAGCACGGCGAGCGCGCGAAAGGCCCCGACGGCGGCGAGGGCGAACGCCGGGATGTCGAGCAGCGCCACAGAGCGCAGCGCGTCGGACCACAGCGAGGCCACCATGGCGAACAGGATCGCGCCCGTGCCGACGAGCAGCCCATGGACGAGCAAGGGTTCGCGACCGAGCAGCGCGAGCACCGGTCGCCTCCGCGCGTACGCTGGTGACGGCAGGTCACGGGCGCCGTCGAGGATCCGCCGCTCGCCCTCGTCGAGCAGGCGCAGCTGCCGGGCGAGGGCGGCCTCGGCCTGCCGCACGCTGGCGACGCGCGCCGGAAACGTCGTCGCGAGCTCGTCGAGGTTGTCGTGCCGCGCGAGCAGCGCCTTCAGCTCGACGACCTGTTCGCCGGCCTCGCGCAGCGGCCGCAGCTGGGCGTCGAGCTGGAACAAATCCTGCTGCAGCCCGCCCAACTCGAACTCGAGGGCGACCAGCGCCTCCTGCGTCTTCGCCAGCGCCTGCAGCTCGACGAGCCGCGCGCGCAGCGCGGCGTCGGGCCTCCTGTCCCAGCCCTGGCGGGTGTGGGTGTCGTAGCCCGGGACGTACGCCACCGCCGATCGCGCTGGCCGCGCACCGGCGCCGTCGGTGCGCGCGCGGCGACGCGACGGCAGATCGTCGACAAACGAGAAGAGGACCTCGCGCAGCGCGTCGCCGCCCGGCACCCCGAGCGTCTGCGGCAGCAGGTTCGCTATCTCCGGCGCGGCCGCCGACAGCGTCTCCCACGCCTCACCGGTCTGCACCTGCAGCGCCCATCGTCCGGATGACAGGTCGCAAAGCAGCCGATGCCGCCGCGCGCGGGCGTCGAAGACGAGCCCGACCCGGGCGTGCGCTCCGCCCTCGCCGGCTGGCAGCGCCGCCGCCCTCAGCTCTCCGTCGAGATTGACCGCCAGCAGCTCGAACGCGGCGCGGGCGACGAGGGCCTCGGCCTCGCCCGCCGCCACGATGCATGGCCCGGCCGGAAACACCCAGCGCGAAAGGCGCGGTGAGCCGCGGACCCCCTGCAGGATGACCTCGACCAGCTCCATGTCAGCGCGAGCCTCTACCGTCGCGGCCGTCGCCGTCGTTGTCGACGAGCAGCGCCCGCGCGGGGCGCTCTGGCCCGCCGGCGCGCGCCGGCACCTCGGACGTTGGCTCGAGCACCGCCTCGCCCGGGCCGAGCACGCGCCAGGTCTCGGGGGCGCGGTCAGGCTCCGGGGGCGTCGTGGGCACCGGCTGCGGCTCCCGCAGCGGCGGGTCGAGGACGTCCCAGTCTCCGGCCTCGAAGGCCGCGAACATCGGCACCACCGTGGCGGCGCCGAGCGGGGGGAGCGTCGCCCGTCCCCCTTCGTCGACGGGCACGAGCGCCAACTCGGCCACGCGCGCGTTGCACAGCGCGGCCTCGACGTCGTCGGTGGGTGGCGCCGGACGCGGCGCGCTCTGGGGCGGGAGCGCGTCGACGCTGACGCCTAACACGTCGGCGAACTCACTGAAGTCGACCTCGACGACGCCGCTCGTCGATGCCGTGTCGGGCGCCGGGGGCGCCGGCGGTGGGGGGGGCGCCGCCGTCAGCGCAGTGAACTCGAGGTCGAAGCTCTCGTCGGTGAAGGCCACGTCGGAGCCGCCGGGCGCGGGGGCTGGCGACGTCGGCGCCGGCTGCGTCGACCCCGGCAACGTCGGCGACGTCGTCGCGGGGAAAGGCGGCGCAGCCACCGACGGCAGCGGTGGCAGCGCGGCGGTCGACGCAGCGCGGGCCGTCGTCGGGGGCGCCGGGGGCGGCGCCGGGGGCGGCGCCGGGGGCGGCGCCGGCGGCGGCGGCAGCGGTGGCAGCGCGGCGGTCGACGCAGCGCGGGCCGACATCGCGGGCGGCCGCGGCTGCAGCGCGGCGGTCGTCGGGGCGTGGGCCGTGGTCGTCGCCGTCGCCGGCGGCGTCGGGGGCGGCGGCGCGGAGGGCAGCGGTGGCAGCGGCGGCAGCGCGGTGGTCGTCGGGGCGCGGGCCGTGGTCGGCGGCGGCGGTGGTGGGGTGGTCGACGCGGCACGCGGCGGCGACGGCGCCAGCGATGAGCGGCGAGGATCATCGCTCGGGCCGGTCGGGATCCAGCGCTGGGTGTGCTCGACGACCGACCACCCGGCGTCGTCGAGCGCATCGAACGCCAGCGAGCGCGCCCCCACCGGGCCCGGGGGCCGGGCGTGGGCGCCGGGCCCGGTGTCGGGAGCGTCGAACGGAGCGTCGAGGGCGCCGGGACCCTCACGGGGCGCGCCGACGGCGGGCAGCGGCGCAGTCGGCGTCGTCGTGCGCTGCAGCGGGTCGACGGCGCGGTGCTCGTCGGTCGTGTGGTCGCCGTCGGCGGGCTCCGGCGGCTCGTCTGCGTCGGTCGCGGCCCGGTGGGCGGCATCGAGCACCGCACCGGCGTCGCCATCGACGGCGATGAACTCGACGGTGAACGTTGACGCGTTCTCGGCGACAGTGATGGCGTCGATGCCGGCCTTGCCGCGCGGGGTGTCCAGCTCGAGGAAGACCGGCGTGCCGGCCGGCAACGGCTGCGCCGTGGCGATCAGCGCGTGCGACGACGACAACCCCACGATCTCGTCGATCCGCGCGGATAGCCGGGACTCGTGCCAGCAGGGCAGCGGCCGGGGGAGACGCAGGAACTCGCTGGGCGACGGAAACGTCATCTTGCGACCGGGACCGCAAGCTAGCAGAGATCCACCCATGACCGACGAGCCTCGCCCCGCCCCGCCCCGGCCGCGCGCCCGCTGCCCCTCGTGTGGCGCCCCGTTGCTGCCGCCGGACACCGCCACGCCGACGGCGCGTCCAGCCTGGGCGCCGTTTTGCTCCGAGCGCTGCAAGACGGTCGATCTGGCCCGGTGGCTCCGCGGCGAGCAGGCCATCCCCGGCGAGCCCGTCCACATCGCCGAGGCCGAGGGCGAGGCGTGACGTCATCGCCGTCAGGCCGCCGGAGCCCCCGGGCGGCCGTCGCCCTTCAGTCGGTCGTCGGTGTCTCGGTCAGACGTCGACCCAGGTCGGCGAACACCCGGTTCCGACCGCCGGCCTTGGCCCGGTACAGCGCCTGGTCGGCGGCGTCGTTCAGTGACTCGGCCGACTCGCCGGGCAGGAACTCGGCGACTCCGCAGGAAAACGACGTCGAGAACGGGCCGCGCACGCCGGTCTGCGGGATCGCATGGAACGCCTCGCGCAGGCTGTCGAGGACCACGCGGGCGTCATCGAGCGGCGTGTCGGGCAGCAGCAGCGCGAATTCTTCGCCGCCGTAGCGGCCGACGACGTCGTTCTTGCGCAGGCGCCGCCGCAGCAGCCGCGCCAGCGACACGATCACGCGGTCGCCGACGGCGTGGCCGTGGGTGTCGTTGACGCTCTTGAAGTGGTCGAGGTCGATCATCGCGCAGCACAGCGGCGATCGACTCCGCTGGGCGCGCGACACCTCAGACTCGAGGCGGTCCTTCAGCGTCGTGTGGTTGTACAGGCCGGTCAGGCTGTCGCGCAGCATCTGGCTGCGCAGCAGGCGCGACCGTTGGCAGCGCACCTGCACCGAAGCGACCAGGTGCTCGGGGCGGATCGGCTTGGACAGGAAGTCGTCGGCGCCCTGGCGCAGCGCCTCGATGCGCAGGTCGGGGTCCATCTCCGACGACAGGTACACGATGGGGATGCCAAGGAAGCCCGGGTGCATGCGGATCAACGCCGCCAGCTCGGGGCCCGCGCACGTCGGCATGTACAGGTCGGTGAGCACCAGATCGGGCCGGAAGTCGCGGATCGCGTCGAGCGTCGCCAGCGGCTCGTCGACGGTGCGGCAGACCATGCCCGCCTGCTCGAGGATCCCCTTGACGAAGTCGGCGGTGGCCCGGGAGTCGTCGACGACGATCACGCGGAACGGGTCCTCGCGCACCGGCCGCAGCCGCCGCTCGAGCAGGTCGGCCACCGCCGTGGGGTCCACCGGCTTGGCGAACAAGGCCTCGACGCCGCAGCGGATGGCGTCGAGCTGCAGCCTCAGGTCGGTGCCACCGCCCAGGCCGAACAGCGGGACCGTCCGCGGGCGGACCGCAGCGATGCGATGCAGGTGCGTGGTGAGCTGGTCCTCGGCGACGGCGTCAAGGTCGACGAGCACGCCGGTGTACGCCGAACGGCCCGCGGCCCGGGCGATCTCCACCGGGGACGTCGCGCGCTCGACAACGAAGCCGTTGCCGCGCAGGAACACCGACAGCTCGCCGGCCAGCGTGTCGTCGTGGCTGACGAGCACAACCGACGGCGGCGCCGCGTGGGCGTCGCCCGTCGCCTCCGCCGGCGGAGCCCTCGTGGTCCGGAGCTCGCTCACCACACCCCGCCTCCTCAGCCGACGCAATACACAGGGCGCAGGATTGTGCGCAAGCCAATCACGACGCCTTCTCGGCGAGGCGGATGAACCCGGCCAGGTCCCGGGTCGCGAACTCGTCGCCGTCGTCGCTGGTGGCCACCAGCAGGTCGGCGGCGACGACCAGCCGGCCCGCGTCCACCCGCAGCGCCCGCGCCCGCAGCGACGGGCGCAGCGGGCGCACCCGATCGTCGCTGTCAGCGAGCACGAACAGCCCGGCGGCGCGGCTGCCGACGAAGATGCGATCGCCGAACACGGCGACGCTGTGCAGCTCATGGGCGACGGAGAAGACGCGGACGGTGTCACCGCGGGCGACGACCAGCTCCTTGCCGTCGATGACGGCGAGGACGTCGCCGGCCACCGCCACGGCCGCGCCGCCGCGCGCCAGCAGCGTGCGGCCGACGTCGTCGACGACCGACTGCCCGGTCAGCACGACGACGCGCTGGTGGTCGCTGGCCAGCCGCCGCGGGCCGGTCACCGCCGCTCCCCGCTCGGTGAGCACCGCCGTGCCGGTGGACGCATCAAAAGACGCCCGCCGCACGACGCCGTCGTCGCCCAGCAGCAGCACGCCGTCGCCGTGGGCGACGACGTCGAGGACGCCGTCGCGCACCGTGACGCCCCGGTCGTCGTCGGCTCGCGCGAACCGCCCGCCCTCGAGCAGCACGTGGGCCACGCCCTGCACGAAGACGAGGGCGCGGGCGATGCCGTCGGCGCGGCCCACGGCTTCGGAGCGCCCGGGGCGCAGGCGCACCACGACGGACTCGCCGGCGTCGGGGTCGTCCTCGTCGAAGCGCACTCCGACGACGACGAGCTCGCCGCCTTCGACAGCGGCGTCGGCGTAGCGGTTGCCGAGCGCGCGGGGGCGGTGCGGGGTCTTGGTCGGCCTTGGGACCATCAAGCCGGAACGCTAACGGGACGCCGCGCGTCGCCGCCGGCGCCCGGCAAGCAGTTTCAGAGCGACACACCCGAGGGCGGCGGTGTCGGGGGCGCCGCGGCACCCACAGGACGTCGCGACGTCGGCGGCGCCGGTCCTCGTCCAGACATGGCCGCTAACGACGCGCGGGGTGTCGCCGTCGAGCAGCTCCACGCGCCAGCGTTCATCGGCCGCGTCCGGCGCCGGCGCGGCGACGCGGCGCTCGAGCACGAGGGGGTCGGCGTCGATGTCGACGACCGCGCCGTCTTCGTAGCCGTCCTTCAGGAGGCGCGCGCGAAGGCCGACGCCGCCGGTGACGGTGGCCCGCAGGGTCACGGACGCGCCGGCGTCGACGACGACAGTGTCGCAGTCGCGCGCGGGGCTGGTCTGCAGGTCGACCATCGGGTCGTCGGGGCCCTGCAGCTTGACGACGGTGCGGTTGCAGCGGATTCCGTCGAGCAGCGCCGCCGTCGTCTGGTCGCGGGCGAAGATCATCGTCGTGGGGTCGCCGATGGGCGAGCCAAAGGCCTCGAGGTCGACGCCGGCCTTGTGGTCGTCGGAGCCGCCGACCGGGGCCGCGTGGCTGCCATCGTCGAGCAGGCGGTCCCAGAAGTCGCGGGCGTCGGCGCCGAAGATGAAGCCGCTCTGGCGATAGCCGCCGGTCGCCACCTCGACGGCGTCGACCGCGTCGGGGATGGCCTGCGTCCACGCGCAGCCGATGCAGACGTCGCCCAGATCGAGCACCGGGTGGTTGATCGAAAACAGCGCCCCTTGCGCGTGGATGGCGTCGACGGCGGCCTGCAGCGTCGTCGACAACCCCACCTTGTGGTCGACGTAGTCGGTGACGCCGAAGCCGCCGGCGTGGCCGTTGTACGTCGTGAACTCGACGCCGGGCACTAACAGCAGGCCGGGGTGCCTCGCCTGCGCCTCGTCCAGGTGGGCGACCTGCGCGTTCGTGTTGTGATCGGTGATCACGACGAAGTCGAGCCCGCGGCCGCGCGCGAACGTCGCGACCTCGTCGAGGTCGGGCCGCGCGTCCCCCGAGTCGCGCGAGTGCACATGAAGGTCGCCGGCGTACCAGCGCGCCTCGGTGGACAGCGTCGTCGGCGCGACCTGCGCCTGATCGCCGTCGTCGGGCAGCGTCGGCGTCGCGCGCAGGAAGAACTCGAGCAACACCCGCGGCGCCGTCGACGACAGCCGAGCCCTCCCCACGACGACGTGCCACGTGCCTTCGGGCAGCGGCCCGGCGATGTAGCCGCGCGACGCCGCGCGCACGCCGACCGTGGCGGGCTCGGGGTTGCCACCGCCCCAACCGCGATAGGCGCCGGCGGCGTCCTGCAGGCCGAAGTCGAGGACGTCGTCGTCGTCGCCGTCGACGACGGCGTGGCGCACCTCGAGCTCGGCGACGCCGGCGCCGACCGAGAACGGTACGAGGAAGAACACGACGTCGCCGCCGGGCACCGGCTCGTCGACGACGAGCGCGGGGGACTCCTGCGCGGCGACCGGGCGGCCTGCCACGGCACACACAAGCAGCAGGGACGCGACGGCGACACGACGCTCAGGGCGCATGGCCCATGCTGCGCCGCCCTGCTGGTCGTCGGCAACGGCGCGCCGCGCGTCGCTCGGTCTGGAAACGGCGCCGGCGCCCGAAGGCGCCGGCGCATCCCGGGGGACGTCAACGGGCCGACGCCCGGAACGGGCGTGTCAGCCGCCGCGGACCACCTTCAAGATGGCGCGCTGCTTCGTGCCGGCGTCGAACTTGAGCATCGCCTTCTGCGCGGCGGCCTCGTCGGCGCCGCCCTTGCCCGCGCCGGCGAGGCAGTCGACGAAGTTCGGATCGCTGTCGCCGTCGTCGCCGCCGCCGAAGCGGTGCTCGCCCTCGAACTCGTTGACGGTGCGGGCGAGGATGCCGTTGCCGGGCTGGTTGTCGAAGCCCTCGTTGCTTGCGACGAGCACTTGCCAGCCGACCTTCGCCGCGTCGAAGCCGGCGCCCAGGTCGGCCTTCTTGACGAGCGCGGTGACCTTCTTGCCCTTGGCCGAGACCTTGGTCGGCAGCACGACCTTGTCCTTCATCGCCTTGGCCTTCTGGTCGAGGCGTGTCGTCACCTCCTTGTTCGCCTGGGGCGACACGAAGATGACCTTCTCCCAGCGGCTGTCGTCGGCGAACGTCGCGTTCATGCCGGGCAGGGCGTCTTTTTCGCCCGAGCCGGCCTTGCCGTCGACGTCGATGTAAAGCTGGAACATCTGCAGTGAGAAGCCGTTGCCCGGCGTCGGCCACTTGGCGCTGTCCCACGGGTCCTCGATGCCGGCGTTCACGCCCAGCGTGATCTCGAGGTCGGCGCCCTTGTCCTTGATCTCGATGTCGGTGAGGTCGAACGAGCCCTTCTTGTACTCGGCCTTGGTCGGGTACGTGTAGGTGCCCGGGCCGGCGTCGTCGCCCCTGGGGTCGGAGAAGGTGACGTTGCCGGCGACGGCAGGCAGGGCGGCGAGCGCGAGCGCGAGGGAGCAGACGACGTTCTTCACGGGGTGACCTCCAAAGATGGATGCGCGACGACCAGACGACGAGCCAGGCTTCGTTAGGAGCAGCGCGGAGGGCAGGCAAGGGCCGCCGTCGCGCCGGGCATCGGACGTCTGACGGGGCCGATTGATTCGCTGGGGCCACGGAGAGACATTCCCCTCCATGCCCGTCACCCGCCTGAAGGAACGCCGCCGCCCCACCGTCGCCCTCGAGTCGACGATCTACGCCTTCGGGCTGCCCTACCCGCAGAACGTCGAGCTGTGCTGGAAGCTCGCCCGCACCATCGCCGCCGCCGGCGCCGAGGCGAAGACCTTCGCGGTCATCGACGGCGCGCTGAAGGTAGGCCTCACCGACGAGGAGCTCGCCCGCATCGCCCACGCGCGCGAGCCCGGCGCCGACAAGGACGGCGCGGTGCTGAAGCTGAACGCCAGCGACCTTGGCCCGGCCATGGCGCTGGGGCTCACCGGCGCCACGACGGTGTCGGCGACGATGGCGCTGGCGGCGGGCGCCAAGGTGCGCGTGTTCGCCACCGGCGGCGTCGGCGGCGTCCACCGCGACGCCCATGTCACCTTTGACGAGAGCCAGGACCTCACCGCGCTGTCGCGCTACCCCGTCGCCGTCGTCTCGGCGGGGGCCAAGGCGATCCTCGACCTGGGCGCTACCCTCGAGCGCCTCGAGACCCTCGGCGTGCCCGTCGTCGGCTTCGGCACCAACTGCTTCCCCGGCTTCTACACGCGCGACGGCGGGCACCCGCTGGCGCTGTCGGTGCACGACGTGCCGACCCTCGCCCGCGTGCTGCGCGCGCACTGGCGCATGCACCCCAACGTCGGCGTGCTGATCGCAAACCCCATCCCCGCCGAGCACGCCCTCGACCCCGCGCTCGTCGAGCGGGTGATCGTCCGCGCCCTCGACGACGCCCGGGCGCAGGGTGTGCGCGGCAAGGCGTTGACGCCGTTCCTGCTGCAGCGCCTCGACGAGCTCACCGATGGGCGCAGCGTCGAGGCCAACGTCGCCCTCGCCGAGAACAACGCCCGCCTCGGCGCGGAGCTGGCCGTGGCGCTGGCCGAGCTCGATCCCGAGGCGACGGCGTGACGGCGCCGTCCACGTCGTCCACGTCGTCCACGGCGCGGTCGTCGCTGGTGCTCGCGTCGGGCTCGGCGATCCGCAAGAGGCTCCTGCAGGACGCCGGCGTCGCCTTCGTCGCCGACCCCGCCGACCTCGACGAAGACGGCCTCGTCCACGGCGTCGCCGATCCGGCGGCGCAGGCGCGCCTGCTCGCCGTGGCCAAGGCCCGCCACGTCGCCCGGCGCCACCCCGGCGCGTTCGTCCTTGGCGGCGACCAGGTGGGCGTCCTCGACGACGGCACCCCGCTCGTGAAGCCCCGCGACCCCGAACACCATGTCGCGACGCTGGCCGCGCTGAGCGGCCGCCGACACACGTTCCACCCGGCGGTGGCGCTGGTCAAAGACGACGTCGTGCTCGCCGAAGGCGCCGCCGTCGTCACGGTCACGATGCGCCCGTTCAGCGCCGCGTGCGCCCGCGCCTACGTCGCCACCGGCGAGGGCCGCGGCAGCTGCGGCGGCTATGAGAGCGAGCACCGCGCGGCGCAGCTGATCGACGACGTCGCCGGCGACCTGCAGGCGGTGCTCGGCTTCCCGCTGCGCCTTGTGCTGCCGATGCTGCGCGCCCACTGCCCGGGCGCCGCCGGGCTGCTGCCGGACTGAACCGCTGACGGACCATCGGCGCGCCGATCGAGCAGCGGCCCTCGCTGTCGACGAGCGGCGTGCCTCCTGCGCGGCGCTCGTCGGAGTCCGACAGTGGCTTCATCCAGCGCCGCGTGGTCGTCACTCGCCGTGCCGGGTCCGGACGTGCGACGATGACGTAGCCCATGCCCGGCCCCGTCGCGCCCTCCGAAGAAGCTATCGCTCTCCTGCGCGATCAGGCGCGCCAGCTCGATGTCGAAGACCTCGTCGACCTCTGTTACGCCCGCGCGTCCGAGTCGCTGCGCACGTCGGTGTACCTCGAGGCGCTGCGCGGCCGCCCCGGCGAGCAGGCGCAGGTGGCGGCCTGCCTGCTGTGCTTCGACCTCGCCCGACGCGGCGACGAGCGGCGCGAGGCCGAGGTGCAGTTCCTGCTGCCGACGCTGGAGCACCTGTTTGCCTCGTCGACGGAGGGGCTGCCGCCGCGCTCGGTGCAGGGGCTCATCGACAAGAGCGTCGTGGTCGCCGACCTGTGGCAGGCGCTCGCCGACCACGCGAGCCGGCGCGACCCGCGGATGCACGATGCGATGCCCGAGCTAGAGGTCGAGGCGATGGTCGAGCTCGACCTCTTCGACGCTGACGAGATCGCCGAGCTCGAGGTGGGCCTCGACGACTTCGACGTCGACCTCATCGTCGATGACGCTGCGCTTGCCGCCTTCGACGGCGGCCTGAACCGCTTGATCCCGCCGCCGCCGGCCGCTTTGTTCTCGTCCGACAACGGCCGCGACATCGACCGGCTCGAGCGGCTGCGCGACCACTGCGCGAGCTACGCCGCGCCGGTGCCGGCGGCCGCGGGGCTGCACGCCATGACGCAGCTGTTTCTGGCGACGCACACGCGCGCGGTGGGGCTCTTCGGCCGCCGCAACAAGCGCCGCGACCGCGCCCTCGTCGAGGGCCTGACGGCGTTCCTGTCGCTGCCGTCGCCGCCGGCCGAGGCGGCGGCGTGGTTCGCGGCCTCCGACGTCCCGGGCGCCGAGCCCCAGGCGTGGACGAAGCTCGCCGAGCTGCTGCTCGATGTGGCCGCGCAGGTGGGCGCCGAGGGCGAGCGGCAGCACGGTGGCCGTCCCGCCGCCGCCGGGCCATCGCCGCGGGCGCCGAAGGTCACGCGCAGCG
>Ga0194129_10004583_pt1 | contig 18245 bp, 15 predicted proteins | sample TA2KigCa35mmetaG_FD_150862 | JGI IMG/M metagenome (GOLD analysis project Ga0194129, IMG submission 150862) | Freshwater microbial communities from Lake Tanganyika, Tanzania - TA2015038 Kigoma Deep Cast 35m | ecosystem: Environmental > Aquatic > Freshwater > Lake | place: Tanzania: Lake...
GGACGGAGGATAGGGCTCCGGTGAGGACCGACCCGAGCGCCGCTCCAGGGGCCGAGACCGAAGGACGGGCGGATGTCCTCAAAGGCACCGCCCGACCTTCCCTTCGGGATCGGCACTCATGCGATAAACCTTTGCGGCCGGAGGCCGCGACTGCAGCGGCATGGAGCCGCACGGTGTTCCCTTACGCCTTGCCCACGCGATTCCAGTTCAGGCTGAACCAAGACACTGACGACGCTTCATGAAGCCGGAGTTCGGATGCTCCGGTCCCTATTCACCCCTGACCGCACGACGTGCAGCTGAGATCGACATGAGACTTCCGACAACACGAGCCACTCAAGCGGCCGATGCGGCGCCGGGCGGACAAGTTGTGCGCCGACTCTCCATGCCGAAATGGCAGTGCGGCGCGCTTCGCACTCGCTTGTTTCAGGACTAGAGGAATCAAGCGCGGGATTCACCGTACGTCACCCCGCGAAGGATCGCCCATTCCCCGAGAGCCCGCGCATGCAGACAAGCGCAGCCGACCAAGCCGCCTGAGGCGGCTCGGTGCCCGCGGCGCACTTCCCGGACCCCGCATCGGAAGCCCCAATCGCGTGAGCGATGGGGACTGAGCCGCGCGTGGCGCGGGCTCGGGGTCGCCCGTGCTGAGAGGAGCGCGGGTTTCCAACCCGCGGTGCACCTCCGCGGACCCCGCACCGGAATCCCCGATCTCCGAGCCATGCGCGCTGGCCGCATGCCCGCATCGCTCACGCGATTGCGGCTTCCTGACGCCCCGAGTCGCGCCCGGCAAGAAGTGACCGGCCCCGCACCTGCCGTGCCGAACAGGACTGCCACCAAGGCATCCGCGAACGTCCGGCGACGGGGTGCGGGCGATCCAGACCCGCCCCTACACCTTCGCCCACTTTGCGAGCTTGCGGTCGAGCGTGGATCGCTCGATGCCCAGGATCGCCGCCGCCTTCGTCTTGTTGCCGCCGACCGCCTCGAGCGTGGCCAGCACGTGCCGCCGCTCCATCTCCTCGATCGTCGTGGGCACGAACGGGCCGGTGCCGAGGATGCCGGACTTGTCGGTGTCGCCGGCCGAAGCGAGATGGCTGAGGCTCACGTCGGCGACGTCGAGCCACTCGTCCTGCGCCAGCACCACCGCCCGCTCGACGACGTTCCGCAGTTCGCGGATGTTGCCGGGCCAGTGGTACGTCCGCATCGCCTCGAGAGCCTCGGGAGTGAAGCCGCGGATGGCGCGGCCCGTCTCGGCCGAGAACCTGTCGAGGAAGTGCCGGGCGAGGGGCTCGACGTCCTCGGGCCGCCGGCGCAGCGGCGGCACGAGAATCTCGACGACCTTGAGCCGGAAGTAGAGATCGCGGCGGAAGCTGCCGGCGGCGACGGCCTTCTCCAGGTCGCGATTCGTGGCGGCCACCACGCGGACGTCCACCTGCACCCGGCCGCTGCCTCCGACCCGCTCGAAGGGATGCCCCTCGAGAACCCGCAGGAACTTCGCCTGGATCGCGGGGCTCATTTCGCCGATCTCGTCGAGCATCAGCGTGCCGCAATGGGCCGCCTCGAACTTGCCGATCTTTCGCTCGGTCGCTCCCGTGAAGGCGCCCTTCTCGTGCCCGAACAGCTCGCTCTCCAGCAGCGTCTCCGAGAGGGCGGCGCAGTTCAGGCAGACGAACGGCCCGCCGCGGCGCTCGCTCGCGTCGTGAATGGCGCGGGCGATCAACTCCTTGCCGGCGCCGCTCTCGCCGCGAACGAGGACGGTGGCCTTCGTCCCGGCCACCCGCTGCACCTGGCCGATGATGCCCTGGAGGGCGGGGCTGGCACCGATCATGCAGGAATCCTCGCCGAGCCGCCGGCGGAGCCGCTCGTTCTCGTCGGCCGCGGTCGCCAGCCGCGTGGACAGCAGCTCGCGGGCGGCGAGGTTGTCGATCGCGACGCCGGCCGCGTCGCACACGGCCATCACGAACTCCAGGTCATCCGGGGTCGGGGACCGCCGCGGCGACGCCTCCAGGTAGAGGACGCCGACCGGGCGGCCCTGCCACCGGATCGGCGCCGCGAGGGCCCGCGCCGCTCCTCCATCGCCCGCCGTCAAGACCGCCTCGTTGCCCTCGATCACGGTCATCACGACGCCGTGCGGCGGCAGCCCGACCCACGGATCGGGCACGGACACGGCGACCGAGAGCGCCTGCGCGGACGGATGCTCCGGAGGCGCGTCGCCCAGCCGCCCCGGCAGGAAGACCAGGCCCCCCGAGGCCGCCACGCCTTCGATCGCGGACGAGATCGACAGCCGCGCGATGGCCTTCACGTCGTCGGCGGCGGCCAGGGCGAACGCGAGGCGGCAGAGGTCGGCCGCCGCCCGCCCCACGCGCGGCACGCTGTCGGCCGAGCGGCTGATCGCGTCGAGAAGATTGCTGCGCGACGCGCGGTGGGCGATCGTCACCGAGGGTCCGGCGACGTCCCGGGAAAGCGTGCCGGTGATCGTTCCGGAAACTCCCTCACGGGCAAGCGGCTCCCCGTGGCCGAAGCCGATCTCGACGATCCCGATGCGGATCAGGTCGCCGTTCGCCAGGGGCCGGTCACCCTTCACGGCAACGCCGTTCACGGTGGTGCCGTTGCGGCTCTCGAGGTCGCGCACGACCCAGCCCGAGCCCGTCGCGAACACCTCGGCGTGGACGCGGCTGGCCCGCTCGTCGTGCACGACGATGTCGCTGGTCGGCGCCCGGCCGAGCACGACGCGAGCACCGGTCGACAACCGGACGACGACCTCTCCCGAGACGGGATCCCGGACGACGAGGTAGGAATCGGGAGCCGGCATGCGACGAGCCCGGCTGCGGGGCGCGGGCAAAGGACCTGCCCGACGGGCCGCCGTCGGCACGGCTCGGCGACCGCCGGGTGACTGCATCATGATCCAGTGGGGCTTCGTTGGCGAGGGGTGAACGGCCGCTTTCGCCGCGGGAACCGGGTTTGCTCAAAATTGCGGGCCTTACTAGCATCACGCATGGTTTTTCCGGGCTCGCTTCCCGAACCTGCGAGGATTTCATGTCCGCGATCCGCCTCGGTTCCGCCCATCGCTTCGCCGTCGTGGCGGCGGCCTTCGCAGCCACCATCGGGACGGTCGAGTCGGCCCGCGGCCAGATGGGATTCGGCAATCAGGCGGTCGGCGGCATCTCGGTCGATGCCCGGGGGATCGTGGCGAATCTCGATCCGCGGGCGGTCGAGAGCCTGGCCGCCGAGCGGCGGAAGGCACTCGAGGCCGGTGAGTGGACCGGGACCGCCGGCGATTCCCGGAAGGTCTCGCTCAAGGCCATCGTGGCGGCCGTGGGGGAAGCCGCCGCCACGAACAAGCCGCTGCCGGCCGAGGTGACGTATCTCGGCGGCCTCCAGCGGATCGACCACGTGTTCGTCGATCCCGACGGCCACGACGTGGTGCTCGTCGGTCCGGCCGACTCCCTGGCCGTGGACGCGGCCGGCAACGTGGTCGGCGCCTCGACGGGCCGCCCGCCGCTCCTGCTCGAGGACCTGATCGTCGCCCTGCGAGCCACCGAGCAGGCGAGGTCGGGCGGCGTGACCTGCTCCATCGATCCTTCCCCGGAAGGTCTGCGGCGGCTCCAGGGCCTGCTCGCCAATCAGGGAGCCGTCCGCGGCGACCCTCAGGCCCTGTTCGCGGCGATGGAGGAGGCGGTCGGTCCCCAACGGGTGACGCTCGCCGGCGTGCCGGCCGACAGCCGCTTCGCCCGCGTGTTGGTGGCCGCCGACTACCGCATGAAGCGGATCGGCATGGGGCACGAACCGTCCGGGCTGAAGACGCTGCCCAGCTACCTCGCGCTCGTGCCCGGCGGGGGCAAGACCAACGCCCTGCCGCGATTCTGGCTCGAGGCCGATTACGATCCCATCGCCCGCGACGCGGACGAGCTGGCGTGGAAGATCGGCGGTCGCCGGATGAAGTGCCTCACGGAAAGCGACGCGCTGGCGGGCGACGGCGTGAAGCGCGGAGGCGGGGCGGCCGATCCGACGGCGCGAAAGTGGTGCGCTGCGATGACGGCCAACTACGACGCCCTCTCACGGAAGCATCCCGTGTTCGCCGACCTTGCCAACTGCATCGACCTCGCCGTGGTGGCGACCCTGATCCGGGGCAACCAGCTCGACGCTCGGGCCGGCTGCGACCTGTCCGTGCTTCTGGACGGGTCGGCGGTGCCCCTCGCCAGGTACGAGGTGCCGGAGACGGTCGCCACCGTCGCCACCGGCGTGCGCAAGGGGTCGGCCTGGGTGGTGACCGCATCCGGGGGCATCTCGTTCCAGCCGTGGGAGATCTCCGCGCACACGGCGGAGTCGGCCGAGTCGGCCCCGCTGCGGACAGCGGCGATCGCGGCCCGACCGACGGCCCTCGCTGGCTGTTCCTGGGACTGATCCGGGTCACACGTGAGCCTCGCGCGTTCGCGAGGCTCGGGGCCGCCCGTGCCTGAGAGAAGCGCGGGTTTTCGACCCACGGCGCACCCCTCCCGACCCCGCACCGGAAGCCCCAATCGCGTGAGCGATGGGGACTGAGCCTCGCGTGGCGCGGGTTTTCGACCCGCGGCGCACTTCCGCAGACCCGCGGCGTTGACCGCGTTTCAGAGCCGGTAACCGATGGAACCGCGATCGAGGATGGGGCAGCGGTCGGCCTCGATCGTCCGCTGCAGGACGGCCCGCTCGTCAGCATGACGCGGCACGGCTCCGTCAACCGGCATCGGCGGGGACCGCCCAGTCGATGGCCACGACCGGCTCGGCGACCACGGGCAGGTACGGATCGATCCAGCCTGCGGCGACGAGTTCCTCCAGGCCCGTGACCGGGGGGGGGCGTCGCTTCGCGAGCATCAGACCCGCCAGAGCCTCTCGGGCGACCGCGGCGGCGATCGAGTCGCTGGTGACATGCCAGCCGGCCGGCAGGAAAACCGTCCGCTCCCGCTCCGCGAGCCAGGTGCAGGGGTCGAGCACGCCGCGGGCTCCGGCTGCCGCGGGCTCGACGAGCAGGGGCAGTTCGGTGGCGTCAGCGGCGAGCCGCGCCGTGATCCGCAGCGCCTCGATTGCCAGCGCGTGCATCAGCTCGGCGGGTCTCGGGCTGGCGGCATCGACGGTGCGGAGACCGTCGACGAGCGGACCGCCACCGACGACCACGGTGACGGCGCCGGGCAAGCGGGCGACCAGTTCGCCGAGCTCGTGCGGCCAGTGCCGTCGCGTCAGCAGGCTGCCACCGAACTTCACGACCCAGCGGCCGACGGGATCCGACGCGGACCGCAGCGTGCCGATCAGCCAGCCGTCGCTCGGCCGGGAGTCGCGGCGCGTCATGCGAGCACTCCACTGGCGATGCGGGCGAGCGCGTGGGCGGGCGCACACCGGGACACGGCGCCTCCGAGCGTCGCCGGCAGCGAGATCGTCACCGGCTTCCAGCCGGCGACGTCGAGCGCCATGCGGGCCAGCGGCTCACCATGCCCGGACAGCACGACGGTGTCCGGAACCCAGCCCGCCGCCGAGGCGACGCGCACCAGGGCGCGGCCGACGAGGCGGGCCTGAACGCGGACGATCCGCACCGCGGCCTGCTCGGCATCCAGCATGCTGAACTCGCCAGCATCGAGGAGCAGCGACCGGGCCAGCCGCATGCGGGCGGCCGCGCGGGTGAGTGGTCTGCCGTCGGCGGTATCGCATGACCCCGGGTCCTCGGCGAGTCCGCCGAGCAGCAGCCAGGCGTCCCGCGAGTCGGCGAAGCGCTCGCTCGCGACGGGCCTGGTCAGCCCACGGTGCGGCAGCCGCCCGGTGATCGTCGCCACCGGCGTCCGTTCGATGCCGGTGTAGACCAGTTCCCCGGACAGCATCCGGCCGGCGTCGTCCCGCCCCAGCGGCGCGATCGTGCCATGGGCGAGCGGCACGATGTCGGTCGTCGTCGAACCCACGTCGACGAGCAGGCCCCGCGCCTGCGGAGCGACCGCGGCGGCGAGCCGTCCCAGCGCGTGCCAGTTGGCCGCCGCGACCGCCTGTGGATCGCCGCGGGCCCCCTCCGCGCCGGTGAACGTGCCGTCGACCCGGTAGTAGGCGGGGGGCGCCGAGGTGCACGCGGCGGCCGCCGACTCGGTGGCGGCGACGATGTGGGCGACCCCGGCGCCCCGGTCGGTGAAGCAGTCGGCGATCTCGCCGGTCATCGTGGCCACGACCCGCGCCGGAGCGGCCACCGAGATGATCCGGGCAAGTGCATCGGCCAGGCCGGCCGCCTCGCGCCACAGCGCGAACGGTTCGGCGTGCGTCCAGCCGAGGCCGTCGGCCGCCTTGATGTTTGCACCCCCGATGTCGAGGGCGAGCACGTCACGGCACGGGGCAGGGCACGTCATCGGTCAGGGCAAACCTGCAGGTGGACGGAAACGGGCGGCGATCCACGGCTCGGCCTTGGGCGGCGGCGACGATCACCCTCACCAGGCTCGCCGGCGCCGCCGGGGCCAGCCCGACGAACGAGGTCGTGACCCGAGGGTTCACTTCGAGCACGCGGTCGTCGAGCCCGTCGGCTCGACTGCCGAGGATGATATCGACTCCGACCCAGCCCACGGATGGCGACTGATCCCTGCGGGCCAGGGCCTCGACCGAGCGGAGGGCGAGCCGCTCCGCCCGCGTCCGCATTCCGGCATCGTCCAGCGGCGAGCCGCCCACGTAGGCCCCGTACCCGGGCGTGAAGACCTGGCGAACGGTGGCCAGCGGGACGACCCCGCGCGGCCCGAGGATGCACGACACCCCCACGGAGGTGCCGGTGCACCAGGCCTCGATCCTCGTGGCCAGCGGGGCCGGGCGGGGGGGCGGTTCACCGGGGCCGATGAACTGGAGCCCGTCGCAGCCGGTGCTCGCCCGGGCCTTGCGGACGGCCGGGAGGCGAAACGCGTCGGGCCACGGCTCGCCCGCGGCGAGCGACCTGCCCGCGGGCACGGGCACGCCGGCCGCCGCCAGGGCGTCGACCGTGGCCTGCTTGTCCGCAGCGAGGCTCATGAACCCGTCACTCGGGGCGAGCACCCGACCGCCGGCGGCACGGACCGCCGCCACCCGCGCGGCGAGCACGCCACCGGTCTCGGGAGCGACCACGATCGTCCCGTCGACGTCACGCGCCGCCGCGACAAGACGCTCGACCTCCGTGCTCGCTCCCACGTCGATCCGGCGCACCGCCGGCGGAAGGTCGACCGGCCGCGCCGCATCGACCAGCGCGATGACCTCGAACCCGCCGTCGCGAACGGCATCGGCCACGAGTGACCGAAACATCGCCCGGCCTTCGCGCTCGAGCGACGAGCAGTCCGCCCCGGGCTCGACGACGCACGACACGTCCGGTCCCGAGAGCCCCCCGGAGCAGCACCACTCGTGGATCAGCAGCCGCATCGAAAAAATCCCGCCGCCCGAGAAGACGCTCGGTCCGCCACCAGCGTAGCCGCCCGATCGACTCGGAGTCGTCGCCCGAGGGAGCGACGGTCAGAAGATGCCGAGTTGATCCCGAGCCGCCTCGGTCATGCGGTCGGGCGTCCACGGCGGATCCATCACGATCCGCACCTCCACCGCCTCGACGTCGGGGCTCGCCCCCACCACCCGCTTCGTGTCGGCGATCAGCTGCGGGCCCGCCGGGCACGCGGGGCTCGTCATCGTCATGTCGATGGCCACGTGCTGCTTGCCCGGCACGTCGGTGGCCGGCGAGAGCGTCACGCCATAGATCAGCCCCAGGTCGACGATGTTCACGAACAACTCGGGGTCCTTGACCTCCTTGAGCATCTCGCGAACCCGGTCCTCGCAGAGCGGCCCACCGGGCGCGCCCGCGGCCCCGCCTGCCGCCGCCTCGCGGGCCGCCGGGGGCGTGCAACACGTCGACACCGCGGCGGCGGTCACCGGCAGCGAACCATGCAGCGGCGGACCACCGACGCCGGCCTCCGCCCGCAGGCGCACCCACACCCCGCCCCCCTCGACCTTGACGTCGTGGGCCCGCGTCGGCCGCACCGCCGGCATCGACAGGGCGGCCCCGGTGCGGATGTCGAACTTCGCCCCGTGCCGGGGGCAGGCGATCTTGTGATCCCGGAGTTCCCCGTCGGCGAGCGGGCCGCCGTCGTGGGTGCAGACGTCGTCGATGGCGTAGAAGGCGCCGCCCACGTGGAACAGGGCGATCATGTCGCCGTCGACGTCCACCAGCGTCTTGCCCGGATCGGGCAGTTCGGCGACGTCGATCACCCGCACGAAGTCTGGCATCGGCACGCTCATGCGATCCGATGGATCCGGCCACCGATGGCCCGGGCAAGCGCCTCGCGGACCTGCGGAATCGTGATCCGATCGAAGACCTGCTGGAAGAACCCGGCCACCACCAGCCGCGCGGCCTCGTCGGCCGAAAGGCCCCGGGCGCGGGCGTAGAAGATCTGCTCCGCGTCGACGCGTCCGCTCGTGGCTCCGTGCGTGCAGCGGACGTCGTCGGCCTCGATCTCCAGTCCCGGGATCGAGTCTGCCCGGGCGTCGTTGGAGAGCATCAGGTTGTCGTTCCGCTGGTACCCGTCGGTCTTCTGGGCGGCTTTGTCGACTTTGATCATGCCCCGCCAGACGAGCCGGCTGCGGCCCTGCAGCGCCCCCTTGTAGAGCAGGTCGCTGCGGCAGTCCGCCGCCTCGTGGTGCTGGAGGGTGTTGTAGACCAGGTGCTGACGGCCCTCGGTGAACATCACGCCGTTGACCTGGGCGGAGCCGCCGCGGCCGACGAGCGCCACGTCCTGGGCGACCTGAGAGAGCCGGCTGCCGAGCGCTCCGAGCGTCCACTGGAGCCGCCCCGACGCGTGCACCACCGCCTTCTGCCGGGCGAAGTGCCAGACGCCGGTGTTCCAGTTCTGGAGATTCACCATCCGCAGCATGGCCCCCTTGCCGACGACGATCTCCGTGCCGCCGCAATGGAAGCCCCCCGGCCCACCGGCCGACCCGCCGCCGGCCGTCTCGGTGAGCACCGTCGCCTCGGCTCCTTCGCCGAGCACGACGAGCACGTGCGACGTGTCGACGCCACCGTCCGAAATTCCCGCCACCACATGCAGCGGGTCCGCAATCCGCACGCCCGGCGGCACGTAGAGCACGGCACTGGCGGCGTGGAACGCGGCGTGCATGGCGGCGAACCAGTCGCAGCTCGGGTCGATGACCTGGAACCAGTGCGGCCGCAGCGCCGCGCCGTGTGCGGCGAGCAGCTCATCGGCCGCGCCGAACACCACCCCACGGGCGGCGAGGGCGGCGTCGAGTTCGCAGCGGACGACGTGACCGTCAAGCGAGGCGAATCGGCCCGCCAGGCGGCCGGGCCCCACGGCGGCCCCTCCGGCCTCGAAGTCGGCGTAGGACTCGGCAGCGAGGTCGCGGGACAGGATCGCCGACGCCAGCAGGCCTTCCGGGGGCGGCGTCGCCGGTGCGGGCGCGGGCCGGGGCCCCCACGCCTGCGGCTTGAAGAGCCGCAGGTCGGTCCGCATCCAGTTCTCGTCGCGCCGGTCGGGCAGGCCGAGCGCCGTCAGCCGCTCGAGCGCGGTCCGGCGGAGATCGGACGCCCACGCCGGTCCCGCCGTGCCGGAGAGGATCGTGTCGAGGGCGGCGGCATCGAAGGCCGATCGGGCTGCCACGGTGGCGGTGCTCATGGTCGGCTCACCCCACCGACCCTTCCATCTGCAGTTCGATCAGCCGGTTCATCTCGACGGCGTATTCCATGGGCAGTTCCTTGACGAGCGGCTCGATGAACCCGCCCACGATCATCGTGCTCGCCTCGGCTTCCGTGAGGCCCCGGCTCATCAGGTAGAAGAGCTGCTCCTCGCCGATCTTCGCGACGCTGGCTTCATGGCCGATCGTCACGTCCTGCTCCTCGATCTCGATGTACGGGTAGGTGTCGCTGCGGCTCTTGTCGTCGAGGATCAGGGCGTCGCAGACCACGCTCGACTTGCTCTTCGTCGCCCCCGGTTCGACTTTCACCAGCCCGCGGTAGCTGGCTCGGCCGCCGTTCTTGGAGATGCTCTTGGAGACGATCCGGCCGCTGGTGTGGGGGGCGGCGTGCACGATCTTCGCCCCGGCGTCCTGGTGCTGGCCCGCCGACGCGAAGGCGATCGAGAGGATCTCCCCTCGGGCCCCGGGCTCCATCAAATACACTGCCGGATACTTCATGGTCAGGTGGCTGCCGAGGTTCCCGTCGATCCACTCCATCAAGGCCCCCTCGTAGGCCATGGCCCGCTTCGTCACCAGGTTGTAGATGTTGTTGGCCCAGTTCTGGATCGTGGTGTACCGGCACCGGCCGTGCTTCTTGACCACGATCTCGACCACGGCGGAGTGCAGGCTCTCGGTGGAATACATCGGGGCCGTGCAGCCCTCGACGTAGTGCACCTGGGCCCCCTCGTCGACGATGATCAGCGTCCGCTCGAACTGGCCCATGCTCTCCGCGTTGATGCGGAAGTAGGCCTGGAGCGGGAACTCGATCTTCACGCCCTTGGGGACATAGATGAACGAGCCTCCCGACCAGACGGCCGAGTTCAGGGCGGCGAACTTGTTGTCGGTGGGGGGGATGATCGTGCCGAAGTATTGCCGCAGCAGGTCGGAATGCTCGCGGACGGCGGTGTCGGTGTCGGTGAAGATCACGCCCTTCTTGGCCAGGTCTTCCTGGAGCGACCCGTAGACGACCTCGCTCTCGAACTGGGCCTTCACCCCGGCGAGGAACTTTCGCTCGGCCTCGGGGATGCCCAGCCGGTCGAACGTCTTCTTGATCGCGTCGGGCACCTCCTCCCAGGTCTTGCCCTGCTGCTCGGCGGGCTTCAGGTAGTAGTAGATGTCCTGGAAGTCGACGCCGATGTGACCGCCCCAGGACGGCATCGGCTTCGCTTCAAAGATCTCGAGCGACTTGAGGCGAAACTCCCGCATCCAGTCGGGCTCCCGCTTCATCTCGGAGATCTGGGTCACGATCTCCGCGTCGATGCCCTTGCGGGCCTTGAAGACCGCGGGGGAGTCGGTGCGAAAGTCGTACTTGTTGATCTCGCCGATCTCGGGCTTCGCTTCGGTGGTCGCCGTGTGGGCATCGAGGCCGGTGGCCATGAGAGGAACTCCTGCGTGGTCGAAACGTTCAGACGGCGGCGGCCCGGGACGACTCCTCGAGAGCCTTCTCGGCGGCGGCGGCCTCGGGATAGGCGGACCGGATCCGCTCGTAGCCCCGCTTGTGCAGCTCCTGGGCGAGCTCGGGGCCGCCCGACTCCACGATCCGGCCGCCGAGCATCACGTGGGTCTTGAGGGGAATGTTGTGCTCGAGCAGTTGCTCGTGGTGCGTGATGATCAGGATGCCCATGTCGGCCCCGCCGATCCGGGCGATGCTCTCGCTGGCGAGCCGCACGGCGTCGGCATCGAGACCGCTGTCGGTCTCGTCGAGCACCGCGAACTTCGGCCGCAGCATGGCCAGCTGCAGGATCTCGGCCCGCTTCATCTCACCCCCGGAGAAGCCGTCGTTGACGTAGCGGCGGGCGAACTCGGTGTCCATCGACAGCTCTGACATCTTGGCCTTGAGTTCGTTGCGAAAATCCCGCATCGGCATCAACTCCTGACCCTCCTTGCGGTCGGGATTGCGGACGTTGGTCACCGCATGCCGGAGGAAGTCGGCGAGCCGCACGCCCGGGATCGACATCGGCCGCTGGAAGGCGAGAAACACTCCCGCCCGCGCCCGCTCGTCGGGCTCCATGGCCAGCAGGTCGCGACGGGAGCCATCGGCACCGACGAGTTCGACCGAGCCCGCCGTCACCTCGTAGGAAGGGTGGCCCATGATCGCGTAGCCGAGCGTGCTCTTGCCCGAACCATTGGGACCCATCAGGGCGTGGACCTCACCGCGACCGATGGTGAGATCGACTCCCTTGAGGATCTCCTGCCCTTCGACGGAGACGTGAAGGCCCTTGATCACGAGTTGTTCGGTGGCGGAAGGCATGGCACGGCGGGGGTGAGGGAGGGGGGAGGAAAGGGCGGGAACAGGAAACCGCGGTCAGCGGAGCTGGAGGGACCCAGCCGAACGGTCAGGGCTGGACTTTCTGGTGATCGAACACGAGGTCGCCGTCCGCGACCGCGGGCGCGACGTAGCCGGAGTGGTGCGGCACGGGCAGTTCGTCGGCCACCTTGCCGGCGAGGCCCTTCTGCTTCGCGATCCGCTGGCCGAGAATCTTGTCCTGGATCCGCATCAGGCCCTCGAGGAGGCTCTCCGGCCGCGGCGGACAGCCGGGCACGTAGACGTCGACCGGAACGACGAGGTCGACGCCCTTGACCACGTGGTATCCCCACTTAAAGTACGGTCCGCCGCCGGTCGTGCAGGCTCCCATCGCGATCACATATTTTGGATCCGGCATCAGGTTGTAGAGTCGCCGCACGCGACTGGCCATCTTGTAGGTGACGGTGCCGGCCACGATCATCAAATCCGCCTGTCGTGGAGTGGCCCGGAAGGCACCCGCTCCGAAGCGGTCCATGTCGTAGCGGCTCGCTCCCGCAGCCATCATCTCGATGGCGCAGCATGCCAGGCCGAAGGTCATCGGCCAGATGCTCGACTGGCGGGCCCAATTGATCGCCTGCTCCACCGTCGTGAGCACGAGGTTTTCCTCGAAGCGCCCCTCGATCCAGGGCTTCGTCAGGTTGGAATCGGCGGCAGCAACGGTCATGACAGGGACTCCGGGGTGACCAAAAAACAGGGGCTCTGATCGGCATTCGACGTTCGTCCGAGGCTCGTTTCAACCCCCGGCGTCGAATCGTCGGCCGTCTCGACCGCCAGATCGGCGGCTGCGGTGAACCGGCAGCACGATGCCCCGTCGAGCCGACACTCCGAGAGCTGGACTGCCGCACCGACGAGATCCTGGATCATCAGTCGCTCGGCCGCGCAGATCGCCCGATCGGCCTCGGCGAGTTCGGGATAGGGGCACGAGTAGGTGGTCAAGACCGGCAGGGCATCACCTCCGACGGAGCACGCGATGTCGCGCTCCGACAAGAGCGCGGCGACGCCAGCGAGCCGATCGGCAGACGTCGATCCCGTCACCCGATCCCGATAGACGTCGGCCAGGCCCGTGGCGATCCGATTCATCAGGCCGCGCCGCACGGAGTCGTCGGCGACTCCCCGCAGCTCGCGCCAGAGCACCATGGCGAGGTCGCGGAAGTTGTCGCCGCCGAGCCGGCGGCCGGAGTCGGTGAGGCTGTAGGCGTGGGCGGGGCGGCCGCGGGGCCTCGACACGACCCGGCGCTCGATCATGCCGGCCTTCATGAGCCGCTCGAGCCGCAGGCGGACTGCGGTCGCCGTCACGCCCAGACGGGCGGCCAACTCGCCAATGCCAAGAGCCGCGTCGCCTCGCAGGAGGTCCACGACCGCCGCATCCGAGCCGCGAAAATCACCGGGAAGACTTGCCATATGCTCATTTTTATAGCTGTGGCGATTTTTGACAACCTTTTGTGTGAAAACTTCTTCGGCCGACGCGCGCCGGATCCTGAATCCGCGGGGCAGCGGGCCTCTACAATCCGGCGCCTCTGGGGCAGGGCATGCCACCTCTCCGCCAACCGACCCCGCTGACCGATAGTTTCTGGTTTTGGTCGGCCTTGTTTTCCCTCATGGCCCTCGTGGGCTTGGCGGCCATCGCCGGCAAGTTCGACATCCGGCAGCGGCAGATCGAGGGGCGCTTTCAAGGCCGCCAGCGGGCTGCCGACGAGCGGCTGCGAAGGGCGGCGGGCCTGCCCGCGCAAGACCTCGCCGACACGGCCCGTCCGCCAGACGCGGCGCCGGGGGAGCGGATCGTTCCCACGTGGACGCTCGCAACCATCGCCCTCGCCGGCGCCGTCACGTCGCTGGCGATGCTCGCCCGCGAGCGGCGACTCGGAGCCGGCGACGAGAACAGGCCGTAGGGTGGGATCCCTCAGCCGATGATCGTGCGTCGGCGGGCCCGGTAGTCCCAGACCACGAACCGCTCCAACTCCTTGCCCGCCGTGAAGAACACCCGACCTCGGGCAGCCTCCGCGAGCCGATAGGCGAACTGGATGTCTTCCCGCGACTGCGACCAGCCCGCCAGCAGGAACACGTTGACGACGATTCCCTCGCGGCGGCACAACTCCGCCTCCCGCATCGTCGCCTCCTCGGTCCGCCGGTGCGGGGGATAGAGCAGGTAGAGCTGGCTGCCCTCGAAGTGTGCCGTCGGCAGGCCGTCGGTGATCACGATCACCTGGCGATTGGGAGTGTCCTGGCGGGCCAGGTGCTGCCGCGACAACGCCAGCGCATGCTGGATGTTGGTGAAGTGCGGCGGCACGTCCCCCTCGGAGATCGTCGGATCGGCCATGTCGGCCTGCAGTCGAACGACCGGGTCGAAGATCGTGACGGGCTTTGGCATCAGCGTGACGATCTCACCCGGCGGCCGTGGCCGGGCGAACGACGCCATCTCGATGAACTGGAGGAAGTCTCCCGGATACTCCCGGAGCACGAGGCCCTGGAGCGCCAGCGCCATCCGCTTGACGCAGACGTGAAGGCCCCCGTAGCGCATCGAGCCGCTCATGTCGAGCACGACCGTGGTGGCACACTTCGGGGTGTTTCGCGTCCGATGCACCTCGATGTCCCGCGGGTCGAGCCGCAGCGGCCGGCCAGCCGCACCGCCTCGCTCCGTCGATCCCGCCTCGCGGAGCAGCGCGTTGACGAGCGACCCCGGGATGTCCATGTGGGCCACGGAGTCGCCAAACTCGTAGGGCCGCGTGGCCACGGTCTCCACCGCCCCGTCGCCCTGCACGTCGCCGTGGTGCCGGCCGGTCCGCGACGGGTCGAGATCGGCGAAGATCCGTTCGAGGAGCTTGCCCTGGAAGATCCGCAGGGCCCGGGGCGTGAGCTGGTAGCCGCGCCGGGTCTTCTCCAGGCCCTGCTCGGCCGCCAGCCGCTCGACCGCTTCGCGGACCTGCCGTCGGAGCATCTCGAGCTCGTCCTGCTCTCCCTGCTCGAGATACTGGCCGAGCGCCTCCATGTCGATCAGCGCGACCTTGGCGTTCTTGCGGGCCTCCTCCAGTTGCTCGAGGAGTTCGTCGATCTCCTCGAGTCGCGCCTTCACCTCCAGAGCCTCCGCCACGTCCAGCTTCTGTCCGCCGGTGAACTCCCATCCGGCCGCCAGTTCGTCCACCTGGTAGACGTCGCCCAGCCTGTCGACGAGCGCCGCCAGCTCCGCCGCGAACGGCGACTGATCGTCGGCCTGGGCGTACCAGAGCCGCTCCAGCTGGCGCACCTGCTCCTCCCGCACCGCCCTGGCGAAGCCCTCCCGAAATCGAGCGGGTGGCCGGGCCCGCCGGGCGGCGTCGTGGAACCTCCGCCGCGCCCGCTTCCGCACCGACTCGGTCTCGTAGGTCTCGAGAATCTTTCGCCGCGCCTCCTCCAGCCGCCGGCGAATCGACTCCAGCGCCGGACCCAGCCCGCGGATCTGCTCCGGATCGAGGACGACGGCCTCGGCAAGCTGCTCCTCCGTGAGCTCGCCGGCGTCCCCGAACTCCAGCAGATGCTCCATGGCGGGCGTCACCAGGTCCGTCGCCGGGGGCCGCGGCGGCGGAACCCGCGCGGGGTCGTACCGCTGATAGGTGTGGACGATCCCGCCGAGCGTGTCCCGCGTGGCCATGGCTTACCGGAAACCGCCGGTGTCGTAGATGGTCCGGCCGTGCGACTGGATCCGGCTGATCCGCTCCGTGGCGTACAGCCCGGCCAGCACGAACTCGATGCAGCTCGCCCGGACGGCGGGATCACGGGCCGCGTTGACCTCGAAGGCCTTCTCCCACACCGCCGGCACTTCGGACACGATCCCCTGATACGCCGGGCTCGGCACCGCGTCGCCAACCTCGACCTTCGCCCCCTGCCGAAACGCCGTCGCGATCTCCGCCAGGCCGTGCTCCTCGACGTACTCCTCGAACACGGTCGCGATCGCCTCGGCCACGACCGCATCGAGCACCTGCCGCTCCGTCATCTGGTGGCTGCCCATCAGGTCGAGTTCGAGCTTCCCGAGGCTCGACGCGGCGAGGTGGCCGAGGTCGCTGATCCGGGGCACGGCCGGCTGTTCGCCGAGCCGCACGCCCCGCTGCCGGGCGCTCGCGACCATGGTCTCGTAGTTGGCGATCGAGAACCGGGCACTGACCCCCGACTGCTGGTCGATGAACTTGCTCTTCCGGGCCGCGATCGTCACCTGCTCGAGCACCTGCTTCATGAAGTGGGGCACGACGACCGGCCACGCGCCGCCGAGGTCGACGCCCGCCTCCTGCTCGGCCACCGCGATGCCCAGTTCCCGCTCCCGCGGATAGTGCGTGTGGATCACCGCCCCGATCCGGTCCTTGAGTTGCGGGATCACCTTGCCGGAGCGGTTGTAGGTGGAGGGATTCGCCGAAAACAGCAGCATCACGTCGATGTCGAACTTCACCGGATAGCCCCGGATCTGCACGTCTCGTTCCTCGAGGATGTTGAACATCCCCACCTGGACGAGTTCGTCGAGCTCGGGCAGTTCGTTCATCGCGAAGATGCCGCGGTGCATCCGGGGGATCAGGCCCAGGTGCAACGCCTCCTCGCTCGCCATGCTGGTGCCGGCGGCCAGCTTGGCAGGGTCGATCTCGCCGATGATGTCGGCGAACTTCGTGCCCGGGGCGAGCCGCTCGGCATACCGCTCGGCCCGCGGCCACCAGGCGATGGGCACGTCGGCGGCGGCCCGGGACGCCACCAGGCGGCGGCCGGCCGAGGTGATCGGGGCGAACGGGTCGTCGTGCAGCGGAATCGCCGGATCGTCGAGGTAGGGCAGGTGCTCGTCGAGAAACCGCACGAGCAGCCGCATCAACCGGCTCTTCGCCTGCCCCTTCTCGCCCAGGAACAGCATGTCGTGCCCGGCGAGGAGGGCGATGTTGATCTCCGGGATCACCGTGTCGTCGTAGCCGACGATCCCGGGAAACAGCTCCTCGCCGGCCTGCAGCAGCCGCAGGAAGTTCGCCTGCACCTCGTCCTTGACGGAGCGGCTCTGCCAGCCGGAGGCCTTCAGGTCGGCGAGCGTCGCGGGCAGCGGCTGGTCTCCCATGCAGGTCACTCCTCGAACGGGCCTTGGTATTCGACCCCCATTGTAGCGCGTCGGGGAGCGACGGGGCGAAACGGCCGCCGGCGGTGTGTTTTCGGCACTCGATCAGTACGCGGCGTCGCCCGTGGCAGGACCACCGTCGAGGATCGCCGCAGCGTCACCGACGCCGATGCGGGTGCATCCCATGTCGAGGTAGCGGACGGCGTCGTCCCAGCTGCGAATGCCCCCCGAGGCCTTCACCTGCAGCCGGCCGCCGACCGTGTCGAGCATGATCCGCACGGCCTCGGGCGTGGCTCCGGTGGGGCCCGACGGCTGCACACCGAAGCCGGTGGAGGTCTTGACGAAGTCGGCCCCGGCCTGCTCGGCGAGCCGGCAGCCCAGTGCGATCTCCGCGGGCGTGAGCGCGCACGTCTCCAAGATCACCTTCACGAGCACGCCGCGGGGCCTGGCCTCCGCCACGACCGCGGCGACGTCGGCGCGGACGGCCTGCTCGGCCCCCGACTTGAGCGCCCCCACGTTGGCCACCATGTCGAGTTCACGGGCCCCGTCGGCGATCGCCAGCCGCGACTCGAGGGCCTTGACCTCGGGCCGCTGGGCACCGTGTGGGAACCCGATCACGGCGGCGACGACCACCGGGCTGCCGGCCACCAACCGCGTCGCCTCGGCCACGTCGCACGACCGGACGCACAGGCATCCGACACCCCGCTGCACGCACATCACGGCATGCCGGGCGAGATCGTCACGGGTGTACTCGGGCTTGAGGACCGCGTGGTCGAGTGCCTTGGCGACGTCGGCGACGGTGCGACTCATGGCGAACGGCTCCGGGTGCGGGACGGCGGAGTGTATGCCGCTGCCCGCAGACCCGTCGCCCACGTTCACCTGGCTGCAACGCCAACCCTCCCAATCCCCGTCAAGCCCGCGATCGGAAACGGCCCGGCGACACTTCCGGGGGCGGCAGTCGGGCTGAAGTCATCTGCCCGCCGGCGACGATTTCCCCTGCGTGGGATGCCCGGCCAGAGACTTCCGCCTCGTCATCTGCGAGCCGTGCCGGTTGATCTACCGGCCGCTTCCCTAGTCCTGAAACAAGCGAGTGCGAAGCGCGCCGCACTGCCATTTCGGCATGGAGAGTCGGCGCACAACTTGTCCGCCCGGCGCCGCATCGGCCGCTTGAGTGGCTCGTGTTGTCGGAAGTCTCATGTCGAT
>Ga0194129_10004584_pt1 | contig 18234 bp, 15 predicted proteins | sample TA2KigCa35mmetaG_FD_150862 | JGI IMG/M metagenome (GOLD analysis project Ga0194129, IMG submission 150862) | Freshwater microbial communities from Lake Tanganyika, Tanzania - TA2015038 Kigoma Deep Cast 35m | ecosystem: Environmental > Aquatic > Freshwater > Lake | place: Tanzania: Lake...
AGCATAATTGTTTGCTTTTTTTTATCTATGTAGATATAATATATTATTAAAAAGGCTTTTAGCTCAGCTGGTAGAGCGGCTGCCTTACAAGCAGCGGGTCATCGGTTCGAATCCGGTAGGGCCTATAATTTATATGTTAAAAAATATTTTTATTTATATATTTTATATATATAATATATATATATATAATTATTATATAAGATTGAATTGTATAAGAGCATATGACTGCACAACTTTTACCAAGTATTTTAGTTCCATTAGTCGGACTTGTATTTCCGGCTGTTGCTATGGCATCATTATTTATTTATATTGAAAAAGAATCAATTAACTAAAAATCTAGATATAGATTTATATCTAGATTTTTAGATATAGATCTATATGTATTATATATTAATAATTATATTAATAAGAAAAAAAAGGATTTAAAAATGTCGATCTTATCATGGATTGAAGAACAGCGTAAATTAAAACTTTTAAATGCACCGAAGTATAAAAAACCAGATTCTGATACAACGCAAGGACTTTGGACGCGTTGTGATCATTGTGGTGTAATTTTATACATAAAACATTTAAAAGAAAACCAACGAGTTTGTTTTGGATGTGGATTTCATCTACAAATGACAAGTTCTGAACGTATTGAACATTTAATTGATTATGAAACATGGCATCCAATTAATGAGACTTTATCACCTGGTGATCCGTTAGAGTTTAAGGATCAAAAATCTTATACTGAACGTTTACGTGAAGCACAAGAACGAACTGGATTACAAGATGGTATTCAAACTGGAACAGGTTTATTAGATGGTATTCCAGTTGCATTGGGTGTTATGGATTTTAATTTTATGGGTGGGAGTATGGGCTCAGTTGTTGGTGAAAAAATAACACGTTTAATTGAATATGCAACACAAGAAGGTTTACCACTTATTTTAATATGTGCTTCCGGTGGGGCACGAATGCAAGAAGGAATTTTAAGTTTAATGCAAATGGCAAAAATTTCAGCTGCATTACATGTTCACCAAAACTGTGCAAAATTATTATATATTGCTGTATTAACATCTCCAACAACAGGAGGAGTAACAGCAAGTTTTGCTATGTTAGGGGATTTAATATTTGCCGAACCTAAAGCACTAATTGGATTTGCTGGTCGTCGTGTAATTGAACAAACTCTTCAAGAACAATTACCAGATGATTTCCAAACATCTGAATATTTATTACATCATGGTTTATTAGATTTAATTGTTCCACGTGCATTTTTAAAACAAGCATTATCTGAAACAATTACATTATATAAAGAAGCACCGTTACGAATTCGCGGTAGTATTCCATATACCCAACGCGGTCCTCTGACAAAAATTAAAGAAGAACAATTTCGACGTTTTATTCAATCGCCATCAGATGAAAAATATAAACGTTTAGTTTTAGAATTTATTGATTTATTAAAAATATTTAATATTCAAACTTCTCCTACTGATTCAATTTCAACAATTGAAAAAGCTATTGATTTAGCTTCAAACGAAGCAACACAGATTCATTGGATTAATTCAAATACGAACTCATTTATACTAGATTCAACATTTGAAAAAATTTAATTTTTTTTTAGTTGGAATAAACTATTCCAACTAAAGTTAGAACCACATAATTTAAAATCTAGATAAGATCATGTATAATACATAGTATGTATACTTAATAAAATAATTCATTACTACTAGATTAAAATATATAAATTTATGACGATAAAATTATCAAATCAAAATACAAACATGAACTTCATCTCATATATATATAAATATATTTGGGAACCAACTATTGAACAAATTCAATCACATCGTTTTACGATTCGGGAGCAATTACAAAAAAATGACTTAAATTTTTTTATTTTTCTGAGTTTATTACCATTTATTTTTGGCTTTAATCATTTTTTAATGCAGTATTTATTCGGTGAACAAAGAAAATTTTTCTTTGTTAAAAATTTACCTGGTATAAATTTTTCAGTTGAAAATTTTAATTGGCACACATTTACGATGCTCCATCGTTTGCCTAATAGTCAAATAGGTTTATATTGGGATCCAGGTATTCTTTTAATTAAAAATACAAGTAAAAATCATCGTTTTCTAAACTCCAACCAAAATTATAAAAGTTATATATTTACTGATAACTATACAAACTATCCATTTTTTTATAATCCAATTGGATTATCAAATACAGAAGTATTTGATTCAATTCCATTTAAATTACAAAATTTTTATTCAACTCCGACTCAAAAAATTGATGGACTTTTAGATTTAAGATTTGAACAAGAAAACTATGTAAATTCTGGTACTAGAAATGGGATAGAAAATTTCATTCATAGTAATCAAAATAAACATCAAAAATATATTTATGGTCTTAAAAAAGATACGAGTTCGTATTTAAATTGGACTAACAGTGTTACATCTGAATATAAAAATTATTCAATTGACAAACAACTTTTAATAACTGAATTAAAAAATTTATTTTTATCAAAAGATTTGATACCAAATGTTAATTTAAATCTCATACAAAACTTTTTTACTTTAAAATCGTCTAAATTAATTGATTTTTCAGAAATACAAAAAGTAGATAACTCAAGTCTTTTTTCTAATTTTATTACAACACGTACCATGTCTGGATATATCTATCCAGATATAGATCTTTCAACAAAACTAAAACCTTCTAGTTTAATTACCAATAGTATTCAAATTCAAATTCCATTTAGTTTTTCAGTATCAAATAACATTTATTCAGAAAAAAGTCTGAACGAACAGGTTTCTATTCAAATAGAAAATTTAATTTTTGACCAAAACTCACCTTTTGAAACGAATTATAATGGACCGGGTACTATATTTGATACAAAAAACGGTCTGGATTGGAAATTTTCAGATTTAAATCAACAAGAGAAGTTTCGTAATTGGTTAATATCAACGATTCAGTTTAAAAATGAAACTATTACAAATCTACAAACATTTTTTCCAATAAAGGATTCTAGTATATACACGAAAGACTATAAAAATTTTGATATTGATTATTGGTTGAATAATCTTGGAATTCTTAAAACTGGAAATTTTATTAATACAAAACCAAGTTTTTTTGACTATACTTCAATAGTTCAATTTCCTTTTTTTTCAATTACGAGTTTATCAAAACAATTATTAAAATTTGATTCAGGAAATCCAACACTTTCATTACCAATATTACAATCACGTATATCTACAAATATAAAATTTGACGAAAAATATGTAAATTTTGAATTTAGACCTAAAATCTATAATAAAGCATTATTTTTTAATTTTATTCAACAGCATTCTCAATACTTAAATAATGAATATAGTTTGAAGTATTTTAATGCTGGACTATATAAAAGCCGTCCATCAATTTTTTCATTACAGAAAAAATCAATTTTCTTTACATCATTATGGGAACCATTAACTAGTAAGTCATGGCTTGTTATAACACAAGTTGGATTTGCATTTTTAATTTTTCGAACATTAAAAGCATTAGCTGATAACTATGGACGTGAATTACTTGTTTATTTATTAGATTTAGTCGCGTTATTAGGATTTGTTGATGAAGAATTAAAGCAAGAAATTGAAATTTTAATGGGTCAAAAAGAAAAAGGCTTTAGAATTATTAATCAAACAGATCGAACTTTTAGTCAAATAGGTGGTATGAAACATCTATTACCGGAAATTATTGAAATTGTTTGGTTTTTACGAAATTCAGGCCGTAATTTTTCATTAAGTAAAATTATTCCACGTGGGATTTTGTTAACTGGACCCCCTGGAACTGGTAAAACATTGCTAGTTCAAGCAATTGCTGGTGAAGCAAAAGTTCCAGTAATTGCATTATCTGGTAGTTCATTATTAGAACCTGGTGAATCGGGGGCATTAAAATTACAATTATTATTTCAAGAAGCTCGCCAATTAGCCCCATGTATAGTTTTTATTGATGAAATTGATACATTAGCTGAAAAACGTGAACTTGTATTACAAAATCCAATGGGTGCTGATGAAGTTCTTGAATCGTTGTCTCCAACTTCAAATTTTGAGTATAAAACTGAAAATAGTCAATCAAATATTGGTCAACAAGAAATGCATAAGGAAAAATTAAGAATTCTTATGCAATTTTTAGTTGAATTAGATGGAATTCAAGGTCGTAATGGAATAATTGTTATTGGTGCAACAAATCGTCCAGAAATTTTAGATCCAGCGGTAGTACGTCCAGGAAGATTTGATCGAATTATTAAATTGGGTTTACCAGGTCCGGAAAAACGTAAAGAGATACTTAAATTATATAGTAAAAACTTAGGCATTGATACGACGATTTCATGGGATTATTTTGTCGATCGAACTATTGGATATAGTTCAGCAGATTTGGCCAGTATTATGAATCAATCAACTTTATCGGCAATTATTCAAAATACAAATCATACCGTTGAAACAATTGAATTTGGAATTGAGCGTACAACTACAATTGGATTTGAACAATCGATAAGACTAAGTAAGTATGATAGTACTACGTTACAAATAGCATATTATCAGGTTGGGAAACTCGTAATTAGTTTTATTTTAAATAATCACCCAAATGTTTTGATTACTCACTTATGGCCACGAAAATCAAATATCCGTGCGTTACAAATTCAGAAAAATTTGCAACAACATTTTTTTAAATTTGCACAAAGAATTGATTTAGAAGAACGTATTATTGCTTGTTATGCAGGAAAAGTAGCTGAAATTCTTTTTTTACAAAATAATTCAAAGGAATTAAATGTATCTGATTTAGGAATTGAAGATCTTGATTTTGCACAAAAATTAATTGATCTACTTGTTAATAAATGGTATTTAACAGATTCAAATTTAGTAACTCGAAAAAATTCACAAATTTTATCAAATTTTAATGACAAAGAATACTATTCAGAGTTGGATAAAGCACAATTTCTTAATGATTTAGGCTCACGAATTGAAACAAATTTAAGTGAAGAAAGTCAACAATTTGCTCATACAACCGATTTATCTGACACTGAAATTCGTCACCAGGCACAAACTTTTTTTGAAACCTCAATTTGGCAAGCACAAATTGCAAATGAATTTGAATATGCAACACGTATATTTTCAGATTGGTATCGTCTATATTTACCAGATCCACAACAAATTGATAGAAATTTAGAATGGGTTCCACCAGATGAATTTTATCATACAAATGACTTACTTAATCCTTTTTCAACTGGAATCAATTGGAATAGTCCAATGCAAATTTCGCAGAATTATCAAATGAATTCGTTCGTTTTACAAAGTTTTAATAAAGCGTTAAGTTTATTAAATAACAAACGTCAAGTTTTAGATTTATTAGTCGTTAAATTATTAAAAGATAAAGTTTTATATACTCCAGATATTGAAGATCTTTTAAAAACTCTAAAAAAATCAAATTTGAATATATCAAATTCGTCAACAGTAAACTCCTCTTGGGGTATACATTCAAGACGTGCTATTTCTCGTTCTATTCGAATAATAGAACCAAATACTCATTAAAAAGTATATAAAAAAGTATATATTATGCTCGTTTATTAATACGAGCATAATACTAGTAAACATATTATGTTGTATAACAAATGTAAAAATTTTCTAGTTTATAATGATGAGCCTAAACCCACATATGAACCATAAAAGAAAATACCTACAATTGTAATTGCCGCTGTTCCAACAACGGTACCAACAAGCCATAACGGAATACGACCAGTTGTTCCAGTATTAGACATATATATATCTCCTTGATATATCATATATTGTACTTTTTAATACTTTTTCAGTATTAAAAAGTATTTGTAGCGAAATTTATGTAATAAGCTAATTTTTAATTAAAAATATAACTAGAGAATAAAACCGCTAATACAAAAATTAATAAAAGACCCCAGTATAAACTGGTACGATTTAATTCTACAGATTGTTTGTTGGGATTAGGTTTCGCCATATTACTCTCACTTTGCTTTTAACGTTGAATAAATTGCATTGCAGTAATTGCACCTAAGAAAAAAACTGTAGGTACAGCTAATGCATGTACAGAAAGCCAACGAACAGTAAAAATTGGATAAGTATACGATTTTCTTGCAGTCATGTATGAATCTCGCTTAATTTACTTCAGATAATGTCTTTACTTGTTCCAATGCATTGAAACGATCGGTAATAAGCGGAGCTTCTTGTCGATCTTCAGTAAAATATTCATTTGGTCTTGGACTTCCAAACACATCATAAGCCAGACCAGTACTCACAAACAACCAACCGGCAATAAATAATGATGGAATTGTAATGCTGTGAATAACCCAGTAACGAATACTGGTTAAAATATCAGAAAAAGGGCGTTCTCCTGTAGCACCAGACATGCGTAACACTCCTTATATAGTATGTAAGGTAACAAAATTTAAATATTTTTATGAATACTTTTTTCGATAATCGATCCATAGATTTTATACATCTAGAATAAATATTCAATTGAAATATAAAAAATTTTTTATTTTCTTTCTTATTTTAGTATAACTATATCTTGAAGAGGCTTCAAGTTTTTTAATAAGTTTTAAATAATTTATTTATTATAGGCGAATGACGGGGTTTGAACCCGCGAATGGTGGAGTCACAATCCACTGCCTTACCACTTGGCTACACCCGCCAGAAACGAGCGGATAGCGGGAATCGAACCCGCACCTCTTGCTTGGAAGGCAAGGGCACTACCATTATGCAATATCCGCACATACTATATACTATACTAAAATGTATTTTTAGTGTCAATATGTAAAAGAATGATATATTTTTGAATAAAAGATTGAAAAAAATATGTTTCTCTAAAAGTATTTGAAAAGGTAAAGTAATTCAGTTACTTATCAGGTATACTAACAGTAGTAAACTTTTAAAAAATTTCACAGTAATAAGGAAACCAAAGCTATGCTTCTTATTTTTCAATTAGCTTTATTTGCGTTAGTTGTTGTATCATTCCTTTTAGTAGTTGGTGTACCAGTTGTATTTGCGACTCCAGAAGGTTGGAGTGAAAATAAAGGAACACTATTTTCAGGAATTGGTATTTGGTTCCTTCTGGTATTTGCAGTAGGAATTTTAAATTCATTTGTTGTTTAACAGTATTTCAATGGAAATAAAATATTTCCATTGAAATGATTTAGTTGTAAAAATTACAATTTATATATACAATACACTTATATAGGGGTTGCTAACTCAATGGTAGAGTATTCGGCTTTTAACCGACTAGTTCCGGGTTCGAGTCCCGGGTGACCCAAAAAATTAGAGTAGTACTAAAATTTTTTTTAGTACTAAAAAATCGATTTGTTTAGTAGTATATTTTTTTAGGAGAAAATTTAAACAGCGAAATTGCAATGAGCGTGGTAATTTTAAAAAATTATTTTTTAGTACTCGAGAATTCGAGTTTATATAAATAAATTCATTTATAACATTGTATGTTAAATACATTAAAAAAGTTTCATCTTGTTCGATTAAACTACGAAATTTTATACTATTACTATCAATATTTTGTGATATATAAAAACGAAGTAAGGGTATGATAATAATTCGAATTCTATTCCGCATAAATTTTATCCAAAAATTCGTTTTATCATGAAAATATGGGAATTTTTGTTTCCCAAGTATGTTTTTAATAGATGATCTCAAATTTTGAATTAATAATCGATCAATAATTATTGTTTTTTTATTAAAATATATAAAAAAATAATTTTTATTATTTCTATAAACTTTAACTTTGCTATTCCATGGGTGAGAACTATATTTCCCATAAACTTGATATTTTAGAGTCTTAAAATATTTTTGTTCGAGAGTTCTATTCTGAAAATATGATTGGTAAAGTTCAAAGCGCTTATGTTTTAAACTCGTTAACCCACTTAAACTTGTTCCACGTGCTAAATGCCAAATTAACGTTTCAAGTTGATCACTTGCTGTATGTCCTAATTGTACATTATGTACATGTACATAATTTGTAATTCTTTTACAAATATTTAATCGCCAATTTCGACTTTGAACTTCATTTTTTAAGGTATTTATTGGAATTGCAATACACATTTCACTATTGACTAAATATGCAAATTTATGAATTTCTATTTCCATATAGAAATTGGTTTTTTGCCAAATATGATTGCAATGAATTAGAACAAAATTTTGATTAGATACATGAAACATATGCACTAGTAGTACTAGTAATAGTACTGAATCATACCCTCCGGAAATTCCAAGTGAACTTGAAGGAACTTTTTTATTTTGATATATAGTATATATATACTTTAAAAAATAGTCTTCCATACCATTATATTATTTTTTTGCCAGGAACCAGGCTTGAACTGGTGACACGAGGATTTTCAGTCCTCTGCTCTACCAACTGAGCTATCCCGGCTGAAATACTTTATATAATTTTATCACAAACGCTATTTATTTACAAGCTATTGGTTCAAATTTAGTTATTATGTTGCACTCAATTCAATTTATTATTGGAATACTATTAATCTTTTTAATTATTCCACAAACACCAACTGAAAATATTGTATTACGTAAATTTAATGAAACAGGATTATTTAATAATTATAAACAAGCAAAAAATTCATTATATGCTTTAACTTGGTTAATAATAGTTTTATTTTTACTAGTAACATTTGTTTTATCAGTCTAATCTGGGGTGGAAGGATTCGAACCTCCGAATGGCTGGACCAAAACCAGCTGCCTTACCACTTGGCGACACCCCATCTACATAACAATTGTACTATATCTATATGAGTCTGTCAAAAATTTATTTAACTAACTAATTAGGTATAATTAGTTAGTTTGAATTACTATATATTCTGGATACTATACATGTAGTATAGTTTATTTTTATTTTTAGTTGAATCACTATTTATATAGTGCTACTCCAAGGCGAACAGCAAATATTCCCGTTGCTAAAGCTAAAAATAATGCAATAAATACTTGAGAATCAGCGATTGGCATAATTTTTTAATTATTCTTACTTACAGGTTTCCACCGCGGAATGATAGTAGTACAATTACTAATGGACCTGCCGCTACAATAAAAACTAAAGCGGTTAATTGGAAAAGAATTTCAAAATTCATACGTTATTGAAAATTATAAATTTTACACTTTTGATAATAGTTTAAGACTAGCGGAAACTAACTGCCGCTTGCCATACAAAAGCTAGTAGAATAAAAAAAACCGGAATTACCGGTAATACATCTACAATTGGATCAAATGGAGCATATGCTTCCGGTAACTTAGCTAATAATAACACAGGAATCCTCCAACAGTGTTTTTATTTAAAATAAAAAATACATTGTGTGCGTAGCACAAATAATACCTATAGCATTCATTGTATTCTTTGCATAAAGAAAGTCAAAGCATTTATTTTCTGCAAAGTAAAAAGTACTATTTTTAGTTGTTATAGGCAAACTATTTACTGTGTATTTTTATATAATATAAATGTGTAATTTAATTATTATTATGCTTGGGTTTTTTAATTTTTACTAGTATTTTCAATACTTTTCAGTTTTTGAGATTATATTTTTAAAATAAAAAACTGTTAACCCATTATGCACTCATAGTTTATAGTACAATACTATATGAAATATTCATTTTAATACATTGTTTTTACGAACAATTATCATACTCTATATTCTAGATATTCTAGTTTTTTATTTATATTCATAACCTTATTTGAATAGACTGTTTAAATATACAATACCATATGATAGTACTATGTACTAGTAGTAGATGTAGAAACAAATCTATTTATTTCTATTATTTTATAGAGACGTAATTTATAAAAGGAGAATTTTTCGCCATGACAATTAGTCCTCCAGAACGTGAAGCGAAAAAAGTAAAAATTATCGTTGATCGAAATCCAGTTGCAACAAATTTTGAAAAATGGGCAAAACCAGGTCATTTTTCAAGAACCTTATCAAAAGGTCCTAATACAACAACATGGATTTGGAATTTACATGCAGATGCACATGATTTTGATACACAAACAAATGATCTTGAAGAAATTTCCAGAAAAGTATTTAGTGCACATTTTGGGCAATTAGGTATTATTTTCATTTGGTTAAGTGGAATGTATTTTCATGGTGCTCGATTTTCAAATTACGAGGCTTGGTTAACAGATCCAACTCATATTAAACCAAGTGCTCAAGTTGTTTGGCCGATTGTTGGTCAAGAAATTCTAAACGCCGATGTAGGTGGTGGATTTCAAGGTATTCAAATTACTTCTGGATTCTTCCAATTATGGCGTGCTTCAGGTATTACTAGCGAATTACAATTATATACAACAGCAATAGGTGCATTAGTTATGGCTGCTGCAATGTTTTTTGCTGGTTGGTTCCATTACCATAAAGCTGCACCAAAATTAGAGTGGTTTCAGAATGTGGAGTCAATGTTAAACCATCATTTAGCTGGTTTATTAGGACTTGGTAGTTTAGCTTGGGCGGGTCATCAAATCCATGTTTCATTACCAATTAATAAATTACTAGATGCTGGGGTTGATCCAAAAGAAATTCCATTACCACATGAATTTTTATTCAATTCAGATTTAATGGCACAATTATATCCAAGTTTTTCAAAAGGATTAGCACCATTTTTTACTCTAGATTGGAATCAATATAGTGATTTTCTAACATTTAAAGGTGGATTAAATCCAATTACAGGTGGTTTATGGTTGACTGATACAGCACATCATCACGTAGCAATTGCTGTACTATTTCTAGTTGCCGGTCATATGTATCGTACAAATTGGGGTATTGGTCACAGTATTAAAGAAATTTTAGAAGCGCATAAAGGTCCATTTACAGGTGAAGGCCATAAAGGTTTATATGAGATTTTAACAACATCTTGGCATGCACAATTAGCTATTAATTTAGCATTATTTGGTTCGTTATCAATTATTGTTGCACACCATATGTACGCAATGCCACCATATCCATATCTAGCAACAGATTATGGTACACAATTATCATTATTTACACATCATACATGGATTGGTGGTTTCTGTATTGTTGGCGCTGGTGCGCATGCTGCAATTTTTATGGTACGTGATTATGATCCAACAAATAATTATAATAATTTATTAGATCGTGTATTACGTCATCGTGACGCTATTATTTCACATTTAAATTGGGTATGTATCTTTTTAGGATTTCATAGTTTTGGTTTATATATTCATAATGATACAATGAGTGCTTTAGGTCGACCACAAGATATGTTTTCCGATACAGCAATTCAATTACAACCCGTATTTGCACAATGGGTACAAAATACACATTTTGCAGCACCAGGTTTTACTGCACCAAATGCGTTAGCAAGTACAAGTCCAAGTTGGGGTGGTGACATTGTTGCGGTTGGTGGTAAAGTAGCAATGATGCCAATTGCATTAGGAACATCAGATTTTTTAGTTCATCACATTCATGCATTTACAATCCATGTAACTGTATTAATTTTATTAAAAGGTGTTTTATATGCACGTAGTTCACGTTTAATTCCAGATAAAGCAAATCTTGGATTTAGATTTCCATGTGATGGACCAGGTCGTGGTGGTACATGTCAAGTTTCAGCATGGGATCATGTTTTCTTAGGTTTATTCTGGATGTATAACTCGATTTCAATTGTAATTTTTCATTTTAGTTGGAAAATGCAATCTGATGTTTGGGGTACAGTTGGTGCAAATGGTGTTTCACATATTACTGGTGGTAACTTTGCACAAAGTGCAAATACAATTAATGGCTGGTTACGTGATTTCCTTTGGGCACAGTCATCACAAGTAATTCAATCATACGGATCAGCTTTATCTGCATATGGTTTAATTTTCTTAGGTGCACATTTTGTTTGGGCATTTAGTTTAATGTTTTTATTTAGTGGTCGTGGATATTGGCAAGAATTGATTGAATCAATTGTTTGGGCTCATAATAAATTAAAAGTAGCTCCAGCAATTCAACCACGTGCATTAAGTATTACTCAAGGTCGTGCTGTAGGTGTTGCTCATTATTTATTAGGTGGTATTGCAACAACATGGTCATTCTTCCTAGCACGTATTTTAGCTGTTGGGTAAGATACATTGAGGCTATCTATGTAAAGTTTTAAATAGAGCATTCTATTTTAAAACTTTACGCGTTTTAATTTTGTCTTTATGCTTTTGAAACAAAGATTTATTTAAAAGTTTATAAAGTTCACAATATATATACTGATATATAGTATGTGTAAAAAACATACAATGAATGCCATAGGCATTATGTGTGCTACGCACACACTGTATTTACGAAAGGAGAATTTACAATGGCAACAAAATTCCCGAAATTTAGCCAAGCTCTAGCACAAGATCCAACAACTCGTAGGTTATGGTTTGGTATCGCAACTGCTCATGACTTTGAAAGTCATGATGGAATGACTGAAGAACGCTTATATCAAAAGATTTTTGCGTCACATTTTGGTCAATTAGCAATTATTTTCTTATGGACATCTGGTAATTTATTCCATGTTGCATGGCAAGGAAATTTTGAACAGTGGGTTCAAGATCCACTTCATATTCGTCCTATTGCCCATGCAATTTGGGATCCACATTTTGGGCAACCCGCAGTTGAAGCATTTACACGTGGTGGTGCATCAGGGCCAGTTAATATTGCGACATCTGGTGTATATCAATGGTGGTATACAATTGGAATTCGTACAAATCAAGAGTTGTATACTAGTTCATTATTTTTAATGATCTTAGCAGCCGTTTTCTTATTTGCAGGTTGGTTACATTTACAACCAGCATTTCAACCAGCTTTATCATGGTTCAAAAACGCAGAATCACGTTTAAATCACCATTTAGCTGGTTTATTTGGTGTTAGTTCATTAGCATGGACTGGTCATTTAGTACATGTTGCAATCCCAGCATCACGTGGTCAACATGTAGGTTGGGATAATTTTTTAACTGTCTTACCACATCCAGCAGGTTTAGCACCGTTTTTTACTGGAAATTGGGCAGTTTATGCTGAAAATCCTGATACAACTTCACATATTTTTTCAACATCTGAAGGAGCAGGAACTGCAATTTTAACATTTCTTGGTGGTTTTCACCCACAAACACAAAGTTTATGGCTAACTGATATGGCACATCATCATTTAGCAATTGCAGTTTTATTTATTCTTGCAGGTCATATGTATCGTACAATTTTTGGTATTGGTCATAGTATGCGTGAAATTTTAGATTCACACGTAGCTCCATCAGGTGGTTTAGGTGCTGGTCATACTGGTCTTTTTGATACTGTAAATAATTCATTACATTTTCAATTAGGTTTAGCATTAGCAAGTGTTGGAACAGTATGTTCAATGGTTGCTCAACATATCTATTCATTACCGCCATATGCATTTTTAGCACAAGATTTTACGACACAAGCTGCATTATATGTTCATCATCAATATATTGCTGGCTTTATTATGTGTGGTGCTTTTGCTCATGGTGCAATTTTCTTTGTTCGTGATTATGATCCTGATGCTAATAAAAATAATGTATTAGCACGTATGTTAGAACACAAAGAAGCAGTAATTTCACATTTAAGTTGGGTTAGTTTATTTTTAGGTTTCCATACACTTGGCCTATATGTACATAACGATGTTATGCAAGCATTTGGAACACCAGAAAAACAAATTCTAATTGAACCTGTTTTTGCTCAATGGATTCAAGCAGCACAAGGAAAAACTGCATATGGGTTTGACTTCTTATTATCAACATCAGCAAGTAATGCAAGTATTGCAAGTCAAGGTATTTGGTTACCAGGTTGGCTAGATGCTATTAATAATGATACAAATTCATTATTTTTAACAATCGGACCTGGTGATTTTCTTGTACATCATGCAATTGCATTAGGATTACATACAACTACATTAATTTTAGTGAAAGGAGCTTTAGACGCACGTGGATCAAAACTAATGCCAGACAAAAAAGATTTTGGGTATAGTTTTCCATGTGATGGACCAGGTCGTGGTGGTACATGTGATATTTCAGCTTGGGATGCTTTCTATTTAGCTGTTTTCTGGATGTTAAATACAATTGGTTGGGTAACATTCTATTTTCATTGGAAACATTTAGGTATTTGGCAAGGAAATGTGAATCAATTTAACGAGTCATCAACATATTTAATGGGTTGGTTACGTGATTATTTATGGTTAAATTCATCACAATTAATTAACGGATACAATCCATTTGGTATGAATAGTCTATCTGTTTGGGCATGGATGTTCTTATTTGGTCATTTAATCTATGCTACAGGATTTATGTTCTTAATTTCATGGCGTGGATATTGGCAAGAGCTTATTGAAACATTAGCATGGGCACATGAACGTACACCATTAGCAAATCTTGTTCGTTGGAAAGATAAACCTGTTGCTTTATCAATTGTTCAAGCTCGATTAGTTGGTTTAGCACATTTTTCAGTAGGTTATGTTTTAACATATGCTGCATTTTTAATTGCATCAACATCTGGAAAATTTGGTTAAATTGCTTTAAAGTTACTACTTCATATATTCCGAATAAGGAATATATGAAAATATATGAGTACATTATGTGCGTAGCATACATAATGCCTATGGTATTCATTTTACTTTGACTGTATCCAATTTAATAAATTAGAGTATTGAGATATACGTTCGATTATGATACAATACAGATATTGTTTATATAACATAAAACAATTTTTTATAGTTGTAGAATTTTGCTACAGATTTATGTCTATTTAGTTCATTTTTATTCGTACTATACTTGTACGCATATACTAAGTGACGATTGAACAAATAGAAAACAGATTTTGAGATATCTTATATCTTAATATATATATTTTAGAGAAATTTTATTTATGAGTGCTTCTACACAAACAAAAAATATCGGTCATATTACACAAGTTATTGGTCCTGTTTTAGATGTAACTTTTTCTCCAGGAAAAATGCCTAATATCTATAATGCATTAATAGTTAAAGGTAAAAATGAAGCTGGACAAGAAATTGCTGTAACATGTGAAGTTCAACAATTACTAGGCGATCATTGTGTTCGTGCTGTTGCAATGAATGCAACAGATGGATTAATGCGTGGTATGGAAGTAGTTGATACAGGATACGCTTTAAGTGTACCAGTTGGAACGGCAACACTTGGACGTATTTTTAATGTATTAGGTGAACCAGTTGATAACTTAGGACCAGTTGAAAATCAAGATTCATTACCAATTCATCGTTCAGCGCCAGCATTTGTTGATTTAGATACAAAATTATCTATTTTTGAAACTGGGATCAAAGTTGTTGATTTATTAGCACCTTATCGTCGTGGGGGAAAAATTGGATTATTTGGTGGAGCTGGAGTTGGTAAAACTGTATTAATTATGGAATTAATTAATAATATTGCAAAAGCTCATGGTGGTGTTTCTGTTTTTGGTGGTGTAGGTGAACGTACACGTGAAGGAAATGACTTATATATGGAAATGAAAGAATCAGGTGTTATTAACGAAAAAAATTTCGCTGATTCAAAAGTTGCCTTAATTTATGGTCAAATGAATGAACCACCGGGTGCACGTATGCGTGTTGGTTTAACAGCATTAACAATGGCTGAATATTTCCGTGATGTAAATAAACAAGATGTTTTATTATTTATTGATAATATTTTCCGTTTTGTACAAGCAGGTTCAGAAGTTTCAGCCTTATTAGGGCGTATGCCATCAGCTGTTGGATATCAACCAACATTAGCAACAGAAATGGGTGGATTACAAGAACGTATCACTTCAACAAAAGATGGTAGTATTACATCAATTCAAGCCGTGTATGTACCTGCTGATGATTTAACAGATCCAGCACCAGCAACAACATTTGCTCATTTAGATGCTACAACAGTATTATCACGTGGTTTAGCGTCAAAAGGTATTTATCCAGCTGTAGATCCACTTGATTCAACATCAACAATGTTACAACCATGGATTGTTGGTGAAGATCACTATAAAACAGCTCAAAGTGTAAAACAAACGTTACAACGTTATAAAGAATTACAAGATATTATTGCAATTTTAGGTTTAGATGAATTATCAGAAGAAGATCGTTTAGTTGTAGCTCGTGCTCGTAAAATTGAGCGATTCTTATCACAACCTTTCTTTGTTGCTGAAGTCTTTACTGGCTCACCAGGTAAATATGTAAGTTTAGCAGAAACAATTCAAGGTTTTAATTTAATCTTATCAGGTGAATTAGATGATTTACCAGAACAATCATTCTACTTAGTTGGCAATATTGATGAAGCTATTGCAAAAGCAGCAACACTTCAATAAAAATCAAGATAGAGATTCTATCTTATAGAATTAAAAAAATTAAGCATATGACTTTGCAAGTTTGTATTATGACACCAGATCGTATTTTTTTGAACGATCAGGCTGAAGAAATTATTCTTCCAACTAATACTGGACAAATGGGCGTTTTATCAAATCATGCACCTTTAATTACTGCATTAGATATTGGTGTAACGTTAATTCGTTCAAAAACGGATTGGAATCCAGTTGCTTTAATGGGTGGTTTTGCATTAGTAAAAGATAATCAAATTACAATTTTAGTAAATGAAGCCGATTCTGCGACTGAAATTAAATCCGATGAGGCTGAATCTGCTTTTGAAGTTGCAAAACTAAAACTTGAACAAGCAGTAGATGAAAAGCAACGTGTTGAAGCAACATTTCAATTTAAACGAGCTCGTGCTCGATATCAAGTTGTAAAGCAATTAGCTTTATAATCTATTACTATATGTATCTATACGAATTGTATAGATACATATGTCGTATACGACACTTTTTTATTAAAATAATTTAAATTAAATAAATATATTTATATGGCTCGATATAGAGGTCCAAAATTTCGTATTATTCGTCGTTTAGGAGAATTACCTGGATTAACGCAAAAAGTTTGTACAAGAAACTTTCCCGCTGGACAACATGGTCCAAAAAAACGTTTAGTAAAAGAATCGCAATATGCACTTCAATTAAAAGAAAAACAAAAGTTACGATTTAATTACGGGATTACTGAACGTCAATTAATTAAATATGTTCGTGAAGCACGTCGTAGAACAGGTTCAACAGGTGAAATTTTATTACAAATTTTAGAAAATCGTTTAGATAATACTGTATTTCGTTTAGGGTTTGCAAGTACAATTGCAGGAGCACGTCAATTAATTAATCATGGACATATAGTCGTTAATAATCAACGTGTAACAATTCCAAGTTTTTTATGTAAAGTACAGGATAAAATTTCAGTACGTGAACCTTCAAAAAATTTTGTTAAGAAATTACTTGAAACAAAATCAAATTTAAGTATTCCAAATCATTTAGAGTCAAATTTAGAAACATTATCAGGAAATATTAAAGCTACTGTTTCACGTGATCAGATTGGTGTTTTAGTGAACGAATTATTAGTAGTTGAATATTACTCACGTAAAGTTTAATACATAGAGTTTTTTTAAACGGAAATAACTTATTTTCCGTTTAACCATTATGGTGAAATTGGTAGACACGCAAGCTTGAGGGGTTTGTGAATATAATATTCGTCCCGGTTCAAATCCGGGTAATGGTAATTTTCGTAAAAGAGAGGCAGACTGGTTTGACTTTTTAGCAAGAACAAGTTACAGTAATCAATGTGAAAAAATTTCACGGAGAGTTTGATCCTGGCTCAGGATGAACGCTGGCGGCATGCTTAACACATGCAAGTCGAACGAAAATACAAGTGTGCTTGCATACTTGTATACTTAGTGGCGGACGGGTGAGTAACACGTAAGAACCTACCTTTTGGCGAGGGACAACCATTGGAAACGATGGCTAATACCTCATATAACTGAGAAGTGAAAGATGAATAATCACCAAGAGATGGGCTTGCGTCTGATTAGCTTGTTGGTAGGGTAATGGCTTACCAAGGCGACGATCAGTAGCTGGTCTGAGAGGATGATCAGCCACACTGGGACTGAGACACGGCCCAGACTCCTACGGGAGGCAGCAGTGAGGAATTTTCCGCAATGGGCGAAAGCCTGACGGAGCAATGCCGCGTGAAGGATGAATGCCTATGGGTTGTAAACTTCTTTTCTCAGAGAAGAATTTTGACGGTATCTGAGGAATAAGCATCGGCTAACTCTGTGCCAGCAGCCGCGGTAAGACAGAGGATGCAAGCGTTATCCGGATTGATTGGGCGTAAA
>Ga0194129_10004585_pt1 | contig 18232 bp, 18 predicted proteins | sample TA2KigCa35mmetaG_FD_150862 | JGI IMG/M metagenome (GOLD analysis project Ga0194129, IMG submission 150862) | Freshwater microbial communities from Lake Tanganyika, Tanzania - TA2015038 Kigoma Deep Cast 35m | ecosystem: Environmental > Aquatic > Freshwater > Lake | place: Tanzania: Lake...
TTTTTTATCTGCTTTGGCAGATAAAAATCAGGCAAAAGTTAGAAAAATTAAATTAACAATCCTCATCAGTTTCCTTTAATAATTCAAAAACTTTAATTTTTTCATTTATATTTTTTGTAATACTTTCAAATTTATTAATAAAAGTTTCTATTTTTAATTTAGATTTATCAAGATTTTTAAGATATTCATATGTATCATCAATAAGTTTCATATTTAATATATCTTTAATCTGATCCATATTATCATAAAACATAGGATACGAATTTCCTAATATCTCTTCTAATGCACTTAGTCTATTTACTAGGATGGGTGTATTGCGAACAACACATTCTATAACAGTATTAACAGCACTTGCCCCACATAGATTAATAAAAACAATATTTTCACTTAGCAATTTATCATAATCATCATTTTCTAAATAATTCACTAATTGGACATTTTCTTTTAATTTAATTTGTGTATGTGTTTTATCTCTACACATAGTATTATTAATTATTAATAATTCATCAGTATCTGATTCGTTATCTGATTTATCTGATTTATCTGATGTATCGGAATCAAAATAATATGATTCCATCTTTTTCCCTTTTAATGCATATTTATTTAAATATAATCTATTTATTCCTAAATCGAGATTATTTATTGCATCTATATTTCTCATCCAAGCTCCAATTTGTATAATTTTTTTAGATGTATTCATTATAAATTTTTTCTTATTAAACTGTTTGTCCTCTGATATAAATTGTGTTGGATGATATATTAAAAATGTTTTTATGTCTAGATTTAAATGAGCCAAGATTTTATCAACTTTTGTTTTAAGGTCATTTGATAATAATATTAATCCTTGACATGTTTGCAATGATTGTATAAATATTTTATTTTTAAATAAATTAATAGTATTATATGTTGAATAATTTGTATCACATGTATGATGTATAAAACCAATCCATGGTTTTCTATAGGGGATTAAACCTAATTTTTGATATTCTTTTACATTCCAATGAAATGTTCTATCTAAATATAAATCACATATTAAACCTTCACTTGAATCAAATTTATATAAATTATCTACAACATATTGCCATCCAGAACGATGTATTCCTTTATAATCATTTTGATTAATATAACTAATATTTATTAAACCAGAAGGATTAAATTTTTTATTTAACATATTTGATATCATATTATAAAAAATTAGATTTTTTTGAAGAATACAATCATTGATTAACCAAAATATATCATTTTTTAGATTTTCAATATCTTTATAAATCTTTTCTTTCAATCCAAATGTATATTCGTTTTCTAATGTACCCATTAAAAAGTGTGTAATTATTTGAGTATTAAAATAAAAATCATCTCTTGTTTTGTATTGTTTAAATTTATTAGATAAATAACTATATATAAATTCAAAAGTTTTTTTATCAATATAGAATGTATTTTCAGATTTATTTTTAATATATATATCAAAATTATTATATCTCTTTACTAATTTATTATTAATATTTGCTATTTGTTTAAATTTATGAATTATTTGATTGTTATTCTCTACAATATATTTAAATTTATCAATATAATGTATTGGCATAGAATACAAGTCTGTAATATTATTATCAATTAATAAATTATTTACTTTAGGTGTATTTGATATAGAAATAAAAGGTATTTTATTTATTATACATAATATATGAGCATGATATCTGAAACATACTGCAAATTTTAATGTATTTATTTTTTGTAAGATTTTTTTAGATGATATATATGCTTTTATATTTTTTTTTTCTGTTTCACTGAGTTGTGCATAAATTATTTGGTTAATTATATTATCATTTTCAGTTTCATTTGTATTTGTACACATTGGGAATAATAAGATTTTATAATTTTTATCCATTAAAAATCTGATTAAATTAACAATATAAGCTATATATTTATTTTTTTGTATTTGATTTAATCCTTGTAATGCAGTTTGTGATAGAAAAAATCCAACAATATTCTTTTTTATAAATCCTATTTTTTTAGTCATTTTGAATACAATATCAGGTACATATTCAGAGGGGACAAATTTAGATAATTCATTATAATCTTTTTTTGTTCTAAATACTACATATTCAAACATATTTATCTTATTAATAATTTGATTATAATCCTGATTACAACTAACACCAAGTGCAACAAATTTTACATCAGATTTTTCTTCAGATTTTAATTTTTGTAATTCTATTAATCTATCTAAAAAATAATCATTTAATACCTCTCCGCCAAATAATATTACTCTATCACAATTTGTTCTATTTTGTGATAAACAAATTTTATCTATTGGTAATATTTTTATACTTGTTATTTTATCACTATATTTTTGTTTAAAGTTATTAAATAAATTAGTAGCATATGATTCAAATAGATCATCTCCAAAATTTTCTTTTTTATAATATCCTGTAATTATAATATGCATTGTATAATATATTATAATAATATATATTATTATAGTTAACACAAATTATTTTATAGTTAATAAATTATTTTATAATTTTAACAAATTTAATTTGTTTGTAAAAGTTGTGTAGAAATGAATTTATCTATATTTTTAATATTAAATTTTATATTATCGAGTGTCATATCATCTGGTTTTAAAATCTTATTATCTTTTAGATATGTTAATAGATTTTTTCGTAAATTTATATGAGACATTTTTTCAACATCGGTTGGTGTTATAACTTTTTTACCTAATTCTGTTAAATTATAATCTTTCCGAAAATCATATTCTTTAGGAATAACATATTCATCTAAATTAATATTATTATTTATTGTATGTTTATTTACAACTTTAATCTTATTATCAGATTGTTTAGATTTTTTAGATTTTTCTGTAATTTTTTTAATTTCATCCAATGTTTTCAAAATTGATTTATCACTTGTAATACTAGAATTATCTAGATCGGATTCAGAATCAGAATCATTTTTTTCATCTGCAATTACTTTCTTTTTGATGACTCGTTTTATAATTTTTTTGGGTTTTTCTTCAGACTTATTTTCATCTACTTTATTTTCATCTTTATTTTCATCATCAATTGCTTTCTTTTTGACAACTCTGCGTATAACTTTTTTAGGTTTTTCTTCAGATTTATTTTCATCTACTTTAATTTCATCTATAATGTCGTCTATTTCATTTTCATCAATTACTTTCTTTTTGACGACTCTGTGTATAACTTTTTTAGGTTTTTCATCTACTTTATTTTCATCTACTTTATTTTCATCTATAATGTCATCTATTTTATTTTCATCAATTACTTTCTTTTTGACGACTCTGCGTATAACTTTTTTAGGTTTTTCATCTACTTTATTTTCATCTACTTTATTTTCATCTACTTTATTTTTATTATCAATTGTTTTTTTTTTGACAACTCTGTGTATAACTTTTTTAGGTTTTTCTTCAACTTTGTCTTCTGCTTTTTCATCTTCAACTTTGTTTTCAACTTTAGTTACAGTTTTAACTTTCTTTTTAGGTTTTTCACAAGAATCATTTTCAATTGGGTTTTGATTATTATTCATTATATCTATTATATTATTGAAATCAGTTTTTTCTAAATTTAGTTTTTCTAATTCAATTTTTTTCTTTTTTTCTAGTTCTATTTTATCTTTTCTAAACCCATCAATAATATATCTAGTAGAAGTATTACCTATATTTAACATACAATTCATAAGTGAATCAATATCTACTTTTAATTTATGTACATCAATAAAATATCTTACTGTATGTATATTATTTTTATGTCTACATGCGTTTTGCAAACATATAATATCTGGTTTTACTTCTTTACATAATGTTTTAATTTTTGTAAGATTGCCTGATTGATTAGATTGTTCTCGTAGTAATTCGATTGATGAATCAAATTTTACTTTATATGGATTATAATTAATTGAATAAAAATGTTTTTTAATTAATGGATCATTAATATCTATACCAGATTTTTGAGGATTTTTTAATAGGATACGTTTTGTCATTAATTTATTAAATGTATCAACTGAAATATCAACTGAATTTTCATTTAGGAAATTAAATATCACAGTATAACAATCTGTACGATTTTTTGATTCTGTTCTATATCTAGAATAAATATATGAATCAAAGGTAATCTGATCATATTGAATTAATTTAGGATCAGAACCATTTTCATTTAGAAAATTTAAAATTTTTTCTAAATCACTTGCTTCAAAAGTATCAATTAGACTACTATTTGTAAGTTTTATAACAAAATCATTTAATGTATCTTTATTTATAATAACATTTGGAGATTTACATATCTTCATAGTATCATCATATGTATCATACAAGAATGAATAAATCATAACATCATTATCTGGGTTAAAATTTTTATTATTTAATGAATCATTTTTATATTTTAATAATTCAACATATTTATTATTATCTATTTTATTATGGCCATAATAATTATTGGTATTTTTATTATATTTAATTATATAATTTAAAAAGAATATAGACCATGAATATAATATATTTTGTGTATCATTTTTAATATTATTTACAAATTTAATATTATCAATAATAATTACTAGATTATGCATTATATTTATTGTTTTATTATAATTTGACATTGGATCACGATAATATAATTGTGTAGAATTAGAAAGATTATTTTTTAATTTATCATAATTATAAATTACATCTACAAATATTCCGATCAAATTGTTGTTAAGATTATTATTTTTAACAAGACTTTTTATAAGTGTTGGTAAACCAGTATATTTTATTAAATCAGTTTCATCTAGTACATTAATGATATCTATAAACATTTTACTATTATCAGCTTTTATACAATGTTCAATTTGATTTACAAATATTTGTTCTAATGAAAGTGTGCTATTTTTTCTAAAGCATACTGAATTTATTTCACCAAGTTTTTCAAATATATCCATCGGAATTAGTTGATTAAATGTTTTATAATACAGGAGAAAATTATTAATTTTTGTTACACATATATGATTATGATTATATGCAGATCCGGTACATATCTTATCACAACGCAATTTGTTTAAAAATTCTTCCATATTTTATATTATTATATCTAATAGTATATTGTTAAATATAATAAATAAAGTTAATAATTCAATTTTTTATAGAATCTGCGGTTTCTATAGAAAAGTAGTCGAGTTCACGAGATCAATTTTTTATAGAATCTGCGGTTTCACTCATTATTCATCTGAATCATCAGATTTATCTAAATCATCAACAAGTGGTATTACAAAATTATTTGCATTTGCATTATTATTATTATTATCATTTATATTATTATGGTCGATATATTTTAGTCTGACATAATGAAGGAGAGTATTATAACGTAAATTATTAGAGTGATTTAAAATGCACTTTTCATTAAATTTTAAATTATAAGTATCATGTAATAATTGTATTATAGATGAATTATTTGTACCACATGCTATTTCTAAACATTCTTGAGTTGGTTGTACTTCTTTTAAAATTTCTTTAATTTTTGCTGTAATACCTGATTTTAATTCTTTTTTTAACATTTCAATATTATATTTTACTTTGATTGGATATTTTAAAAATGTATTTGCATTATATAATACACTTTGGACATCTTTATCATCAAAAAAATGTTCTATTTTTTTAATATTTTTAATCTTAATCTTTTTATTACATAATGAAATAAATTCTTCTTTTGTAATTTTAACATTATTATCAAGTAAATAATCTACAAGTTTTTCTTCGGTTTTGTTATTAAGGTGTAGTTTTAAAATTTCTGATATGGTTATATCGGTTGAACCATTTTCAAAAAGAAACATAATAATATTTCCTAAATCATATATACTAGTTGAATAATAATCAGAATATCGATCATTAAAATAATTATATGAATTTATATATTCGTTAATCGCTAAATTTAATGTATTTTTTTCTATACGACCACCATTTAGAATACATTTTTTAATTAGATCTAGACCATTTTTTATATTAAATGCAATACGAATAATTTTTATAAACATATCTTGTAAAATATTTATTTTGTTATCTAATAGTTTATTTATTGTTTCTGAATCAAATGCTTTTATAGCATTACTAAGTAAAATATCTATAAAATCTTGATTATTATATCCTATAATAAAATCATTAATAGTTTTATAATAATAATTTTCACTTTTGCATATTTTTTCAATAATATCTCTATTTATGTATTTATAATTATTTAAAAATATAACCATAACTTCGGCATTTTTTGCATTAATTAGATATTTTATATTACTATCTGTTAATTTTATATTTTCAATAATATATAATAAATGTGCCAGATTTTTATCATAATTATTTGACCAACATTCTATTGCAGAACATACAATATGGAAGAATCTATTTAATAGATTTTCTGGTATTTCTTTTTTTAATTCTATTAGATTTTCTATTATATTGTTTATTTTAGAACATGTATCATGTGTTGATGTATAACAATAATCAATTGATTTTATCTCATCATTTAAAATATCTGTATTTTTATAACGACTATGTAATTGACCTATAATATCTTTAATATCGATCATGATTATAATTTAGATAATATAATTAAGTTAACTTATTTTAATTAACTTAATGATGTTTAATATAAATAAATCAATTTTTTATTGCTGATTAAAAATCAGCAATAAAAAAGTAGTCGAGTTAATGAGACCAATTTTTTATTGTATTTTGAATAGAATGAATAAAAAAGTAGTCGAGTTAATGAGACCAATTTTTTTATATACTAAATAAAAATTTAAAAAATTATGCCACCATCTTTGCGATGATACCAGCATATGAATCATAATTATTAATCTTAATATCTTCAAATGAATATGATTCTAATTTGCCATCACTTGGTGTATTAATTTGGATTGTTGGGAATTGTAATGGTGTTCGCATTATTTGACGAATAACTTGGGTTTTATGTTCTTCATATATATGTGCATCGCCAAGATTCATAATGAGGCGTCCGGGTGTATATTTATAGTTGGAATCTGAATTATTAATATTTTCACAAATTAGATAGTTTAATAGGGCATATGATGCGATATTAAATGGTACACCTAAAAATAAATCACATGAACGTTGGGTCATCATAATATCTAATTTATAATTATCATTATTAATATGTGTACAATAGAACATAATACAAATACCATGACACGGAAATAATACTCCTTCAAATGCTTGAGCTGGATTATATGATGTCATAATAATACGTCTAGATGTTGGATCAGTTTTTAAAAGATTAATACAATATTGCAATTGGTCAAATCCAAAAAAGTTTCTCCATTGAAAACCATACATTGGTCCCATATCGCCAACTTTTCTATCTTTGAATCCCATTTTATCGAGAAATTCTCTTGATGTATTTCCTTCCCATATTTTTACTCCTTTTTCCGATAGTTCTGTTGTATCAGTTTTCCCATTAATGAAGAACATTAATTCTTCAAATATACCTTTTAGGAACATCTTTTTTGTTGTGAGTAGTGGAAATTTATCTAATTCGAATTCCAATGTTTTTCCAAAAACCGATCGGGTAATAGCATTACGCGTTTGTCGTGATTCGCCATGATTTAGTACGTATTCCAGAAGATTTAGATAAGATTGTTCTTGTTCTTGAGAATTTGCAAAACTTTTTGAATAGAATGTAATATTTACATCAATATTATTTTTTAGGTCTTTTACAGAAAAGTTTTTGTATGGTAAATTATCTACATACAATTCAAAATACATATTAAAATTATCTAATACATTATCACAATTATAATTATAATTTATACGAGATATTACATAATTTATATTTCCAAAATTACGGATAACATAATCATAAATGTTTTTTCCACCAAGTATATATACATCATAATTCTCATAATATGTATATAAATGATTTTTAAGATTATCTAAATTATGTAATACTGTTAGATTTGTTTTATCACTTATCATCGATGTTGATACTGTTAGAAAATCACAATCTTTAATATTCATAATCTTTTGATAAGTATTCTTACCGGTTACCAAAAGTTTTTTTTGTTTTGAGGGACGATTTACATTATCAAGAAAAAAATGCATATCTTCTTTAATATCCCATGGAATCTCTCCCGATTTTGAAATGCCACCATTAGAATCTACACATACAATTAGAGTAAGGTTCATATTTATTATAATTATATTAACTGAATTATATGTTAACTAATTATATATATAACTTATTATAATTAAATTATATTTCAATTTTTATCAATTTTTATCAATTCTTCTTTAAAATCAATTTTATTATCTTTATCGATACATAAAAACCCATATTTACGTAGTTTATTCATATTTTGTATAAATAAATTTTTATTACTATAATATTTTGATATAACATCATAATATGAATCAATGATATATGTATCTGTATTTTTTGCAAAATATATACTATCGCTCATTTTAATTATATTTCTCTCAATATAATTCAATACAAATATAATTGTAAATTTTTTATTATGTTTAAAAAGATTCATTCTTCTCATATTATTAGTCATATTTATATAACTGTCAAAAATTATAACAGAATTAATGTTTTTATTTTTATTATATATATCATCTAATTCATCATATGGTGTATGAATAAAATCAATATAAATAAAATTCTTATCAAGTGTAGATGCTAAATATTTTGCAAAAGTTGTTTTTCCAGAATCATTAATACCTATTATTGACACAATATCTCCGTGTAATATCATAGTAACTAAGTTAACTAATTACTAAGTTAACTAATTACTAAGTTAACTAAATTAAATGTTTACATCCTTTTAGTTTAATTTTAAGTCTGGTTGTAATATTTGAATCATCAGTAGCAGTAACATCATCACGATATAGGTCTTTTATCATATATAATAAATCAAGACTTTCGGAACAAATACTAAAATAAGTATAATCTTCACTATCATTATAATAATATATCACACTAATATCAACTCCAATATAATATGTTGGATCTTTTGTTTTGTTTCGTATTATAGATACAGCCTCGGTAATAGTTCTTAAATTATTGTCTATTTCTTCATCATAACGTTTTTGTAATAAATATTTACCAAGATGTCTTTTATGATGATATGAATTCAAATATACAATATTTAAATCTAGTTCGTCTTTTAGTGTTTGTTGAACTATTTTTATATTTTTAATTTGATTATAACATTGATAACGATCGATTTGAATTGATGGAATTGTATCAGCCGAATATACCGATAAACCCGCAGCATTACGATGTCCGCCTCCACCAAATTTAGATGCAATCTCTTCAACATCTGTTCCAGTATTTGTCGAACGCATACTCACATATGTTTCACCAGTATATTCATTTTTAGAATAACATATTGCAAAATTAACATCAGGATTTGATATTAAGAATGCATTTCCTATTTCTGATTTTAATATAGATGTATTTACAGTCCCTACAAAATATAATCTATTATCCAATAATATAAAATTTACTGCCATCTTTTTAACTCCATCATTTATATAATTATCATTTTGTCTCTGCATACCATCTCCCATTGGTATTACAGAATTTGTGACATATTCATCATCGAGTAATTGTTCATACGCATCAAATTGTTTTGGTATATTTGCAACATATGATATAAACTGGCGTGTATTTGCCATAGAACGTTTCCATATATCATTATCTTCAACATAACGAATCATTAAAGGTACTGATTCTTCTCCAAAAAAATATGCCCATGATATATATGCACCAGAATGATCCATTCTAAAAACTTTATTTTCTTTTGGTATATTTTTTAGATCTTTTTCAGCAGATTGATGATGATCTAAAATCAATAGTTTTTTAGCAGATTTTAAGATATCTTTTAATGTAGAATATTTAAATGAAAAATCACACATTAAAATATTTTTACCATCAACCATTGGAGGAGGTTTTTGATATTGTAATGGAATATATGTAATCTTTTTTTTCTTTTTATCTTTTTTTTGTTTAAAATAATAATAACAAGCAAATGCCGAAGCATATCCATCAATACAATCACCGTGATATAAAACCATATCTATTTCATCTGGTTTTAAACAAACATTAGAAAAATCGATCTCTGACATAATTATATAGTTTATTTAGTTATAATATTATATAGTTAACAAAATTAAATATGTATATTTAATATAAATAAATCAATTTTTATTTTCAATAGATTTTTGATAATTACATCTATTTGTATTTTTTTCATTTATCATTCCGCAAAGAATTCGATCACCTATTTGCAATGTTATACTTGTAATTAATGGTTCATTATCTAATGCAAATTGATATGATACTTCTAGTGGATCTTTATTATAAGATAGATATGTTTGTTCCACGTTAAACGTGCATATAGAATCATAGATTTCTCCAGATACTTTGACTGATTTTAAAGTTGAATTTTTAAGTAAAGACACGATGTATATAGTTAACTATATAAAGTTAACTATATTATTTTGATAATCTTTATTGATATTTATGCATTTCTTTTTTAATAGAATCGAGATGAGTTTTACTTGAACCTTCATAACGTCCTACTTCTGTTCCTTTATGAAAAAGTTTAAGAGTTGGTAAAGCAGATACTTCGTGTTCTGAAGCAAGATTATCAAGAGAATCAACATTTACTTTTACAATTAGTAGATTTGGATTCTCATGACCAAATTGTTCAAGCCATTGAGATAGAGTTTTGCACGGGCCACACCATGGTGCATAAAAATCGATAAGTACAAACTTATTATGCATAAGAACTTCTTGGAAATCATTCTCGCTAACTATTTCACGCATTAAATAATAAATAAAATAATCATTTAGTTAAATAACTTAAATAAAAACTATAAAAAAAAATATAAAAAAATATAAAAAAATTTATTGTCTATTTTGAAAATATGAGTAAACAAAATCTGTGACAGCATTTTTCATATAATTCATATCTTCAGAATTTGATACATTTAGATCTGGTGTATTACTATAATTATCATCCAAAAATTCGTTTTCGATTAGATAATTGTAAATTACGGGAAAATACTCATCACTTAGTTCATTCCAGAAATTTACAATCTCAACGTTTGATTGATAATATGCATAACCAGGAAGAGGACCGTGCATAAGTGTTAGACACTTATTGATAAACAGATATTCTGTTTCGGAATCAAATGTCGGATAATATTGTTCGTATTGACTCTCAGTCATTCCATCGCCTTGAATTTGGTCATTTTGATTATCTGAATCATAACAACTATCGTCGTCTTGTGGATAAAAAGATTCAGAAGAACTTGTTGACATTTGTGATGTCGTATAATATATGTTATTTAATAAATAAAATCAGATAATTATAATTTTCAATTTTTTTATTTGATACCAAAATATTTTTTTTGAAAATAATGAAGGCTTTATCCATTTTTAATGATGTATATCATGATGTATATATTGAGGTAATGAATTTAGTAAATCTTTTATATATTTTGCAATATCTTGTTCTTTATGTGTATTAAACATACTTGGATCTACACTCATAGCGAGTACATCTTCGCGATTATAATTATCAATGTGGTCATAATCATTTTTATATTGGTTCACATTTTTTGTAGTAATTAATCCCATGAAATTATCGTGAAGAATATAATGATCTGAGAATTTATAATTTGGTACTCTATGGAGAATATTGTCCGCGGGAAAATACTTTTCAATTAGTTCAGCTACACGCATAATTCTATTCATATTGTTTATTTGTTATATAGTTTATTAAGTTATATAGTTTACTAAGTTATATTTTCAATTTTTTTATAAATAAAAATAAACTTTATCAAATAAATCATATATATTTTTAATTTTATTTGGTATATCAAGATTTATATTAATATACTTATTTAAATATAACCCTGATATTGGTTTATGATGTGAATAATCACCTGATGTTAGTTCATATATCAAATCTTGTCTTTTATCATTTGATATATTTTTTTTAACTTTATTATCTATTAATTGTTTTATTATATCTATATTTTCATAATGTAATTTTTTATTTTCATAATATTGCAGAAGATATTTATCTGCAATATAATTATGGTCTTTTTTTTCACATAAATTCATTATTGATTTTATCGAATATGATTCATCGTCTATTGTTATTTGTGGATCAGTTGGACTTAAAATTGCCTCTTTATTCATATAAAGATTTGTGGATAATAAAGCTAATATCGTACCAGCACTTTGTGATTTTTCTATAACATATCCATTGATCTTTATTTTTGATTCAATAATATAATTTACAAGTATGTCATTCGAATCTATATTCCCCCCATTTGTATCATATATTATGTTTATATCACAATTATTATTTAGTTTACAATTATTATTTAGTTTACAATTATTATTTAGTTTACAATTATTATTTAGTTTACAATTATTATTTAGTTTACAATTACTCAGTTTTTTTATAATATTTTTATAATCATTAATATCAAAAACATAATTATCACATACAAATTGAAAAATATATAATAATATTGCATTAATATATTTACGTTCTGGTTTATCATAAATTATAATGCATTTATTTTCCATTAATTTATTTTTTAAATTATATATATTTTTTATAATAATATATAATTTATAGAATGCATATATATCTACAGTTATCAATGTGTATGTAGCGATATCTAATAACATATTTTATTTTTAATTGTACCTGAATAATTGTTAATTGTAAAATATACAATATTTTTTTTTTCAATTTTTATAATATATTATTATGCTTTCGAGTTTTTTATCTTGTTATGAACAGATTAAAAATATGTTTTCTAATAAGATAATTATAATTTTTGAAAATGAATTTTATGATGTGACAGAATTACAAAGATTACATCCAAATGGTGAAAAAATATTTAAAAAATATCATATGAAAGATATTACAAATATTTACTATAATAATTTTTTTCATAAGGAAATAAAAAAATCCAAAAAAAATATTAGAAAAATATAAAATAAATAAAATTTAGTATATATAATATATATAAATAAATATGATAAAAATAGTTTTAATAATATGTATATTGTTATTAACAATATTATATTTAGAGCGGTATTAAATAATCCCATCTAATGTCATTTAATTTACTACCTTATTAAACAACAAATACTTTTTTTTAATTTAACTATTTTTTTATTTTTTTTTATTTTTCTTTATTATTTTATCCTTCTTTTTCTTTTTTCTCGTAAATTCTTTTCTTCTGGTCTGAGTTTTTATCAATTGAAAACATATATAAGACATTAAGAAATCAATTAAAAAAGCAATAAAATTTATAACTAAAGATAATTTATATAATTATTTTAAATCTTCACTGGAAAAAAGAGATATTAAAAATATAAAAACTACAAAATTTATGAAAAAATCAAAAATTTATAAGAAATAAAAATTGTGCCATTTAAAATAGTCCATGCTGTAAATAGAATTGATATTGTCTTTTTTAAGAAAATATATTATGAATCTATATTTTTCAATTTTTTTTATATTTACTTAACTAATAATAGTATAATATATTATATATGTCAATTGAAGAGGAATTAAAAAATGCTACAAAAGAGGTAGCGGAATTTAGTTTATGTGGCTTAACTTTAAATGGTAAAGTTGTTGAATGTTATGATGCAGATACATGTAAAATAGTTTTACCTGTAAAAGATTGTTTATATAAATTTACTTGTAGATTAAATGGAATTGATACACCAGAAATGAAACCACGTAAAGATAAACCGAATAGAGATAATGAAATATTATGGGCAAAAAAAGCAAGAGCAGAATTATTAAAATTAATATGTCCTAAATTATTAAATGAGACAAATCCATTTGATAATTTAGATATAAAAAAAGAGGAAGTTATACATGAATTAGAAAAAAATAAAAAATTAGTAATTGTAAAATGTTTAGAATTTGATAAATATGGTAGATTACTTGTAGAATTATATTCCGATGTTAAAGGTGATTCATTTAATAAAATTCTTGTAGATAAAAATTTTGCTGTGTTATATGACGGAGGTACAAAAATAAATCCATGGACAATTGCAAAAAATTGATTTTTTTAATTGTTAACTTAATTTTGTTAACTTAATTTTGTTAACTTAATTTTGTTAACTTAATTTTGTTAACTTAATTAAGTTAGCTAAATTACAAAGTAAAATTATGGAAAATAATAATCGTTGTATTGCTATTACATCTCAAAATTTACAATGTAAACATAAAAAATTTGGTCTAATGTTTTGTAAATTACATACAAATTCACATAAACCAAAAAAAATATTATTTAATAATATACAAATTAAAACGATGAGAGAAGACGAATATATATATTTGACTGATAAAATACATAATGAAAATATAACAGATATAAATTATAATATTATTATGAATTTTGTAAAAGATTATAATAATAAAATAGATTTTGATGAAAGAATAAAAATAGAACAAGAACGACAAATAGAAAATAAAAAAATAGATGATATTAATGTTTGTAAATGTTGCTATTCTGATGATTTTGATGATATAAATCTTATACGATGTGATAAAATTACTTCTAAAAATGTTCATAAAGTATGTTGTGATTGTTTTATGAATCATATTGATATTCAATTAAAAGACAATAATGTATCATTAAAATGTATGTTTGATTCTTCTGATAATTGTAATGGTAATTATGATATTGATATTATACGAAGTTTAATTGATGTAGATAAATTTAATAAATATAATGATTTTTTTGTGATGTCTGAAGTAAAAGAATTAGCAAAAACTATAGATAATTATCAAATATGTCCCAATTGTTTGAAATATGGTATTGAAGTAAATGTTAAAAATAATGAAAAAACTGATATTAAATGTATGAAATGTGATGAATCATGGTGTAATATATGTAAAAAAATTTCACATCAAAATCATTGTTATGTTATAGATTATCAAAAATTTAATACATTAAATAATATTGATAAAAATATTATGATAGATAACATTATTAATGAAATAATATCTAAAAAATTGATGCATTCGTGTCCGTATTGTAATACAACATACATTAAAATTGATGGAGACGGATGTAACATGATGACTTGTACAAATTGTAAAGGTTATTCATGTTATGTATGCGAAGAAAAAATCATACCAAAAAATAATTCACATTATTATCATTTTAAAGGACACGCATTAAATGATGGTACTGGAACTTGTCCATTATTTAATGATCGTATTGGAGAAACACGTACTGACGGTAATAGGAGATACAATATAAATAAAATTATGGAAGAACTTGATGTTTTATTAAATGTTAATAATAATATTGAATTACAAAAAATATTATATGCTAGAATAAAAAATTATTATAAAAATGAAGTATCAAATGATATTATTAATAAATTAAATATATTAGGCAAAAAATATAAACTCATAGACACGTCATGTGTCATATTATAAATTTTATTATATTTAAGAAAGAATATATGCGATATTGTAAAATAAGTAAATATATTTTTAATATAGAATTACTTGATGATAGTATTCATAATGAAAATAGACCAGGAGTTGTTGATAAATATTATGCAAAATATAAAACAAATAAATATAAAATTATAGAAATAGAAAATATGGTAACAAAAGAATTATTAACAAATATATTTGGATACAAAATAGGTGATATTATAAATAAAGATACAGACTATTTTTTATCAAAAGAAAGAACTTTTTTTGAATTAGATTATAGTTTTTTTATAGAATCATATCAACCAATTGATAGATTATATTATTTATATTTTTTTGATCAACATAATATAAAATATTTTGGTTTACATAAATCGTGGGACTCAAATGGTAATTTAGAAATATTATTTTTTCATATACATGGAGAAATATTCATTTAATTTTTATTTATTTTTTTTACATGTCTATCATTTATTCTATCATGATTTCTATTGTATTTTATATTTTTATGTCGTGGTCGAAATCCTCCAGAACGATAATAAAATGGATAATCATAAGTATAATTATATGTGTAATTATATGGAGAATAAAAATATGGATAGTAAAATGGATAATAATTAAAATAATAATATGGATATGAATCATAATAAACGTTTAGATATGGATCATAATAAAAATTTTCTTGTTTGTTATATAAATAAACTAATGTAATTATTATTATTATGATAATTAATATTGTTTGCTTACTCATTATATTATAATATTATAAAATATTATAATTTTAATTCTTGATAATATTAAATTCTTGATAATATTATATACATATTATGATTTTTTCAATTAATAATTCATTTGATAATGGTAGACGTTATTCATCTAAACCACAAACCTTACCATATTATGGATTATATGAATCATGTTCAAGTGCAAAAACAATATACATTTATTTTACAACAGAACGTAATGATACATTAACAATCCAATATTCTAATTCAAAAGAAAATACAGATAGTAATTATATCTCAAGTGAATCGCATACAGATGCTAAAATTCGCAATAATCGCAAATCGACTATATGAATTTCAAAATAACCCGACATTTCAGATTACTATTTTTGAGGGATTGCACCATACCCCTTTATATTCATTATGCATATATTTCTTGATGCAGTACTCATTATGTTTTATATGTTTTATATGTTCTATATGGTTAATATAATAGATTGTATTACTATTTTAATTTCAATTTTTTATCCCTTAACAGCCTAATAGGTTGCGAGTAATCAAAGATTACTCCAAGCTCTAAAAATCAATATTTTTTTTAAAAATATTGATTTTTTCAGGTGTTTAAACACCAAGGCAGTTAAGACTCCGAAAGAATTTGTTGAAGACAAATTCTTACGCTAAAAATATAAAAATTCATTTTTATATTTTTACCTTTAACTTTTATATTTTTAGCCGTCGGATAAAGGATAATAAAAAACACAAGCAATAAATAATATAATAAAATATGATATATCTGATTCACACGATTTCATTAAGATATTATATTTATTATCACCAATTTGTATTAAATTATCATCTTCATATAAACAAACAGCATTTTTCGATTCAATTACTTTATATTTAATTAAGCTATTATTTTTATATTTTTCTATTTCACTTAAAAAGTTATTACAAATCTTTTTATTTGATAAATTGAAATGTAGTAAATTATAAAATATATCATCATTGTTATAAAACATATATTTTTTTGGGTTATTATATTGTTTATTATTATAAATTTTTAAATTATTTTCAGCATTATTTTCAGCATTATTTTCGGCATTATTGCCAGCTATAATTGTAATACTATTACAAAATCTATTGTGTGGAAACAATGGAGTAATAAATTTTATATCATGGTATTTTAGTTTATTATTTTTAGGTGATAATTGATATACTTTTTCATATTTTTCTATTTGAAATACCGTTTCATATTTAATTTCAAAATTATTATATTTATTATAATATTTCAGATTATAATATTTCTGTCCAAATTCCATTAAGAAGAATGCTCCAATACCAATACATATTTTATCAATATTTTGTTTTATAAATTCAAACATATATAAACATAAGGTTATATATTTAAATATCTATATGGACGAAACAAATGAATATTATAAATATAAAAAAATGTCATAAATATAAAAATTATATAAACATAAGGTTATATATTTAAATATCTATATGGACGAAACAAATGAATATTATAAATATAAAAAAATGTCATAAATATAAAAATTATATCCCTTAACAGCCTAATAGGTTGCGAGTAATCAAAGATTACTCCAAGCTCTAAAAATCAATATTTTTTTTAAAAATATTGATTTTTTTAGGTGTTTAAACACCTAGGCAGTTAAGACTCCGAAAGAATTTGTTAAAGACAAATTCTTACGCTAAAAATATAAAAATAAATTTTTATATTTTTACCTTTAACTTTTATTTTTTTTTTCTTGGGCGGTTAAAGGATATTCAATGCCATATTATCCCTTAACAGCCTAATAGGTTGCGAGTAATCAAAGATTACTCCAAGCTCTAAAAATCAATATTTAAAAATATTGATTTTTTCAGGTGTTTAAACACCTCGGCTGTTAAGACTCCGAAAGAATTTGTTGAAGACAAATTCTTACGCTAAAAATATAAAAATTCATTTTTATATTTTTACCTTTAACTTTTAT
>Ga0194129_10004587_pt1 | contig 18230 bp, 18 predicted proteins | sample TA2KigCa35mmetaG_FD_150862 | JGI IMG/M metagenome (GOLD analysis project Ga0194129, IMG submission 150862) | Freshwater microbial communities from Lake Tanganyika, Tanzania - TA2015038 Kigoma Deep Cast 35m | ecosystem: Environmental > Aquatic > Freshwater > Lake | place: Tanzania: Lake...
TGTCCAAAATGTTAAATCTTCAAATGGTTTATCATTTCTATATCTTAATTTATTTCCATTTTCATCAAAACCTTCCCAAAATTTACGAGTAAAACAAACACCTGAATGATTAATAACATTATGATTATTTTCTACCAATCTTTTTCTTACACTTTCTAATGTAGCATATTTATTTCCCTCCAGATGCAATCTTTCAAATGAAAATTCTAAACCTTGTTCTTCCTCAAAATCTACTTCTTCCTTAAAATAATTCCATAAAGTACTATTTAAAACATACCCCTTATTACAACATTCTATTTGCTTTTCAAATCTTTGTGGATGATAATAATCATCAAGATTCGTATTAAAAACATATTCATAATCCATTTCTACAAAACATTTATTTAATAAAAAAACCATAGCTTCAACATGTGTAGGAAAATTTTCTTTATAAAAAAAATGTTTATGGTTTTCTGAATATTTATTCTCTAACACACTGAAATCTTCATTTCCATAATTAATCTCAAATATATCAAAATCTTGATGACTCTGATTTAATATTGAATTTACGCATTTATCTATCCAATGTTTTTTATAAAGCTTTAAAATATTTTTATGAAAAAATATTACTGCAGATTTTTTCCTCATAAATTAAAAAATATTATACATTTTTTAATCAAACTTAAATTTCACTTATTAAATTAAATACTTCCGATTTTATATAATCTTTCCAATATTCAATTGTTACTAAATCTCTATTTGGTTCTTTGTATTTACATTCTAAACTTGATGGGTCTTCAATAAATTTAACCATAACTCTATAATAACTATGACTCTCATCCAAAATTTCTTTTTCTTTCTCAGTCAGAGGTGGATAATCTTTATCATCCCCTGGCCTAACAAAATACATATTTTTCCCCAAATAACCAGTAAAATGCTTCATAACTTATTCCTGATATAGGAATACATCCTAATCCTATAGCCTCCCAATGTCTGTAACAATCAGGCATATCTCCAGCTGGAGATATAATGAATTTTGAACCTTTTATTTTTTTATAATAAGATTCAATTTTTTCATATTGTCCAGGAGGAAATATTTTTCTCTCTCGATTATTGGGACCTAAGTGCATATGAATTAATAAAATGTCTTTACTAATAGAATTATCAAGTAAAACATCTCTATATTTTTCTAATGAATTATTTACAATACAAATACCAAATGGAAATGGTCTCATTTTTTTATGAAAAGTACTGTTTCCACAAAAGTTTGCGACTCCTTGGTTATAAGAAAACCATAGAATAATATTTTCATTATCAAAAATAATGTTAGATTCTTCTTTATATTCTTCATAAATAAATGTTGTAACTAAAATTATTTTTTTATTTATTTTTGGTAAAATTTCATAAATAAATTTTTTGAAAAAATTTACTTCTCCATTATAAGAATATGAACCTTTAACTTGAATAATATCATAATCCTTTATTGCTTCAATATTATTATTTATAAACAAATTATTTCCATCTGGTATAGTCTCTTTTTTACATTCAAAAACACCAGGAACTTCGTCTCCATAATAATGGTCAGCAATATAATAAGAAGCAAACGGAGTTACTATATTTCTAACCAAATTCCCTAATGAACCATCTCTTCTTATATCTTCAATCATTCTTTCAAAATAAGACATATTTTGTTTTATATTTTAATTTGTTCACTTTAACAAATATTTTCATTATTTAAAATATGCCAGACTTTTCTAAAGAAAATATTCGTAAAAAAATAATATCATTTGCTCTCTGGGGTGACAATAAACTCTATTATTATGGTGCCATAGAAAACGCATTAATTGCACAAAAATTATTTCCTGACTGGATTTGCCGCTTTTACATTGGCCAAGGAGTCCCAGACTTTGCAATTAATTACCTTAAATCTCTAGAAAATGTCCAAATAATTTTTAGAAATGAACCACATAACTTGTCCCACATGTTCTGGCGATTTGAACCAATGTTTGAAGATGACGTTCGGGTAATGATAAGCCGCGATTGTGATTCCAGATTGTCCGAAAAAGAACAAATTATCATAAAAGAATGGCGAAATTCTGATAAAGATTTTCATATCATCCGCGACAGTCCAGGCCACAAACAATGCATAATGGGTGGACTTTTTGGAGCCAGAAAAGGTATCTGTCTTCCCCTCAAAAAAGAATTTACAAAATTCCCCAGAGAAAACAAATATAGTCAAGACCAAAAATTCCTCAGAAACATAATCTACCCATTCATCAAAAATAAAGCATTCATTCATGACGCTGGATTCCATCCAGAAAGATTCACTGACGAAAATAAACACCCTATGCCAAAAGGATACGAAAATATAATAATTGGTGATAGAATTACAGAAACACCAATTGCCAGTAAAATTTTTAATGACGAACAAACCAAATTTAATAGATACAGAAATCAATAGTTTCTACCCTTTCCGTTGTGAAATTCATCATAGATGAATTTAACAAAAAATACGGGTATTCAATAGTTTCTACCCTTTCCGTTGTGAAATTCATCATAGATGAATTTAACAAAAAATACGGGTATTCAATAGTTCCTACCCTTTCCGTGACCCATATCATAATATAACATTGGCTCCGCTATAAAATTACACTTTGTCTCCCTTATTAACCTCTTCCAATAACTATAATCCTCCTTCCCATTCCTTACCTCATCCATATATCCAACTTTTTCTATCAAGGATTTTCTTACCATTGTACTTGATGTTATACAACAATTATGTATATCCAGAAATCTTTCTCCCCACTTCTTTGGAAAACCTTTTGATATATCAAAATGATTATTTTTATACTTATTTTTTAAAAATTCACAATGATAATCCTGCAACATCAACCTATATTTATTATGTTCATCATAGGTTCCTTTTCCACAATATGCTTCAGTTACACAAAAATTATCTATAACTTCTAACTGCTTTTCCAACTTCTCTGGAAGCCAATAATCGTCATCATCCAAAAATGCTATAAATTCCCCCTTTGAAACTTGAACACCTATATTTCTTACATACCCAGCACATGGATAACCAAACTTTTCCCTTGAATTCTCCAATAAATGTATTATTTTTATATCTGGCCAATTATATTTATAATATTTATCTTCTGGAGAACTATCATTAACAACTATTATTTCAAAATTTTTATGAGTTTGATTTTGAACACTTTTTATTGCATTTATACATGAATCAAATCTATTATAAGTAGGAATAATTACACTAACTAATTTTTCCATGCTTTCATAAATATTATTTTTTAACTAATTCAACATGCAAATCACTTGTATATGAACCTGGTTTGACATATTTTCTTAAAAAATTATCCACAGTTAATCTATTTCTCTGCTTTTTTTCCCGTTCTGAATTATTTTTATTAAAAACCTGGATATTTTTATCCTTGAATGATACTTTTAAAAATTTCTCCAAACTTTCTACAACTGATAAACTACCATCTTTTTCTAAATTTACAACCAAAAGTCTTTCTGACTTATCCTTAAAAAAATCAAAAACAGTAGAATACCATGTATTTCTATTATTTACCCATTCATATATTAAATTATCATCAAATTTTGTGTACTCCTTAGTTAAATAATCCTTACATCTATGATTCAATCTGGAATGTATCCAATTATCAATATCTCTTGTATTTAACACAAACTGTGCATCTGGAAAATACTCAACTAACCTCTTTAAATCTGGAAAATGAATATCTCCATGTAATCTTTCATATCCATCCAGAAAAAATTCATATTTTCCATACTCTTCCTGTTTAGTAAAATACCACCAAGCTGATGAATGTAAACTATTATAATTATTTTCTAAGAAAAATTCATGAAAAGATGTTGAACCAGTTTTGTTAAAACCTATAAAGAAAACCCTCATTTTTATAATAAAATCTTTTTTATAAAAATTAAGTACGAATTAATTTCTGATATTCTTGAAGTAATAAACCCATATAATCAACTGCAAAATCAATATTAAAATACGTATCACACATCTCATGTCCCCTTCTTATTATCTTTTGAGCATATACATCATTATTTTTAACAATCTCTATCTTCTTATTAAATTCTTCCAAATTATTAAATGGAATATAATGCTCTCCTGGAAGTAAAAATAAATCATACCATAAATACTGATTAAAACCATTATACAAAAAAACAACAATATTCGATTTCAAGAAAAAATATATTGAATCCCATCTCATATAATGCGAAATCACATACTTGTGCTTAAACATCTCTTCATATGTTAAAAAACTATCTCTGGACCACTTTGCATCAACTAAAGGATGATTCTTAAACATATTAACAATTACCTTATTCTTTGATGTTCCTGCTCTAAAAAAACATTTTGAAATTTTATCATCCCAATTATTAATATTTCTATATTTTTCTATTAATTTATTCATAGGTTCTTTATCATTATTTCTTCCATTTCTTTTATCATAATCTCGCAAAAATAAATATTCTGGTATAACAAAATTTTTTGTCCCATAAAATCCACTCATTGTAAAAAATGGATAATCTTTGTCATCATGACATCCCCAATCATACACATTACAATAAATTGTCGTATTAATATTTGGATATTTCTTTGCTACTAATTTTAAAAAATGTTCCAAATAATTTTTTCTATTATTTTTAAATTTTTCATCTAATCGAATCACAGTAATTTTTCCATTCTTAAAAATTACTTTCATTGCTGCTTGTTTATTTTTTAAAGCTTGAGCCTCTAATTCTTTTATTGTAAAAGTTCTATCAAATTTATCAATCTGATTTTTTATAATTTTATTTACTAAATTAGTGTCAATATCTTTTTTCATTATTTGTTATATGATAAATTATTCTTGAAAAAATCTAATGAATTCTTTATAGCCTCATCCATATTAAAATATTTATAATTCGCCAATCTACCCAGAAAATACACATTCTCTTCCTTATCTGCTAACTCCTTATACCTTTCATATAATTTCTTGTTTTTTTCATTTGGCACAGGATAATATGGCTCTCCAATATCATTTGTTGTCTCAAAAACTACTACCGAATGCATAGATTTCTGATTCAAAAAATGTTTGTACTCAACTGACCGAGTATATCTATGGTTTTTTTCTGGATAATTTATTACAGAGTTTGGCTGATAATAATTCATGTTATAAAATTTTTGTACATTAAAATCAATACTTCTATATTCTAACCTCTCTAATTTATGATTAAAATATGCATCAATTGGCCCCGTATAAATAATTTTTTTATAAATTGATAAATCATACATTTTCCTAAAAATAAAAAAATCTTTATTCAATTCTACCTCAATATTTGGATGGTCTAATAATTTACTTATAAAATGTGTATATCCATATTTCGGTAATGCCTGATATTTATCTGAAAAATATCTTCCATCAAAATTAAATCTTACTGGAATCCTCTCTAATACTGACTTATCCAGCTGCTCTGGATACTTATTCCACTGTTTAAATGTATATTCTTTTATTAATTTATTATATAAAGTTTCTCCAATTCTTGATTTTGCCATTTCTTCTGAATTTTTTATTTCCTCATACTTTTCCTGATTTTTCTCTAACCATAACTTCATTTCCTCCTCAGTTTTTATATTTTCATTACATAATTCATTAACTGTTGTTATATTTACTGGAATTGATACAAATTTTTCATCTACATTTGCTAAAACTTTATGTTCCCATCTTACCCATTTATCAAATTTATTTACATATTCCCAAACATCTTCATAATTTGTGTGAAAAAGATGTGCTCCATATTTATTAATTAATATTTCTGTCTCTTCATCTACATAATCATAACAATTGCCTCCAACATGATTTCTTTTATCAATTATTAATACTTTCTCGTTTAATTGTGTTGCAATTCTTTCAGCAATAACTGCCCCACTTAATCCACAACCAATAATTAAATACATAATATAGAGTTTAGAGATTATTTACATTATAATTTTATGCAAAATATTTTTAATTCTTGGATAAATAATGTTAATATTTTCAATCAAAAATTTTTATCTGGAAAACCTTTTGAACATGTAGTGATTGATAATTTTTTTAAGGATGAATATGCTGAATTACTATATAATAATTTTCCAGATGTTGCAGATAAAAATTGGTTTTCATATTGGAATCCAATTGAAAAAAAGTATGCTATGAATAATTTTTCTGAAAGTGAAATTTACAATAATCTATTTTTGGAATTACAAAGTAATGATACGTTGGAATTAGTAAAAAAAATAAGTGGAATTAACAATCTTGAAATTGATAAACATCTTCATGGAGCTGGAGTTCATTATCATCCTAAAGGGGGAAAATTAGATATGCATCTTGACTATTCAATTCATCCTATTTCTGGAAAAGAAAGAAGAGTAAATTTAATAATTTATATGAATAAAAACTGGAAAGATGAATACCATGGTGATGTTCAATTCTGGAATAAAGAATTTACTGAATGTGAATCTAATATTTATCCAGTCTTCAATAGAGCTGTTCTTTTTAGAACATCTGATATTTCCTGGCATGGTCTTCCTACACCTATTAATTGTCCTTCTGATATGAGAAGAAAATCAATAGCAATTTATTATGTATCAGAACCCAGAGAAAATGTTACTCATAGAAAAAAAGCTTCATTTCGCCCATTACCATGGCAACCAGTAGATTATAGATTAGAAAAATTATATGAAATAAGAAAAGAAAGAGTTATTAAAAAAAGTGATTTGGATGAAATATATCCAAATTGGGAATCAGATGGTAATGGATTCTGGTAATTATATTTTTGATTTATAAGTTTTATCAAAAATAACAGCCCATAACCTCTCAAAACAAAATCCCTCAACTGGATTTTTATCATATGCTAATGATTTTAATGCATAATCATAAAATTTGGTATTTCTTAATAAAATATATTCCTTTTTTACTCCAAAAATTCCTCCATTATTAAAATAAAAATCAGTTATTTCATTCTCAAACATATCTTTATGCAATTTCTCCATTGTTGGAGTCTTATTTCCAATTCCAGTTTTCCAAATGTAATGCTTCATTCCATATCCCTTGAATGAATAATCATTTGTCATGAAATCTTCTATCTGATTTTTAAAAAATTCTGCAGTTGCATAACCTTCTCTATTTATATGGTCAAATGGTTCAGCTTGGGTAAAAAATATTTTATCTGGTAAATTATTAAAATGCTTTAAAATATGATGAATGTAAGTATGAGATTCTCTCCCAACATTAGGTAATTCAATATAATTAATCTTTTTTATAATTTTTTCTATTTCTTTTGGTATTCCTTTTTCTTTATGATATAAATAAATATCATATTTATCTTCTAATCCATTAATCCAGTTGACATTTTCCTTATATTGAGCAACTACTATATGATTTTTCATAATTTTTTAAAGATTTTTAATCATTAAAAAAACCTTAGTATTTTTAATGATTTATTACATTAGTTCTGGACATAAAGATGGATTAGGTGGAAATTATAGACATTTAATAAAAGCTCAAACCTTTGCAATAAATCAAGGATATAAATTTATTAATTTTTGCAATCCTGAAATTACAAACTCAAAACCATTCTATAAATCTTTCAATATATTTAACGATTGCATAAAAATAAGAGATATTCCTGAAGGTTCTTCAATATTTATATACGGTGATAGATTAAAAAATGAAGTTATTGATAGAATTAAACAAGAATTTCCAGATAAAAATTTTAATTATATTATAGATGATTCTCTGGATTTATATAAACAAATAAATTTAATTGACTTTTCTCAAAATTTACGAGAAAAGCATCAAGAAATTTTTCATAGAAGAAAAGAACAAAAATATAATCTCTGTTTTTCAGACTATTTTAATATAGCAATTCATATCCGTAGAGGAGATGTTATAAAAAAATTAAACGATGGAACAAAACCTCAATATATTAAAAGAATCACTCATGATGATTCTTATTTTCATTTACTTAAAAAAATTATACCATTAATTCCGAAAAAATATAAAATTATATTATTTTCTGAAGGAAATATTGACGATTTTAATGAATATAAAAAAAGATATCCAAATATTATATTAAATATTGACAAAGAAGAATGGAGATATCTTATTGATGAAGAAAATTTTAGTCATCCAGATTATGAAATTGCTGTTAAAAATATGAAAAAATTAATAGTAACATGTAGTTCTTCGGATATTTTTATTGGCTCGAAAAGTCATTTAAGTATTATTCTGGCATATTTAAATAAAGGATATAGTTTTTTTGAAAATTTCTTTTCTGAAAAGAATTTTGGAAAATTAAATAAAATATTTTTATTTTCAGATGTAGAAAAAATTCTGGGAAAAAAATAAATAATAAATATATGGAAAAAACACCAGTTTTTTTTACCGACAAATTAATCAAAATTCCAAAAGAATATTCTCATGAAATCGAAAATATTGATTCAGATTGTTTTTATGTTACATATCCAAATGTTGTTCTAAGCTGCTATTTTAATGGAAAAAAAGACCCCATTCACCATGAATCTCTTAAAAATCAAAAAAGAGATAAAGATGATTTTAATTATATAGCACCTTTATATAACAGTTGTTTAAAATTAGGATTACATTTAATTATATTCTATGATAATTTATCAAAAAATTTTGTTCAAAAATATTCTACCAATAAAATTATTTTTAGGAAAACAATATTAGTTTCAAATTTAAGTATAAATGACGAAAGATTCATAATTTATTATGAATATCTTTTAAAAAATCCTTACAAAAATGTATATTCCTCGGATATAGGTGATGTTTTTTTAACAAAAAATATATTTGAATTATTTGATACATTTGACAAAAATAAATATAATATCAAAACAATAGAAGAATTACAAAATAGTGATTTAAAATTACATGTCAAAGATAATGGATTAACAGATGTTGAAATTGAAAGGTATCTTCTGGGATTAAAAGGTCATTCCAGAAAAAATTTTGATGTTGAAAATATAATATTTATTGGAACTAATTCAATCGGTGCAGGTTCCAAGAAAAAAACTCCAGAATGGTTTGAACATAGAAAACCAAAAATTGAAGCTTTCAATAAAGCTATTGAAACATATATTCCAAAATATAAACCATTTGTTTCTGGAAATTTTCAAATATATAACCCAGGAACAATAATGGCAAATTATAATTCCTATTTATGTTTTGTTAAAAAATTTATAAAATTTTTATTAGTTTCTTGCAAAATACGAGAAAATAATAACTGGAATATGGTAATTTTTAATTACATCTGTCACCACTTTCTTAATGATGGATACAATAACAAAACATATCATTCGAAATATATTTTTACTGGATTTCCATTTAACAGTATTTATCAAAGAAAAGAAATTCCAGAAAAAAGTTTAGCTTATATAGTTCATAAATGAGATTTTATTGCTTTGTAATACAATTCACAACATAAATCACTTGAAAGTAATTTGTGATTTATTTTCTTTTGATATTCTTGATAATTTTCTGTTATTAATTTTAGTTTGTTAATTAAATCATCAAAAGTGTCAAAAGACTCACCTCCATGAGCTTCTCCAATTTCAACTCCACCTCCAATATTTTTATGATATAAAAGTGGTAAACCACAAGCCAGTCCTTCAATAACATGCATAGGACAATTTTCAAATTGAGAAGCTGAAATATATATATCACATTCACGTAATTTATTTCCTAATTCCAGACCAAAATATGGACCTTTAACATTTGATAAAGAAGGAAAATCTCTACCTATAAATAAAAATTCATAATTTGTATTTTTTGTCCATTTATCTAATTGTTCATAAATATCTTTTCCTTTATTTGCATTTCCTGACCAATGATGAGTAACTATTTTTACTGGATTATTTAATTTTTTATGATATTTGGGATAAAAATAATTACGATTACATCCATTATTAATCACCAATGAATTTACATTAAAATAATTTTTTGTCCATTTACTAACAAATATTATTAAGTCTGCTATTTTAAAAGTTTCTTTTAAAATTTTATCTAAGTTGTCAATTTCTCCTCTTGGTTTATCACAATCATTGACTCTATGGAATATTTTGACTTTTGGATTCTTTTTTTTATATTCCTGAATTTGTTGTAAATCTATTTTATTAAATTTAAGAATTCTTGGATCCATTATAAAAATACCATTAATATCCTGTTCTTTTAAATCATAAACAACTTTTATTTTATTTTTCTCAAAATATTCAACTAAATTTAAAGCAAATTGATTTCCACCCCCAAAAGCTATCTTTTGGGGTTGCATAGTCATACATATTTTCATAGTTTTTATTGTTTATTTTTAAAAAAACTTTAACGCAAATTTATCTTGAAAAAAATTATAAATGTCTGCTATTTGTGGAAGTTTCGGTGCGTCAAATATCGTTGAATAAATATAACTCTGTCCATTAGTTAAAATACCACTATAAACATACCTCACATTTCCTTTGACTGGTGGCATATCAGCTGTTACTAATGTTACTTCAGTACCAAAAATTCCATTAACACATACTTTACATCCTTTTGCCAATCTAACATAAGAAGGTCCTTTGTCAACCTCCAAATCAAATAAATGTCTATCATTATATAAAAATGTTTTTGCTTCAAAACACTTCGTAATATTAACTCGACTACTTGTAATATTTAATGCATCTTCTGTCGGATAAATAACAACCAATGTTTCCAATGTTATAGAAGATTCCTCAACATCAAATCCATCATCTCCAGAATAATAAGAATAAACTGCTTTTATATTCCATTCATTTGAACCTACACCTAAAACTGATATAGCATCAACATCATCTACATTTTTATCATCCTTATCTAAATGACCTAAATACCATACATAAATTTTATTAGCAGTAAATGATGAAGTATTTGTACTATACGTAACATAAATATTATCTTTATCAGCTTTTGCAGAAGATCCACAAAACCATAAACCTCCATTATCTGCTTTTTTTTCTTCTACTAAATTTTTATTACATGCTTTTACAGTAAATTGATTTGCAATTAATTTTGAACCAGTATCAAAAATTAAGGCATTAAAATTTAATCTGGGACTTTTTATGAGACCATTCACTATAAAAATATTAGTCTTATTTTCAATTGTTAAAGTTATGTTAGCAAGAACATGAACTTCATTATTTATAAAATAAGTATTTTTATTAGAGAAAGTTGTATTTGATGTTATATTATTATTTATTATAACATTTACCATAATATTATAAAGATTATTTATGAATTAAATAGCTGGGAGATTTTCCAGGAATTTCTTGTCTTTTATATAGACTATTAAATGGAAATCCAGTATAAACAAACTTTGTACATGCTGTTTCTGGATTTATATTTTCAAATAAATAATTACGCACTAAATAAGAAGCGATTACCATATTCCAGTTAGCTTTTTCAGAAAATTTTGCTAAAATGAATAAAACTTCTAACATCATTCTTATAAAACACATATAATCATGATATTTTGCCATTATTGTTCCAGGATTATAAATCTGGAAATCTTCTGGAACAAATGGAGAAAAATTTTTACCATGTTTTTTGAGTGCATAATTAAAACTTTTAATCTTTTTCATTCTTCTCTCAAACCACTGTGGAATCTTTTCAAATGATTTATTATTAATAGAATTAGTTCCCAAAAATACCTTATGTTTTGATATTTGATTCCCTGGAACAGGTAACATTCCATTTAAAATAAATTTCATTTCTTTCTCAGTAAAATATGTTGATGTATAATCCAAATTTATTTTACTAGATTTTATTTTCTTTTTTAAATTTTCATCCAGGTTTCCTAGTGAATTTAAATCGATTGGCTCCCTTTTATCATAATTTTCTACCAAATAAAATGGATTTTTATTAATATATACATCACTTACATCTGAACTAAGAACATTTCTATAAGGATTTTTATGTAAATATTCATAATAAATTATAAATCTTTCATCATTAATTGATAATTCAGAAACTAATTGAGTTCTTCTAAAAATTATTTTATCAGTTGTATATTTTTTTAAGAAATTTTCTGAAAGATTATCATGAAAAATAATTAAATGTAATTTTTGTTTAAGACATGTTTCGTATAAAGGTTTAATGTAATTGTAATTATCTTTTTCCTGTTTTTCATTCTTGAGTTCGTCGTGATGAATTGGGTCTCTTTTTCCATTAAAATAGCAACTTAGAACAACATTATCAAATTTTTTATAGAAAGTATCTGATTCTAAATTTTCAATTTGATGTTGGAATTTTTTAGGAATATTACATCTGAAATGATTAAAAAATTTCATAATATTATTTATCCGTTTTTTTACAATTGAAAAAAACGTTTATTTATTTATGTCAAAACCTGAATTCTCAATTATAATCCCAATTAAAAACAGAACAAAATTAAACGTAAATTTTGAACCACCTGGATTAAGTATATTTGAAAATCATACAATTGAATCATCTGGATTACCAAAATATAAAATAAATAGAAGAGGTACAGATATCATTTTAGAATTATTAATTAATAATTTAAAATCTTTATCGGGATTAAGTTATAATTTTGAAATAATTTTAGTTGATTTTCAGTCAGATGATTATAATCCAAAAAAATTGAGAGCTGAATTTCCAAATGTTAAAATAATTACCGAAGAATCTTTCTTTTCTAGAGGAAAAGGTTTAAATATTGGTTTGAAACATTCTACAAAAAAAAATATAATGTTTTGTGATGCGGATATGTTCTTCCAAAATGATACAGTTTTTAAAAATGCTTTTACTGAATTAGAAAAAGGTAAAGTATTTTTTCCAATTTGTTTTGATTTAATTGAGCCAACTCATCAAGTTGGTTATTGGAGAGAAAGTGGATATGGTATTATGTTCGCCAAAAAAAATATTTTAGAAAAATTAAATTTTAAATGGTCTGAGTATGAAACATTAGGTAAAGAAGATGATGATGCTTTTGAATTTTTTAATAGTAAGAAATTAGTTGCTAGATATAAAGTACCTGGATATTTTCATCAATGGCATCCATCATCAAAATTTTTTAAAAATCAAAATTATAAAAGTGCAAATCTGGAAAATGTGAATGCTGAAAAATTATTGATAAATTTTGATGATAAAAAAATAGAAGATGAAAATTTTAAACTTTATTTAAAATATTTGAAAGAAGATAAAAGATATCATTGTGTGAAAGCTCTGGAATGTGACACTAAATTTATTCTCAACAGTAGAAAATTACCACAAATAATTAAAAGAAAACAAATTGATGAGTATGAAAAAAAATATTGTCGGAAAATTATTAATGTTTCCATGGAGAGATATCATGTACTTCCTTTATCGTATAACCTTTTTATAATTAGGTATCCAGGTAATCCAAAATGGTTAAATAAAGTTTTAGATTGGATGACAAGAATTGAAATTATAGGTCATCAATGGACATTACATGGTAGTGATAAATACCAATTAAGTTCTTCTTCATTATTTGCAAAATTAATAAAAATATATGGAGGATATCATGAATTTGACAAAATCGCTATAAGAAATAAAATTTTAAAATTTTTAGACGCAGAAGATTCAATGTTTAAACAAGATAAAGAAGTTGATAGAATTATTTCTGAATCAAGGCAATCATATAGTGCTTTAATAAATATGGGATATGGTGTTACAAATAATGAAAAGTACAATGTTAATTTAGAGAAATATTTTCCAGAGCCATTATATTTTATGACAGATTCATATTGGGAAAATCCCTGGAGAGCAGGTGCACATTTATCTCATTATGTATTCTTTTGTTATTTGAAAAATGATTATGAAAAGATTGAAAAAGTTTTTGAAAGAATTAATAAAAAATATTTTAAAGGCGATGGTTGGTATCATGGAAACCCATCCGAAGAACAAATATTAAATGGTATTATGAAAGTTTTTACAGCTTATGACGTTATTGGTAAAAAACTAGATAATTATAATGGAATCGTTGATAGATTATTAAAAGCTGAAGGATATTCTGGAGGATGTGGTGTATATGATTATGTTTATAATTTGGTCAGGTGTTTGGATGGAGGCTATAGAGTTGGAGAAATAAAGGAGAGGTTATATAAAGTTTATGATTTGATATTAGAATATCAAATGCCAGACGGAGGATTTAAGTATTCAAAAGATACAAATAAAAAAGATACTTACGCTGGAAAAGAAATTACTCCAGCTGGAGCATTTGGTAGTATTCATGCAACTACTGTTTTTTCAATGGCTTTATCAATGATGAATAATGCACTAGGAATGGGATTAAATTTGGGATTGGCTTTTTCTTAATTCATTGAGGAAGGAGTTATCTGGTATTTTTTCGATATTATTTCTTCTAAGGAATTCATGCCAGACATGAATGAAAAAATTATCTTCTGGAATATCTTTTACTTTGTTAAAATATTTTCCTTTTTCTGAAAAATTATTATTTATAATACATTCAAAATGTTTATTGGAACAACAATTTGAAAAGTGCCAGTTTTTAACATATTTATGAAGTGCATATTTATCAACTATATATTTTACAGTTCTTGGACCAATTCCCCAGACAATTTCACCTTTAAGAACTTTATCTTTTTCTCTTTTGCATCGTTCAATTGCGTCAAAAGCTATTATATCATTTTGTGGAATTTTCATTAAACAGGAACCTAATTTCTCAACTTTATATTCTTTATCTGGTTCAGAAACAAATATATATTTGTCTTTATTGAAATCGTAAAATTTTGTGCAAATTAAATCAAGATCAACCCAGACAGTTTGTTTAAGGTATAATAGTCTGAATCTAAATATATTGGAAACTGCTGAATAACTACTGTTTTGGTATGTAAAAATTTCAGATTTATCTAATATTTCATTTGCATCTTTGATATTAACTTTATCTGGGATATTTTCTACAGGTTCATATATGTATAGGTCATAAGTATATCCATGTTTAAGAAAGGAATTAATTGAGAATTGTTCTATTTCAGATAGGGATTTTCCAATCCATAATCCAGATACTGACATATTTGAGGTTAAGATTATTTTTGATTATTTTTTCCTTTTGAATAGGTATGATTTATATAATTTGGGAGAATAAATGGGTATGTGATAAAATAATAAAAAATTGGATTAAATTTAATCCAGATAAATATACTAACGATATTAAAAAAGCAAAAATAATTTGGCTTTTTAATCATTATTTATATAAAAATGTTCCAGATAGCAATTTGCCAGTTGTTACAACCATACATCATTTGGAGGAAAGTAAAATGAATAATTTTAAAGAAGTTGAGAAATTGACAACATATTTTCATTCGATTTCACCAAAAACAACTGAAGTTCTAAGAAAGTACACTAATAAGAAAATTGTTGAGGCTGTGCTACCAGTAGAAGATGAGTATTTTTATATTCCAGATAAGAAAGGTTTGAGAAAGAAATATGGATTGCCTCTGGATAAATTTTTAATAGGTTCATTTCAGAGAGATTCAGAAAAAGATGGAAAACCAAAATTGGAAAAAGGTCCAGATATTTTTATTGAGTATTTGAAGAAAAATTATGACAAAGATAAGATATGTGTAGTTTTAGCAGGATATAACAGAAAATATTTGATTAAAGAATTAGAGAAAAATGGATTTATGTATTGTAATAAAGAAAATGTTGATAATATAAATGAATTGTATAATACATTAGATTTGTATTTGATATGCTCCAGAGTTGAGGGTGGTCCACGAGCTATTTTGGAATGTGCATTAAGTAAAACTCCAGTTATTTCTACAGATGTAGGAATTGCTGGAATTATACTTAAGTCAACAATTTCTGGATTAAATAAGGCTGATTATGATGTCGATTATGCATTTAAAAGAGCATTATTATATTTGATACCTGTTTACATGATTGAATTTAATTTGAAAGTATTTTCATAATTTTTAAAATAATAAATAATAACATGAAAATTTCATTTTTTTGTATTGCAACAGAACCTTTTAAAAATAAATATCCAATAATAGAATCTATAAAATCAATATTACCAATCGCAGATGAAGTTGTAGTTATTTTTGGACGAGAAGAAAAATCAAGTTATAAAGATATCAAAAAACTAGGTAATAAAGTTAAAATATATCAGACAAATTTATGGCCAATTGATTGGTCATATGATGTGATGACTTATCATTTTGATTTTGGATTAAAAAAATGCACAGGAGATTTTTGTGTAAAATTTGATATAGATTATATATTTAAGTATAGAAGTGAAGATACATTAAAAAAAATTTTTAGTAAAAATATTGATAAGTATCATAAAATTTACTTACCAAAATATAATTATTTGGATAAAAATCATTGGATGGTATATCCAAAAGGTATTTATTGTATAAATAAAAAGTTAATTTTAAAAGACCATAATGGAGATGAAGATGCTTTTTTTGTTGGAAATCGAAATTATGTTAATGAATTGATTGTTCAGGGAAAAATTACTGAATGGGTTTATCCTGGAGGAGATATAAAAGTATTTAATTATGATTGTACATTTATGAATAGTGATTTGTTTTATGATAAGCAATATAGATGGTATAATGCTTATTATAAAAAGTGGGGTAATTTGAAGTATTTTGGTTTGACGTTAGAAATATTGAATGATAAGGATAAGTTAATTAAATTTGCTATTGAAAGGACTAAAGAGAGAATAGAATATGCTGCTAAGAATGGTAAAATATATTTTGATAATTTAAAGTTTAATCCGGCACAAATAAGAGGAAAATTAAGAAAAATAGGTAAAAATGAATATGGACATAATTTTTTTGGATTAATAAAATTGAGTAATATTTTGTATAATAAAGTGAAGGTTGATGAATTGGGATTGATTAAAAAGTATTATGAAAAAATAAGTGAAGAAAAGGCAGAATTTAAGGAGGAGGAATTACAGAAAATTATTGATAAAAATGTTGACAAGAATAAAATGATAAGAATTAGTAAATTTTGTAGAATTTAATTAATTTTATAATCATGGTTTATAAAATTATTTATTTGATTGATAAGAGTGATTATTTAACAAAAATGTCCAGAGTACGTTTCCATATTGCTAATGGTATTGCAAAGCAAAGTGCATTTAAATATTGGGGTATTGGTTGGGAAGGATTTGATGATAAGAAAACTGTTGGAGAGAATTTGGATAAAATAGGTGAAAATCCAGATGTTGTAATGATTTATAAACCTTTGAAATATTTGGGGTTAAAGGAGTTAAAATGTTTAAAAGTTTTGCAGTTTAATGAGATGTATGAATTTGATTTAACTAGAAAAGAAATAGATGAAAGTATGGCAGATATAGTAATTTGTCATCATGAAAATGATTATAAATTTTGGAAAAGTTTTTACAATTTTTATTGTGAACATAAAAATAAGAAAGTAAAGTTTTTTAATATTCCACATAGTGCAGAAAAAACTATTTTTTACAAGAGAGATGTTCCAGTAAAATATGATTTGCTATTATGTGGTAGATATGGAAGTAGAAATCGCATTGGAGAGTTACATTATCCTTTAAGGGATAGAATGAGCACTTTACTGAAGGAAAATAAAAAATGGAGAGTTGGAGTTATTAAACATCCAGGATATGTACATGATGATAGTTATACTGATAGATATTTGAATGAATTTGCAGAGGAAATAAGTTCGGCCAGAATTTGTATTACTTGTTCTGGAAAGCCAAAAAGTAGATTTGGAAAGTATGTAGAAATACCAATGTGTCAAAGTGTTATTGCTGCGGATATTCCAGATGAACAACAAGATGAATTCAGAAAATTTGTTATCGAGTTAGATATGAAAATGAGCGATGAGGAGATAATGAAAAAGTTGGATTATTATTTAGAAAATGAGGATAAATTGGAAGAATTAAGGAAGAAAGGATATGAATACGCAAAAAATTATACAATGAGACAATATGCGAATAGATTTATAAAGATATTGGATAAATTTTTGAAATAAGTTTTTTTTATAAAATTAAAACAATAATAATTTTATGTCAAAAGTTGCGTTAATAACTGGAATTACAGGGCAAGATGGTTCTTATCTTGCTGAGTTATTATTAGAAAAAAATTATTTTGTTTGGGGCGTTATCCGTAGAAGTTCTCATATTAATACTCAAAGAATTGACCATTTATATGTAAATAAAAA